>Ga0302133_10000569_pt1 | contig 23263 bp, 18 predicted proteins | sample CB9_331_MG_FD_203121 | JGI IMG/M metagenome (GOLD analysis project Ga0302133, IMG submission 203121) | Marine microbial communities from Western Arctic Ocean, Canada - CB9_33.1 | ecosystem: Environmental > Aquatic > Marine > Oceanic | place: Canada: Western Arctic Ocean | collected 2017-09-19 | reverse complement strand
TACTGTGAGGGCGCTTACTGGGTGATGCCTGACAGACCGGCAATCACGAAAATCGTTAAATAATAACCGAATATCTTGTGAAAATAAAAATACAACGCAATTAGTCCTTTCAAATCCACATGATCGTCGTGCGCTTTTCTCAAACTTATGATTGGCAACAACATATCGAGGCTATAGGCTAAACTATTGACCGAAGTGCCATGAATTATGTTCACGTTCCGCCCGCACTTTGCCCGCCAAATGAAAATCGCCCCAAATGCCCAGACCCCCATAAACAATTTGAGCACCTGGACAAAATCATGCCCGTATCCAATGGTGTGTTTGGATAACCACAATCCGAATTTACTAAAGAAATTGCCCCAAGTTTCTTCATCTAATTCGCGGTCCTTCTTTGCAATTAGAAATTTACGGGCAAGCGATACGTTTCCTTGATTTCTCAAAATTTCGGCGAGGAAATTGTACGGATCGGGCGAACTATGGGAGTTGATAAGCAGGCGGGCGAGTGGCATGAAGGAAGCCGAATTTCCCTCGGTATGTATGCTTCGGTAGTGTAACCCGCGCAGGTCGAATTTCACTCCCGGCTGATAATTTGTGCGCCTGATAATGAAGGCGCCCTCCACATCGGTGCCGGACAAATCAATATTGCAGGTTCTGCTTTCCGGAATGGAGGCGCTCAAGGTCGTGCTTTCGAGCGTAAACTGACCGCCAATTTTCATTTGGGCAAAATCGATTTTGGGAAAATTTGTAATTTGGCAGGAAACTTTGGCCCGAGAAATATCGAGATCGCCCGAGATTCTGGCGCCGCGCAACTTAACCGACGCGAATATCGAATCTGCTTTAAGCGCCTTGGACCCTTTCATCAAAAGTGAACCGCCGACAACAATACGATTTGCAAAAAAGTGATCTGTTATTTCGGCCCGGCGTAATACAAACGTGCCGGCAATATTCGCGTTTGAAAAATCTGCAGCGGCAATTTTCGAATTGGTGAAATCTGCAATACCCGAAACCTTCAGGTTGTTGCCTTGGATTTCATGGAAACGTCCGTTCGCCAGAATCAGATTTCGGCCGACAGTTAAACTGTCCAGATTTACCTTATTTGTTCGGCGTCCATTGGCGTCGGGCCGACCCAGCGCATCGATAAATCTGGCTGAAATTCGGGCCTTCGCGGTGGTCAGCCGCAACGAAAGGATATCTTCGAAGGTCGAGCCTCTTAGCGAAACGTCCTTTTCAAATACGGTCGTATCAAAATTAACAATCCCCCGGAAACAGGAGTTTTCCAACCACAATTCGTGCGCAATATTTGCGCCGGACAGCACAAAATCTTTCTCGAATACCGCGCCGGCAATCCGAACTCCGGAAAACGGCAGAGCGGATTTGTGTTTATTGTTTAGCAGCAGAGATATTATGAAATCCGGTGACAACGCCCGTTATGTGGAACATTTATCGAAGGCTCCAACCGGACCGCCCAAAAAGTAATATTCGTCAAATTGTAACCCGGATTCCAAATAATCATCGATGTCGATGACATCGGCGTTGGTACTCAAACAGATCCGATTCCAAATCCACACCTCTAAATCCGACCACTTCGAATCAGCATTCACTTTACAGGTAGGCATTGCAAAGTTGGGCTGATCCCATTTGGACGTTAAGTGGGCGGCGTAACTCGGCTCGACCGAAAATCCAAGCAGCACGGTCAAAAACAAAACTATTGAAACCAAAGCGCGCTCTGTCGAGCGGATGATAGTCATGCAAATGAACTTAACATTAATCACTGATTTCGAACAAAAAGTTAAATTTGGATAATCCTGCAAGTTAATGATGCGGCCGGTTCAATTCGAATAGCCAAGCAAATATGCTCAAGAAATACCCGCGTCGCTTATTGCCAAGCCCGCCCCGGCGGCACTTGCAATCGCAGCTCAACAAACTACATAAGACTCCTGCTCTTTGTCATTCGAGAATAGGACCATCCAATAATGCGCCGGACACCGCCCAGCCAGCCCAGACCGCTGCGCGCCGGCGCCCGTTTACCCATACTTATCCATACCAATCCATACCAATCCATACCAATCCATACCGGATATTACCCGAAATCATGTCGCACGAAATAAGACTTTCTCTACGCCTCTACGTGGTAGCCTTCTTTTTTGAGGAGCGCCAGGTCGGAGGCCATCATGTCTTCGACCAGCGTGGCGAACTTGGTCGTGTGCTTCCAGCCCAAAATCTTGGCTGCCTTGGATGGATCACCCAAAAGTGTTTCCACCTCGGTCGGGCGGAAATAGCGTGCGTCGATTTCCACCAGCACGTCGCCGGAGGCCGCGTCCAGGCCCTGCTCGTCCGTGCCGCTGCCCTGCCATTCCACCCGGCGGCCCACATGGCCAAAGGCCAGTTCGACAAACTCGCGGACGCTGTGCTGCTCGCCGGTCGCCAGCACGAAATCGTCCGGCTCATCGTGCTGCAGGATGCGCCACATGCCTTCTACGTAATCGCGGGCATCGCCCCAGTCGCGCAAGGCGTCCAGATTGCCGAGATAGAGCCGGTCCTGATGGCCAAGCTCCATGGCCGCCACGGCGCGGGTGATCTTGCGGGTGACGAACGTCTCGCCACGCAGCGGGCTCTCATGGTTGAACAGGATGCCGTTGGAGGCGAACATGCCGTACGCTTCGCGGTAATTGACGGTGATCCAATAGGCGTACAGCTTGGCCGCCGCGTAAGGCGAGCGCGGCCGGAACGGCGTGGTTTCGGTCTGCGGCGTTTCAGCAACGTCGCCGTACAATTCGGACGTGGAGGCCTGGTAAAAGCGGGCGCTGTCTTCCAATTTGAGAATGCGGACCGCTTCGAGCAATCTAAGCGTGCCGAGGGCATCGCCGTTGGCGGTGTATTCGGGCGTCTCGAAACTGACCTGCACATGGCTTTGCGCCGCCAGGTTATAAATCTCCGTTGGCTGGACCGTCTGCACCAGACGGATGAGGTTGGTGGCGTCGGTCATGTCGCCGTAATGCATGAAGAAATTAACGTCCTCCAGATGCGGGTCCAGATAGATGTGATCGACACGTCCGGTGTTGAACGAGGACGAGCGCCGTTTGACGCCGTGCACCTGGTAGCCCTTCTTCAAAAGGAACTCAGCCAGGTAAGCGCCGTCCTGTCCGGTGACGCCGGTGATGAATGCGATCTTGTCTGCCATGAATTAATCCCAATATACCATTTAGATAGCCCGCAGTTTGGCGCGAATGACTGTAACGCATTTGCGATGGGTATGGAAAAGGTGAAACGGATATGAGAATTTCGGCGCGTCTCGGCAGCCTCCTTTGGATCGGCGGGTTCATTGTGGTCGCCCTGTTTTCGCTCAAGCCCAACCTCGGCCCGCCGGGGGAATTGCATGTGGATGTTGTGCTGCACCTGGCGACCTATTTTTTCCTGGCCTATTTGCCGTTCTCCATCCCGATCCCGAAATTGGGGCGCGGCTTGATGATCGGCGCGTTGGCGCTGTTCGCCGCCGGCTCCGAGATTTTGCAGCACTTCATGCCCGGGCGCACCGCATCATTATCGGACGGCGTCGCCAATGTGGCCGGCATCGGCGTTGCGCTTGGGATTGTCTGGCTGATCGCCGCACGCGCCCAGCCAAGCGCCCCGGAACCGGACGAAAATCAGCAATTCTCCCGATATTGGGCGCCGCCCCCGGCGGGCGGTTTTTTAAAAGAAATGCAATATTTTTGCTGGTAATTGGCCGCGCCCATCCCGATATAAAAAAAGTCAGCAATTAGAATTGGATGCACCGGTTTTTAAACCGATTAAGACACGAAAAAAATGAAAAATACGGCCAAAATAGAAAACGAGGGCAGCCGCGCCTTTGCCATGGTGTTATGGGCATCGGCAGCAATTGCCGTCAGTTTTGCGGTGACCCGCCTTTCCCCGCAAATCTCCAGTGGCGCCAATTTCTATACGGTGCTCGCCTTCTCGGCGGCGATTGTGGCGGCCATCGCCGGCGCCATGTCGCTGATCCGCTATTACTCCAAGAAAAGCCGTTTGTTCCTCTATCTGGGCGTCGGCTTCTCAGGGATCGCCATGCTCGAAGGCTTCAGCGCCCTGGTGACCACCGAAACCCTGGTGCATTATTTGCCCTCCACGCAAATCGCCATCATCCAATGGTCGTGGCTGCTCAGGGCCTTGTTGTTGTCGGGATTTTTGTTTGTCGCCTGCCGCGCCGGGGCGGCGAATGTATCGTCCGGGCACCGGCTTGGCGGCGCCGAGGAAATCAAAGTCTATATTTTGGCCGCAATCTATGTGGTCGCCTTTGTTGGCTTGATCGCGCTGGTACCTTTATTGGAGTTGGCGCGCGGCGGCTGGACCCTCAATTTCATGCGCGAGATTATTCCGGCGGCGCTTTTCGGGGCGGCGTTTTTCCGGCTCATGCTGCGCCCCAACATGGCCAATTCGGATATCGAGTTTTGGCTGTTCCTGGCCTTGATATTTACCCTCGCCGTACACGTCCTTGTTATGCCGGCGTCGCTGGTCGGCTTCGATGCCGCATTCATTGCCGCGCATCTTTTGAAAATATTCTCCTACGTGCTGGTGCTGGTCGGATTGTTCATCAACATGTACGGGGTGTTCGTATCGGCGCGCAACAACGAGGCGCGCATCCGGGCGATCGTGGAATCGGCCATCGATGGCTTGATCACCGTCGACAAGCGGGGATGCATCACCTCGTTCAACGGCTCCGCGCAAGGCATGTTCGGATATCCCGAAGGGGAAATTCAGGGCCGCCATATCGAGCGGCTGGTCACCAAGCGCGGCCACGACGAGCTTAAGGAGTTCTGGCAGCGCACAACCTCGGGCCTGCCCTTGGGCGAGATTTCGGCCCTCGAGGTGGACGGCCGCCGTGTCGACGGCGCCGAGTTCCATTTGGAGCTGGGCGTGACCGGGCTGCCCAGCGACAATCAGGAACAGGGCTATTTGCTGACGGCGCGCGATGTGTCGATCCGCAAGGCCAACGAAGAAACCATTTACCGCCAGGCCAATTTTGATTTCCTGACCAACCTGCCCAACCGGATGATGTTTTCCGACCGGCTGTCATCCGAAATTTCCCGCTGCAAGCGCGAAGAGACGCAGCTTGCGCTGATGTTCATCGATCTGGACGGGTTCAAGAAAATCAACGACACCCTTGGCCATGATGCCGGCGATCAGTTGATCCGCACCGCCGGGCAAAGGCTGCACGGAGCGGTGCGCGAAGTGGATACGGTTGCGCGCCTCGGCGGCGATGAGTTCACGATTATCCTGCCAGGCATCAAATCGGCGCACGATTCGGAAATCGTCGCGCAGAAAATTCTGCACAGCCTGTCGCAGCCCTACGATATCGACGGCGTCGAGGTGGTTGTTTCGGGCAGCATCGGCATTACCCTTTATCCCGATGACGCCAGCGACAAGGAATCGCTGATCCGCAACGCCGACACCGCCATGTACAAGGCCAAGGATGGCGGCCGCAACACGCTGCATTTCTTCACTCCGGAAATGAACCATGAAGCCATGCGCAAACTGCAAGTCGAAGGCGAGTTGCGCACCGCCTTGGAAAATGACGAGTTCGTGCTTTACTACCAGCCGATCATCGAAGCCGGGACCGAACGCATCGCCGGCGCCGAAGCGCTGATCCGCTGGAACCATCCGGAGCGGGGCTTCATGCCGCCCGACGAATTTATCTCCATCGCCGAGGATACCGGCCTCATCGTCCCCATCGGCGAATGGGTGATGAACGAAGCCTGCCGCCAGCTAAGCGAATGGCATGGCGCCGGCCACGACAAACTCTACTTGGCGGTCAATATTTCACCCCGCCAAATTCAAGAGAGCGTCCTCGAAGCAGCCATCAAGAACGCCTTCGGCTCGCACGGCGTCGACAACAATGCGGTTATCTTCGAGATCACCGAAAACATTTTCGTCGACACCCACAAGGAACGCGTCATCGCCCATATGAGCAACAATACCGAGTTGCCCATCCGGCTCTGCCTGGATGATTTCGGGATGGGCTATTCGTCGATCGGCGCGCTGCGAAAATTCTCGGTGGAGATATTGAAAATCGATCGCTCGTTCATCATGAATTTGGACGAAAGCAGCGAAGACTTTGCCCTCGTCGGCGCCATTATCGCCATGGCCCAGGCGCTGAATATCAAGGTCGTGGCCGAAGGCGTGGAAACCCGGGAGCAGCTCAATCTGGTGCGCTCCATGGGCGCCGATTTCATCCAGGGTTATTATTTCTCGAAGCCGGTGCCGGCCGCCGATTTCGCCACAATGGCGCAAAAATCCCTGGCCGCGCCGAAGCTGGCCGTCGTTTCTTAAATTGCATCTTTCAAACCTTGCAGGACTGAGGCGCGGTCCAGGGTCTGGACCGCGATGCGCCGCGCTTCCTCGCCCAGCCGCCGGCGCTCGGCATGGTCGCCGGCCAGGCGCTGAATGGCGGCGATGAGCGCCGACGGATCTTCCGGCGCCACCACCAATCCGAAGCGGGCCACCGAGGCGGCGATCTGCGTTCCGGGCGCGGCCAGGGCTACCGCGGGGCGCGCCGATGCCATCATGCCGGTCAGCTTCGACGGCATCACCAGATCGGCGGCGCCGGCAAGCTGCGGCAAGAGATGGATATCGGCGAGGTTCAAAAGCCGGTTCAACTTTTCCGCCGGCTGCAGGGCCAAAAACTGGACATTGCCAAGGCCTTGCGCCATCGCCTCCAGACGGGTGCGGGACGGACCGTCGCCGGCGATCACGAAGCGCACATTGGCATCGGGGGGCATCAACCGGGCCGCCTCGATGATGGTTTCGATGCCCTGCTTGGCGTTCATATTGCCGGCGTACAGGGCCACCAGCGGCTCCGCCGGCACACCGAACTCGGCGCGGATGGCGGCGGCGTCCTCCAGCGGGCGGATCACGTTGGTGTCGACCCAGTTGGGCAGGAAGCGAATGCGGTCTTCGGCAACACCCTTTTCGGCGAGGCGGCGGCACATATTTTCGGAGATCGAGGATACATGGGTGAACCGGCCAAGCAGCCAGCGCTCCAGCCCAAGCGCAAAACGCCGCAGCCAGCCGCCTTCCAGGAGGCCCAGCTCGAACGCCGCGTCCACTTCGAAATCCTGGATATGCAGCCAGGTGCGGGCGCCGCCCATCCATCCGGCGAGGGCCGCACCGGGAGCCGCAAACAAAGTGGGTGCGATGGCGATGACCGCATCGGGCCGCCAGGTCAGGGCCTGCCACAGCACGGCGGGCAGGCTGAAAACGGCGAATGAGAACAGATGCGCCATGCGCTTCGCCCCGCTTGGCCTTGCCGGCACATAGAGCGGGCAGCGCACCACGGTCACGCCGTCTTCGATTGCCTTGCAATAGCGCCAGCCCCGATAGCCGGCGTATCGTTTCCATCCCGGATAATAAGGATAGGCGGTCACCACGCGCACCTGGCACCCGTTGGCGGCCAGCCAAGCGGTCATCTCGCCGGTATACTTGCCGACGCCGATCGGCTCCGGACTTGAGTTTAATCCATATACGAGTACGCGCATTTTCATGTAAACTATTGTCAGGCTGCAATTTTTTTCGGTTATGGGGTGTGAATGGGCGCAAACACACCCATCTAAATAGAACATAGTGAGACTTTACGCCCGATCCACCTATAATTTTAAGATTCCCATGAACGCATCCGAAAAAACGCCGGTATCGGTCTTGATCCCCACTCGCAACGAGGCGCGTAATATCGGTGCCTGCCTGGATGCAGTTGCCTGGGCCGGCGAAGTGATCGTGTTCGATTCCAACTCCACCGATGCCACCACGGACATCGCCGGCGAAAAGGGCGCCGCCATCGTCGCCCGCGAATTCGATAATTTCTCCGACCACAAAAATTGGGCCTTGGATAATATCGGCTTTCAAAATGATTGGGTGCTGATCGTCGATGCGGACGAGCGGGTGACGCCGGAACTGGCCGCGGAAATCGCCGCCGCCATTGATGATCCGGGCGCCCGCCACGGTTTCTTCATCGCCCGCAAGAACATATTCGGCGGCAAATGGATCCGCCATGCGGGCATGTATCCCGATTGGCAGTTGCGCCTGGTGCGCCGGGGCCGCGCCCGCTACGAGCGGCGCATTGTGCACGAGCATATGGTGGTGGACGGACCGGTGGGCCACTTGAAATCGCCGTTCGTCCATTACGACTACAAAGGGATCGAGCGTTATATCGACCGCCACAACACCTATTCCAGCCTGGAATCGGTGGAAGCGCACCGCTATTTGAAAGGCGCCAGTGCCGCCGATGGGGCGCGCATCGCCGAGGGCGGCCCGGAGCGCCGTCGCCGCCTGAAGCAATTTGCCTATCGCTGGCTGCCGTTCCGGCCGTTGTTCGTCTTTGTCTGGATGTATGTGGTAAAGCTTGGCTTTCTCGATGGCAAATGGGGCCTTCGCTATTGTATTTTGCGCGCCGTCTATGAGTTTCAGATCGAATTGAAGCTGGAAGAACTGGCCGGCGAGGATTCGCCATTGGCCGAAAAATACCGCCAAGAGCTGGACCGCTGAGCCATGCGCCGCTGGCTTCGCCGCTCGCTCAAGTTCCTGCGCCTGATGACCTCGCCGGTCTGGCGGCGCGGCCTCAGGCACGGCGTCGGCGCGTCCATCGAACATGACGCGGCCTTGAAATTATTGAGCCCGGCAATGATCGTCGATATCGGCGCCAACCGAGGCCAGTTCGCGCTGTTTTGCGCCGACCGGTTTCCAAACGCCGATATTATTTGGTTCGAGCCGCTGGCCGAACCGGCTGCCTGCTACCGGCGCGTTTTTGCAGGGATGCGCAATATCCGCCTGGTCGAAGAAGCCATCGGGCCCGAAGAGGCGGAAACCCAGATACATATATCGAAGCGCGACGATTCCTCGTCGCTGCTGCCCATATCCAAGTTGCAAAGCAGCCTGTTTCCGGGGACCGAGTTACTGGAGACCGCGACCATCCGCGCCGCAACCTTGGGCGCCTCTATCGAAGCGGGCGCCATCATCCGCCCGGCGCTGCTTAAAATCGATGTGCAGGGGTTCGAGCTGGAAGCCCTCGAAGGGTGCAAGGAATTGTTGCCGCATTTTCGCTGGGCCTATGTGGAATGCTCCTACCTGGAACTTTATGAAGGCCAGAGCCTGGCGCCGGCGGTGATCGCGTATCTCAAAGCCCAAGGGTTCCGCCAGACCGGCGAGTTTAACCGCGTGACCGACAAATCGTTGGGCCCGGTGCAGGCGGATTTCCTGTTCGAGCGCTAATCACGCCGACGGTGCGTGTTCATAGAGGAATTGCGCCCAACCCCGGAGCCCCCGCTCGCTCGCGTGCGCCACACCGCCTTCGCCGCTCAGCCATTCCCGAATGGGAACGGTGAAGCCGGTCTTGGCCCGATTCAGAATGGCGTCCGGCAGGGGTTTGTGCGGGGATTCCGCCATCTGCCGCTTGGAGGCGCCGATGCCGCCGACGGACCCAAACAAGGTGGCATCAACCAACGGCGTCCGAATTTCCAGGGAATGGGCCATGCCCGCCCAATCGGCGTCGCGCAAAAGCTGGTTCTGCATATACCAGCCCATTTCCAGGGCCGATACCTTGTCCGTCGGCGCGCCGATGCCGGCGACGCCTTCCTCCAATCGCTCCACAAGATTGAGGGCGCGGAGGCCATCGCGGGCCATATCGGAATCCATCACCTGGGGTAACTCCCAAGGCAAATAGAGCCCGCGCCTGAGCAAGTAAGCGCTGCCATAGCCGCCCGCATATTCGAGCACACTGGCATATTTTGGCGAGGTCAGACGGCCGACGACGGGCGCGCTCAACATTCTTAAAGCCGCGCCGATGGCTTTGGAGCCCGGTATCCAGCCCAACGCGCCCACATAAGCCGGTATCTGAGAGAAGGATTGATAGCCGCCGAACAACTCATCGCCGCCGACGCCGGACAGCGCCACTTTCAGGCCCAGCGCCGCAGCCTCCTTGGCGACGAAGTAAGTGTTGACGCCGTCCACCGATGGCTGGTCCATGGCGGCCAGTACGTTGTCGATATGATCCTGAAATTCGGCCCCGGAAACGGTCCGGGTCTGATGGCGGGTCTGATAGTGGCCGGCGATCTGTTCGGCCAGGGTTGCTTCATCGCCGGGCGTGCCGGCCATTTCGCCGAAGCGAAGCGTCATGGTGTCAAGGGACGCGCCGGCAACTTCGGCGGCCAGGGCCGTGATGGTGGCCGAATCTAGCCCCGCCGAAAGAAAAACGCCCACCGGCACATCGGCAACCAGGTGGTGGCGAATGCTGTCAGACAACGCGGCGCGCAGCCGTTCAGCGATTTCGCCCGGTGCAAGGGCCGCCTGGTGTCCGGCATATTGATCCTGGAGCCGGAAATATTGCTGCATGCGGGGCCGGGCGCCGGCTTCAATGCGCATGGATGTTCCCGCCGGCAAGGATTTGATTGCGCTGTACATGGTGTGCGGCTCGGGCACGTAGCCGAGCAGGAAAAACCCGGCGTGACCCGCGGGATCAGGGTCATCGGCAATAGCGCCGCCGGCCCGCAGCGCTTTTACCTGAGAGGCGACGCGGATGGTTTCGCCGTCGTCGGCGTAATAGAGCGGCTTGATGCCGAACGGATCGCGGGCCAGGAACAGCGCCCGGGCGGCCACCTCCCAGATGGCCAGCGCGAACATGCCGCGCAGGCGCTGCATCATGTCCGGGCCGTGAATGTCATAGAGATGCAGCAAAACCTCGGTATCGGAATTGGTGCGCATTTGGCGCCCCGCATCGATAAGCTCTTGCCGCAATTCCCGAAAATTATAAATCTCGCCGTTATAGGTGATGACCAGACGCGGGCTGCCATCATCGCCGTCCAGGCGCATGGGCTGGGCGCCGCCGGGTCCGGGATCGATGATTGCCAGGCGCCGGTGGGCGAGCCCGGTCAGCCCGTCTTCGGCCATCCAGGCGCCGTCGCCGTCGGGGCCACGATGGATCATATGGGCGTTGATGCGCGCCAGCTCGCCCGCGTCTACCGGGCGCCGGTCCCGCCCGTATGAAAATATGGCCGCCAATCCGCACATGGGCTGTGTTTAACCGCCCATGGACCCGGCGGCAAAAGATATTTCAAGCGGCTTCGGCAAGCGTTTCAGAGACCGAGCGGTAGAGCGCTTCCAGGCTGCCGCCGATCTGGGACCAATCGAAACGGGTTCGGGCAAGCTCGCGCGCCTTTGCGCTCATTCCGGCCAGATCGAAATCGGGCGCCGCGGCTTGGCGGATCAAATCGGCGAAGGCACCCACATCGGGGGCCGATACCAGTCCGGCGCCGGCGCCAGCCACTTCGCGCCAGATATTGACCCTATCGGATATCAGCACCGGAACGCCCATGGCCATGGCTTCGACAACGGCGATGCCGAAATTTTCGGAATAGGACGGCAGCGCGAACATTTCCGCGTCCCGGTAGGCTCCCTGGATTTCAGGTCCGGTCAGCATGCCGGTAAACACCGTCTTGTCTTCGACGCCGTATTCCCGGGCCCAGGCGCGAGCGCGGCTTTCCATGCCGTCGTCGGGCCCGGCCAGAACCAGACGCAGATCGTCCGTCTCCCGCGCCACCTCGGCAAAGGCCGGGATCAGCACGTCGAGGCCTTTTTTGAAATTCAGCCGGCTCAGAAACAAGACAATGCGGCTGTTGGCCAATTGCGGATAACGCCGGCGCAAGAGACCGTGCGCCGGCACATCGGCATAATCGGCGAAGTTGATGCCGTTGGCGACCACGGCGCCGGGCGCGCCCGAAATATAGGGAAGGGCAAGCTGGTACTCTTCTTCGGTGGTGAAATGCACGGCCGCGGCATCGCGCAACATGCGGTTCTGGAACCACATATCCATAACCGATTTCCGGAACCGGTGACGCTTGTAAAGAAACGGATCCAGGCTGCCATGGGGGCGCACGATGTAGGGCACGCCATAGCGGCGGCAGAGCCCGCCGGCCACCCAATCGTGATAAAGATAGAGCGAATGAATATGCACCGCGTCCATGTCCGGGATCGCATCGGCCAGCGCCGCCGCCAATTGGGGCGAGCGTTTCCAGATGCGCGGCGCCTCCACCGGAAAAACGCGAACCGTAACGCCGGCGGCGCGCAGCCGGCCCAGCCTATCGGGCACGCCGCCAAAATCGGTTGAGAACACGGTGACATTGTGGCCGCGCGCCGCGACCGCCTCGGCCATTTCCAGAACCGCCTTGGCGGGGCCGCCGGTTTCCTGGGCCAGGGACGCAATGACATGAAGGATGTTCATCAACCGCTCCAGGCTTTCAAACGGGCCCGCCAGGCGACCATCAAAGGGCCGGGCGCGAGCTTACCGCCCCTCGGCAAGGCCAGAATATTGGCGGCGCCATCGACGACGGTATCCGGCGCCTCGGCCGAGTACAGGCTGTAATCCAGATCGGTGAGGCGCCCGGTCAGGGCCGCAAAATTCTCCGGCGCACACTCGAATATGAGCACCGGGCGCACCTCGGCCAGAAGACGCTGCGCACCGGCAAACACCAGATGCTCTGCCCCCTCCACGTCGATCTTGACGAAATCCGGCGCCGGGCGGTCTTCGAGGCAAGTATCGAGGGGCAGCGCCGGCACCTGGATGCGCCGCTGATCGATGCCGTAATGGGCGCCCACATAAGTCTCCTGGCCCATGTCGAGCCCGCCGGTGAAGCCCGACACCTGATCGAGGATAAACGCCAGCGTGCCGTCGGTATCGGCGGCGGCGGCGGCGACAATCTCGGCGCGGCCGATGTCTGAGCGCGCCTTGGTGGCGCGGATCATGGTCAGGTTTTCCGGGTCCGGCTCAAACAACACGGCCTTGGCGCCTGCGCGCCGGGACAGCACCAGCCAGCTATAAAGCCCGATATTGGCGCCCACGTCCCAGAACATATCGGGCTTGGCGCACGCGCAGACGGCTTCGAACAAGGCGGCGATGCCCGGCTCGACGGTGCGGTTGTCGATCACATAGGACAAGTGGCGCATCAGGCGGAGACGCACCGGCCAATCGATGCCGTGCAGGCGCCGCCAAAGATGCACATCCAGGCGCGGGATCACCTGGCCCGAAATAAACCGGTTCTTCTTCAGCCGGTGGAACGGATGATAGCGGTGCCGCACCTGCGATAGGAAATTTGTCGCCGCCGTCATGAGGGCAGATCCCTAAGCGCCCGGTTGAGGGCGCGGCCATAGGCATGAACGTCCCAGCCTTTGATCACGTCGGCGGCGCTTGCCCGGCAGGCGCCGAGGAATTCCGGATCGCGCGCCAATCTGGAAATGGCGGCGGCCAGGGCTTCGGTGTCGGAGAACGGAAAGACCACGCCGGTCTTGCCCGCGACCAGTTCCGGCACGCAGCCGACCCGGTCGCTGGCGATGATGGCGAGGCCGAAATTGAGCGCCTCGTTGACCACCAGCCCCCAGGTTTCCTGATGCGACGACGGCAGGATCATCATTTCCGATATGGCGTAGGCTTCCGACACCCGGCTTTGGTCGAGAAACCCGGTGAACAGGATGCGGGGAAAATTCCCGGCCGCGATTTTTTCCTTGATGGCGCCTTTCAATGGGCCTTCGCCGACCATCAGCAGCACCCAATCTTCGCCGAGGCCGGCCTTGTTGAACGCCTCGACGGCGCGCAAGGGCTGTTTCTTTGCCATGAACTTGGCGCAGAACAAGGCCACTTTTTGGTCTGCCTGAATGCCGAAGGAAGCCTTGATGGCGTCCCGCCGCCCCTGCAGCCGGGCCAATTCGGTTGCGAAGAAGGCGTTATCGACCACGTGCGGCGCGTGCCAAAGGCGCGCCTCATCAACGCCGAAATCGCGATAGTAATCCTTGTTGTTGCGCCCGATATAAAGGCAAACGCTGGGCAGCCTGTAGAGCGCGCCATAAATAACCCGGCGAACTGCTCGCTTCGCCCACGACCGCTCGCCCAAATTATAGGCAATGTTGCGCAAGATCAGTTTTTTGCCGCCGAGGCGCGCCGCGATCATGCACATCACATGGGAGAAATGATTGTGGCCGTGGACATAGACCGCATCGTAGGGACCCGTCATCACCCGCCAGATGAGCCCAGGATTGATAAATTTCCAAAACCCGCCGCCGTTCCGGACGGGGCTGAAATTGCGGAATATCTTCCATGGATAGCCGCCGAAACTATCAACGCCCCATTTGACCACTTCCTTGACGTCGGGATCGACGCCGTCTTCGGACCACGCCTTCTGCATGAATAGAACATCCAGATCGGTGGCCGGATCCTTGGCCAGATGCCGGTAAAGGGTCAGGTGATAATGCACCGGAAATTGCGCCACCATGGCTAGCCGCAAGGGGCGCGCACCAGCCTCCGTAATATTTTCAAGGGCGCTCATGCGGCTTCGTCCAGGGCCGCCGCGCCGGCTACTTTCGTTACATCAACGATCAGGCATTGGCGGGTGCCACCCCGGGCCGCATCGATGCAGACCTGGGTGCCGGCCCGGTTCCAGCGCGGATGCAGATCGCATTTCAGGTCGCTGTCGGTGCTGCCGGGGTTATGGTTGAAGTGGCCGATATCGATGCGCGCGCCAGCCTTCATGTCGAACAGGATCAAGGTCTGCAATCCATCGCTGTTGGCATAGGTGTCGGTCAGCATCCAGCGCCGGTCCTTTGAGAACATCGGATGGCCATCCTGCTCCAACTGGCCCTGGCCGATGGGCCGGCGGGCCTTGGGATCATCCACCGGGATCATAAAATAAAATTCCCGCAGCATCGCCTGCTTGAGGCCGGGTTTTAGTTTGCGCGCCACGTTCACCAGCGGCTTCAGCAATGGATTGGCCAGCAGGCCCGAGCGCCGCGCCGCCGCCAGCCGGCCGCCGCCGGGGCGCGTCCAAACGGCGATACTCTCGTCGCCAAACCAATCGAAGTGGCTGACTTTTTCCTCGGCAAGGATGCGCAGGTGGGCGCCATCATTGTTGCAAACGATCATGCGCGTATAAAAGCCGCCGTCGCGGGTGAAATAGCGGTGCAGGAACGCCACTCTTTTCCCGGACGGTGAAAAGCTTGCGTGGCTCAGGAAATGATCGGCATTCGTGGGCGACGCGCTGCCGACGGCAACCGCGTCCCCGACAGAAACAAACAAAGTCCGCGCGCCGCTGGCCAAGTCCATTTGCCACAAACCGTCATCGGCGGGCGCTTGGCTCTCGATCGAAGCAGGGGCGCGCGATCCGCCATAGCCATAGGCCGGCCAGTAGCGGGCCAGCCGCCCATAGTCGGGGGCGATGGAGGTGGCGCCGTCCGGGCTCAATGCGCCGATAGGTCCGGGCAACGCCGCCTCGGATCCACTGTCAACGTCGTAAAGAACCGCGCCGACGGTCCCTGTGTTCCCATCCATGGTCATGGCGTTATAGATCAGCCGGTTGCCGCCAGGCAGCCATTGGGCGCGGGCGCCCTGCTGCCAATTCCAGGCGCGGGTGGCGCCGATGGGCTCGATCGTGCCGGGACCGGGGCGCCACAGGCAAACCTCGGCAACCGCGTCGCCGCCGGGCAGGCCGGCTTGCATCTCGGGCGCGCGCAACACCACCAGACAATCGTCCGCCGGGTTCCACGGACTGACATCGTGAAAGCCGAAAAAACAGGACGCGTCGTCGGGCGTCTCGGCGATCACCGGGCAATCAGTGCTGGCGTTGGTGGGGCGCAGGGGCATAGCTTACAGCCAATCGGTATCGGGCAGCGGCGGTGGGCCGGCGACTTTGTCGTGAAACATGGATATGGCCCGCGCCGGATCGGCCAGCCAGCGGCCGGCCCAGGCAACGCGCCGCAATAATGCATCCAGGGGCCGCGGCTCGCGGCCCAGGACCCGCTCGAAATAGCGGCGGTGATTGACCTTGCTTTCCGCGGCCATGCGCTGGCTGCCGGTGATGGAATTGGGATGCAGGGTGAAATATGACCAGTAGCCGTCGGCGAGGCGCACCTTGCCGCCAGCCATCGCCATTTCGAGGAGCAATTCGGCGTCCCAGCTGGTGCGGTTTTCGGTGTTGAAGCCGCCGGCGGTTTCGAACGCCCATTTGCGGAAAAACGTCGATTGCTGGATGACCACCAAGTGGCCGTAAGCAAAGCGCCACAAGGAAAACGGCGCCGATAGGAAACGCCTCAAAACATGACCCTCGCCATCGACGATAAAGCCGTGGCCGGTGACCACATCGGTATCGGGGCGGGCACGGAAATAATCGGCAACCGCCTGCAAAGCGCCCGGCAGCAGCGCATCGTCGGCATTGATATAGGCAAAGATATCGCCGGTGGCGGCGGCAAAACCATTGTTGAGGCCGTCGGCGGGGCCATCATCGGGATCCAGAATTACGGTGCTGATGCGGTCCCGGTAACGCTCGATTATCTCGCGGCTGCCGTCGGTGGAGCCGGGATCGACGACGATATATTCGATATCGGCATAGTCCTGCTCGACCACCGAACGAATGGCCCGCTCCAGAAACTCGGCCTGATTATAGGATAATGTGACGATGGATATGATCATGGGGGTTCCAGATTAATGCCGGTGATATTCGAATTGGAAATTGCGCCGCCGGTCCCAATCGCTCTTGGGCGCATAGAGGTCTTCTTGGTCCATGGCCGCCGCGTCGTCGGCCCATTCGTCCACATCCGATGACCGGTAAAGGGCGGAATGGGCGAGAACCATCACGGTGATGAAATAGGCGAGCACGAAACGGCGGTCGGCGCCGAAGGGCGAAAACAAAATGTCCCAGAACATCAAAAAGCCCATGAAGGTGATCAGCGGCATCAGCGGATCGTCACTCACCGACAGCCGGATCATAACCCGGAAGACGATGCCCAAAATCATCGCCCAGAACATGGCGCCGAGGATTCCTGATTCCACCCAGGCGCCGAAGATGACCGAATGGGTGGGGATCAGATCGTTTTTGAGAAATGGTATTTCACCGCCATTGGCGCCGAACTTCAACAGCGCCATCAGGTAGGAATAATATTCGCTTTTTGCCCAGGAGCCGTGACCGAGCAACGGCGATTCCATAATCGCCTGGCTGGCGATAAGGATCTCACTGCGCCCGCCAAGCAGTATACCCATATTGCTGAGCGCTTGCTGGCGTAGGATGAGCTTTGCCTGTACGCCGAACCAGCCGGCTTCGACCATCGCCTCGTAACTTTCCAGAAGGATAAATACCGCCAGCGCGCCAAAGCCGATGATGAACAGAATTTTCACCGGCGATGGGAAACGGTATTTGGGCCCATTACCCCCATACAACAGATAGGCCGCCGTAATGAAGGCAACGCCGCCGCCGCTGCGGAATCCCTGGCTCATGAAAAACAGGCCGATGGCGGCGAATACAAGTGGCGCCAGATAGGGAACGCGCGCCAATGTGCGCTGCTGCAACGCCGCCGCGACCAGATAGACCAGCGCGAAGCCGAGGCCGAATTTCCACGGCTGGGTCAGGCCGAACGGCGGCGGGTTGAAGATGAACAACAGGATGATGCCGATGCCAAGGCCGGCGGCGAACAAGACAACCCGGCGCCTGGAACCGGCGAGCAATAGATAGATGGACATGAAATTCAGCAAGGTGAAGCCGATTTTCGCCCAGCCGCGGGCATAGTCGCGAAACGTGGACTCGACAATCAAGTCGGTGGCAATCTGCGCCACCAGCCAGATGAGGCCCATGGTGAAGATCAGCAAGGGCAGCTTGCGCATCAGAAGGCGGCCGCGCAGCAACAACAGGATCGGCAGCGCCGCGCCAAGCAACAGCTCGGTCGCGAAAATGCGCCCCACCAGCTCCAGCTCCAGAAACGATGTGGCCGGTATCAGGAGCGCGGCGGCGTCGAGAAGGATATTGCGGTCCCGGTCGCGCGGGATGAGCGGCAGCACGCATGGGTCCGGCGCCGGATGGTAGGCATAGTCCGCAATATCCGCATCATATGCGGGCGCGGTGAAATGGTTACTGCGATAGCTCACAATCAAGAAATCCCGTGGCCGAATTCTTCAACACATATGGGGATTTAATGAGCGTTTTCCAGGGTTTAGCCCTTATCGGCGATCAACTTTGCGTATAATTCAGCCAGATTTTTACCATAATCGGCCTGGCTATAGGATTTGGCCACCAATTGGGCGTTTTTGGCGCCGATTTCCCGGGTTTTCGGCAGATTATTGAGGGCCGTCTTAATGGCCGCTCCGGTTGCGGCTGCGTCGCCCGGCGGCACCACAGCGCCGTGAATGCCGTCCCGGGCGATCCCGCCGGCGTTTTTGGTGGTGATGATGTAGCAGCCCGATGCCATTGCCTCGAACAAAACCCGGGCCGATCCTTCGGCGAAGGACGGAAAGACAAAGATATCGGACGCCACCAATCGCTCTGCCAGGATATCGCGCGGCACCACGCCGAGGGCCCGCACCCGCTCGTCGCTCAGGAACGCGGCCTGGGCGCGCCGGGTTTCGGCCTCGATGGGGCCGATCAATTCCAGGCGCCAGGGCACATCGCCGATTGTGCCCAAGGCGGCGGCCATTATGTCGGCGCCTTTTCGCGGGCCGAAATTGCCGGCGAAACTGAGTAGCGGCGCGGCGCCGTCATCGCCCGACGCGGCCGGTATGCCGGCGACAAAATCATTGTCGACGCCAAGATAGATTACGTGAACCCGCTCTGCATCCCAGCCGAAATGCAGGAAGGTTTCCTTGACGAAATCGGAGTTCACCAGCACGTGCTCGCCCTGGCCGATATCGTCTAGGATATGGCGCCAAAGAAGATCGATATCGCCGCCCTCGCCTTTTGCCGGCCAGGCGCCCTGATTGGCGATGAAATAATCCAACAAGCGCGGGTGGGCGATGGAATGATCACAGAGCAGCGCCATGCCCCGCGCCTTGGCCGCTTGCACCGAGGCGCCGCCGAAACCGGCCCGGTAATGGTAAACGCCGGGCGCCCGATCAAGGCCGGCCACAATACGCCCTGCCCACTTGCCGTAGCCGCGCATGGCGGCGCGGTTCATCACATCGGTCAGGGTCTTGAAGAGGCTATGTTTCTGGCGGAGCGCGACCGCCGCCTGCATCACCGCTTCGCTGCGGAACGACGCCGAAACCAGATCATCCGGATAGGTGCCCTGGCGCGCCAGCAATCGCTGTATGCGCCGATTGCCCGCCAAGCCGGTCGCCGCCAGCAATCTTTTGGCGCTTGGGCTCGGATAGGCGCCGGTGATGTAGGCGTCCAGGTTGCCGCGCCGGTGCGCTTCTTCCGCCGCCCAGGACATGTGGAAACGGCCGAAACCGTTGGAGATGACGACCATCCGGCTATTCCCCCCGGCCCCGGCCGAGCCGCTGTCGGGCGGCGGCGGCCAATTCGCGTATCTGGCCGATCAGATAGAGCGGCGGGCTGAGCGAGATACCGATATAGGCCGCCGGCGATTCATCGATCAGCGCGTTGGCGCGGACAATTGTGTAAATGGCAATGGCAATCTCCGATACCAGCAACGAAGCCGCCGCCCCGGCAACGCCGAACAACCCGGCCAACGGCTGCACCAGCAAGATAGCCGCCAGGTTGGCCGCGATATAGGCCAGCGACAATCCTTCGTGGCGGTTGGACGCGTATAACAGGCTCAAACTGCCCCACCACCAGGAATTGACCAGAACCACCGCCAGAAGCAACAAAAACAACGGGTTCGGCGCCCCGATGCGCCCGCCGGTCCAGGCCGACATGATCAACGGGCCGGCAAAAAACAGGACCACGAAGGATACCAGCCCGATCCAGGTGGAGGCTTGGCTGAGACGCCGGTATAGGATGCGCAACAGATCGAAATCTTCGGCCCCATAGGCGCGCGATATTTCCGGGCGCACGGAAATGCTAAGGGCGTTGGTGGCCTGGATGACGACCCGGGTCAGGGTGCGCAAGGTGGCGAATACCACCACCGCGCCCGGCCCCAGACTGGCGCCGAGGACCAGAACCACGCCTTGGATACCAAGGGCATTGCCGAGCGGAAATCCCATGAAGGCCAGGGACGGGCGCAGCATTTCGCGAAACAGGTTCCAATCGGCGTGGCGATATCCGGCGCGCAGCCAGGGCAGATTTTTGCGCATCTGGCGGCCCATGGCGACGGTGCCGATCAGGCGCCCGGCGAGGAAGGCGGCGGCGGCGGCTTCAGGCCCCAACCCGGCAGCGACGGCGCCCGCCAGCAGCGCAAATTCGAACACCCGGATGCCGGTCTGATAGAGGCTGCCGAGCCCATATTGCCCATCGCAATAAAAGCCGGCGTAAAATATCGACGTTTGCAGCGTGGTCAGGAATTGGAGGCCGAGGAGAATCAGGATAACGGCGGCCGGGGAGCCGCCCAAGCGGCTAAGCTGAAACCAATCGCCCACCGGCATGAAGATCGCGGCGACGGCAACGGCGATCATGATCGCGCCCGAGACGGCGGTGACCATTGTCCAGGCGGTCTGAAAAACGCTCAACGCCTCGTCGCGCTTGCCGTTCGAGACAAGCATCGCCATTCGGTGCATGGCGGTGGTAGCGAACCCCAGATCCGAGAGCGCGAGGTACGCCGGCATGGCAAACAGGATCAGCCATTCGCCGTAAAGATCGGCTCCCCAGAAAAACAGAAACAACGGAACGCTTAAAATCTGGATCGCCAGGTTGGCCGCCTGACCGGCGGTGTTGGCGGCCAGGCCTTTGAGGAAGCGTGTCCGCAAGGAACCTGTCATTCTCTTGGCCCTGGCAATGGCGCCAAAGTAATCCTGGGCGGCTCAACTGCCACTGGATGCAAGCGCCGGCCCTTCCGCCTCGGGCGCGCGCTTGGCGATCACCAAAAGCTCGATGCCGTCCAGCTTTGGGACGCCGCCATCGCCAACCGGCGCCGGCGGCGCGTCGTGCGGATAGCTGCTGAAATTCAGGGAAAATCCATAACCGGGCAGGTTGCGGGCGAAAAAATCTGCATCCAGCGCCGAGACATGTTTTTCCGATATGTGGTGCCCCCATTTGAACCCCATCTCGCGGGCATCCCTGCCGCCGGCGTTGGGAACAAATATGAACAAGGCGCCATCGTCTTTAAGCAGGCGCTGGAAGGTGGTCAGGGCGTATTTCAAATCCGGCACATGTTCCAAAACATGGCTGGTATGGATGACATCGAAAGAGCTGGCGGGCAAAGCCTCCAGCGCCTTGAAATCGCCGAGAATTTCGAGCCCCATTTTGCCCCGCCCATAGCCGCCGCGCGGCTGCGATATTTCGAACCCGACGGCATCGAAACCGGCGGCGCGGAACTGATGCAACCCGTAGCCCCAGGAACAGCCGTAATCCAGCAGCCGGCCGGTGCCGGCGTGACGCTCGACCAGCCCCACATTTAGCGACAAATCGCGCTCGGTGCCGGCGAAATTGGTCTCCATGAGCCGGCCAATCTCGGTTTCGCCCGGCATCTCCGTGGTCATGCCCTCGGAATATTCTTGCTGGTAGAATTCCAGGTTCGAGGCGGCGTCTTCTTTCGGATAGCGGAACATCAAGAGGCATTCGGGGCAGCGGCGAAGCTCCAGCAATATCTTCTTGCGCCCCAGAAATTCGGTGTCCGAAGCGCCGCAATATGGACAGTCGCGCGGCTGTACCGCGAGTATCCTTGCCAGGGTTTTAAAACCAAATGAAATCGTCGCCAAAACGTTACCTCAGCCGCGGTGCGGCGGCGCCTGCCGAACGCACGCACAGCACACAAAATAGTACTCGCAATATTTCTTATGGTTATTATTTACCTTTATAATAGGTGCTCTGTATGTGGTTACCGAATCCTTAAATTTTCATAAGTTTATAATGTTTTACCAATTATGGCACTACGCCCACGCCGTTGAATTCCGGCTGCAAATGTTGAATGAACTGGCGCTCATCCGGCGCCAGAACAAGGCGTTTCCGCGCCGGCTTTGGCTGCAAACCCTCCGCCGCCCCACATCAACCGAGGATTGGATCAATTTTCTCCGCTTCCTTGCCCCCGATGAGCCGCTCCATCTGATCGATGTGGGCGCCAATGACGGCTCCTGGTCGGAGGGCTTTATTTCGATTTTTCCAAACACCGCCTTGACCGCGTTCGAGCCGGTGCCGGCGACCTTCGCTCAGTTGCAGGCCCGCTACGGCGAGCGCCCCGGCAGCCAGCTATTCAACTGCGCCCTATCGAACAAAAGCGGGCGCCTGACCATCAATCTCGGCGAGGAAAGCACCTTTGCCTCGTTCGAGGAGTTCGAAGATCACATCGGCCAGTTGCGCGAGAAATCCATCACCGGCAGCGAAGAAGTGACTATCGAGACCCTCGATTCGTTCGCACTCGAAATTGATCCGGGGCGCAAAACGGTCCTCAAAATCGACGTCCAGGGGCACGAGGAAGAGGCCCTTGAAGGCGCGGCGGCGCTGCTGGCCCAGGTGGATGTGGTGCTCTGTGAAACCTCGTTCGCCGTTGAATACAAGAACCGCCAGCCATCGTTTTCGCGGGTCGCCGAATTGCTGCGCCCGGCCAATTTGTTTCCCATCGGGTTTCAGGAATTCGGCCGCCAGGCATCCACCCTTGCCATCGAGCGCGATGTCTTGTTCGTCAAGGACAGCCTGCTGGATATGATATTCGAACGTTAGCCGAAGCCGCTCAGTAGGCATTGCGCCCGCCGGCGCAAACCCAGACGGTCATCAAGATGATCTTGATGTCCAAAATAAACGACCAGTTGTCGATGTAATAAAGATCGGCCTGAACCCGGCGGCGCATTTTTTCCGGCGTGTCGGTCTCGCCGCGCAAGCCGTTGACCTGGGCCCAGCCGGTGATGCCGGGCTTTACCTTATGGCGGCCGAGATATTGATCGATGATGGCGGCGAATTGCAGATTGTGCTGCACCGCGTGCGGGCGCGGGCCGATCAGCGACATTTCGCCCTTCACCACATTGAAAAGCTGCGGCAATTCATCCAGGCTAGAGCGCCGAAGAAAACGCCCGACGCGGGTGATGCGGGGATCGTCCCGGGTGGCCTGATGAACGATATCGCCGTCCGCGGCATCGGTGCGCATGGAGCGGAATTTGTAGATCACGAACTCGTCGTTGTGGAACCCCTGGCGGCGCTGCTTGAAAAAAACGGCGCCCGGGCTTTCCAACTTGATGGCCGCCGCGATCAGCCCCATCACCGGCAGCGCCAGGCCTAAAAACAGCGCAGCAAGAACCCGGTCTTCCAGGTTTTTGACCAGCTTGCCCCAACCCGATATGGGCCGCTCCATCACCCGGATCAGGGTGGTGTCGCAAACCTGCATGGCGCCGAGATCGGGAAACTTGAAGCCGATCGCGCCGGGGCTCATGGCT
>Ga0302133_10000568_pt1 | contig 23285 bp, 25 predicted proteins | sample CB9_331_MG_FD_203121 | JGI IMG/M metagenome (GOLD analysis project Ga0302133, IMG submission 203121) | Marine microbial communities from Western Arctic Ocean, Canada - CB9_33.1 | ecosystem: Environmental > Aquatic > Marine > Oceanic | place: Canada: Western Arctic Ocean | collected 2017-09-19 | reverse complement strand
GGGCCGTAGAGGTCCTGGTTGTCGATAACGGTTCCGCGGATGGGACTGACAGGTGGCTTGAGGAAAAAGCACTAACCGAGCCAAGATTGAGAATTATTCATACCGACCACGTGTTGGGCGAGGGAGCCGTCAAGAGCATCCTCCTGAAGCAGGCTCGTGGCAAGACTGTAGTTATGCTGGACACCAGCGTTGAAATATCCGGTGATATCTTCAGCCCGATAGATGAAGCATTGAACGATAACAGTATCGGCGTTACTGGCCCCTTCGGCCTACGCACCGATGACCTACACCACTTTCACGATGGCGAGGGTGAATCCGGCATCATGGACGCCATGCAGGCTTACTGCTTTGCGTTCAGAAGGGCCAAGCTAAAAGAGGTCGGCCTTCCAAGGGAGACGTTCCGCTTCTACCGCAATCTAGACCTAGACTATAGCTTTCAATTCAAAGACAAGGGCTATAAAATACTAGCGGACTCAAACCTGCCAGTGCAATTGCACGAGCACCGAGTCTGGTCAGCGTTGGCTGAGGGCGAGCGGGACGAGCTTAGCAAGAAGAACTACCGCCGATTTCTCGACAAGTGGGCAGAACGGCCGGACCTACTGGTGAGCAGCGCCAGCGGTCACGCACATGATCACGGGCACGACCATCATTCTCACGAGTAGCGTCCAACGCTAACATAAAAATTTAAGACATTTACGACCCCGGCATTCCGGGGTCGTTTTGCTCGCCAATCATCATCGGAGATAGGAATGACATTAACCCTGCTTTGGCTCCAGTTGGGCGGAGCTGCACTATTTATACTATTCGCATCCAACTACCTGGCTAAGTCAGCAGACGTTATTGCCATCAAGACGGGACTGGGACGGTCCTTTATTGGTGTAGTGCTCCTGGCGACAGCTACGTCGTTACCCGAGCTTGGGTTAGGAGTGACATCTGTTGTCGCATTCAATGCTCCGGACCTGGCAGCAGGCGACGCTTTTGGAAGCAACATATTTAACCTCCTGATAATCGGGCTACTGGACCTATACTGGCGCAACGGCCCCATTCTCAACCGCGTTAGCATAACCTCGGTAGCAGTTGGCGCACTGGGCGTGATGATAATTTCCATAGCTGTTCTGGGGCTTTTTGTTCACGGTGCGACGACGGCTTTGAGTAGCCTGCCCATTAGTCCGTTTACAGTCATCATGTTCCTGGCATTTCTTGGGGCCATGTATATGATCTACGCCATAGAGAAGCGCAAAGACTCCTCCTCAGACGAGGCAGAGGCACCTGACTACAGCGACTCTAGTCTAACGAAGACCTTTGCGCTGTTTGGTGGAGCCGCGGTTATAGTTGTGGCTGCAGCAATGTGGTTGGCGCAAATAGGCGACAGCCTTACCGAGGTTATGGGATGGGATGCCAGTTTCGTAGGCACGCAGTTCCTGGCATTCAGCACTTCGCTGCCAGAGCTAGCTGCATCATTCGCCGCCATACGAATCAACGCACCTGAATTAGCCATATCCGGTGTCCTTGGCAGCAACCTGTTCAACATGGGCCTCATCTTATTCATGGACGACGTAGCGCTTGTTGGACAGCCACTTTGGGAAGCGGTCTCGCCCGTGCACACTATGACAGCAATGTTCGCCATTTTGATGACAGCAGTTGTGACGGTGGCCTTAATCACTCGTGGACGAAACAGGCCCCGCAGTTTCATCACGTTTGAGGCGGCAATTCTGATTGGGTTGTACATAATATGCAGCGTGCTCGTGTTCAAACTGGGGTAAACTCCCTGCCGCAGTGCGATTCCTTGACACCTCGCGCCCTGCCCAATACATTACGCCTCGGACGGACTAAACACCAATTGCATATCTCAGGAGATCGAATTGTTTTTTTAACTGCGAGAGTACCGGACATGGCCGGAGAAACGACAAGAGTGGGTAGACTTCATGGGGCAGGTGGTCATTCCCTTTCAAGTCTCCATGGGCATGGTGGTAGTCGCAAGCTTCGTGGGCCAAGAAGAGGGCGACATCTATATATAGATAAGACAATTTGAGGATGAGTACGAGCTGGGACGCCTGCATGAAGCAGTGCATGGAAGCGACAGGTGGCAGAACGAAATTAGCCCTAAGGTTCCCAGCATGATGGACCGTTCCAGGCAGGTAATGCAAAGGATCGAGCCACATCAAGGTCTGTGATTCAGTAGCCTATTATTACGCTTCGTCAACGGCATTCATATGCGATTACCAAATCCAATTTATAGGAGAACGAGTTGTTTTTTGAGCTAAGAGAGTACCGAACTTTGCCGGGAAAACGGCAGGACTGGGTGGACTACATGGAGCAGGTCATCATTCCCTTTCAGGTTGGCAAGGGCATGGTTATCCTGGGCAGCTTTGTGGGCCAGGAAGAGGACGATCTATACATATGGATCCGACGCTTCGAGGACGATGCTGAGAAAGAGCGCCTCTATGAAGCGGTCTACGAGAGCGACCAGTGGAAGAACAAAATTGGGCCTAAGATACCTGACATGATGGACCGCTCCAAGATCGTGGTACGACGAATCGAGGCCTCTTCTCGATCTGTGATCCAGTAGGTCCTGGCCTATCAGTGATTCGCTGAACATGACCGCTACAAACGCGCAGACAGACCTGCTTCTCGTCAACTTCGATGCGAGCCTGACTGCGCCAAGTAAGCCGTCTTCTAGATATATTGCGGCCATTCTCGTCTCCGACGGACGTGCAAGGGTCTTATCTACGGACAGCGACATCCGGCGACACACGTCGGCAGGAGCCAGGGTACTTGACTGCCAGGGCTTGCCACTGCTGCCTGGTTTCGTGGACGCGCACTGCCACGTAATGGCATACGCCTCAAGCCTGCTGGCAGTTGACTGCCGAGTGCCTGCGGTGTCCTCCATAGCTGACGTAAACAACGCGATTCTCGTCCGTGCCAGATCCACTCTAGACGGGCAGTGGGTCAGGGCAGTGGGCTACCAAGAGTTTGATCTGACCGAGAAGCGCCACCCCACCCGCCACGACCTGGACAAGGCCTCACCAAATCATCCTGTGCGATTGCTGCATCAGTCTGGCCACGCCATGGTGCTGAACAGTCTGGGCCTACTCGCCGCGGGGATCACCAGCGCCACAGACGAACCAGCGGGCGGCACGATCGATCGCGATCCACTAACCGGCGAGCCTACTGGGCTTCTCCTAGAAATGGCCGATTTCTTTCGCGACCGAATACCCCGCCTGACAGCCTATGAGCTTCGAAAAGCAACGAAGATGGCCAGCGACAAGTACCTCTCCTGTGGCATCACGTCTGTTTACGACGCCTCCCCAAGCAATACGCCGCAGCACTACCGCCGCGTGGAAAAGCTGCAGCAAGACGGCGACTTCATTCCTTCCGTCAACATGATGGCCGGCGCGGCTCATATCAACGAATTCACTGACGAGGGCCTTGTCTTGGGATCTGGTAACGACAGGTTGAGCATTGGCCATGTGAAAATCATGGTTACTCTAAGTGGCGGTAGCCTCTCACCCGCCCAGGATGAGCTGGCTGACCTCATTAATAAGGCCCATTCACTCCAGTGGCCCGTTGCCATTCATACCGTAGAAGTGGAGGCTTTCGAGGCCGCACTCAACGCCCTGGAAAGTGCTGCGCCCTTGCCTAGCGACCAACTCAGGGACAGGATTGAGCACTGCTCTGAGTGCACAGATAGTCTTCTGCCCGAACTGGCCCGGCTAAGGGTGGCGGTGGTAACCAACCCAAGCTTCATCTACCACAACGGAGACCGGTATCTGGCGGAGACCCAGAACGAGCACACTCCATGGATATACCGAGTACAGTCCCTACTGGAACACGACGTGCCAGTTTTCGCAGGCTCAGACGCTCCGGCTGCAGACCCCAATCCAATGCATGGCATATACGGCGCAATGACCCGCCGAACATCCTCTGGACGTCAGCTTAATCCTAAAGAAAGCATTGGCCTGCGGCGGGCAATAGGCCTATATAACCTCAGTCTGGGAGAGACAGGGCAGGGGGGCTTTCATCATCGCTATATCGGGGACGATGGCCCAGCAGACCTAGTGTTGTTGGACAGGCCCTTGAACGAAGACGAGCCTGAAGAGCTACTAAATACCAAGGTCGTTTTGACCATTCGTGACGGGGAAGTCGTCTACGAGCGTTAAACTCTTCTGGCAGTAACGAACCCGATTATCTCTTCCAACGAGTCCCGAGACGGGTTCTTGGGCAGAGACAGAAGGCTGCTCCGAGCCTTGGCGCAGAAATCGGTTGCCACCGCATAGCACTCATCCAAAACGCACGCACCTACAACCATAGCCACGGCCTGCTCCAGCTTCTCCCGGTCGCCCGGGCTACTGAACAGGTCAGCTATTGCAGTATTGTTGGGGTGACGCTCCTTGGCTATTAGCGACGGCAAAGTCAGGATGCCATTGGCAAGATCACTTCCAACTGGCTTGCCGATCTCCTGTTCGTTCCCATCGAAATCGAGAATATCGTCCACAATCTGGAAGGCCATGCCCAAGTTGTAACCGAACTCTCGCAGCGACCCAACATAGTTCTCGGAAAGTCCGCTGAGTATTGCTCCGGACTCGCTGGCAGTGGTGAACAGCGACGCCGTCTTGTGGTAGATGCGGTCGTAATACTGTTCCATGGTCTGGTTGGGATCAAAGACATCGGACATCTCCTGAAGCTCGCCACTGGAAAGCTCCATGATGGTCTCAGCAAAGCGCTTTATGACCCGTACGTTACCTGTGTCGCACACCAACGTCGCGGATGCAGCGAAGATAAAATCGCCAACCAGTATTGCAGCGTTATCACCCCAGAGGTTGCTTACGGTGGCCCGCCCTCGCCTCATAGCAGAGTCGTCCACGGTGTCGTCATGGATCAGCGTCGCAATATGCAGCATCTCCACTGCCGTCGCCATGGTCTCTGTCAGCGCCTCATCATGGTCGTTAAAATTAGAAGTCAGCAGCGTGATTGCCGGGCGCATTCTCTTTCCAGGCGCAGAGAAAACATGGTCTAGTAGTTGCGACAATAGAGGGAAGCGCTGTTTGGCCATCTCTTTTAGGCCATCCACGACACCATCAAGTCTTTCCTGAACGGGCAGATATAAAGATGTTGCCTGCAATTATCTAGTTCCTCTTTATTAGCCGGTGATCCGTTGAGATTCAGCCTCTATAAGTTCCTCGTCCAACTTGGTGAAAAGTGGCGTCGGCTTCTCCACAGGTTGGCCCGCCACAAGCTGCTCGGGATCCCAACACCAGCCTGCATCTTGAACGCTGCCATCCAGACCGAGCATAGCCTGAATCTTGTCTGCGCTGAAGGGCAGGTAGGGATTCAGTATTGTCTTGAGGCAGTTTATTACAGACAGAGTAACCCATAACGTCCTGCCTGCGTCAGCTTTGTCTTCTTTTACGGCGTGCCACGGCGCTTTTTGATCCAGGTACCGATTCGCCGCCTGAGCCAGCGCCATGCCTGCGCCAAGGCCCTGGCGTAGGCGTACCGCTTCGATCTCTGAGGCTGCGACGTCCATTTGCGACTGGGCCTCATCAAGCAGTTTGCGGCTTAGATCGTCTAGCGCGCCGGGGTCCGGCACCTTACCATCAAAGTTGCGATTGACCATGGAAAGCACGCGGTGTACCAGGTTGCCAAAGGTCGCCACCAGCTCATCGTTGTTGCGCCGAACATACTCGCGCCACGAAAAATCCGAATCAGATGTCTCAGGCAGGTTGGCGGAGAGCACATACCTGAGCGGGTCGGGCTCGTATCGATCCAGGTAGTCAGGCACCCACACAGCCCAGTTCCTGCTGGTGGATAGCTTGAACCCCTCCATGTTAAGGTACTCGTTAGCTGGCACGTCGTAGGGCAGGTTCAGCGCTCCGTAGCCCAGCAGCATGGCGGGCCAGATAACCGTGTGAAAGGGAATATTGTCCTTGCCCATGAAGTAGTAGGCGCGACAATCTTCCTTCCAAAAATCCCTCCAGCTATCTGCTTCGCCTCTGCTTTCGGCCCACTCAATAGATGCCGAAAGATAGCCAACCACCGCCTCGAACCAAACATAAAGACGCTTGCTTTCGTAGCCGTCTAGCGGCACAGGCACGCCCCACTGAATATCTCGGGTTATCGCGCGGTCATGCAGCCCACCCTCCAAGAAGCTAATTGTGAAGTTGCGTACATTGGACCGCCAGTGATCTTGCTTTCGCACCCACTCCAGAAGCTGGTCCTCGAAGGCGCTCAGCTTGAGAAAGAAGTGCTCTGTCTCTCGAAACTCCGGCGTGCTACCGCAAATTTTGCACACTATGTCGATAAGGTCCTTGGCATCCAGAGTCCGACCGCAGTTGTCGCACTGGTCTCCTCTGGCACCGTCATGCTTGCAATGAGGGCAGGTTCCCTCCACATAGCGGTCTGCAAGGAATCGATTATCGGTCAAACAGAAGGGCTGCACCATCGTGTCTTTATAGATGTAGCCATTCTTGTGAAGCTTCAGAAACATATCCTGGGCGACACGAGCATGATTATCGGTATGCGTGGTGGTGAACAGGTCGAAGCTTATGCCGAGGCGTTCCCAATCGTCCAGGAACTCAGCCTGATACTCGCTGTAGATGTCTTCTGGGGTTACGCCACGCGCTTCCGCCGAGATCGTAACTGGAGTGCCGTGTGCATCGCTTCCAGACACCATCAGCACGTCGTTTCCCTTCATGCGATGGTAACGGGCGAATATATCGGCGGGCAGGTAGGTGCCGGCGATGTGCCCTATGTGGGCGGAACCGTTGGCGTAGGGCCATGCAACCGCTACGAGGATGCGCTCAGGCATAGGCAGATTTACTCTGTAAAATCAGCGTTTAAGCCTGCACATGCTATCACAGATAGATTTGCGATTCCCAATTAGCTAGGTCTGACGACTGGGTGTGGTTCCGCTTTTTTGCGAAGCCACCCACAGGGAATATACGAAGCGCCGAGAAAGCCCCGTGGCGTCCACCACAGTGCCAACCGCTTCTTTTACCCTTACGCCTTGCCCACGAAGGTCAGCTAACATCTCCTGGGCCGCGGTTTCGGAGGCGGCATCGTTGGCGGCAATCGGTTCAGCGCCCGCTATCACCAGGGTAACCTCTCCCCTGGGGTCAGAAAAGTGCTCGACGGCCTCAGACACCTTTCCTACGAAGATCTCTTCGTGAAGTTTGGTCAACTCCCTGCAAACGGAAATGCGCCTGTCGCCGAGGGCCTCTTGGAGATCGACCAGCGCCGCGCTCAGTCTATGAGGCGTTTCCAATGCTACCAGTGCGTAGGGTGCTGAGGCGTAGGGAGCGAGCAGTTTCAGTCGGGCGGTCTTGCGCCTGGGCAAGAAACCGAGGTATGCGAACTGCTCCAGTGGTATGCCTGCCACCGAGATCGCTGTGGTCACGGCGGAAGGGCCGGGCACAGCTACCACTTCGCAGCCAGCCTCTCGAGCCGCCTCGACCAATTCGTGCCCAGGATCGTTGATGCCGGGCATGCCAGCATCAGATACCAGGGCCACGTCAACGGTCTCCAGCTCAGACAGTAGCTTGGGTATCCTGGCTCGCCGATTGTTCTCGTTGTAGCTGAGAAGCGGCGTGTGGATGTCGAAGTGGGTCAGCAGCCTTCGAGTCACCCTAGTGTCCTCGGCCGCAATGAGACCAACCTCTTTGAGAACTCGAATAGCCCGGAGGGTGATGTCCTCCAGGTTGCCTATAGGGGTGCCTACTATGAAAAGTTTGGACATGTTACCTGTTATCTATGGCAGTGGCTGTTCCTATGCATTCTACCAAATAGGCCCCGGTGAATTTACCGTAATAAGTAGCCTGACAAAACTACAAAAGAAAAGGGCGACCCGTTTTCACGAGTCGCCCTTTATTCTTAGCTCATTCTTAAGCCTTTGTCAGAAGACTACCTGCGGAAGAATCCGCCAGCTTTGAACATTCCCGCCGCCCTTGTTCGATATGGCTTTGGAAAGGTCATCCTGCTTCAGGCCAGTGGCGATTAGCGTCATGCTAACCTTGTCCTCACAATCGTTGTCCAAGGACATGCCAAAGTATATGTCTGCGTCCTTGCTGACTGACTTGGAAATCAGCTCACCAGCCGCATTCACACCGCTTAGGGTAAGCTCCTCGCCGCCCTTGATGAATATGTCCAGCAGAGGGTTGGCGATGGCTTGCTTCGCCGCCTCAAGTGCGCCCATATGACCGTGGCCGGTTCCGATGGCCATCAGCGCACCGCCAGGATTAGAGAGAATCGTCCTGACGTCGGCGAAGTCTACGTTGATCTCGCCCGGTACGTTGATTATTTCGGACACACTCATGATGCCCTGCGTCACGACCTCGTCCGCTGTGCGGAAGGCCTCAATCATCTCGGCATCGTGGTCCACAAACTTAAGTAGTCGGTCATTGTGAATAACGATAAGGTTATCTACGTAAGGTCGAAGTCTGGCGACACCGGCGATTGCCCTGTCTATCCGGCGGCTACCTTCGAAGCTGAATGGGGTAGTTACGACAGCTACCACTACGGCGCCCATCTCCTTGGCCAGGTATGCAGCATAGGCCGCTGCTCCCGTGCCTGTACCACCGCCCATTCCGGCAGTTATGAAAACCAGCTCGGCGTCCTTGAGGACCTTTCGAAGGGAAGCTGAGGACTCCTCAGCAGCCTTGGCTCCGACATTGGTGCCGCCGCCGGCTCCCCAACCTCGTGTGGACTTCTCGCCAATCTGAATGGAGTCTATGTTATGGTTTCCGGACACAGATTCCAGGGATTTGATATCGGTGTTGATGACTGCGAATTCTACACCAGGAACATGCCTGTGCTGCAGCATGCGTCGGACGCAGTTACATCCGCCTCCGCCTCCACCTACGCCTATCACCTTGATACGAGCGAGTGCCTGTTCCCACTCATTGGCTAGTTGTTCCGATGACAAATTGGCCAAGGTGTCCTGGGACTGATCAGATGTCTCGTCGTTACTTAGCTAGCGTTCAACCGTCATGAATTCTCTCTCCCTTCATCTGTGGGAGCTCCGGATGTTCTCCGATAGATCCTGGCGTAAGACCGTCCATTTCTAGAGATACACATAAAGTGCGTTCACCAATCTTTTCGCACATTTTTACCGGCTGCCCGCCTCACATCATCCCGGGAAGGACTTTGGCCTGCGCCGTCATATACGAAACCCTGGGCAACCGGAGCGGAATTCTTTCATCGATCGAATTCACTTTGACCCACTGATCAGGTCTGGCTTACCAGGTTAATGCTAATTTAGACGTACAGACGGGGTACTTATGTGAATGCTTCGTGTGCAAAGGGATTGCATACGGTTTGGTTATGAAAGTCATAACTCTTACTTTACAATCGTTGAAGGCGCGTAATAGGGACTGGAGGGGATGTTAAGTAAAGCAAAACATGGCTAGAGGAAAACGCGAAACAAAAATGGCGGGTCGTTTGACCCGCCATTTAAGCTAAATTTCAGTTATGGTACTTCTTTTACACTACTCCAGTGCGCTGGCCGTTCCGACTACACAAACTGCTCCGTCTTGGTTCTCCACCCACACGGCAACGTTGGCTCGCGTGCTGCCGTTCTCATCCACCCTGTCGGTGATTACGCCCTTTATGGTGACATGGTCGTCCGGCCAAACGATATTGGTGAACTTGATGTCTAATTTGCCACCCTCGAACCAGCCCTTGCCGAAACGGCGGTCCATCATGTCGCCAATGTAGGACATGGTCATGCGCCCGCCTACAACAACTCGATCGAAGCCCAGCTCTTTGGCAGCCTCTTCGCTGGTGTGGTAGCTCCTATTACCATGAAAGAACGTTCCGCACATCTCCAGAGAGATATCGCTTTCCACAGGCCCTACGGCCTCCCCGTCAGGGACCTGGAATTTACGAATGCCTTCCTTCTGTTTCGGATCGCGAAGCTTCACCGTGCCCTGCTCCTGATCCCTTTTGCCAAGCAAGAAGCTCTGATGATGTGTTCCCAAGGCCATCACTTCGTTGTCAGCAGACCATAGTGTTACCTTCTGCTTTACCACCGTTCGGTCACGCCACTGGTAAATGTCCTCGATTTTAGAAGACTTGCGATAGGTCTCACCCTGGAGCATGGGTTTTAACATTTCCCACTCCTGGCGAATCCACAGATTGCCAAAATTGTCCTTGAATCCTGCGCCAGCAAACCCGGTGTCAACGTTCGTCAGGATCATTGAGGGCGAGAACGCCTTGCCATATAGAGAACTGTCCGAATACCACTCCGAGTCAACCTCTAGCCCTTCGAAGTAGTGCTGAATCAGCTCGTCGGTAACGGTAAAGTCCATGGCGCCAAGGTCCTTACCAACAAATGCCTCTTCCGGATTTTGAGTAGTCTTCTCTGTCATATCAACCTGCCTTTCCATTCACTTAACTGCCGGTGGGCCGATGGGTCATATCCCGTCCGCCGCTAATGTTTCCATTCTTGATTTAGAGAATCGCACCCTCATCTTTAAGCACCACAATATCGTCCCAGCTGTAGTCCAGTAGGTCGATGAGAATGGTTTCTGTGTCCTCGCCATGCATGGGCGCCATTCGCCTTGTCGATACCGGTGTTTCGCTGTATGCCACCGGCGTCTGATGCCACTTGGTCGGCCCCAACACAGGATGATCAAAATCTACAAGATAGTTATTCTGCACAACCTGAGGATCGTCGGGCAGGTCAAAAATGTCCTGGACCCGCTCCCAAATCAGATCTCCAGCTTCATTTAGTTTCTGTTCCCATTCTTGACGGGGCATGGTCAAGAAGATTTCATCCAGCATGGGTATTAGCTCTTCCCGATTCTCGCGGCGAGACTCTAAAGTGCTGAAACGCTCATCCTCAATCAGGTCCTCGCGGGCAAGGGCCTTGCAGAAGGTAGGCCAGTACCGATCTCCCTGGCTCATTGAAAACGCTATCCATTTGCCGTCGGCGCATTTATAGGTATTCCAGAGCACATTGCCTGCCTTGTTCCTGTGCTGCGGCTCCATCATATTGCCTGCCATGAGGGCAATCCCGTCCCGCATGCCGCCTAGCCACATCAGGCTGCCCAGGTGAGAGACATCGACGCGCTGGCCCATTCCGAAGCGTTCTCTTGCGATGATCGCCCCAAGAACGCCATAAGACAGCATGATGCCCGCCATCTGGTCGGCCATGCCGTTTATGTTGTACGGAGTGTCATCCCCGGGACCCGACCACCACAGGGAGCCAGACCTGGCCTCGCCTGTTAGGGCAAAGGCTGGCTTTCCGGAATCGGGACCGTTTGGCCCGTAGCCAGAGCCGGAGCCATACACGATGTCAGGCCTGATCTTGGCCACATCGTCGTAGCCTAGTCCCAAACGCTCAGCCACTCCCTGGCGAAAGTTTTCGATAAATACGTCGGACTTCTTGATGAGCTTCTGCATTATCTCAAGGCCCTTTGGATTCTTGAGATCCAGTGCTATTCCGCTCTTGTTGCGGTTCAGGCTGCTGTAATAGGCGTTGAGACCGCCGCCAAGGTCAGCCTTTACACCGCCGAGAACGCCGAATTGACGCCCATGGTCTCCGTCAAGCGACTCCACCTTGATGACTTCGGCACCCATGTCGGCCAACATCATGGTGGATACGGGCCCAAACTGCCACATGGTCCAGTCGATTACCCGTATACCGTCAAGCGGTCCTTTAGCACCATTGGAATGGGCCCCATTGGACTCTTCTGTCACTATTAGCACCTTCCTAAACGGCCCAAGGGATGCCGTGGATTGACACAAGTATTAGCTCTTCAGCGGCATTATACCCAGTTGTCCAAAAGCAATGCAAAAAAACGGGCGACCCACCTAAGTGGGTCGCCCGTTGATTGAACTAATCTTCAGTTAGTACTGCCTCTGCGCCCTGGACCGTCCGCCCATGTCACCATAGGAAACGTTAGGGTCGATCACTACATCCAAGAGAGCGGGCTTGCCCGAGGCAAATGCCCTGGCCAACGCTGGCTTGATCTCATTTGGATCGGTGATGCGCTCGCCGTATCCGCCCATGCCTTCCATGATCTTGGCATAGTCGGTCTCCTGCGAAAGGTATGTAGCAAGAGCTCGGCCGGTCCGCTTGAGAACTCCCTGAGTGGTCTGGTTCCAGGCACCGTTGTTGCCCAGCACCGACACGATCGGAAGGTTAAATCGAACGTAAGTCTCCACATCGAAGCCGGTTAGACCAAAGCCACCGTCTCCGTAGACGATCACAACCTGTTTGCCCTTTCGTGCAAGCTGCGCTGCCGCAGCGAATCCGCTACCGGCGCCCAGGCAGCCGAACTGTCCTGGATCGAGCCAGTGACCAGGCTCATTGATGTTGAGCACGCGGGCTGCGAAGGTAACAATGTCTCCGCCGTCGCCGATAACTGTCGCATCTCGATCCAAGAAGTCCCGAAGGTCACCCACAAGGCGCATAGGATGAATCGGAACCGAGTCGCTGTTAAGCATAGGCTCGTCGACGGCCTTTAGCGCAGCGTCCTCTGTAATTACCTCTTCTACCCATGCCTTACCAGGGGACTTATATCCAGAAGCCTTCAATCCATCGATGATCGCTCGAAGTATGACTTTAGTGTCACCGACAATACCCGCATCTACCGCACGGTTCTGGCCGATCTTAGAACCGTCTGTCATGATTTCAATTAGCTTCGGGTTCTGCGGGAAAAGGCTATCTGCGCCGTAGCTCAGTCGGAAGTCGATCGGAGTCCCGATCAGGATCACAGTATCCGACTTCACCATGCCATACCGTCGACCAAGGCTGCCAATATTGGGGTGGTCAGAAGGTACGCTGCCGCGACCCATAGCATTTAGGAAGACAGGGGAATCGATCAGCTCGATAAACTCCGTCAACTCCTCAGATGCCTCCGTCCACCATACATCGGAACCAGCAAGCACCATAGGGCGCTCAGCGTTCTTTATGATGTCGATAGCCTTCTGGATGTATTCTGGATCGCCGTATGCACGAGCCTCGGTCCTATACCGCTCTGGAAACTTGATGTCGTCCTCTTCAGCCATACCATTAACGACGTCAATAGGCATCTCAAGGTATACCGGTCCAGGAACGCCAGACATGGCATGCCGGAAAGCAATAGAGACGTAATCCGCAATACGGTCAGTACGTTTGACCTGCTCGGAGAACTTGGTAATAGGACGAAGGAATGTGGCGCTATCGAAGTCCTGAAGCCCACCGCGAAGATGGTCGCTTATTCCAGCGTTACCCCCAACAATGATCATGGGACTAGGCGCCTGGAACGCATTAGCAATTCCGGTTACTGCGTCCGTGACACCAGGTCCTGCTGTTACGATGCAGACTCCAGGCTTACCAGTGACTTTGGCCCAGCCTTCCGCTGCATGGGCAGCTACCTGCTCGTGACGAAAGTCGATTATCTCGATACCCTCGTCTGCACAGCCCTCATAGAGGTTATAAATGTGGCCACCGTTTAGCGTGAATACGTATTCAATGCCCTCACGCTTTAGTGCTTTGGCAAATATATGCCCACCGCTTATCTCAGACATCGGTCCTCCTATTTATTTTGTTTTGCCGACCAAGGGCAAGTATCGTTTCTCACCCTACATTTAAAACAGTACTTTTTTTCTGCCTATAGAATGGCTCCGGCCTCTTGGAGCTTCTGAATGCCGTCCCAGTCGTATCCCAACTCATCTATCAGGATTTCTTCCGTGTGTTGTCCCAACTCAGGGGCCTCTCTCCAGATTCCTGCCGGGGTTTCGCTGTATGTGTTGGGATGGTTGCACATTTTAACAGAGCCGAGCACAGGATGCTCGAATTCCGCAATATAGTTATTGGCGATGACCTGAGGATCGTTTTCCAACTCCGTAACGCTCTGAACTTTGGCGTATATGAAGTCGATTTCACAGTCCCGGAACGCCTGGTCCCACTCATCTGCCGTTTTCGTCGCGAAGACTTTATCGATGTGCTTGACCAGTTCGGCTGAGTTCTCCGCTCTGGCAGCCATATCGCTGAATTTGGGATCGTCTATAAGATGCTCAAGACCCAGCACTCGGGCCATTGGCGCCCAGTATGGGTCCGGCTGCAGATGCATCATCTGTATGCACCGACCGTCGCTCCCCTTATAGAGGTTAGCCAGCGGATTGGTTGGCGCTTCTCTTTCGTAGGACCGGAAGTCCTTCCCCTGATTGAGCAGGCTCATGGACATTCCCATACCCTGAAGCCACATGTTGGCGCTAAGGTGGGATGTCTCCACCTTCTGCCCCTTGCCCTGAAGGTGCGTGCAAACCAGCGCCGCCAAAACGCCCTGACACAGCATGATGGCCCCTATCTGGTCGGAGATGCCCTGAGTAACTCGCGTAGGGTACTCTGCTTTCGGATCCGATGCAGATATCATAAGACCGCTTCTGGCCTGGCCACATCCATCAAAGGACGGAAGGTGGGAATCTGGGCCATTAGGTCCGTAGCCGTTTGCTGAGCCGTAAACCAGTTTTGGATTTATCTCACTCAGCTTCTCGTAACTCATGCCCAAGCGCTCGGCCACACCCTGGCGGAAGTTCTGCACGAATACGTCGGCGTCCTTCACCAGCTTGTAGACGATCTCGCGGCCCTCTTCCGTTTTGAAGTTGATGGCCATCCCGCGCTTGCCGCGGTTCGTTGTCTCGAAGTAAGCGTTGCGGCCCTCGCCCAGGTCCATGCTCAGGCTTGAAGCCCTCCACAGTCCTCGGCCAGCGTCGCCATCCAAGGACTCGATCTTGATGACATCCGCACCCATGTCCGCCATCATTGCGGTGGATACGGGGCCAAACTGCCATACAGTCCAGTCCAATACCCTGACGCCCTTTAGGGGACCGTCTACCTTCACAGAACTATTAGAATACATATACAGCCTCCAGAGCATCAGCAACGGTTCGAGAATTAATCGCGGAATTTCGGCGGCATTGTAGCACAAACATATATATGGGTAGTACAACGATTACCAAAATGGCGTACATGCCTCTCAATGTGGGTCTAAGAGGGGAGAACACCGCCACCGGCCTGTGCTAAAATCCCGGCTGAATGAGCACTCAAATCGTCGTCATATCCGATACCCATTTCCACAAATGGGACGAGGTCCATCCCGACATTCGTCTGGCAGTGGCCTCGGCAGACATCGCTGTGCACTGCGGTGATTTCGTGCGCATGGATGTCCTAGACGGCTTCAGGGTCGAGGCTAAGCGAGCCATAGTGGTCCACGGCAACACGGACCCTGTGGATATGCGCAAGGCCATCCCTTATACAGAAGTCATTGAGGTAGAGGGCAAGCGCATCGGCATCATTCACCCGGCCTGGGGCGGACCCGAGTTTGAGCCAGAGGCGCTTTTGCCTGACTTTCCCGAACCTGTGGACATTATTCTCTACGGCCACCTGCATGTGACGGTGAATGAGACAATAGGCGGCGTGCTTTACGTAAATCCGGGCCAGGCCTACTCCTCCTTCATGGTAGCCGCAACTATCGCTGTGCTTACTCTGGACGAGGGCCAAGTAACTGTGGAAATACGCGAGGTGGTGCCCGCCCGCTAAAAGTTCCTGAAATAGTTGGAGTCAAAAAAGAATTGGGATAAACTTCCCGCAGAATCACGGGATCAAGTGCCGAGAGGATAAATATGCCAAAAAGAATTAACAAGATGATCGAACTTCTGGAGCAAGGCCAGCCAATCTACTACACCGGCGCGCATTCCGGGGCCGTTCTCAATTACGAGGAGGGCCTCAAGATGTCCAAGACCTGGGCCGACTACATAAACGTTGGCATGGAGCATGGTGCCTTCGACATGGCAGGCCTGGACCAGTTCATGCGCGGCCTGATTGATGGCGGCCCCACCAACAGCGGCCACCGTACTCCTGCGGTGATAGTCGAAATACCTGTGGACGGAGGCAACGCCGAGATCGTCAGAGCGAACTCCTGGCAGTTTCGACAGGTCTTGTCCAGAGGTGTCCATGGCATTCTGCTGTGCCACGCGGAAAATCCAGGCGCGGTGCGGGCCTTTGTTGAGACTTGCCGCTACCCGATTAACAAGATCGGCGTGGGCAACAACATAGGCGAGGGGCATCGCGGCGCTGGCGGGCAGAACCAGTCTGGCGAGGTGTGGGGCATCTCCGGCGATGATTATCTGGACAAGGCTGACCCATGGCCGCTAAATCCAGATGGTGAGCTATTGCTCGGCCTGAAGATAGAAAACAAGCGAGCCTTGGCCAATGTCGAGTTGACCACCCAGATTCCCGGCATTGCTTTTGCCGAGTGGGGTCCGGGCGACATGAGTCTGGTACACGGCTACAAGCACCTGCCACCCTTGGCCGAGAGGCCAACAGAGCTTGTGGCGGCGCGAAATCGCATCAAGGCTGCGTGCGACAAGGCTGGGCTGTTCTTCCTCAACTCTGTGGCACCGGACGATGTTGTGGATATGATCGACGAAGGCGTCATGGTCTGCGCGGGCAACAGCGAGGAAGCGGCAAAGATTGGCAGAGCACACACCAAACGAGAGATGCCTGTTTAGGAGCAGCAAACAACAACAGGAGCTAGACCGAAATATTAGAAAAGGGCTTCCCGATATCGGGAAGCCCTTTTCATTCTTGAAGTTCATTCAACGCCATGGCCCCTAGCCCATCGGGCCCATCTTTCGTCCGCCCAGCAGGTGCATATGGAAGTGAGGCACCTCTTGACCAGCGTCATCTTTCTGGTTAATCACCAACCTATAACCGGACTCAGCCACGCCCTCGCTATTGGCCATCTCTCGCGCCGCATTGAACATGCAGGCAATCACCGGCTGGAACTCGGGCCTCATGCCAGAGAGGTACGTGAAGTGCTGTTTCGGTATGACTAGCAGATGCGTTGGTGCCTTCGGAGCAATGTCCCGTATCACGAAACAGTCCTCAGCTTCCAACAGTTTCTCACTGGGTATCTCTCCAGCGAATATTTTGCAGAATATACAGTCTTCAGCCATGTTTTTGCATCATCCTAGTAAGGCTTATTTTCACTTGCAACACACTTTCCGGCTCTGGTGTTTTTGCGGAAAAACTGACTATTCCAGAACGGCGATGGCCTCGATCTCAATCAGGTACTCCGGCCTGACCAGACCCGGTATGAATACTGTGCTGCTAGCAGGGCCATTATCTGGGAAGTAGCGCAGCCTGACAGCGGCGTACGCCGGGTAGTCTTCCCGGTGAAGCATGAAGCAGGTTATCTTCGTCACGTCGGCCCACGTAGCGCCCGCGACGGTCAGGGCCGCTTCAAGATTCTTGAAGACCTGTTCCGACTGCGCGCCGGCGTCGCCCTCTCCGACAATATTGCCCTGGGCATCCACCGAAACGTGCCCTGAAATGAAGACCTGGTTTCCCACCCTGGTCGCTGGGGAGAATCCGGCGGGCTTTTTATTTGGATTGGTAAAAAATGTCTCTCGTGCCAAACTAAAGTCTCCTTATTTAATTAAGGTCCTGCTTAAGGTCCGGATATTTCGAAAAATGGCATAACCGTCGCTCCAATAACTATCCCTACGATGAACGAAAACAAATTAATCGCGACCAAGCTTGGAATCACAATTACAACGGCCCGCATCGTTGAAGTGTAACCCAGCGTATGTCGGACGGCGACTACCATTGCGACGATTTGCCAAACGAAACCAACGAGGGCTATGAGCGGACCCACCACAGGAATGAATCCAAATATCTTCAAGATGCCAGGAGCCGAGCGAACCCTGTCGTTCTGACCATCTGCCACCAGTTGCAATCGGTTTCCGGCGTCTTCAGGATGGTTGTGCCTATGACAAAACTTAGGACAGCCCACAAGGCCCAGGCCATTATGACCGTTAACAGGCTGACAATTATGACACCCACGCTACCGGATAATCCTCCGATGCCGCCAGCGATGGCCACGATGACCACCACGAGAAGCGCCTGCATCGTCGCGCTATGGTCAGCTTCCACATCCTCCTATGTATGCGGGTCCAGCCGCATCGCCCCTATGAATCGCTCAGGGAATTGCTCAAGGAGTCGCTCAAGCATTAATGCACTCTCTGCTTACGAAGTAAGTCCGAAGTAAATCCACCTATCTCCCTAGCTGCATTACCTCTATGCGAGTGTTGTCTGGCGTCTTGATGAAGGCCACCTGGCTTCCGGGTCGGCTGCCAGGATTGGGACCCTCAGCTACGACGGCTCCCAGACCTTTGAGTCGCTCTAGCTCGGAGTCCATATCATCCACGGTTATGCCGAAGTGCTCCAAACCGAAGTGTGCGTCAGCGTCACCAGGCCCCAGTGTTTCACCGTCTCGTACTCCGGAAATCCTTATGATGATGCCATCGTTCGTCTTGCACTCTATGAAGCGGTCACCTGATGGGCGCACCCTGTCGCTAACGATAGTGAAATCAAACGCCTCGACATACCAAGTTGCTGTCTTCTCTGGGTCTGGCGCCTTGAGATGTACATGCTCAAATGCAAATGCCATTTGGCGGACTCCTCTCTTTTATATCAAATCTATCAAAATATGGCCGCCGACTGCGGTCGCTCGAAAGCCTATGACATGCCGAAAGCACTGTCAAGACGACGGCGTTCGGACTTCGTTGACCTGCATGTAGGCGTGTGCTAGCTTTGCCTCGTAACCTGACAAAACCAACAGCAAGGGGATCAGCCATGAGCACCAGCTCAAAGGACGTCCAGGACATCGAGTGGGATGACCCAGTCGATGCTATAGAACAGCTTTACGAGATGGGATGGACCGACGGGCTTCCTGTAGTGCCACCCACAGAGGACAGGGTAGGGCAGTTTCTGGCAATAGGTGGAAGGCCATCCGACGAACTGGTGGGCAAGCTGCCAGAGCGTCGCCGAGAAATCACTGTGGGCAAGATTGCAGCTAATGCCGTTATGGCAGGCTGCAAGCCAGAGTATTTTCCCGTGGTGCTCGCCGCTGCTGAGGCAATGCTAGACCCTCTATTCAACCTGGTCGGTCCGTCGTCCAGCCTGGGTGGATCAGCGATCCTGGTGATTGTTAACGGTCCTGTGACCCGCGAACTTGGCATCAACTCCAGAAACAACCTCTTCGGACCCGGAAACAGGGCCAACGCTACTATAGGAAGGGCTGTCAGGCTCATTCTGATGAACGCTTGCGCAGCCATTCCAGGACTGTTCGACCGTAGCATTCTGGGCCATCCCGGTAAGTACAGCTACTGCATCGCCGAGGCTGAGACGGAGACGCACTGGACGCCTCTTCACGTGGAACGCGGCTTCTCCGCCGAGCAGAGCGCCGTCACGGTCTTTGCATGCGACGGGCCACGACAGGCTCGCACCAGCGGTGGCCCTGAGAATATACTGACGACGGTCGCTGATGTTGCTGGCACTCTCGGCACATCGCTGTCTACCGTCGGCTCCACTAACGATAGCAGCGCTATTGTCCGGCAGGGCGAGCTGACGCTGATCGTCGCTGGTGAAAGCAGGGTGTGGGACGGCTGGAGCAAAGATGACGTGAAACGAACAGTCCACGGCAAGATGAAGCGTTCTATAGCCGACCTCAAGCGCGCCGCCGAAATCAAAGGCGAAATCCTGCCTGAGGACGAGACGACTATGCTGCCCCTAGTGGCCAAGCCTGAGGACATCCTGGTTGTGTTCGCCGGTGGAGTAGAGAAGACGATGTGCGGAGTCATTCCCAGTTGGGGGCCAAGAGTCTCTTCTACTGCCGTGACCAAAGCGGTTAGGACAGCCTAGGAGGCTTCAACGTCAGTAGGTGGCCTTTTGAAGACGCGACTTCTCGACGCCCTGGCCTCGCTGGCCTCTTTTATCTGGGCCATGTGCTTGACCAGCGTTCACTCGAAAGTCGGCTTGGTGTATATCACGCCTCCCAACCATCCAAAAAACGGGAAGCGTTTCCAGATGAACTCGCCGTCGTGGACGAGGTCCGTCTCAAACTCGCCCGCCTCCTCAAAGAGGAACTCCTCAGTGGCATAACTCAGCTGCCCTGACAGGTGCTTGAACCTTATGCGGCTGGGCTTTTCCAGCGTTATCTCTTCCACTGTGTCGTAGGAGATCGGGCCGGCCTTGGTGCGGAACCTGACCACCAGTGAATCGCCATCGCGTGAGATCACTTCTGAGGCCTCGTTGTTATCGCCCTTTAATTTGCCACGCCCGAAAGACGACATCATCTGAAAGATAAGTTCACGTGGGGCGTTTATGCGTACGCTGTGTGTCTTCAGCCGGATGGGCTTTGCCATATTGGGGCCTCTCCAATTTGAAGGGCCTGAGCAGACCCTGCCTTTAGCAAATTAGATGACCGAATATCGGAAAGGGTTTTGGCTACGTAGCGCCGAATGCTCGGACGCTATTTCCAAAAGCCATGATCTTATCGATATCCTTCACGCCGTCGGTCTCCACGCCCGTCGACACATCTACAACCCACGGGCTGGCCATCGAGATGGCTTCCTGGACGTTCTTGGGATTCAGGCCACCTGCCAATATTATGCGGTAGTGTTTGGCAATCTCGGCAGCAATGTTCCAGTCAAAAGACTTGCCAGTGCCGCCCAGAGCCCCGGCCGTGTACTTGTCCAAGAGGCACATGTGCATTCGGCTGGCTATATCTTCGATATGCTTTCGTATAGAGGCCACAAGCTTCTCCTTGGGACCATCGTCCGATACCTTCAGCATTTTGATTACCCAGGCGTCGATGCTGTCACAGTAGTCCGAAGACTCGTCGCCGCATAGCTGAGCGAAATCCAGGTCACACTCGCCGACTATCCGGTTGACTTCAGATATGGGCTGGTTTGCGAAAAGACCCACAATACGCGGTCCATCTGCGCCGGTCCGCCTCTTAACTTCCTGGATGATCTCGGCTGCCTTTGCCTCTTCGATCTGTCTGCGGACACCAGGGACGAAAACGAACCCCAGAAAAGATGCTCCGGTATCTGCTGCGGCCAGAGCATGGTCCAGTGTTCTCAACCCGCATATCTTAAATTCGGTCATGCAAGCTCCCTAAGTTTTGCGCCAACGTCTGATGAGGTTACCAGGGCCTCGCCAATCAGTGCTGCGTGTGCCCCAGCCTCTTGTACTCGCTGCAAGTGTTCAACAGTGCTGATTCCACTCTCGCTTATTATTATCTTATCGGAGGGAATGGCAGATGCCAAATGCTCGGTCACGGACAGATCTGTAATGAAGGTCCTGAGGTCCCGATTGTTAATGCCGATCACGTCAGCGCCCACATTTAGCGCCACTTCAAGCTCGGACTCGTTGTGCACCTCGACCAGCGACTGCAATCCGACGGATGAGCTTAGCTCAAGAAGTTCGGTCAGGCAGAAGGGCGTCAGCATGGCCACTATCAACAACAGAGCATCAGCGCTGTACGCGCGGGCTTCGTAAACCTGGTATGTGTCGAAGATAAACTCTTTGCGCAGCACAGGAACGTTCTTCGGGTAGGCTACTTGCTGAACGGCTTCCATGTTATCGATACTGCCCTGAAAGTGGTTCGCCTCAGTCAGCACGGATATGGCCGCAGCGCCGTTTCCTACGTAGGTCTCCGCTAGGTCCACGGGATCGAAGTCGGCTCTCAGCAGGCCTTTGGATGGCGACGCCTTTTTGACCTCGGCAATGATTCTTATCTTGTCCCCGCGCAGGGCACCAGCAAAGTCCAAAGCAGGCTGTCGCGCATCGATCCGCCGCTGCAACTCCGATACCGGCAGAGCAGTTTTGAGACGCTCGACGTCGATTCGTTTTACATCAACGATCTTTTTTAGAATGTCTGGGGTGCCGCTATCAGCCAAAATGCTCCTCCGTGTTGTTACTTTCTACGCCGGATTATTCCAGATAAAGCTCGATTGTTATGCAGTATTACCCCATGATATAATCTATTTGATATTACACCACTCAGATAACACGTATTATTCGTGGCAGAACGAGAAAACACAACAAATCAGAGATCTAGGTTTATGCAGATATTCCGTTCGATTTTCTCACATTAAAATCTATTATTGCTGGTCTTAAGAGGAGCTGGTCTTCTAATGATTGTAATAGAAAACCTAAGAAATAGGTTTAGTCGGATATTCCGTGGGATGATCTCACTAAAGTTATTTTTTACTGGTCTTAATGGTAATCGGCGTTCTAATGATTATGAATGACAATAAAGACTTCAAATTTAATCATCAAATCCGAGAGATTTTGGCTGAAATTGGTAAAGCTCTTATTATTGCTGCAGTGCTGGGATTTACCGTTGACATGGCCTTAAAAAAGAACTTGGCACGTGATGCTCTGGAAACCGCCTTTGGTTATACATTGCCTGCGGAACTACGAGATTGCATGAAATGGCTCTATGGGTTGAAATGGCTATGCATATCATCCAGGTTAGAAATAAAATTGGCCGACGGTGGTTTGGAAGATCGCCTAGAAGTAACTCGTACATATCGCAGAACATTGCAAAACATAACAAACAACATTGAACGTATTAACCCGTATACACATGTTGGCGAGTATTTTTTTGACAATTATGCGTCAGAGATAGTGTTGTTAAGGTATAAGATCGGCAATGATGGTTGGGTGCCAGTTCTTGCTGATCAAGGCGCTCGAAGGAGTACGTTAGCATCCGACCCAACTCCACAATCACTATTGAAGCCATATGTAAGTTTTACCAACGAAAGACGGACAGTTGGGATGAAGCTTTTCGAACACCAACAATTAACCCCGAAATAATTATTACGAAACCTGACTAAATTGACCTGTTCATTGGCTTTGGAAATCCGGAACAGGCATCCATAATCCCTCCAAAACATGGAGACAATGCGTATTCGGTCAGAGGAATCCTGCTTCCTTACCAAGTCATCGAATTTCACTGGTGGCCAAATGAGAAAATGAAGAAATTTGTAAAGACAGCTCAGCCACGCAAACGACGCCATCTGAAATATCTGCTTCTTGTTTTTACAAAAATTCAAAATACTAGCAAATAATATTAGGCGAGCAACACCCAGATGCGAGACGAAAGTTAACGGTACCATAACCAGTCTGCCGATATACCCTCAGTCCTTATTCCAGGCTTTGGCTAAGCTCCACGAAGCTCTCCATGCTGGCCTGGGCTTTGCCGCTATCGATGGCCTCGGCAGCAACGCCAACGCCGTCTTTGAGCGAAGTAATCTTGTCCGCCGCCAGTAGCGCCGCCGCCGCATTAAACAGCACGATGTCTCGCGCTGGTCCGGACTTGCCTGAGAGTACGTCGCGAAGAATCTGAGCGCTGGCGTCAACTCCTCCAGCCTGAATGGCCGACGCCGGAGAGGAAGACAATCCCACATCGCCAGGACTAATAGAGCGCTCCGAAACGGTCCCG
>Ga0302133_10000558_pt1 | contig 23509 bp, 18 predicted proteins | sample CB9_331_MG_FD_203121 | JGI IMG/M metagenome (GOLD analysis project Ga0302133, IMG submission 203121) | Marine microbial communities from Western Arctic Ocean, Canada - CB9_33.1 | ecosystem: Environmental > Aquatic > Marine > Oceanic | place: Canada: Western Arctic Ocean | collected 2017-09-19 | reverse complement strand
TTGAGATCACCATTCCCAATTCAGTAATCGCTGCATCTAAAATCGTAAATGAAAGCGGTGGACCGGCAGAAATTGAGCGAATTCGAATTACATTACTTGTGGCCTATGGTTCCGATATAGATGCGGTGAAAGATTTGCTGATTTCTGTTGCCATGACTAATGATAATGTGCAGAATTCACCGGAACCAAGAGTGCGCTTCCGAGAATTTGCCGAATCCGGCATCGAACTTCAGCTTTTATTCTGGATCTATAAACCGGAGATTCGCGGTCGAACTGTGGACGCGGTAAATACGGAGATATATAAACAATTTTCCCAAAATAATATTTCTATTCCCTATCCAACCATGAAGGTGATCTTACCCCGAGAGGGGAACCATTCTTGATCCTTAAGTTTGTTGTTCTTGCTTTATATTTTTTAATTCTGCTTGGCATTGGATTTTTTGCGTCCAAACGCGTTTCGAATATTACAGATTATTATGTAGGTGGAAAAAAGCTTAACTACTGGATCGCTGCCCTATCTGCCAGATCTACAGGAGAATCAGGATGGCTGCTTATTGGTGTTACAGGCATGGGTGCCCTTATAGGGGTCAGCGCATTATGGATTGTGGTGGGAGAAGTGCTTGGGGTTTGGCTATCCTGGCAATTCATGGCAAAAAAATTCAAGCGAATGACAGATGAATATGATTCTATAACTATTCCTGATTTTCTGGTAAGTCATTTTAAATCCACCACCCATACGATTCGGATTATCGCTGCCACGGCACTCTCTCTTTTTGTAATTATCTACGTGAGTGCTCAGATCGATATTACGGGTAAAACATTTGAATCTTTTTTAGGCCTTAATTATTATACTGGAATTGGAATTGGTTTTGGAATTGTTATTATGTACATTTTTTCCGGTGGATTTCTCGCAGTAGCATGGTCTGACTTTTTCCAGGGATCCCTCATGTTTGTGGGGCTTTTGCTTCTACCGGTGGTTACTTATTTTAGTTTTTCCGGCGACACATCCATAGTTGACGGTTTGCGGTCCATAGACCCTGCCTTATTAAATATATGGGGAGCGGGTGGATTAACACTCATGAACGGTGTAGCCATCCTTGGTCTTTTATCTATCGGGATCGGATTTATGGGCTCGCCCCAGGTGTATGTTCGTTTCATTGCGATTAGAGATGAAGCTGAGATCGAAAAAGGAAAGTGGGTTGCGCTTTTTTATACACTGCTTACCGATACAGCCGCTGTCATGATTGGAATCTTGGGGCGATATATGCTCACCCAAGCAGGGGATAATCCCGAATTGATCTTGGGCAATGCAGCCGAAAATGTCCTTGCTCTTGTGTTGGGACAAGTCATGCCTACCTTAATTATTGGTATTTATATTGCTGCTGTTTTGTCGGCGGTCATGTCCACGGTGGATTCACTTTTGGTTGTGGCTTCCAGTGCTGTCACCCGTGATTTTTATCAACAAATATTTCATCCAAATGTGGATGAGCAACGGCTTATGGGATTATCAAAAAAGGTGACCCTGGCGCTTGCAATTCTCGCTTTAATCGTGGCATTATGTGTATCTGTTTTATCACCAACCCGAACCGTTTTTTGGTTTGCAATTTTCGGTTGGTCTGGAATTGCTGCAACATTTTGTCCTGTAATAATTTTATCTATATTTTGGAAAAATTATACCGAAAAAGGTGCAATTGCCTCAATGATCACAGGGTTTCTTTGCATTCCATTTTTTAAATTTGTGGTTCCCGGTTTTTCATCTTTTGAACCTTATATAACTAAATTAGATGTAATGCTACCATCGGTTTTGTTTGCAATGATTGCAGGGTGGGTCACCAGCGGGGCCTTTAAAAAATAACTTTTCTCATCACACAACCAATTTTGCAGAAATCTTTTACAGTTTAATCCTGATTCATACAAATTGAATTTTGTAAATTGTATGAGATAAATGCTAAAATGAAGGAGGTTCAATGGCTTTGCTTAATCAAGAGGAAGTTCAGTCCGCAATAGAAAATATTGAAGGCTGGATTTATACAGATAGTGCTATTCATAAAACGATCACTTTTGATTCTTATATGGATGGAATACAATTTGTTAATCAACTTGCGGAACATGCTGAAGCCATCAATCATCATCCTGATCTTACCGTAGGATGGTGCAAAGTCGGCGTTACATTTACATCCCACGATCAAGGTGGTGTGACGGATCAATGTATAGCAATGGCCAAGGCTGTTGACTCCTTTTTATAACTAAAACAAAATAAATTCATGAAAAAATATTATTTTACTCTTCTATTTCTTTGTTCATTTCTAACCGGTCAAAATATCACATCCGCCGTTAAAGCATCTTCTGATCCTGTCATGGATGGGGATGTGTTGAATGATCCGGCTTGGGTCAATGTGCCGGAAGTAACTACCTTTATTCAAAAAACGCCGGATGAAGGGCAGTCCGTTTCCGAAAAGACTGCCGTAAAGGTCATGTATACAGAAAAAACATTTTATGTTTCTGTAGTTTGCTACGACACTAACCCCGGAGAAATTGTCATCTCTGATACACGGCGAGACTCACCTCTCAATAATTCAGACAGTTTTTCATTTATAATTGATACATTTAAAGATTTCCAGACGGGGTATCTTTTTGGTACGAATCCTGCAGGGATTGAATATGACGCCCAGATTACCGGTGGCGGAGAAGGGGGGAGCATGATGCGCCGGTTTAGCATGGGGACAGGAGGCGGTTTCAACGTAAACTGGGATGCTGTTTGGGAAGTTAAATCGCAAAAAGGAGATTTTGGCTGGAGTGCAGAATTTGCCATTCCATTTAAAACACTTCGCTATGCAACCAATAAGGATCAGTCTTGGGGAATTAATTTTGAACGGGTAATTGCACGGAAAAAAGAGGAAGCCCATTGGTCACCCATTTCAAGGCAGCATACAATGAATCGTTTGGTCTCGGCCGGAACCTTAACACACATGAATGTTCCTACTTCCCGTAATATTAAGATTATGCCCTATGTATTAGGTCAAAACAATGTAAACAAGAATGAAACCACATCAAAATCCAGTGATGGAAACTTTGGATTGGATGCAAAATTAAGTATAGGGTCTTCAATGTCCTTGGATCTAACCTATAATACTGATTTTGCCCAAGTGGAAGCAGATGAACAGCAGATCAACCTGGATCGATTCAGTTTATTTTTTCCAGAAAAAAGGGCTTTTTTCCTTGAGAATGCGGGACTTTTTTCTTTAGGTACTGGTGGTGGTTTTTTCGGTCCAGACATTGAAATGTTTTTTAGCCGCCGCATTGGCGTCGGTCCCGATGGGGAACCTGTACCCATTGTTGGCGGGGGAAGACTCACGGGGACTTTTTCAGGGATGAAAGTAGGTATGCTGAGTATGAGAACCGATAAGGTGACAGATATTACTGATGCCAATCAATATTCCGTACTTCGGTTGAAAAAAGAGTTGCCGAATCGAACCCATATCGGTGCCATGTATACAGCACTGGATCACATGGGTAAGGATGGCTACATGAACCAATCATATGCTTTTGATGCCCAATTGGGAATTGGGGAGTTAAGTAAGATCGTTGTATTTGCCGGTTTAACCGATACACCAGACATGGAGAAGGATAGTGCATATGCTTACAGAATGGAGTTTGCGCGGGACACAAAACAAGTTTCTACTTCTGCATCTTATACCGAAGTGGGTGCAAATTTTAATCCGGAAATGGGTTACCTCAAACGGGAGAATTATCGAAAATGGTCCGGTCGGATATTTACACGGTTTAGACCCAAAAATAAATTGGGATTGCTTGAAATAAGACCCCATATTAATTATGATGGTTATTGGAAACTGGATGGGTTTCAGCAATCAGGGAGATGGCATATTGATAATCATTGGGAGTTTCGATCGGGATTTGAAATACATACAGGAACCAATTTGGTTAAAGAAGGGGTTATTGAAGCTTTTGAAATATCTGATAGTGTTTTTGTTTCCGCAGGAATTTATGATGACCAGGAAATTCAAATTATGATTATGACGAACCAAGCTAAACCGATCAGTTTCAGTTCGATGAATCGTATCGGTGGATTTTTTGGTGGAGATCGAATCAACATGACACCCACAGTTCGTTTGCGCTACAAAGATCGATTCACATCTGAATTTAGTTCCAATTTTAATAAAGTCAATTTACCCGGCGGTAATTTTACCACCCATTTACTTCGAGCACGTCTTACGTATTCCTTTACGCCGAAAATGTATATTCAATCTCTCCTTCAATATAATAACCAATCAGATCAATGGTCTATGAATTGGCGGTTTATCTGGCAGCAGTCGGCCGGTACCGGGTTATACTTGGTATATAACCAAGCTCAGGATTATGACGGAATTCCAATTGAAAAGAGCACCAAATCTTTCGTGTTAAAATACAGTTATTTATTTGATGCATTGAATTAAGGCGGGAAAAGACACCCCTTTCAATGCCAATATTATTATAAAATCCATAGTGAATTATTTAAACATTAATGGGAACAGAATATGTCTTTAGATCAAGGGCATGACTATTGGTCATCTAAAATTGGTGAATCGGTTATTGGTGAATGGCATGAGATTACCCAAGATCGTATTGATAAATTTGCGGAGGCCACCGGTGACCATCAATGGATTCATGTAGACCCGGAGCGGTCCGCGATAGAATCTCCTTATGGTGGAACGATTGCCCATGGATTTCTTACCCTTTCATTGATTCCGCTCTTAATAGATGATATGTCCCCGGATCAGATTCCGGTTGAGGGGATAAAACAATTTGTGAATTATGGTTCAAATTCTGTTCGATTTATGAGTCCCATTCGACCCGGAAATTTGGTGCGTTCTGACTATCACATCATTCGAATAGAAAGAATGAGAAGAACCGCACTTCGGGTTTTAAAAAAAGTAACGATAGAAATTAAAGGTGCTCAAAAACCCGCATGTGTGGCTGAAACAGTTACATTGGTATTTTTCTAAAAAATTATTATGTCATCTATATCATTTGAAAATAGATTAGCTGTTATTACTGGGGCTGGAGGCGGTTTAGGGGAAACGTATGAAAGAAACAGTTCTCAAAGTTTTGTTTAACTCTTATCAAATTCATAATATGAATCACCCTTTTTTAAAAACATAGGTTGATAATTTCCTTACTATGATGGATTGGGATTAGCAGAATTGGTTGGGATGGTCACTTTTACCAATTCCCCCACATTCAAATATTCAATTCACTCTGAATTTTATTAGATTTTATAAAAGGATAATATATATGAGCAGTCCAGGGATCTTCTGGATCATTTTCCAGTCCATAAATTTCAGGGTATTTGCGCGTAATTTTTGCTGACCCAAAAAGAATATCCCAAAAGAAATACATATTACTGAAATTGCCGTTATTATTACTAATGCCATCTTCATTTGATTTACCATGGTGCATAAAATGAGTGGAAGGTGTCGATATTGTACGTTCTATCACCCAAGCCAATGGGTTAAGTATTTTATATTTAAAAAGGACCCTATCCCATTTGATATCGCTATGTGCACCAATTACAATAAACTGTTTAATAATAAGTTGTAAAAAAATAATTTGATATGGAATAAAAAAAGTCATAAAACCTAACCACCAAATATTGGGCATAAATAGATAATAGAGCATTGCATTTCTATAAGATGTTAATACACCCATTTCTTTAGTTGTATGATGGGGTCGATGCCACTTCCACAACCAGGGCAATTCATGAGATTTTCGGTGCCACCAATACTGAGAAAAATCATCTGGTATAGATACAATTAAGAATAATGCCCAAAAAGGGAGGTGTGATAGCGCTTGGTAATGATGTGGAATAAAATAATTAAGAATTAAAACTGCCAAGAATAAAATGACCGGTTTAATTAATAAAGCCAGTTGAAAAAAGGATACTATTTCAATGAGCCAATCATCTTTTGTTCGAACTGAATTACGGCCATAGAGTCCTGTAAATGATTCCAAAATACCAAATCCAATAATTACACCACCAATAATTATAATTTCGAGTATTTTAAAATTTTCCATGACTAATTTTCTGCTGAACTATTTAATAATACAAGCGGATTGGCAATTGATGATATATAATTATTGTTACGGATTTTCTTTTAGAGTATTATTATTCAATTAAACAAGGATAATTCGATGGACTCACTAACGTTGGATAATAGTCTTTCTAATTTACAATCAAATAAAAACAGGTGGGCAACCCTTCCTATCGCCGATAAAATTGACTATTTGGATCAGACAATCAAACGATCAGTTGATTTTGCGGAAGAATGGGCAAATGCCGGTTCACAAGCGAAAGGGTTAAGCGTTAATTCACCCCTTTCTGGAGAGGAATGGTTGGGTGGTCCTTATGCATTTTTAAACTGGTTACAGTACATGAAGAATACGCTCAATACACTTGCCGCTGGAAAAAGTGCAATCCATAAGGTTAAAATTAGTGAACGGGCAAATGGTCAAACCGTTGCCCATGTTTATCCCAATAACCTCCTTGAAAAGCTACTTTTGGATAATTATTATTTAGATGTGTGGATGCAGGATGGTGTAACACCGGGTAATATTGAAGATACGGTGGCCTTATTTTATAAGAAAGAAAATCCACAGGGAAAAGTGTCCTTAGTGTTGGGTGCCGGAAATGTATCCTCCATTGTGCCTTTGGATATTTTCTATAAGATGTTTGCAGAAGGTGAAGTCGTTTTAATCAAAATGAATCCCATTAATGATTACCTAGGACCCATTTTTGAAAAAATATTTGCTCCATTAATTGAAGCTGGATTTATTCAATTTGCTTATGGTGGTGGAGATGTGGGTGCTTATTTAACCCGCCATAATTTGGTGGATACCATTCATATTACCGGTAGCGCCCGGACTCATGATGCCATTGTATTTGGAGTTGGCGAAGAAGGTGAACAACATAAACGTGAGAATCAGTCCATCATGAATAAACCCATATCATCTGAATTGGGTGGTGTTTCACCCACCATTGTTGTGCCTGGGCCATGGTCTAAGGGTGATTTCAAATTTCAAGCGGAAAATATTGCTACTCAAAAACTCCAAAATGCGGGGCATAACTGTATTGCCACCCAAGTATTGATTATGCCAAAAGAATGGGTGGGTACCAAAAAATTACTCCAGGAAGTAGAAAATAAAATTGCCAATACAGAAAGTCGATCTGCCTATTACCCCGGTGCGACAGATCGTCAAAATGCTGCAAGGGAACACGCAAATGCAAAAAGCCTTAATTGCGATGTAGATCGTACCATTATTTATGATGTGGATGCCCTTATCGATGAACCTTGTTTTACGGATGAGTATTTCGGTCCCGTACTCACAACAGTTTCGTTGGATGGTAGTGATCCGGTGGCTTTCTTAAAAGCGGCGGTTCAATTTGCCAATGAAAAACTGGACGGTACATTGGGCGCCAACATCATTATTCATCCCAAAACAATGAAAGCGCATGAAGAAGCTCTGGATCAAGCTATTGCGGACTTGAGATACGGCGGTATCGGCGTGAATACCTGGTGTGCCCTTGCATTTTTAGCTGCTGGTGGTGCTTGGGGTGCTTTTCCCGGTCATACCCAAGATGACATTCAATCGGGGAAAGGTGTGGTTCACAATGCATTCCTTTTTGGAAAAACACAAAAAACAGTTGCGACGGGGCCATTTAGAAACTTCCCGCGCTCTGCCCTCTCTGGTGATTTGCATATGGCCCCCAGACCACCCTGGTTTGTTACCAATAAAACGGCCCATAAGACAGGTAGACGGTTAACATATTTCATAGGAACAGGTAATCTTTTACATCTCCCAGGTATTTTTGCAGCAGCTTTGAGAGGGTGATTTACTTACTACTGTGTAGTCTCCCTTTTTTAATATCATTTGAAGATTAAATAAATAAGAATCCCTACGTACATTTCAAATTAACAATGACTTCATTCTTTACTGATATCGGCCAGGAAATTGTCAGTGGGATTGCCCTTGGGTCAATCTATGCATTAATTGCCCTTGGATTCATCCTCATCTATAAGGCCACGGAAGTGGTTAATTTTGCCCAGGGTGAACTCATGATGGTGGGGGCTTATGTCAACTTTTTCCTCATCCAAACCTTTACCGGCAGTCTGGGTGTCCCAACCATATGGACATTTTTATTTGGATTGTTGGGTTCCATTATTTTTGCAGTGATATTTGGCTGGTTTCTAGATTTAGTCCTTAACCGGCCCATGCGGGATGAACCGGTTTTTTCAATCATTATGGCCACCATTAGTATTGGAATTGTGTTACGGGCCCTTGTGGGCCTTATTGCCGGTCCTATGAGTTTAGTTCCCCCATCACCATTTGGTGGTGCCTATATCAAACTGGGTGGTATCATAATCTCAGTCCTGGACATATTTATTATTGGTAGTGCAATTGTTCTCGTTTCTGTTTTTTATTATTTCTTTAATAAAACACGATGGGGGCTTGCCATGCAGGCAACATCAGAAGATCCCATTGCCGCAGAATTAATGGGTGTCCCTGTCACTCGTGTTTACACTTTGGTGTGGATATTTGCTGCAATTGTCGCAGCCGTGAGCGGCGTATTATTGGCCCCTCGTGCCACAATCCTGGATACGAATATGGGATTTCTGGGGCTCAAAGCTTTCCCCGCAGCAGTATTGGGCGGATTCGGATCCATCCCTGGCGCCATTGTTGGGGGCGTCATATTGGGCATAATTGAAACAATTAGCATGGGGACCCTGTCCTTTCATTTTGAATGGATAAAAGAAATTAATGATATCATTGTCTGGATTGTGCTCATTGCTGTACTGATGATTAAACCGACTGGAATTATGGGGACGGAGGAAATTAAAAAAGTCTGATGAAAGGCCGCTACCAAGACGAAAACCTGAAGTGGATTCCCGCCTTGATTGCATTGGTAATCCTGCTCCCTTTTATGTTGAAGGGAATGACTTTCAGTTATAAGTATTACCTCTACATTTTGAATACCATTGGGATTTACATTATTCTCACTGTGGGATTGGATATTCTATCAGGATACACAGGATTGATTTCTCTGGGGCATGCAGGGTTTATGGCCATCGGGGCTTATTCATCAGCCATTTTGGTTGATCAGGTGGGGCTGCCTTTTGGTCTGTCTCTAATCATATCACCCATTATTGCCGGATTATTTGGGTTTATCATTGGTTTTCCAGCATTAAGAATTTCTGGAATGTATCTGGGCCTTACCACGATGGGGTTTGGATTTATAATTAGACGATTAATTATAGCCCTTCGGGAATGGACCCAAGGATCCGGTGGACTGGTGGTATCTTCACCCGAACTATTTGGGTTCACAATTAAAGGAGACTGGGCCAATTATTTTTTGGTTTGGACATTTGCATTGCTGGCGATTGTTGCTTCCCGGCGAATGATGAATTCAAAAATTGGTCGCGCCTTTATGGCCATTCGTGATTCAGAACAAGCTGCCGAAGCATCAGGCATCAATCTGGCACAGTATAAAATGATGTCTTTTTTCATTTCTGGTGTTTTCGCCGGGTTGGCCGGTGTCCTCATGGCCCATACGAATCATTTTATTTCCACAGATCACTTTGACAATATGTTGTCGATTTATTTTATTATCATGGTATTGGTGGGTGGCATGGGGTCCATTTATGGGGCGGTTTTGGGTACCATTTTTATTGTATTCCTAGAAAACCTGATTGTACCGGTAGTTGAGGGGTGGCTACATGCCATGTTTCAAAATGAAGCCGGTGATATTGAATCACTTATTTTTGGTTTAATCATGTTTCTTTTTATTATATTCCAACCCACAGGATTATATGGAATGTGGCTTAAGATACGGATTTATTGGAAATTATTTCCCTTTAACCCCAAACAAAGATTTACATAATAAACGGAGGTTGTAAAATGAAACGAATAACAACAATAATCATGTTTGTAATGACACTTGGTTTGATTGGATGTGGTGGCCCGGCAGGGTCTCCCGGCATTACTGAGGATGAAATTTTAATCGGAAATGTACAGGATTTAAGCGGTCCCATGAAAGAATTGGGGATGCTTTTGCCGTCAGGATCAAACCTGTATTTTGATCATATAAATAACAATGGCGGGGTCCATGGCCGCAAGATTAGAATGCTTGTTGAGGATGCCCAATACAATCCCCAAAAAACGGTGGCAGCTGTAAAAAAATTAATTGAAAAAGAACAGGTGTTCTGCCTCTATAATGTGATTGGCACATCACCAGCTGAAGCAGTTCGTCCTCTATTAGCAGAGTCAGAAATCCCCTTAATTGCACCTGCAACACAATCGGGTACCATGTCTGATATGAGTCGTCCAGCTGCTGAATATATTTTTCATACGGATACAGGATATGATATTCAGTCAGGTATTTTAATTGACTATGCTAAGGGAATGGATGAAAATGCTGTGATTGGCGTCATTTATCAGGATGATGATTATGGCCAAAATGTAATAAAAGGCGTTGAAGAGTCAGAAGCAGAGATGGGAATAACAGTTCAAAAAGAAAGTTTCCAACGGGGTGCTACCGATTTTGCAGGTCAAGTTATGAACATGATGAAAGGTGGATGTACTCATGTAATAATTGCAGGTATAGTAAAAGAACCCATCATTATTATGAAAACGGCCGAAGCGATGGGGTATACTCCTCAGTTTATGGGTATCAGCCCCACCATGGATCACAGGGTATCTTTGGCTGCCGGTGCTGCCGGTGAAGGATTCATTTCTGCAAACTTTGCCCAACTTTGGAATTCAGATTATGATGTACCGAAATTATATCGGGAATTGTGTGAAAGAGCTGACGTTCCAGAAGCAATGATGGGCATGTACCATTACTATGGTTTTTCGACAGCCATTGTTTTGGTTGAAGGATTAAAACGGGCGGGTAAAAACCCTACACGAAAAAAACTCATTCGCGGCATGGAAACTTTCAAGAATTGGGATGGAGCGGGAACCCAGCCATTAACATATAATCGGAATGATCATGCCGGCGCAGAATCGGTCATTTTGGTTCAAATTTCAGATGGGGTTCAAACAACAATTACTGACTGGTTAAAATAAAAATAACCATTATTACAAAGGGGTGTTAACCGAGTTGGCACCCCTTTATTTTTAATATATGAGTCACCTTAAAGTCAATAATGTAACCATGCGCTTTTCTGGTGTTGTTGCTTTGAATGATGTTTCTCTCAATGTAAATAGAGGTGAAATCTTTTCGTTGATTGGGCCGAATGGCTCCGGAAAATCTACCTTATTCAACTGCATCAATGGATTTAACCGTCCTCAAAAGGGTGGTATTTCTTATAATGGAAGTGATCTATGTAAAACAGCATCCCATGATGTGATTAATACGGGTATCTCCCGCACATTTCAGAATATTCAGAATGTACCCTATATGACCGTATTGGACAATGTCCTTCTGGGTGCTCATAGCCGAATTGATGCAAAATTTACCTTGAATAGATGGTTTGTTAAATCATACCGTGAAAAAGAAGAAGCTTTGGCATTAGAGATTATGGATTTTTTAGGTATTACCAATTATGAATCAAAATACATGAGCGGCCAGCCATATGGTATTCAGAAGCTTGTGGAAATTGCCAGGGCATTGGTACCAAAACCACAATTGATTTTAATGGATGAGCCAGCAGCTGGGATGAATGAGCAGGAGACACATGAAATTGCTAAAATCATCAGTGAAATTCGTGATCAGTTGGATATTACTGTTATGGTTGTGGAACATGATATGAATTTGGTCATGAGTATTTCAGACCGGATTGGGGTTTTGGACTCTGGGAAGATAATTACAATTGGATTACCAGAAGAAGTCAAGGCACATCCGAAAGTATTGGAAGCATATCTGGGGGAAGGATTCGATGCTTAGACTCATTGGCGTTGAAACTTATTATGGTAAAATAAAAGCACTTCATGGCGTTTCATTAGAAGTATTAGAGGGGCAATTGGTCTGCATTTTGGGCGCAAATGGAGCAGGAAAATCCACCATTTTAAAAACAATCAGCGGACTGGTAGAGCCGGAATATGGTACCATCCATTTTAATGAAAAACGTATAGACAGAATGGATGCAGAAGAAATTGTAAAGTTGGGCATCGGTCATGTGCCTGAATGGCGCCGAATATTTGCTGAATTAACCGTTGAAGAAAATCTGCAAATGGGCGGTTTCCTTTTAAGAGATAAAGATGTAATTCATGAACGCATGGTGGAAGCTTTTCACCATTTCCCCATCCTGGAAAAAAGAAAAAACCAACAAGCGGGAAACATGAGCGGCGGAGAGCAGCAAATGTTAGCCATCTCCCGTGCACTTATGCTCAAACCGAAACTGCTCTTATTAGATGAACCATCCCTGGGGTTGTCACCAATTCTCGTCCAGGATATTTTTGACACCATTAAAGAATTGCATAAAGCAGGAACAACCGTTTTATTGGTAGAACAAAATGTGAATCAGGCATTAAAAATTGCAGATTATGGTTATGTTCTCACCACAGGGAAAATATTTCTCAGTGGTACTTATGAAGAATTATTAAAAGAAGAAAAAGTAAGAGAACAATATTTAGGTGAAGGAAAATATAACAGGCGAGCGAAAGTGTGGAGTGGTTGATGGATATGAATTATAATACTTACAATACTATACCCAAATTATTCTGGCGACAGGTTACAGATTTTTCAGAGAATATTTCAATTTGGGAAAAACAGGATGGTTTATGGAAATCCCTAACATGGGGTGAGTATGGTGCCACCTCAAGAGATATAGGTAATGCACTCCTTGCATCAGGGATTCAAAAAGGGGATAAAATATCCCTCTTGAGTCAAACGCGGCCTGAATGGGTAATGTGTGATATGGGGATAATTTCAATCGGTTGTGTGACCGCTCCGATTTACCACTCGAATACCAATGAACAGGTGTTTTATATGGCAGATCAAAGTGATAGTATCCTGACAATAGTAGAAGATCAGGAACAGTTGGATAAAATGCTGGCCGTTTGGGATCGATTGCCAAACATTAAAAAAATTGTTGTGATGGATCATTATTTTCCATCGGATCTTCCCAATGTATATTCCTATGAATCCTTTCTTGCATTGGGACGGGATTATGGGAAAAAACATCAGGATCATTTTGAAGAATTGATTACAGAAAGTCAACCGGATGATTTAATTAGTTTTACCTATACATCCGGTACGACGGGTAACCCCAAAGCGGGAATGTACACCAGCAAAAATATAATCGCCAGTGCGCGGTATCTACCCGGTGCAATTGGAGTGACACCAAATGATTTTTATGTGTGTTTTTTACCCATGGCCCATATTGCTGAACGATTGGTGGGCCATTTTATTCGGTTTATCTCTGGTCATGCCGTCGCTTTTGCTGAGAGTATTGAAGATATGCCGCAGAATATTCGTCAGACAGGTCCCACAGTTGTGTTTGGTACACCCAGAGTTTGGGAAAAGTTTTATGCCAAAATTATGACAGGGATTGGTGACGCCACCTGGTTGCAAAAAAAGATATATCACTGGGCAATTGGAGTAGGGAAATCCACCAGTGATAACAAGATTGCTGGTGTGAATTCGCACGTTTGGCTAAGATTAAAAACAAGAATAGCCCGGTTTTTGATTTTAGATAAAATAAAAGATATTTTCGGTGGAAATATTCGCTGTATGCTTACGGGGGCTGCACCCATTTCTAAAGAAATTATTCACTTTTTCAATTGGGTGGGGCTGGAGGTATATGAAGCCTATGGAATGACGGAAACATCAGGAGTCATTACCACTCAGTCTGAGGGAAAAACCAAAATTGGTTCTGTGGGATTACCCATAGAAGGTACCGAAATAAAAATTATGGATGATGGTGAAATCTGTTGCCGCGGGGATCAAAATATCCAAGGCTATTATAAAAATGAGGAAGCAACCAATGAACTATTAAAGCCAGATGGGGAAGGTGGATTCTGGCTGCACACAGGTGATGTGGGCCATATTGATGAAGAAGGGTATTTGTTCATTACCGATCGAAAAAAAGATATTATCATTACTGCCGGTGGTAAAAATGTAGCACCTCAAAATATCGAAAACTTAATGAAGACAAGTCCCTATGTTTCCCAAGCCATGGTTATTGGTGATAAGAAACCCTATTTAACCATGTTGGTTACACTGGATGAAGATGAGATTACCAAATTTGCCCGAGACCGGAAAATCCTCTATCAGGATTTGGGTGACTTAACCAAAAAAGATGAAGTGATCGATTTGCTTAATCATGTTGTCAAAGAAAAGAATAGTGCATTGGCATCTTATGAGTCCATTAAAAAATTCCGAATTTTGGAAGAAGAACTGGACCAGGACAAAGATGAGGTAACACCTACTTTAAAAGTAAAACGGAAAGTGGTGACTACGAACAATCAAGATTTGATAGATAGTATGTATTCGAAAAAATAGTTTATTAATTGTAGAGTTATAGCATGCTACGTCTCTATGTTAAATTTTTATAAATATTTTTTTACGATACATCCAGGCGAGGATGAGCCAAAACATGAATACATGAAACAGGGCGAATAGGAAAGAGCCGTTCAAATCCCCGGCGAAAGGCTGAAAAACGGTTTGATACAGATAGCCATAACCGGAAATCATTTTGCCATCCAACTCAAAACTAATCTTTAACAAAATCTTTACCCAGATGCCGGAAGCGGCATAGAGAAAAATAGCGTTAGCGCCGAAAATGACGAATGGTTTTGTCCATGTTTTTAGCCCTTTGACATCTACGAGCCAGATCAACCCAGCCAACACAACCGTTGCAATCCCGCTGGTATATAATACATAAGAACTAGTCCAAAGTTGTTTATTGATTGGAAAAACAAATCCCCACCCCCAGCCAAAAATTATTAGGAGCGCTCCTAATACAGCCATTCGCTGGGTGTTATCTTTATGATCTTCCGCTGTTTTAATCATGGTACCTACCAGGAATCCGATTAAAACGGTCACAATAGAGGGGATGGTGCTGAGCAGCCCTTCCGGATCAAATGAAATCCCCGTGCCGCCGTAAAGGTGGTTTTCTCCAAAGATATAAGCATCCACGATTAGGATCAAATTGGATTTAAGGGCATATGGATCAAGTCCGGAATACCAGCCATATCCCATGAGAAGAATCCAGTATCCAAATAATAATCCCAGTGAAATTTTGACGATACCTATAATATCTGCCCGAACAACAATAAAACTGGCCATGATGTATGCCAAAGCGATCCGCTGGAGGACGCCCATAATCCTGAAGTGGGACCAGTCCCAATCCTGCCGGACAAAGGGAAACGCGTTCAGAAGTAATCCAATGGTAAAAATTGTAATGGTGCGCCAAAGCACTTTTTTGAATAAGGGTCCCCATTTACAGAATTCATATTTTTCAAAAGAGAATCGCATAGAAACGCCGATGATAAATAGAAAAAATGGAAAGACTAAATCTGTAAGTGTGCACCCATGCCATTGGGCGTGGCGGAGGGGCGCATAGACATGGCCCCAGGTACCGGGGGTGTTCACCAAGATCATTAAAGCGATGGTGGCACCGCGGAATGCATCGAGGGAAATAAGTCTATCTTGCTTGTCAGTCATAATATATTATTCCTTTTTCCCAAAATTGGAATCAATAGGGAGAAATTTAATCAGTATAAGTCCCGGAATTGTAGCAACCATTACCCATATAAAGAAATGGTAATATCCGATAGATTCCTGAAGCGCGCCGCTAAACATACCGGGGATCATCATTCCCAATGCCATAAATCCTGTGCAAATAGCATAGTGGGCTGTTTTATTTTTCCCATCAGAAACCATCATCATAAATAACAGATAAGCCGTAAAGCCAAACCCATAACCAAACTGCTCGATGGCAATAAAAATATTGATGAGAAGATAGCTTTCCGGTTGGGTTCCCGCCATAAAAACATAAACAAGATCTGGAAGTTTCATGGCCAGGGCCATCCAAATAATCCAAACTTTTAACCCATGTTTGGCTGCAAAAAAACCGCCCATAATTCCACCGATGGTGAGCATAATCGTCCCAATTGTCCCGCTGGAAAACCCGAGTTCTATCGTTGTCAAACCAAGCCCACCGGCTTCAATTGAATCTAGCATAAATAAAGGGGCTATTTTAACAAGTTGTGCTTCCCCAAACCTGTATAATAGAATAAAAATAATGACAATACCCATTTTGGGTTTTTTGAAAAAAGAAATAAACACATTGATAAAATTACGCACGGTTTCCGACAGGCTTGGGTTTGGATGCGGTTGATCTGATTTGGGGAGAGGAAGCATCCAATAATGATAAATTGAAAAGATGATAAATAATCCACCCAATAGGCCAAATGTAACTGACCAAGCAGTGGTCACATTTCCTGTCCATATTTCTAATTTTCCTGCGATCATTACCAACAGTCCCTGACCAAATAAAATGGCAAACCGGTAAAATGTATTTCGAATGCCGATCATCCAGGCTTGATCATGAGACGAAAGGGCATGCATATAAAATCCATCTGCGGCAATATCATGGGTGGCCGAACTGAATGCCATTAACCATAAAAAAGCCATGGTATATTTTAATGGGTCGGATGTGGGAATGGTGAAAGCCACACCAGCCAATCCTGCACCAATAAATATCTGCATGGTGCCAATCCAAAATCGCTTGGTACGGAGTATATCAACAACAGGGCTCCAAAGTGGTTTAATCACCCATGGCAAATAAAGCCAACTGGTGTAAAGTGCAATATCGGTATTGGTAAAACCTAGGTTTTTGTACATAATAACCGAAACAATCATCACCATTGCATACGGAAGCCCTTCTGCAAAATAAAGGGAAGGAACCCAGGACCAAGGATTGTTTTTTGAGTATTGTGTCATAATGAGTATATCTTTTTTAATTCGGTGTCGGGATAATAATGGTCTAATATTTCTTCCGATGATTTACCGGAGATCGCCATTCCCAAAGCACCAATTTGGCAGAGTCCAACTCCATGGCCCCAACCTTTACCATGAAGTATGAAATTCCCTTTATCATTTTTTTGAATCGTAAATGCAGAACTAAACAAGAAAGATGGAGACATAATATTGCGAATTTCATATTCTGATTGGATTTGAATTGATTGAGACTGCCCATTTTCATCTTCATAATCAAAGGTTAAGTCTATGATTCGACCGGATTCCCCCGATTTAACTGGGTACAGATTCAGAATCTTTCCTGCAATCACATTCCTTTTTTCCTTCAATGATTGTATCAATTCGCACTGGGTCGCTTTGTAGGTCCATCGGAAGTATTTTCCTTTTTCATCTACATCCCCAATATAGTTTTTCAGCGTTTCTTCAGGAACAATTTCTGGACTACAAAAGTCTGTGTTCGATTCATTTACATCTTTAATTGAGATCAAATAGGGAACTGGATCACCTTTCCAAACATGCTTATAATCTTCGGTAATGCCACCACAGGATTTTGAGTAACGAGCGTCGCAAATTTTATTCTCAAACATGATTGCTTGGCCGAAAGTATCATTGGCGCTTTTGATTGAGGCCTCGGTGCAATTAGCCATGCCCTGATACCGTTGGCAGCAATCATCGTTACAAATATCAAAACCGAGATGACGATGTTTTTGTTCAATATTTGCTAATAGCCAGGATCGAGCCACAATGGTCTGGACCTTTAAAAATTCCGGTGGGCATTGTGCACTCATTTCGGAAGTGGCTACACATTTTAAATAATACTCCAATGGCAATTCATTGACGCAAATCATTTTACCATTTTTAACCTTAAACTCAAGTGCACCCCAATAGGATGAGTTTATTTTTTTCTCCCAATGGAAACCCCGGCCAGCGGGAACACCATTCAATGTGACAAAAGGGTTTTCATGGGGAATGGATGGAATTATTTTGAGTGATGAATTTTCAAATTCAAGTTCAGGAATGACCAGATCCCCATTCACTAAGTTCAAATTTATTTGATTATTATTTTTACATGAAGGATGTAACCGGTTTCCTATTTCAATTTCAAAACATTGGGAATCAGAAAATGAAATATGGATAGATTTAATATCATCTTCAGGCAAAATGAGTCCCACACGGATCATAGGCTCTTTGTTGGGGATTATACCAGGCGTCAACATTGGGTCATCCATACTTTTGCACCCAGGCCGATTATCGGTGCAGCTCTTAGATTGGACATGAAAATATATTCTTTATTGAATTTGCTGTTAATCAGATAATGATCCGAAATCGCATCAGCCGCATTTGAACATTGGTGCCCTAATTCGTTTATTAACGCTTGATAGATGGCATGGCCATCTATCGATTGAAGGAATTGGGACAGGCGCTGGCCAATGATAATACGGTCCAGTAGCGTATTGATATATGGATGGTCCGTCTGAAGATCACGTCCTACTTGAAATTGATTATTCCACCCAGAGTGAATCGTTGAGATACGTTCAAAAAGTAGGCGTCCTAAAACGTTTCCTATTTTAGAATCAGATATAGAACCCCTTAGTTGATTAATTCCACCCATGGATGCATACTTTTCCAAAGAATATCCATCAAACATTTTTAATTCAAAGGATTTTGCTATCCAATTTGATCCATCGTCAAATGGAATAAGTTCACCATTAAGTTTCAACCCGTCGGCAGTACCCGTACCGCCCCCAAGATAGTATGCATTATCAACATTCCGCAGTGCGCCATTCTCAGCATACTCCTCGCCCCATGAACACATATCTGCATCGCTTTCCAATCGTTGAATGGAATGTTCAAGATTGAGTGCTTTTCCGATTTGGTCACAAAAGTTGGGGATTCGGGGGCCATTTGCCATGGCCGCAATTCCGCGATCGTCATTTGTTTTGATGCCAGGCATGGCGATGGCGACTCTGAATGATTCGGATTCAGTTAGTGATCGAATTATATCCAAAACACATTCTATATAAACTGATCCTTGTTGCTTCTCAATTGAGCTGGTTTCTTTTTCAAATTGTGAATCAAGTGAGAGCGGTGAAAAATCAGCGTTAAAATTCGGATGTTCAGCATATTTTATATCCACGGCAGGGCTGATCAACTTAAAGGAGTTGGCATTGATTTTTTCGACAACTCCGCCGGATACTTTGGTGGCGCCGCCGTCTATACCAATGACCTTCATAACAATCCAATCCTTGTTTTTAAATTCATAATCCGTTTATAAGAATTTTTGATTTGTGCGATTGTGATTGACCCTTCATCCAATAATTCAACAATGGTAGAATAGATTTTTTGTACAATGGATGGATCATAAATGAGATTATTCCCAAAACAAAATATATCCACACTGGCAGAAATCATGAGTTGAAGGACCGTTTTTAGATCATAGTGGTTTGCAATGGCACCCATCTGGGGATCATCGCTAATAATGACACCGTCAAACCCCATTTTATTACGAAGTAAATCAGTTAATATTTTGGATGAAAGAGTCGCTGGCAGTTCTGAGTCCAATCCTTTATGAAAAAGGTGGGAGGTCATGATGGCGGGAATACAATCATTATCAATCAATGTTTGATAGGGTATTAATTCTGTTTCTGACCAAGTTTCTGTCACATCCACAATTCCTTCATGGGTATCTCCACCGGCGCTGCCTTGTCCCGGAAAATGCTTGCAGACAGGAACCATATTTTGATCCAAATGGGTCTTCATAAGAATTTCTGAATGGATGGCAATATTTTTAGGATCACTTGAAAAACAACGCTCCTTTTTTGCAATAAAACTATCTGGATTCACGGATAGGTCCAGAACGGGTGCGAAATTTAGATTAAAGCCATGATCGAATAATGTAGAGGCCATATTATTTGAATGGGAATGGGTCTCTTCAATGTCATTTATTTGGCCCAGTTCGGCCCAGCTTTTTGAAGGAAGAAAACCATAAGATTCTTTTAGCCGATTGACCTGCCCTCCTTCTTGATCTATACCAATGAGTAAGGGAGTAGGGCTAAATGACTGGAGAGCTTCATTGAAGTCTTTAACTTGTTCCGGTGAGAGGATATTATGAGAAGATGGAGGTGATGTGGTTACATTTTGATCATAGAGTATAACACCACCAATGGTTAATCCATTGAGGTGCCGAAAAAAATATTTCGCATCATCCGGAGAAGTCCCGCGGAGGCCAACCATTATCATTTGGCCGATCATTGTTTTTATATCATTGGTTGTGGAATTCATGATTTATAGAAATAAAAGTTAAAGACTTATGGGCGAAGTTCAGTTAATTTTTATGCTATGATTATCCGGAAAATTATAATTTGTTTAGCCCTCTTATTTTCTGCCTGCGCAGGCCCTGAACAATTTACATCAAAAAAATCCTGGGCAGAATCCACCCTCAAAAAACTCACACTTCGAGAAAAAATCGCACAAATGATGGTGGTCAGCATGAATATGCGATTTATGAATTATGAAAGTGCAAAGTGGAATGAAATCCAAAGTTACATTGAATCCGATGGGATTGGGGTTCTTCATATTTGGTTTGGCGATGCAGGAAGTGCTTTGACTATGCTCAATGACATGCAATCCAAATCTAAGGTACCGATTTTGGTGGATGCAGATATTGAATCGGGATTGGGACGCCGCTATCCTGGAGCAGTGACATTGCCGCCCATGATGGCCATCGCAGCGACGGGCGATCCAAAATATGCTTATGAGGCAGGGCGAATTTCTGCTGAAGAATCTCGGGCAGTGGGGATTCATTTTAGTCTTTCTCCAGTGGTGGATGTGAATAATAATCCCAAAAATCCAATTATCAATACCCGTTCATTTGGTGAAGATCCCGATTCAGTGAGTCGATATTCTGTTGAATTTATTCGAGGGCTTCATGATTATGGTATGTTGGCTACAGCAAAACATTTCCCTGGGCATGGAGACACGGAGACCGATTCCCATTCGTCCCTGGCTCAAATCCCCAGTGATTCTTCTCGATTGTGGTCAGTCGAACTTCCTCCATTCCAGCGAGCCATAGATGCAGGGGTGGATGCGGTCATGATTGCCCATGTGAATGCGCCTGAATATCAACCTAATGCTGAAGATCCTGCAACTTTATCTTCATTCTGGATGCAGGATATTCTACGGAAACGCATGGGGTTTAAGGGTGTCATTATTACGGATGCCATGCGGATGGGCGGCATTGTAAAAAAATACTCTAGTGACTATGCATTGATTGAAACAGTGAAAGCAGGATCGGATATAATTATTCAAAATATGGATTTGAAAAAGTCAATAGACACAATTGAAAATGCGGTGATTGATGGTATAATATCTGAAAACCGAATTAATGACTCTGCATTAAAAGTGCTAAGAATGAAGGAGCGGTTGGGACTACCTAAAAATAGAAATATTTCCATGAATGATACTCACCGATCAATGGGCCGGGTTGCGAATTTCAAAATGGCGAAAGAAATGGCTACTCGTGCGATCACACTGGTAAAAAATGAAGGAGATCTTCTTCCCCTAAGTCCGGGAATCGATGAAACACTTTATGTTGTTGATTTATACGATGGAGAGAATAATCACAAAGAAAGTAGCTTTACAAAACAGCTAAAATCCAATGGACGCAAAGTGATATCCTTTCAAATTGATAAATCAGACAGTGCTATTGTGGCCAATCATATTCTGGGTCAAATCCCAAATGATGGGTTGGTTTTCCTCAATGCATTTGCCAATCCCACCGAGAATAAAGATGAAATATTTTTGCCCAAAGTTGAATCGCAGTTTGTCAATCAGCTCATTGAAAAATGCAAAAATGTAATCGTCACCAGTTTTGGTAGTCCATACCTCATTCAGGATTTCCCAAATGCACCTGTATATATTTGTGCATACAAAAGTAGTGGTATCCTCCAGACAGCAGCGGCCAATGCGATCAAAGGGAAGGCTGATATTACGGGCATTTTACCTGTGACCATACCGGGCATTGCCAAAAATGGTTCAGGAATTAATATCGAAGCTAATACATGGCCGAATGGAGCATCCAAATGGAAACCGGGGACGACGCTCCAGCGCATCCGGCCTTCAGAAATTTCAGTCAATAAAGACTCAGTTAAAATATTATTGAATCAAGCAGTAGCAGATTCCGCCTGGCCTGGGGGCGTGTTGATTGCGGGTAAGGGTGGAAAAATATTTTTACATGATGCAGTCGGTTACCATACATACGATAAAAAACGTGCAACTCGAAAGTCAGATATTTTTGATTTAGCATCAATTACAAAAGTCATTGCCACAACGTCTGCTGTAATGAAGTTGGTGGAACAGAAAAAGCTATATCTTGACGACAAGGTGGTTAAATACCTGCCATCATTTAGAGGAAAACAATCAAAATATTATAAACAGAAAAACGAAATTACTATTAAGCATTTGTTAACTCATACTGCGGGCTTGCCACCCTTTAAACTGTATTTTTTAATGGATTCAGATTATAAAGTTCGGATAGACAGCGTCTTTAATACGGAGCCTATTTTACAATTGGAGGAAGAAACTAAATATTCAGATGTGGGATTAATTACACTAGGAAAACTATTAGAAAAAGTGAGTGGTGTTTCCCTGGATAAATTGGTGGATTCTCTTATTTTTCAATCATTAGGAATGAATACAACCTTCTACAATCCACCATCAGAAAAACGACATCGCATTGTACCAACGGAAATATCCGAAGGATACAGAACGGGATTAATCCATGGAGAAGCCCATGATGAAAATGCTCACAGCATTGGGGGAGTGGCTGGCCATGCAGGATTATTTTCTACAGCCAGTGATTTGGCCATTTTTTCTCAGATGATGCTGAATGGTGGAAAGTATGGGTGGAAACGGGTTTTTAAAGAAGAAACAGTTAAGCTTTTTACAACCCGGGCCAATGTAGTAGAAGGGAGTTCTCGTTGCCTTGGCTGGGATAGTCCTGACGGTAAAGCTTCCGGCGGTGTTTTCTTAAGTGACAATAGTTTTGGTCACACTGGATATACGGGTACTTCATTGTGGATAGATCCTGAAAACGATATGTTTGTTATTTTATTGACCAATGCCGTGCATCCCAACCGATCTTATAAAGACCCAAAGTATTTTGATTGGCGCCAGAAAATTCATTCTGAAGTTTATAAATCAGTGGGAATTGTAGAGAAAAACCCTATCCTTAAATGGAGAAGAGAATGGGAGTGAAATGGGGAATGGGTGATGGAAGATGGTCTATAAAACGATTCCTTCTTCCTTTTTTCTTTTTCCTTTTACTGAGTTGTTCAAATACGAACGATTGGGTAAATACGCTGCCAAAACCTTGGACGTTATCTCAAGATCAAATCACCAATATTTTACCAAAATTCCATTCACATTACCCTGATTTCCATGATCGATTAAAGGCATTTGCACAATGGCAAGTAGGGAAGCCATATGAAATTTTTAAATTGGGTGAAGAAGTGGCGCCAGACCCTGATC
>Ga0302133_10000553_pt1 | contig 23601 bp, 21 predicted proteins | sample CB9_331_MG_FD_203121 | JGI IMG/M metagenome (GOLD analysis project Ga0302133, IMG submission 203121) | Marine microbial communities from Western Arctic Ocean, Canada - CB9_33.1 | ecosystem: Environmental > Aquatic > Marine > Oceanic | place: Canada: Western Arctic Ocean | collected 2017-09-19 | reverse complement strand
CGTTCTTCGCTCATGGGACGGTTCTCAGCCGCGTCTTCCGTGGGAAGTTCATCGCCGCTTTGAAACGAGCGTTTCGAAGTGGCAAACTCGAATTCCACGGCCGGCTGAAGTCACTCGCCGACGAAGCCGCATTCGAGCAGCTGCTCAACAAGGCTGTGCGTCACGACTGAGTGGTCTACGCCAAACGCCCGTTCTCTTCGCCCACTCGTGTGCTGAAATATCTGGCTCGCTACACGCATCGCGTCGCCATCTCGAACCAGCGGTTGGTTGAGCTGCGGGATGGCCAAGTGAGTTTCCGCTACAAGGATTACGCGAACAACCAACAAAGCAAGATCCTGCCTCTTTCCAGCAGTGAGTTTATTCGCCGCTTTCTGATGCACGCGCTCCCGAGCGGTTTTGTCCGCATCCGCTACTACGGCTTCCTGGCCAACCGGTACCGGAACGAACGACTTGAGAAGTGCCGAGATCTCCTGGGCGTGACGTCAGTACCGACGTCAACGGCAGAGGAGTCGCCAACGCCTGCGGAAAACTCTGATGCACCACCCTCACCAAACACCTGCCCAGCTTGCCGGCGCCCAAGCCTGGCGATCATCGACATCGTGCCCCCGACACGGCCCCTTTCGCCACGACGTCCTCACTTCCTGATCCGCCGCGGGGTCACTTCCGTTAGTTTCGACACTTCATGAAACCCGTCATGCCGCATCGACCCACGAAATTCTCATCTGCGCAAGACGTCACGCACCCGCTGCGCGCCGACCTGGCCGCACTTCACCATTTCACGTCCATCGGCGGCATCACCAGTGACTCCGCGCCAATCCCCGCGATGCACGATCATCACATTCCTCACAGCTCCGACCGCTTCTGCACCGCGCCCATCCATTCGGGCAGCCCCCACGAACTCAAGTTCCGCATTCAATCCCCATAGGCCGCGGCTAAGTTCAACCCACGTTTATCGGACGTGCCGATCAAACCGCCTGCGCCCACGCTCCGTCATCCGCGGCACATCCGATAAACTACTCAACGTTATTCCGCGTGTCCGCGATTCGACGAGTTTCGCGGACAGAATCTGGGCGTGTCGCAATCGGCCGCAAGAACTGGATGTTCCTGGGGACCTGCACCGTAAGCGAAACGACCGTACGAAAATGGCTGCACGGCGCAGGCATCGAGCGGGATGCGGAGTTCAAGCGTCATCACGCCGACATCGACCAAAAGATCATCGCTGGCGTTCGCCACCGAGCCGAGCGACTGCTCAGTCATCCAGCACGACGATCCGAGCGGCGACTAACGAAGGAGCGGGTCAGTCGGATCATCAGCCTGGTTGGTCAGCAGGCCAACATAATCGTGCAGGAAGCCGACGAAGAAACCGGACGCCGATTGAAGTACGCCAGTGCCCATGCGAGGACAAACATCGAGCGGTTTCCGCCACTCAGCGGCGAGTTGATTCAACTGCGGATTCGCAAACAGATCCCGGCTTGCCCATCCGCCATCGTACTTCTTCTGGCTGGCCGCAAAACGGCCACCGAATGCTCAAGACCGGTTCGCACAAATTGAATGATTCGGCCTGCCGTTCGGCGTTGACGCTTGGGCAAGTTCTCTGTTATAAGCCGCCGCCTTTCTGTGTTTCGCCGTGCGTCGATTGACGATTTCGGCCGCCCCAAGGCGCCTCTTATTTGAGCGACTGCCATGCGATTTACACCCGTCAAGGAACCGATTCACAAATCTCTTGACCGCCGCACGTCTGCCCTGTTGGCATCACCCGTCAATGGGGCCTCGCTGGCGGCGTTTCGGATCGCGTTCGGTCTCGTCCTCTGTTGGCATGTTGCCAGATACCTCTGGCCACAGTCGGGAACCAGCATGGCGGAGTATCTCTACGTCACTACTCCGTGGAACTTTTCTTATCCGGGCTTCGCGTGGGTGCAACCCTGGCCGCAGCCGTGGCTCAACGTGCATTTTCTGCTGGTGGGTCTGGCCGGTTTGTGCGTTGCGGTAGGATTCTGTTATCGGGCCGCTGCCGTGACGCTGTTCCTGTCGTTCAGCTACACCTTCCTATGGGAACAGGCGAAGTACAACAATCACTATTATCTGATGTGTCTGATTGCGTTCTTGCTGATCTGGATGCCGGCGCAATCACGGTTTTCGGTCGATGCCTGGCGGCGGTGGCGCGCAGCGCGCGGTCCAATAGATGCCGAACCGCTCACAACGACGGAGCAGATTCCGTTTTGGCCGATCTTTCTGCTGCGGGCGCAGCTCTTCATTGTGTACTTCTACGCGGGCGTGGCCAAAATCAACGGCGATTGGCTCGCGGGCATACCGCTTTCGGTCCCGGCCGGCCGCTTCCACGGGATTCTGGCCGATTTCGGTCTCTCTGGTTTGGCCAGCGTAGAACAAGTCTGCCTGTTTCTGGCATGGTTTGGGTTGACGTTCGATCTGGCGATTGGCTTTCTGCTGATCATGCCGCGCACCCGCTGGCTTGCGATATTGATGCTGGCCGGCTTTCACGGCACGAACCATTTCATGTTCGACATCGGCGTGTTTCCCGTCATGGCGTTCTTAACCACGCTTATTTTTTTTCAACCCGACTGGCCGTTGCGTTTCGCGAGATGGCTCAAACAACCGAAGCTGGCGCGGCCCGATTGGGGCTGGTTCGCCGGCGGCCTCTTTGCGCTGCCGCTGGTCGGTGCGGCGCTCGGTTGGCGTTCGGGCGAACCTCGTGAATCACCCGAGTTAAAACCGAAGTCACTGGGCCGGCCCGTCATGGCATTCCTGCTGGTCTGGCTGGCAGCGCAGGTGCTAATCCCGTTGCGACATTACGCCATCGCCGGTGATGCCAACTGGACCGAGGAAGGCCAGCGTTTTGCCTGGCGGATGAAGCTGCGCGCGAAAGCGGCCGGTCATATCATGTATCAACTGCACGATTCCGGCCTGCAGGAAATCGACACCAATGGAAAGAAACAATTTGCCTGGGACCGCTGGCCGGACGAACATGCCATCTACGTACCGGTCGAGCCTCGGCTCTTCCGCTGGGAAAACCACTTCGGTTTGAACATGACACACGAACCGTGTGTGGGCCAACGGACTTTATTTGTGCCTTTTGGCGAAAGCGACGAGGCCCTCGAAAACAAACGGGCAGAACTAATCGATACGTGGCAGACACGATTCGGCCGTGAGATCGAAGTCCACGAAACGATCTCGCTGAAACGCGTGCTGAGCGAACTGCGCACGAAGCTGAAGTCTCTGCCGACAAACACGATTGCCGACAACTCGATAGCCCATCGAAATTGTCTGGCTCACGTTGAGGTTGTCGGCGAACTGATCGATCGCGGCGACGGCGGAAACGAGTACCAGCGCGAGAGCCACTGGATTCTCATCGTCAACCATCTGAGCCTTGTCGCCGACTCACCCTTTGCCGACGTGACGCTGCCCATCCTGCGGCGAATGCACCCCTTCGCGCTGCAAGGGGCCGCGTTTTCAAGACTGCGCTTCCTGGTGGTCGAAGACAGTCACGCTTCAGATAAACAGCGCGATCTGGCATTGCGGAAATTGGGAAGCGGTAAACCGTATCTCGTGTGGGTTGATCTGTCGCGTCTGCGGCCCGACGATTGGCGGCAGATGCCGCGAGCGTTCGTCACGTTTGACGACAAAGACCTCAAAATTGTGTGGAATCACTTCCGCGAACTCAATCACATCCAGCTCGAACGGTTCAGCGTTCGCCCCGAGATGATTCGCCAATACGCGCGGCGAATTGCCGGCGAGTGGGAAGCCGAGACCGGCCGCAAACCGCAGGTCTTTGCATTCGGCAGCGTGATGCTCAATTACCGCCGTCCGCTGCCGCTGGTCGATCCCGAAACCGACCTGGCCAGCGTGGAATACAGCCGCTGGTCGCACAACGCCTGGATCCTGCCCCATGCCGCCAGGGTGAGCGATCAAGAATTGCGATAGTTTGCCGTCGTGGTTTGATTGGGCGAGGTTCGTAGTGACTCGATTCATCGGGTTCCCGGCCGCCAAAGGCGGCGGGTGGCGGGGGTGCGGAGCGACGTTTTCGGAGCGAAGCCCCCAGACGGCGCGCTCGCTGGGGGCTCCTGTTGTTCGAACCCAGCCACCCAACCACTGTAGGGAACGCCCTCTGTGGCGTTCCGCGATCGCTGAGTAAACGCGGATCGGCACAGAGGCCGATCCCGACAGCGGCATGTAGCAATCGACGACGGATCGGGACGGAGCCCGATCCCTGCAGCTTCGTTGTTTGGCCCCTGCATCAGTCGGCATAAAGCCGACCGCTCACCAGCTTTCCTGGGTGCCTGCCGCTCCTGTTATTCCGGTTAGGCAATCTCTGCCAGCTTGCACACGTGCGACGAAGAGGCTGGCTGCCAGCAACCGATAAGAGCAACGGACCGGCGTGTTCCGTACATGCCGGGGATCAGTGGTCACGAAACACACTGGGGGATGTCGCGATGCGACGACCGTTTACAATGGCACTGTTGGGGCTATGCATGGCCTTAGGCTCTTCGAGCCTGCTGCAAGCACAGCAGATTCAGCCGATTTCCTACGACGATCTCGTCGCCCGGCTCGCGAACGTCGAGTCTGAGTTGACGGCTATCCGCGAAGCGGGACCGGCACAAGACATCCCGTTGGGGCCGGACCAACTCTACAGCGATAATGCCAGCACCCGCGGCGGGCTGTTCATTTCGTACGAAAACGTCTGGATCAAGCCGTACTTCAACCACAACGCGGCTTACGAGATCTTCGACGTGGATATCATCCCTGGCGGCAACATCAACCCCATTAGCGAGAATTCGCGGGTTGTCGAGTTTGACTGGGGCTTCCGCAGCACGCCTCGCGTCGAACTCGGATACATCGTGCCGGGCAGCGGACTCGGCTGGCGCGCCCGCTACTGGCAATTCGACAGCACCACCAGCGCCCGCGCCGCCGATCCTTTCGTTGCGAACGGTTCACCCGGTCGTATCGAAGTCGGCCTGCACGACGATCCCGACATCCAAGTCAGCACGGGGGACAACGAGGCAGTCCGGGCGACGGATTCGTTGCGGCTCACCGTGATCGACGCAGAAGGGATGTGGCGTCACGAATCGGATTGCAACGCATTCACAGTCAGCGGCGGCCTGCGTTACCTGCGGAAAGAGCAAAACTACCGGGCCGAATTAGCCGCTGTCACGACCGGCATCATCGACAACATCGTGGTGTCGGATACGTTCTTCGAGGGAGTTGGCCCGACACTTGCCCTGGAAGGCGTCCGCCGTTTGGGTGGCTCATCCATGTCGGTGTTCGGCAAAGGCCGCGGCTCGCTGCTGCTGGGCGATTCCGGCTTGCAGCAAGCTGACGTCGATCCTCAAGACCTCAACTCGCCAATCGACGACTTTTTCACGACGGAAAACTCGGTCGATTTCCAACTCATCGCCGAGCTGCAAATCGGCCTGCAGTACGACCGTACGCTCTGCAGCGGGAAAACGATCTTCGGCCGCATCGGGGCCGAACTTCAATACTGGCCGAGTGCCGGTTCGGCCTCCTATCAGAACGGCGAAGACTCCGCAACAGCGCCGGACCCGCGCGACGCCGACATGCTGCTGTTCGGCCTCTCGGCCGAAGTCGGCACGAGGTGGTAATCGCGTAGTTAGCCGCTAAATCATTTAGCCGCCGGTGATTACACCGACTGCATACTCCCTGGCTAGAAAAGCCCGGCATTTTCAAAATGCCGGGCTTTTCATTTGGCCCTAAGGTCGCTCTGAACTTTGCTCCCGCTTCGCCGCCCGGCTGCGCGAAGTCCGCAACACCTGTGGGTTAAATCGTGGCTGCGATGTCGGCCGGGCCGTGCGGCTGCGTTGTTGGGTATGCTGCCTGCTTGTCACTTTGGAGCGGCTGAAGTTGGCGAGTCCGGTGCTGAACGAAGCCGTCGGACAAGCCAACGATCGAGGAAGTCGTTGACATTCTGTTTTGCTTCGATTCTATAGCGGGCCCAACCGTTACTTTTCGGTGCGCTATAGCGGGCCGAACAAGCCGTTAACCCGGAGGGATTGTCGCTGGTCGAAAACAGAGACTTTGCGAGTAGAGAGCGCGAAGACGGCTTCCGGGAGCGCGAGTGGCGAGTCTCTGTTTGCGACCATGGGTCGTCTACGCCAAACGCCCGTTCTCTTCGCCCGCTCGTGTGCTGAAATATCTGGCTCGCTACACGCATCAAACCGCCTGCGCCCACGCTACGTCACAGACCAGGACATGTTATGACTCCGTTGGCAAAAGAGACGGGCTCATCTCGGACATCGGGTCGTTGGCAAATCCGACGACATTCAACGGAATTGGAGCGGAAGAATGTCTCCAGATACATTTGTCGGATCAGCCGTTACAGGGTCCCCAGTGCGCGTCCAGCCAAACTGATGGAGTGTTGTCAATCGTTGGTTTTCGCGATTGGCTGTTGAATAACTCGACACACACGGTAACTTGCCCGAAGTGAATCCGTTATTGCCGTAAGCGAAATCAAAACACGCGGTTCCCGTCAAATCGTAACCGGGCGATCCAGACAGGAGCAACGGACAGGAATTGAACGGCGTCAGCGGCTTTTGGCACGGTGGAAGGCCCGCTGTCGTCGCCGACGTTCTTGGCGTGCGGTGGCCGAGCCAGAGGCCCAGCGTCTACCAGACCCTACCCAACGCCCACGGGCCGTGGACTCGCCCAGTGGATCGGCCAAGACGAATGCGACGACGCCAGACGAAGCTCCACGTCGAGACGTCGGTCGAATCGGCAAACCGGAACGAAATGAGTTGTTCTTGCAGTGGTATGAAGTCGAGAACGCCGACACCTTCCACAGTCCCGCTGCCATTCGTGACAAATGGAATGCCGAAAACCCCAGGGACAAGATCAACGAAAGCACTGCCGACAATGGCCTGGGCGCCGTGAAACAAATCCTGCGACGCGCCCGGATCAAACGCAACAGCGAACGGGGTACGAAATAGTTTCGTACCCCGCAAATTGTCGATTTGTACCCCGTTGTACCCCGTTATTCGTCGCACAATGACCCCACTCAATCACGAGTGGAGTCAAACATGCAAGGCAACGGAAGCCGGACGACGGCCCAGCAAAGCGGCCAACGTCGGAAACTCACCCTCGACGACCAAACCCGCGGCGAACAACTGCGCCGCATCGATGCGGTTGCTCCCGTCCTGGCCGACAGCGATCTGGTCTCCACGTTGCGGGTGCTGGATGGCGTCACCCGAGGCTACCCAAACGGTCGGCCACCTACTCACCACCTGATCGGCGAGCTAATGGGGCTGCCGGTCCGCACCCGCCCCCATGCCTACCGACGTGCTGCGAAGGCCATTCGCCGTCTGATTGAATTAGGCGCTGTGGCTGAGACCGTTTCCGGCGAGCGGAAAATCGACGATCCATTCCGCCCCGACCTCGCCAACCGGGACCACGAAAAGGTTTTCCATTGGCGAATCGACTACGGGCGGCTGCTCGAACTCATCGAGCAAGAGTCCCCCCAGGATGCGCCGATCATGCAGGACGCTGCGCCATCCATGCAGGCAACTGCGCCGATCTGGCCCGACTGGGAATCAGGTTGGAAGCCAACGGCAATCGGCTGCGGTACTCCCCTCGATCACCCACCAGTTTCGCTCGGTGTCGTGAAATACTGGTACAACCACAAGGACGAATAGTTGCTATTTTAGCAACTATAGAGTACGATCTCAGAATGGTTGGAAAAGCACCAAAGAGAATTCCGCTGAGTGATCAAATCCGGCAAGCCGTTGAATCCAGCGGCATCAGTCAGTACCGGCTCTCAAAGGAAGTGCAGATTGGAAAAACATCGCTGTCGCGGTTTATGCGCGGAGAGCGTGGACTGACATTGAAGGCCCTAGACAGGCTTGCGGACTTTTTAGAACTTGAAATCGTGGTTCGCCACAAGCGGCGACGGAAAGACAAGTGAGACGATGGCATCGGTATTCAAACGCGGCGGCAAGAAGAATCGAGGCGGTTCCTACTACGTCAGTTGGACCGACCACAGTGGCCAACGTCAGACGAAGTCAGCGAAGACAACCGACAAGGCAACAGCCGAGCGGATCGGTGCGAAGCTGGAAGCGGATGCGGCCTTGCGGCGGGATGGTGTCATCGACCCGACGCTGGACGCGATCGGTAAAGAATCACAGCGGTCGATTGAATCGCATCTGGCCGACTACGAAGCGAAGTTACGAGCCGCAAATCGACATCCACGGTACATCCGCGATTCGCTGACGGTGGTCAGGGCGTTGGCTGAGTTCTGCGAGATTGTGTCTGTGGCTGACTTGGACGCTGACGGTGTGAATCATTACGTTGGCGCCCTGCAAGCGAAGGGACGCTCGGCGGGGACGGTTCACTTTCACTTGAGCATCATCAAGGCATTGTCACGGTGGTTGACGATCAATCACAAACTGGCCCGAGATCCACTGATCTCCGTCCGTAAGCCGAACCCTGATGCTGATCGGCGTCGCGAACGTCGAATGCTGCTGCCGGACGAATGGCATTGGTTGCGTGACGCCACAAAAACAGGCCCCGACAGATTCGGAATGACCGGCAGCGAGCGAGTGCTACTCTATGCAACGGCCATCCAAACCGGGCTGCGATCGAACGAACTGCGAAGTCTGACGCGCGGTCGCATGTTCTTGGATTCTCAACCCCCATTCATCACCTGCAAGGCCCGTTCAACGAAGAATAAGAAGGACGCACGACAGTACATCCGATCGGACGTTGCGGCGGATCTCCGTTTGCACCTCGCAACCAAAGCGACGAAAGCTTCGGTGTTCGGTATGCCTCACGAAACTGATGTTGCAACGATGGTACGGGCGGATTTGGCAGAAGCCCGGCAGATGTGGCTTGAACCAGTGAAACGCGACGCCGAGGATTACATGCGACGGGAGCAGAGCGACTTTTTGAACGCCACAAACCACGAAGGTGAGATCTTTGATTTTCACGCTCTACGACACACTTGTGGTGCATGGCTGGCGATCGCGGGTGTGCATCCGAAGGCGATTCAGACTGTAATGCGTCATTCGACGATCACGTTGACGATGGACACCTACGGCCATCTATTCCCCGGTCAGGAAGCTGATACGGTGGCCCGTTTCCCCGACATGCTCAATTGTAAATCCAATGCACTGCTGGCAACTGGAACTGACGACGCTGAGGTAAAGACTGACCAGCGGCGCGCAGCGCATGCGCAGCGCGCAGGACGCGAAACAGCACAGAGCGGTGCGAGCGAGTGCGACGGACAATCAACTCCGACGGCACAAGAGAAGTCGCCTAAGCCACTGCAAATTGCGGACTTAGACGATGATGTGCGAGATGATGCGACTGAAAGCGAAAATAGGGCCGGTAGGACTCGAACCTACAACCAACAAATTATGAGTTTGCTGCTCTAACCGATTGAGCTACGGCCCCGGTTATTTTATGTCAATAGGTTACGACGAATGGCAAATGGCAAATTCTGAGACTGACGCCCATAGTGACACTCAATTGCCTGGATTCGTCAGAAACGGTACCCCCTGCGACAACCCGAAGGTGCCGGTGACCCCACCTGCGTAAATCAATCGAAGGCGGTACTTCGAATCAGTCTAACGTGCAGCGACGTAAGAGCAAACCGACTAAACCAAACAAGATTTTTCCGATTTTCGCCCACCCATCGGGTCGGTGGTTCAAGAAACAGATCGGGCGATTCTACGACTTCGGTTCGTGGGATGACCCCAAACGGGCGCTCGAACGTTGCAATCGCAAGTGGTCTTTCATTCTTGAAGGTCGCCCCCTCCGCCAGCCGAAGACGACGGTCTGCGGTCAGGTGATTGTTGTAATCATTTCCTTACCAACAAACAGCATTTGCTTGACAACGACGAAATAACGCTGCGGACATTTCAGGTTTATCATCGATCGTGCGAACGAGTCATTGGCGCGTTCGGCCGAGAGCAACGAGTCGATGACTTGCGACCGGCCGACTTTGACACGCTGCGGGCAGCGCTTGCAAAAGGACGCGGTCCGCAGGCTCTCTCGAACGAAGGGCGATCCTGGCGGCTGCCCCGAAATAGAGGCATCACTTCGCAATGGTCTGCTTAACAAATCGCAGCAGCAGTGGGTGGGCCGGTTCCGCCATCTGGCCGTGGTTGAAGCCTTCCAGTTCGAAAATCTCGGTGTTCGGGTGGCCGACCACTTGCATCATCCGCCACAGGTAGGCGTTTTCTTCAAAGCGCCCCAACAATTCCAAGTCGCGGTCGCCGGTGATCAACAGCAACGGGGGCGCATCTTTACGGACATGGAACAAAGGGGCCAACTCATCGACAACCGGCTGTTTTCCATCGATTCCCCGCTCTGCCCGAACGGTGAAGTGCGTAATGGTATGACCGCTATAGGGAATGAGACCGGCGATATGGTCGGCATCGATTTTTTGTGCCTGTAACCAGCGTTTGTCGAGCCCCAACATGCTGGTCAGGTAACCTCCCGCCGAATGACCGCTCACGAAAATACGTTTTTGCGATCCGCCATACTTTTCAATATTGCGAAACGTCCATGCGACCGCAGCGGCCGCATCTTCAATGTAAGCGGGGGACTTCACTTTGGGATGCAGGCGATAGTTGACAGCAACAACGGCAATTCCCTTTTCTTTCAACCCCTTGGGAACAGACCGATTTCCGCCCTTCAAACCACCGCCGGGAAACCAAACCACCGTCGGGAAGTTCTTGACACCGTTCGGATAATACACGTCAAGGCGGCATCGTTCTCGCATGTAGGCGGTTAAGTCGGAACCGCTGCGGTACAGAATGTCCGTCTTCGTTTGATAGGTTCGTGTTTCCGATGTCGGCGGCTGAGCATGCGCCGTCTGCGCGAACCATCCTGTCAACAAAATGAGAAAGGGCAATGGCGGCTGAAACTTCATGGTTGAAACTTCCTAGGATGAGATCGTTCTTTGTTATCGAGTTTTTGGCAATGCAAATCTTTTAAGCTCAATCTGCGCCTCTTTCAGTTTTCCGGTGGAAATCAACGTGCGAATCATGTCGAGTCGTTGCTTTTGTTCTGGGCTTTTCGATTTTCGGCGGAGTTCCAATAACTGTAACGGTAAATCCAAATCGTCCACCGATGCAGAAAAGTGAGGATCGATATAATTGCGGCGAAGTTTCTGGATCACTTTCAGATCGCGGTACCCGAACCTGCGACTCGGCTCGATGACCGTACCTTCTCCCCAGTCATTCCAAGTGGCAATTTGTACGATGGGCGCTTTCGTTTTCAGCGCCTGTTCCATCGAAGTCTGAAATGTCACGCCTCGATTGTCGTCGATGCGACCAAAACTTTTGTGGACTTTCGCCTCCGCGTAAATGTCCACAAAGCGGGGAAAGGCCACAGGAATCGAATACTGCCAATCTCGCGAGGTTTTCTGGAATCGCTGAATTGCCTTCAATCCTTCCTGAGGGACCGGCCAGTCGAAGGCGCCCATCGCGGAGGTTCTTCGGTGATGCTGACTGAAGTAGGCAACTGGCAATTTCAAACCGGCAAGGCACTGCGTCCATTCTTTGTTGGTCAATCCGGTTTGACCGAAAGACAAGAGAACGGGCCGGCCTTCCAGTCGCACATAACTTTTGAGTTGAAACCAGTTTTCGGCCATCCAGGCGAGTTCACGCTTTGCATGAGTCACTCGGTTTTCAGCCGTAAGACGGCCAGATTTTTCCAATGCGGGAATGGTTTGATCTTCGTAACAGATGGCAAACTTCATTCCCAACCGGGTCACCTGCTCGACCAGATGTTTGGTGTTCCGGTGCAGACTCTTATAGTCGTGAAGATCGGTCAGTCCGTACCAATCAACAATCACACCATCGATCCCGGAGAGTTTCATCAGCAACAAATGATATTCGAGCACGTCAGCGTCGTTCGAATCGTAAGGCCCGACCAAAGGATAATAATGAGCCGCGATTTGCCGTTTGCCCTCATTCATCATTTCCGGGTCGAACGCATTCATCGTCCAATGCCAGCCCCAAACTTGGCTGACTGGCCGGGTGGCAAACCAAGGCATGTAATGAGCCAACACCAATCGTTGCGGTTGGTGAGCAGTCTGCAATTCTTCCGACTGTACCCGGCTCGCCGGAAAAAACACGAGAGCCACGAGAATGAGAATTGAAAACCTTTCTTTTTGCATTTTGTTTGACATTTCTCTTAGCCGGAGTTTTAGATCCATTATGAGTCCTCACCAAGCATACCAGACTCCGAATGTACGGCAACATGCTTGGCTGATGGGAAGGTGTCCCCGGTCCGGCGCAGTCAATACCGACCGACAACTGCTGAGTGCCAACGGCCCTGCACTCCTGATCTCAAGCACCTTCAGCGACGTTGAGAATTGTCAAACAATGGTGGGAGAGGAGCGAGTTGCCGTTCAATTCAACAAATCGCCCTTGAGCCAGCGCAACCGCCAAGCGACAATCAACGCGCCCCAACCAAACCGAAGGAGTGCGTGATGAGAACGACCAGTTTCGTAACCATCTGTTTCTTCGCCCTGACGGCGACCGCCATCGCCGACCCCTGCGGCATGGTCCCTCCAGTGTACGTGGGAGACGACATTCCCATCGCCCGCGTCGGCGAGCAGAAGACCTATGTGTTCTTCAAAGACGGCGTCGAGACGGTCGTCATCCGGCCCGGCTTTGAAGGCAAGGCGATGAGTTCGGGATGCTGATCCCGTTTCCGTCGATCCCCGATCTGCGCAAGGTTTCTGACAACATCTTTGATCACATTGCTGCTGCGGTTGATCCGCCGGAAGTGGTGATTGATATATCACCTCGCCCCATTCTTCCGCAATCACTTCAACTTCTCAATTCCGCGCCTTCCGATGGAGACGATGGCCTCGCGCTGCGCCGAGGCCAAGTCCGCGTCGTCAAAGAAGAAGCCGTCGGCATGTACGAAGTCGCCGTTCTCGAAGCAGGCAGCGCGGCCGCTCTCAAGAAGTGGGTTGATGAACACGGCTACCAATATCCCGACGGCATGGACGACGCCTGCAACGACTACGTCAAACAGGGCTGGTGCTTTGTTGCGGTAAAAACCAAGGTCGGTCAGAAAAAGGGCGTCGATCCCAAGCCGGGTATGCGGAAAGTCAACTCGTCGCTGCCGGACGGTTCCACCTTCGACGGCAACGTGCAGGCAATGGGGTTCCGCTTCAAAGTGAAACAACTCGTCGTGCCGATGCGGCTCTCGACATTCAACGAAGGCGATCTGCACAACATCGTTTATCTTCTCAGCGACAAGCCGCTGAAGATTCGCTCGGTGCCGGAAGAGTACGTCGTGCGGCAAATTCCCGGCGAACAGCTCTTGAAGAACGTGATCGATCCGTTGCCGCTGCGAATCATCGGCGGGACGATTAAAGACTTGCAGCCGTTCCAAAAACAGAATCTGAAACAACGCCGCGATCCCGCGCCGCACAACGGGGCGGCCAAAGATTTGTTCGCCGCCGACCTGTTGGCCGTCAAAGAAGGCCGACTGACGCATCCGCACGAAGAAGTCGAGAAGATGCTGTTGGCGGTCGGCGAACGACTCGGTTTACGCGGACCTGAAATCGACAAGCTCAACGAGGCCTCGCTGAAGACCGAACGCGAGGAGACGGTCAAGCAGGGATTGGAAGACTTGAAAGGGATGACGCTGTCGGTGATCGACGGCAGCTTTCCCCGCGAGGTGCTGGCGAGCCGCAACCTGACGTTCAGCCCGTACAAAATGCCGGGCCGACGCAACAAACGCGAGTTTTACGACGCGAAGACGTTGAAGCCTGCGCCGGTCCAGGCAGGGGCGATTCACTACGGTGCGGTGAGTCGGTTGGAACTGCCGACACCGGCGGTCGTTGCCGACAAATCGCGGGCTGACAGCTGGAGCAGCCTCGCTCTGCTGATGCTGCCGTGCATGGTTATTGGGCTGACGCTGGCTATGCGGAGACGCCGGACGAAATGAGAATTGTTTTTCGGGTTTGTCACTGAGACTGTCCGCGTCGAACAGTCCGGCCATGAGAAGCAAGAGACAGGCAATGGCGTGGGAACAACGCGGCAACAATCGCTACTACGACACCGGCCATCGCGTCAACGGAGCAACTTTTGGGGAGCACGCCATTCGTGACCGACCCCGATTGTTGTACCACCTGAAGTGGAAGAATCGGGGCCAAGGTTGTTGGCTGTATTTAAGTAGGGCTGCGCGTAGCGAAGTCCTGATGTAAACAGCGTGCCGCTCGATCTCGCGGTTGATGGAATCACCCCGTTCGCGGCGTTATGGTATTGATAATCGATGTCACACACATCACTTCAACGCTTCTCCTCCAGCACTTGGATTTGATCGCGTGATGTTGCCCGGGCATCCGGAACACGACTGCCTGCAGCTGCGCCTTGTTGAGGAAATCCCGCCGGAGTTTAACACGAACGGCCCGAAAGATGACTGATCAGCCCGCTGCGGAAACTGATACGACCGATCTTCCGCAAACGTGCCTGCCAACATGGGATATCGCGGAGCTGCCGGAACCCAAGCCGCTCGGTCTGCGCAACCTTGCTGGATTCATTGGTCCGGGGATCGTGATGTGCGGCATACAACTGGCCGGTGGTGAATGGCTGCTGGGTGCCGAGATTACGGCAAGGTATGGCGGCAGCCTGATGTGGATTGCCACGATCGCCATCATCGGGCAGGTGTTTTACAACATCGAATGCGGTCGCTACGCGTTGTATGCGGGCGAACCGGTCTTCACCAGTTTTATGAGAGCGAAACCAGGGCCGAAGTTCTGGATCGCCGTGCTGATGCTGCTGAGCCTGGGCGCATTTGTTCCCGCACTTTCAACGACGGGTGCGGCCGTAGTCGCAGCATTGTATCTGGATCGGCCGCCCGGCGAAGAAGATCGCGCTTTGGTCAACACGCTGGCCTACTGCCTGCTGGGTGCCGTGACATTGCCGATCCTGATTGGCGGCAAAGTCTACAACATGATGCAGTTTGTCATGACGACGAAGGTCGCCGTAGTGCTTGGCTTCTGCACGATTGTCGGTGTGACACTGGTCAGTGCCGAGAACTGGGGCCACGTATTCAGCGGCTTCTTTAAGTTTGGCAACGTGCCAATCGTCGCTGGAGAAGACCGGAACGGAAACGGACTGCTGGACGAAGGCGAAGACTTTGATCGGGACGGCCGTCTGGATACGGTCGAACCAATTCACCGCAAAGATGCTTACGGCAACATCACGGAATGGGACGACATCGACAAAGACGGCAAATGGGACGGCGAGAACGTTGACAACGTCGTCCTCGCGTACACTCGCGACGGAGAATTCCCAATCTTTTTTCTCGGACAGATTGCGCTGCTGGGCGCGTTTGCCGGCTACGCGGGCGGCGGTGGTCTTGGCAACTCAACGTATTCCAATTTCGTCCGCGACAAAGGATGGGGCATGGGCAGTCAGGTCGGCGCGATCCCCAGCGCCGTTGGCGGCCGCCAAATCACGCTCAGTCACATCGGCAAGGTCTTCGTCATCAACAGTGAAAACCTGAAACGTTGGAAGGGCTGGTGGAAGTACATCCTCTGCGACCAGTTGCTCATCTGGATGCCGGGGTGTTTCATGGGCATGGCGCTGCCTGCGCTGATTTCGCTTGAGTTCTCGCCAAACTCAGAATTCTTTCATCAGGCGGAGCGAATGGACTGGGCGCAGGCCATCATCTCGGCAGACGGAGTCCGCCATGCCGCCGGTCTGTCGAGCGGGCTTCGTGAAGGGATGTGGACCGCGATGCTCGTTGTCGGCTTGCTGGTTCTGCTGCCGAGTCAGATGTCGATCGTCGAAGATGTTTGTCGGAAGTGGACGGATATCATTTGGTCGGGCAGCCGCCGAATCCGCGAAGCGAAAACCATTCGAGTGGAACGCGTTTATTACTCAATTCTGGCGTTCTACGTAATCTGGACATTCGTCGCGACGTATTTGTTCACGACCTACGGCACGCCGAAATTGATGGTACTGGTGGTCGCCAATCTCAACAACATCGCCCTGGGCTTCACGGCGTTTTTCATTCTGCGCAATAACATGAAATTCCTACCAAAGCCTTTGCGGCCAAGACTTATCAATCGCATCGGTGTCGTATTTTGCGGAATAACATATCTTGGACTGGCCGGCCTGGTCCTTTATCAGAAGCAGATTCCCCTGCTGAAGGAAATCCTAGGCATTTCGTGGTGACGAACGATGGTCCGTCGGACCATGAGCTCTTCATCACCCCTTGATTGTCGCATCAACTCAACCATTTTCGGAACGCCGTATCGCCGAATGCCGTTGACTCCACCTCGTGCGAAGCAAGCGGCATCGCCGAGGACGCCCTTCTGAAGCGGGTGCCGCTGGTGAAGCCAGGACGAGGCGCACCGTGACAATAGCGACCATTCCGAGCGTGGATCGGTATCGGGCGCGGCGCATTTGGGGTAGGATTAGTTAATCGTTTCCGCTTGACCTGATCGACGTTTTCGCATCTTGCTCCGTGCAACCGAGTTTTCCCCATGGATCTCCCCATTCTCAACAAGCCCGCTTTGCGGCCGATGGCAGACGCCACGGAATCGTTCCACCCGTGTGCCTCGCGGCCGCTACCGATGAGTGTCGAGGAAGTGCGCGAACGGGGCTGGGACGAGGTCGACGTCGTGTTCGTCACCGGCGACGCGTACATCGATCATCCCAGTTTTGCGATGGCGATTCTGGGGCGCGTGCTCGAGGCCGCCGGGTATCGCGTGGCGATCATCAGCCAGCCCGACTGGCATAGTTGCGACGCCTGGCGACAATTCGGCAAGCCGCGGCTGTTCTTTGCGATCAGCGCCGGCAACATGGATTCGATGATCAACCATTACACGGCCAATCGCAAAGTCCGTAACAACGATGCGTACTCGCCCGGCGGTCGTATTGGCTTGCGGCCCGACCACGAACATGTATCAGATGAAGTGCGTGCGTCCAGAAGTCGAGGCAGTCTGTCGGCGGCAATCGTGCGTGCACCCCACAATCTGCAAGCTGCTGGGTACCGATCATGGCCCACTGATCCAGTTGATGAAAGAGACGCGGGAGATGCCGGGTGTCAAGAAAGTCTTGGTCGCCAGCGGCATCCGCATGGATCTGGCTCGCCGCTCGCCCGAGTACATGCGGGAACTCGTTCAGCACCACGTCGGCGGACGGCTCAAGGTTGCGCCCGAGCACACCGACGCGAACGTGCTCGACAAAATGCGAAAACCGAGCAACGACGACTTCGAGCAGTTCACCGACATCTTCAACGAAGAGTCGGCCAAGGTGGGAAAGAAGCAGTACATTGTGCCGTACTTCATCGCCAGCCATCCCGGCAGCGATCTCGATGCGATGATCGACCTCGCGGTATTTCTGAAACGAAGCGGTTATCGGCCCGACCAGGTGCAGGATTTCATTCCAGCTCCGTTCGACGTGGCGACCGCCATGTACTACACCGGCATCGATCCGTTCACGAAGGAGCCCGTGCATGTGGCGAAAGCGTTGCGCGACCGCAAATTGCAGCGGGCGCTGATGCAGTTCTTCAAGCCGGCCAATTATTTTGAAGTCCGCAAAGCGCTGCAGCAAGCGGAGCGAACCGACCTGATTGGCAACGGTTGCGATTGCCTCATTCCATCGACACCGCCGCACGAGGCGCTCGATGCGCGCCGCAAGGACGCCAACGCCCGTTTTCGCGGCGAGTACGTCCATACCATCGGCGACGGCAAACAGAAGAAGCGAGGCCGCAAAGAATCGCGGAACGCGCCGGGCAACAGCTATCGCCCAAAGTCTAAGCCGACGGGCGCGTCGGCTGGGCGTCGCAAGAAAAAACCGCGCGGCCCGTCAGCGAACGGTTGAGCGGTGTGTTTCACTTTCGACCGACACCCTCGAAGAGTTTCCGGTCACAGCAGCCGAGCCAGTTCCCGCGGCAGAGGTGATTCAAACCTTAGAAGTTCTCCAGACAACGGGTGGTTGAATTGCAAGGAACTCGCGTGCAATCCCAGTCGCCGGGCGGGATTCGTGCGGGCCGCATATTTGCGATCGCCGATGATCGGACATCCCGCATCGGCCAGATGCACACGGATTTGATTGCGGCGACCCGTCTCTGGCGTCAGTTCGATCAACGCGCGCGTCGCGAATCGCTTCATCACCCGGTAGTGTGTTACCGCAAGCCGTGTCCGCTCGCTGGACGGGGCACTGTAGACCTTGAAGGGGCCACTCTCGTCCAGGTGTGAACTCAGCACGCCGTGGTCAGCCGGTGGACTGCCTTCCACAATGGCCAGGTAGCGTTTATCGGTCTCGGACCAATTTGCTTGCAGCGCGCGCTTCGCCGCCTCCGTCTTCGCAAAAACCATTAGCCCGGACGTCGCGCGGTCCAACCGGTGGACGATCCACACCCGCTCCGGGCTGAGAGGATCGCTGCGGCGCACGTAGTCTGTCAGAAACGCGTAGGCTGTCTTGTCCCGTTCCGTCGCGCTGGCCATGCTCAACAGATTCTCGGGCTTCTCGATGACAATTAACGACGCATCCTCAAACAATATCATCATGCCCGGTGGCAATCGAGCGTCTGCGCGTACCTTACGCTTGGCGCGAATCGAAACCAGATCCCCATTCTGCAGAGGGTGGTTGAATCGTGTGATTGACCGTCCGTTGACTTCAACCGACCCGTACTTGAGCAACTGCCGAATCTTTGTCCTCTTCATCTCAGGGCGACAGGCAAAAAGAAAAGCCAGAAGTTCCGCAGGATGTTCGACAGTGTGAAATTCGGGCATGACGGTGTGATGCAGCGAAATAGGGTAATGCAGTGAAATAGGCTCCCGAACCGTCAGCCAATCGGAGAACGCGAAGCAGACGAAAGGCGGACCGATCGCGGGTCACCGAAAGCCGAAATCGGCCCAACGTGATGCCATTACGGTTCCCCAGGACGATCTTCACCGATTGATCGGCAGTGAGACGCAAGGGTTGGTGGAGGTCGAAAACCGCGTGGTGTTTCTGTCACCCTGCCGTCTGATCTTATGAGTTTGCTGCTCTAACCGATTGAGCTACGGCCCCAATTCTTCAGCACAACAAAACTTACGCCACACTCAGAAAACTCTGCTTAACCAAAAAGTTGACGCACAGTTCGGAAACCCGGAATCAGTTTACCGCGAAGCGACTTCAGAGCAAACCGAAGAAACTGAACAGGGATTTCCAGTGTTTACTCGCACGGTAGGCCAAGGGGGGCGAGCAGCGCGACAGATATTGATGGCACGGCGAGACACTTGAACACACAAGTTGTATACGGATTCGCCGTCGGGGTGGGGTTGGAGGGGCAATCCTCCCTGAGATGGAGGACTGCCCCTCCGGGAGCCGATCACCTCACATAGACGCAAAAACACTAACCGCCTGTCGTGGGCATCCCGACTCGGCCAAGTGGGGAGTGATCCCAACCACGCACCAGCACCCCGGGCGGCTGAAGGAGATAAATAATGGGACACGCAATTTCGGAATCTCTCAACCAGCAAATCGTCACGTCTCAATCGATGAAAGTCCTCGTCGTCGATGACGTCGGGCTGGTTCGGCATTGCATGGACCGTATGTTGGTAGACTTGGGGTTCAACGTCGCCACAGCGGCTTCCGGACGAGAAGCGATTGAAGCAATCATCAGCGACACTTCGATCGGCGCCGTCGTCACAGACCTCCTCATGCCGGGCATGGACGGCATTGAACTCTTCAAGGCATCGCGCAACATCAAGCGCTCAACCGACGCGGGCGAGATACCCCCGCCGGAATTCATTCTGATGACGGCGCAGCGTCCCTCGGCAAACGTCGATGACAAACAGACCAGCCCAATGCGGCAGGCCCTTTCCCTGGGGTTTGTGGACGCGATGTTGAAACCGGTCGATAAAGAGCGTTTATTCCGACACCTCTCCGCGATCAACGGTCGCCGGAACGTGGAATCGAGCAAGGCCGCAGGGTCATCCGAAGTAATCGTCCGCGCCGGAGACACGACTCCCACACCGCCTGCATCACGCGTGAGTGAGAACTACGAGGGTTTGCAATCCACAGTGGCAGAGGTGCGGACAACCGCGGAACGCAGGCTCAGTAAATTCCAGGAGAAATACACCGAACTCGAGGAAGAACTCAGTGAGTTACGGGCCCTGGTTGAAGAATTGCGGGGCTCGTCGTGAACGACTCCGGCCGTCGGCATCGACGTTTATCGCCACCGCCTTGCACACGCCATACCATTCAGCGTGCGTCAGATTTCAAATGACAACGAAATCAATTCACGGGACAAGCACAAACTGAACGGCGTCCAGAATCACATAGCCATTGGTGGCGCTGTTCGAAATCGTCACGCTGCCGGCGGTCCCTTTCGCGAATTGGAAAGTACCAATTGATTTCAGCTTGCCGTTTTTTGGTGCCGTCCTCTGGTTGAGCGTGACGGTTTTCGTGCCGTTGGCCGTTTCAATCGTCACCGGCACGTTGGTTGCCCGATTGGGATTGGGAGCGTGAGCGATAGACACTTCGTATTTGCCCGCGACGGGCAACTTGGGTCGAAAGACGGCTTTCATTTCACCCTTGGCCGTGTTGCCATCGTGCAGATATCCGAATTCAACAAATCCACCGGTCGATCGGCTTTCGATCCACTGGCCGGTGCGTTTGGAAATGCGGTCATCGACAACAATTCCTTTGAGTGTCCCAATTAGAATCGACGGCACAGGACGCCGCCCGGTCCATTCGAGTACCTGCTTGTCTTCCAGTAACCTCGATTGCAGTTTCTTGATATCAATATCCTGTACCGCGACGTTGTCGTCGATCGCGTGAACGGCAGCGGTTGCAGCCGACTGGCCAAGCACCATGAAGACCGGCTCCATTCGGATCGAACCGTAAGCGATGTGCGAAGCGGACATCGCAACCGGCACCAGCAAGTTCTGACACTGCGTTTTCTTCGGACGAATTGATCGGTAGGAAATTGGATACGGAGCGAATCCGCCCACTTGCACGTCGCCTTCGTTCCAAACGCGGCCATCTTTTGCGTACCGCTGCACGTTGTGTGAATCCATGGTGTAAGCCGCCAAAGCGACCGAGTCGTCGGCAACCTTTTGCCCCTGGCAGTTTTGCTGGCTCATCACATATTCGGATACCATCCGTCGGGCTTCGCGAACATATATCTGGTGAGGCCAATTGCCGTTATCGACGAATTCATCTTTCGCGAGCCGCAATGATTGGAAGTGATCTCGAATCGCCTGAGGAACGCGCGGGTGATTGGCGAGCGTCCACATCAAGCCCTGTTGGTAACGTGTGTGTTCGGCAATAATTTTCTCGCGGGTCGCATAATCGCCATCGGGATAATCGTAGTTCATCCCCAAATTGTCGGTCGAAATGGCGAAGTTGTTGTTGGTATCGGTCTTGCGGTTCGGCATGTACGTGGGATGCCAGGGAAACCGCGTGTCGCCCGCTTCACAGTTTCTCAGCACCAATTCAAACTGCCGTTCGTCGTAGTTCTCAGGCTTCGGCCAGGAGATGCTGTTTTCTTTTACGTTGGTGGTACACATACGAAAGCAATACGCCTGCACGCGATGATCGCCTTGCCCGTCAACACCCTTCGGTTGAGGTTGAACGCCCGGCAACAGGCCGCTGGTCGGGTCGCCTTTGATGACAAACGGATCGACGGCCTTGTTGAATTGATGCTTGACGGCGTGCCCGATCTGAAGGCCGTTTAACGTTTCACCGTACGTTGCGTTGGCTTCGCGGCCAACGTGGTAATCGACGCCCGCTTTCGCCATCAGGTCACCTTCATAGGTGGCATCGATGAACATCTTCCCGGCGAAGGTTTTCCCCGATTTCATCGTGATCGAAACAATTCGACCATCAACCTTTTTTACGCCGGAATTCAGATTCAGTCGTTCAGAAAAAAGTACAGGGACTTTGAATTTGGCCAGCATTGTATTCAAGACGTTCTCAGCAACATGCGGCTCGAACGTCCACATCGCCTTGTCCCCTTTCACCTGCCGACGGCTGTTAAACGAATCGCGAGTCTGCCAATTCCAGGATGCGTCCTTCGAGTAATGCTCACCAATGCGCTCGTAGAAGCGACGCGACATTCCGCCAATGGCCCCTTTGTTGCCGATGTCGGTAGCCCCCAGCCCGCCGGTGGTTAGCCCACCGATATGCTTGCCGCGTTCTATCAACACAACGGTTTTTCCCATGCGAGCCGACTGAATGGCAGCGATCGCCCCGCCCGCTGTTCCGCCGTAAACGACGACGTCGTATGCTGAATCAGCCTCCGCATTGACCGCAGATGGGTGAATTGCCAGTAACAAAACGCTTGTGAGTAATGCGAAACACTTGAACTTCATGATCGCAATTTCCTTGTTGGCGAAGAGTTTCGTCATGGAGATATTTTGCGGTGCGACGGATCGAGGGACGCGAAAGTACGACGCCCATCTTACCGGGACGATGCGGCGACTGCACGCAGAATCATCTATGGGATGCGTCGTCGGACGCGAAGTCACCCGGACAATGTTTTGCTGAGCGAACATGCGTTACATGCTCGAACGCCAATGCTTGGGTGTGCGACCAAGTGACAGATGTGATATCCTTTATGTGACGAAGTATGGAGTCGGCGCGGCGAATCGCCGAGAATCAGTAAGTGACTAACCCATTCGGCTGGCCGTCTGACACAGAATTCCTCGATCGACTCGTTAATTTGAGCGTGGGAGCTTTTGAATGAACGATCTCCAATTGAACCGTCGCCAAGCCATGATCGCGAGCGGGTTAGGAACGATGAGTCTCGGCATGCCGGGAGTGGTGATGGGTGCCGACAAGGTCGATGACTCGGGCAACGCCGTCGCCTCGAACAAATCCTGCATCTTCGTCCTGCTCTGTGGTGGGCCAAGTCATGTTGACACCTGGGACATGAAACCGGAAGCACCGTTGGATTATCGCGGGCCGTACCAACCCATCGACACCAAGGTCCCCGGCATGCGCATCAATGAGATGCACACGAACCTGGCGAAGTTGACCGACGAATTCACGCTCATCAATTCCATGTCGCATCCGGGCGCGATCAGCAACCACTTCGACGCGATGCACAATCTGCTCAGCGGCCAATCGGAGAAAAGAGTGCAGCAGGGAATGCCGAATGAACACCCCTACCTGGGCTCGTTCGTTGCCAAGCACAAACCCAGTACACGCAATTTCGTTTCCAATGCGTGGCTCATCAAATGTGTGGGACCGCCCGTCTTTTGCGCGCCCAACATCGGAATTGGTGGCTACCTTGGCTCGGCGTTTGCGCCGGTGTTTGTCGGCTCGGCCGGCAATCATCCGGCAATGGAAAACTTCAAGCCGCCTCGAATTTACGACGCCTACGACGAGAAACGATTCGAGTATCGTAAGACGCTGCTCGCCAGCCTGGAATCCACCAAGCTGGATAACGACCAGCAGGTCAAGGACTGGTCGGACCTGCGTGAGAAGACCTACGAAGGCTTGACTCGAAAAGAAGGCCGGCAGGCATTTGATCTGAAACAGGAGCCTGTCAAAGTCCGTGAACGTTATGGGATGCATCCACTCGGGCAGAATCTGCTACTCGCACGTCGCATGGTGGAATCGGGCGTCCGCTTTGTCACCGTCAACGGCTGGACCGGAC
>Ga0302133_10000548_pt1 | contig 23670 bp, 17 predicted proteins | sample CB9_331_MG_FD_203121 | JGI IMG/M metagenome (GOLD analysis project Ga0302133, IMG submission 203121) | Marine microbial communities from Western Arctic Ocean, Canada - CB9_33.1 | ecosystem: Environmental > Aquatic > Marine > Oceanic | place: Canada: Western Arctic Ocean | collected 2017-09-19 | reverse complement strand
GATCCCCGCGATTTCATCCTTTTTGCCTTCGGGGGCGGTGGGCCGGTCATGGCGGCGGAAATTGCCCGCGCGTTTCGGATGCGGAGGGTGCTGGTGCCGGTGGCGCCGGGAGTCTTCAGTGCCTTGGGCCTTCTTTTTTCGGACACCCAACATGAATTCATCCGGACTTTCTTCACCGGCAGCGGCGACGTTCCGTCGGCGGCGATTGAGGCGGCTTACGCCGAGCTGGAGAAGGAGGCGCTGTCGGTCTTGGCTGAGGAAGGTTATAAGAAGGATCGGGTGACGCTCAGGCGCCTCGCCGATATGCGCTATTCTGGGCAGGCCTTCGAGCTGACCATTCCCGTGGCCAAGGAGACACTGAATTTGGAGAACATGGCCAGCGACTTCAACGACGAGCACGAGCGAACCTACGGGCATCGCTCGGATACCGATCCTGTTGATCTGGTCAACATCAAGGTCATCGCCCGCGGCGTGGCGTCGGGCCCGCGGACCTACGATCCCATGAGCTTGGTCCGGGCCGCCAAAGACGAAAGATGTGAGCGCGAAGCCTATTTCGGCCCTGACCATGGACTCGTCTCAACCCCTGTGATTTCTCGCCTGGATCTTCTCAGCCAGACCATGGAGGGGCCGTTGATCATCGAGGAATACGATGCAACGTGCTTGGTGCCGCCGTCATGCACCGCCAGCCTCGACGAACTCGGCAACATAGATATCGCCATCGGAGATGAGACATGAATCGCCGTATTGATCCGATCACTTTCGAGGTGGTCCGCAACGCCCTCGCCTCGACCGCCGACGAGATGGCCTTGGTGATCATCCGCAGCGCCTATTCCCAGGTGATTCGCGACACCATGGACTTCTCGACAGCTCTCTGCGACAGGCACGGGGAACTGATAGCCCAGGGCCTGACCCTGGCCGTACAACTGGGCGCCTTCCCCGCCATCATGCATCACATCATTGCCGACGAGGAAAACACCCGGGCGGGGGATGCGTTCATCGCCAACGATCCCTATGGGGCAGGCGGTCAGCACCTGCCCGACATATACGTCATCAAACCGGTATTCTTCGATGGTGTACTCGAGGGCTACGCGGCGACCATGGCCCACCACTGCGATGTGGGCGGTATCACGCCTGGAAGCGTTGCCCTACATGCCACCGAGATATACCAAGAAGGACTGCGTATTCCCCTTCTCAAGCTCATCGAAGAGGGCCAGGAGAACAAAACCCTCATCAAGATTGTCGAGAAGAATACTCGCCTCCCGATCCAGGTGATCGGCGACTTGAGGGCGCAATTGGCGGCCTGCAACGCCGGGGAGAGGGGTTTGGCCGGGCTATTGGAGAAATACGGTGCCGATGTCCTGCGTCCCTACCTGGACGAGTTGAAGAACCTTGCCGAGCGCATGATGAAGGATGAGATCGCTGCCATTCCCGATGGCGAATACTACGCCGAAGATTTCATCGACGGGGTCGGCGAGAAACCCGAGCCTCTGAAAATAGCCGTCTTGGTCAAAGTCGACGGCGATCAAATCACCCTCGACTTCGCGGGGACCTCGAAACAGATTCCGGCGGCCATCAACTGCCCGGTCGCCATGGCCAAGTCGTCGGCTTATTGCGCTATCCGATGCATCGGCGGTACCGATATTCCCAACTGCGAAGGCTACATGCGGCCGGTAACCGTCCTCGCCCCCGAGGGCACGATCATCAATCCGGTCCTGCCAGCGGCATGCGCCGCCCGTGGCGTTATGGGATACCGGGTATTCGACGCCATCATGCTCGCCCTCGCCCCGGTTATTCCCAACAAGGTCATCGCCGCCGGCGAAGGTGGCCCTACTCTGTTCGCCTTCGGCGGCTATAATAATGGCAAGCAGTTCGTACTCACCGAGGTCATGGTGGGCACCTGGGGCGCCCGTGCAGGACTGGACGGCATGGAGGGAGTATCCAATCCGGCGGCCAACCTCTCCAACCAGCCGATCGAGCTGATCGAGGCGGAAATGCCTATTAGGATTAACCGGTATGCACTGGTCACTGATTCGGGTGGCGCTGGCAAGTTTCGGGGTGGCCTCGCCTTCGAACGCGGATTCGAGATCATGACCGACGAGGCCGTCTGCACCGTGCGCACCGACCGCCGCGACCATCCTCCCTATGGGCTGGACGGCGGCAAGTCCGGCAGTCCGTCCCTCAACGTTCTCAATCCGGGTCCAGAACAGCGGATACTGCCAACCATGCCCATGGAAGGATTGCAACTTTCGAAGGGCAACATCTTCCACCACGTTGCGGCCGGTGGTGGCGGGTTCGGTCGGCCCCTGGATCGGTCTCCCGAACGGGTGCTTGAGGACGTGCTCGATGATAAAGTCAGTATCGAGGCAGCGCGTCATAGTTATGGCGTCGTTATTGATCCGGTTACCATGACCATCGACCAGGAGGCGACGGTGGCCCAACGCCGCCTGGGAAGCAAGGGATAGGACGGGAATGGCCTACGATCTCGTAATCCGTAATGGAACCATTTTCGACGGCTCTGGAAGCGCGCCGACAACGGCTGACGTGGCCATCGCGGAAGGGGTGATTCGCGAGATCGGCAAACCCGACGCCGGTGGTGCGGATGTACTGGACGCGGAGGGTTTGTTCGTCGCTCCGGGATTCATCGATATCCACAGCCATTCCGATTTCACGCTGCTGGTTGATCCCCGGGCCATGAGTTCCGTCTACCAGGGGGTGACGCTGGAGGTCGTCGGTAACTGCGGTTTCGGCTGTTTTCCCATCACCGATCCGATCCTCGCCGCCAACAATATTTACGGCCTCACCGATGTCGTTCCCCTATCGTGGAGCAGCGCGGCTGGATACCTGGAAAGGCTTGAAACGGTCGGCACGGCGGTGAATGTCATGACCCTTGTCCCCAACGGCCAGCTCCGCCTGTCGACAGTAGGCATGGACAACCGGCCGGCGACGGCCGATGAGCTGGGGCAAATGAAGTTCCTCCTCGAGGAAAGTATGGAGGCGGGCGCCTTCGGGCTCTCCTCGGGCCTCGAATACCCGGCCGAGGCGGGGGCCGGGGAGGAGGAGCTCACCGAGATGTGCCGTGTGGTGGCGCGGGCCGGCGGCATCTACGCCACCCACGCGCGCAAGCGCGATGCCGGCGCCGCCGATGCGGTGGAGGAAGCCGTTCGCACGGCCGAGAACGCCGAAGTGCGCCTCCAGATTTCACACCTTCTGCCGCGAGCCGACCGCGACGAGTGCGAGCGGTGCGTGGAAGTCGTGGACAAGGCCCTGGCCCGGGGCAACGAACTGGCCTTCGACATGCACACACGCCTATACGGGACCACCTACCTGAGCACGGTCATTCCACCCTGGGCCATGGAAGGCGGAAAGGAGGCCCTGGCCAGCCGCCTGGGCGATGGCAATGCGCGTAGGCGCATGAAGGAATTCCGATCCATCCTGAGCGCCGGCGGGGATTGGAAGCGTATCGTTCTCCTTGACAACGTTCACTGGCCCGAATACGCGCGCCGCGACATCGCTTCCATCGCCCGGGAGCGTGAGCAGGAGGCCCTGGACACGGTTTTTGACCTTCTCGTCCGCGCGGTCGATGATCTGCACAGCCTGATGGTCATCATCCATTGCTACGTGCCCGATCAACAGCGCGAGATTTTCAGCCATCCATCCTGCATGCCGGCTTCCGACGCCACGGCCTTGGCGCTCGACGGGCCGCTGGCCACTTCGTCCTTCCACGGCGCCTACACATGGGCGTCCTGGTTTTACCGCTTCATGGTCCGCGAGACCGGGGCTCTTAACCCCGAGGAAGCCATTCACAGGCTGTCCGGCCTACCGGCGCGAACACTAAACCTTTCGGACCGTGGCTCTCTGGCCGTTGGGGCGCCAGCCGATATTGCGGTCTTCGACCCCGAGACCTTCGGTGAACGGGGCGATACTTATGAGCCCAATCAACTGGCCACGGGCATGGTCCATGTAATTGTCAATGGGGTGCCGACCCTAAAGGACGGCGCCCTGACCGAAAACCTAGCCGGTCAAGTGCTGCGGTTCCGGAAGTAGGGAAATTCCCTAGACGAACCCCAGAATCCTCCGTGGATTGTTGATCAGGAGGTTTTCTATATCCTTTCTCCCTGATCGGCATTTCGCGCATCCAGACCTGCACGTATTTTGCTATATGCACATATTCCGGGCCGCCAAAGGACGCTAGACGGCCCTTGAAACAAACGTCCGGGGAAATCACAATTTTTTCTCCAAATCCCTTGGAAATGACGATCATGATCTAATCTGGGGATGTCGAGGCGAGCGCGATAGCGCTGCGGTAGCTAACGACGTGGCCGACGGTAAAATTACGCATCATATGTTCGACCACACTTCGGCCTAGTCGTTGATGACAGTGGGCTGATCGATCATGCCGCCACCGCCACCTTGAGCGCCCAAGAAGAGGTGTCAATGCGATCACACCCCAAGTGCAACGGGTAATGTTTCCGAGCGCGCTACCCAGAAGGCCCAGATATGCCAAATCAGATGGATCAAGATAGGGTATTCTTATCAAGTAAACATATATTATCCAATTGGACACAATCATTTGCTTGTCTTACTCTAATTTATGAAGGGCTCACCAAGGCATAAAGAGCCCAGAAAGAACATGCGTAAGGTGGGGCAACCCCCAACAGGAGAAGAGGCACCTAATGTCGGCATACATTCGACATCTTGTCACCGGCGATATCGGCGGCACCTTTACAGAGCGGGACCTTTACAGATATGGTGTTGTTCAGAAAATGGGCGTTCTTTTGTTAGCCAAGATGAGCGGATATTTCCGTGACGGAAATGATGTTAATTTACTGGATAAATTCCGGGTTTTTGCACCTAAGGTCGGCCCATAGTATAGTTTTTTAGTATAGTTTCCCACGCTGGAAGCAACAAAGTTATCAGCGTGAATAATAATAATAAGTTTCGACCGTTGTGGTTAAGAAACTCAGTCCAACAACATTGTGGATATAAATGGAGGATGGCATGCTACTCAAATCAATAGCTCGTAACCTAATAGGTGCCTTGATCGGCGTCGTCGCCCTAGCCGGCATGGCTCAGGCGCAAACCGTCGAACTCAGACTCGGCCATGTGGACGTGAAAATCGGCCCGGCGGGAGTTGCCGGCGAGGCCTTTGCCGCCGCAGTCACGAAACTGAGCAACGGCACCATGAAGATCAACATGTTCCACGGCGGAGCGCTGGGCGCCGGTCAAGCCGAGATAGCCAACACTTTCAGCGGCGCTCAGGACATGTTCATCATGCCGCCTACGTACATGGGCACTTACGCGAAAGAGGCCAAGTTTATCGACCTTCCTTATGTGTTCAACAACGTCGAACATCTGCAAAAATTTTATATGAGCGACCTGTGGAGGCCGGCGATCGACAAGACCGAAGCGCAGGGCGGGCTGTTCCTCGACGACGATTGGACCTGGCACCAGAAAGACCCGCGTGGATTCATCGCTGTGCGTCCGGTTTTCACGCCGAGCGAACTCAAGGGCCTCAAGATGCGCGTCTGGTCATCCCCCACGGTGATCAAGACCTGGGAGGGTTTTGGTGCCATCCCGGCGATCGTGCCCAGGCCCGAGATGTATCTGGCCTTCAAACAGAAGATCATTGAGGGCGGTCCCGAGACCGTCGGTGTCGCCCATGCCCAGAAGAACATGGAAATGGCCAAGTACTGGGTTCGCACCGAGGAATTCTATCAGATTCCCAACATCATGATGAACATCAAGAAGTACAACTCTCTGACCGCCGAACAGCAGAATATTCTTCGCAAGGCGGCGAAAGTTGGAGGAAAAGCCTACCAGGACGTCACCATGGCGAACTTCGAAGGCAAGAAGATGTTGGGTCGAGTGAACCTAGGCGTCAGCATCATTGAACCGGCGCTCGGGCCGTGGCGTAAAGCCGCTGCCGCGACCATCGCCAAAATGGAAGCCGAGGGTTACCTCGCCAAGGGCGTGGTCGCCAAGATCAAGGCGCTCGACAAATAGAAGGTTCCGGGTAGTACCCCCTTCGGGCCGGTATCACCGGCCCGAAGGGACCTTTTCAGGCCTGATTTTCATTCCCGACTTTTGAAAGACCGTAATGGCTACAGGTAGATACGGCGCATGGACTGAGATCGATCTGGAGGCCGACGGTAAGCAGGTCTCCAGTCTGCATGTCCCCCACGCGACGACCCGTTCGGCCTATGGGGTCGTCGATATCCCCCTTATCGTGATCCAGAACGGCGCCGGACCCACGGTCCTTCTGATGGCCGGCAATCACGGCGACGAATACGAGGGACAGGTCGTGCTTTGCGACTTGGTTCGCCAACTGGAACCCGAGCACATCCAGGGGCGAGTCATCATCATGCCAGCCGCCAACCTGCCGGCGGCCATGGCGGGGACCCGAATGTCACCATTGGACGGAGGAAACCTGAACGCCTCGTTCCCCGGCGTCTACGCGGGAAATGTCACGGAACAGATTGCCGAATTCGTGGATCGTACATTGTTGCCCCAATGCGATGCCTGGCTGGACCTTCATACTGGGGGGTCGTCCTTGGAATACTTGCCATTTGCCTGCATTCATCGGTCCGAGAAACCGGCCCTAGACGCCAAGGCCCTGGCCGCGCTCAAGGCCTTCGGATCAGCCTTGGCGTTGGTTTGGGCCTACCAGGAGGAACGTGCCGCGTCATCGGCCGCCCATCGCCACGACGTGGTCTACCTGTACGGTGAATTCGGCGGGGCGGGGACGGTCAATCTGGACAACCTACCGCTGGTCCGGGCCGGGGTCATCCGTTGTCTTACCCATTTTGGGGTGCTGCACAACCCTTCAAAATTCCATATCGATGAACCAGCGCCCAAGACCCGGTTCATTGAGCTCCCCTACGAGAGTTATGAGATCAATCGGCGTTACTATGTGTTCTCTCCGGACGCCGGGTTGTTCGAGCCTTTCCACCGGTTGGGCGATGAGATCGAGGCGGGTCAAGACTTGGGCCGCATCCATTTCGTCGATGATCCCATGCGTGAACCTACCATCGCCCGTTTTTCCATGAGCGGACTCATGGTGTGCAAACGCCATTCCGGGCGCGTGGAGCGGGGAGATTGCCTAGCTCATCTGGCAACGGATTTCGACCCGGAGACATAAGGACGGCAATGTCACAGGCCCTACTGAAACGCCTCGATGATCGACTGGAAGAATCCCGCAATACTGGTGCCCTGAAACGGTTCCGTACCCTCGAAAGTCCTATCGGCGCGCGGGTGTTCATTACCGGCCATGGTGAGGTCCTGCTTTTCGCGTCCAACGACTATCTTGGCCTGGCTAACCATCCAGAGGTGACGGAGGCCGGACAAGACGCCATCTGCCGGTATGGTGCGGGCACGGCTTCGGCCCGCTTCATCTGCGGCACCTTCGCGCCACACCTGGCCTTGGAACGGGCGTTGGCCGACTTCCTCGGTCGTCCGGATGCGGTCACCTTTTCCTCATGCTGGGCCGCCAACACGGCCTTGATACCCGTCATTTGCCAGGACGGGGATGTCATCCTTTCCGATGAGCTCAACCACGCCAGCCTCATCGACGGATGCCGGATGGCAGGCAAGGAAACGCGGCGTTTCGTCTACCCTCACAGCGACATGGCGGCGCTGGCCGCTCTCCTTGAAGAACACCGTGAAGCGCCGGCGAGGTTCATCATTACCGACGGCGTTTTTTCGATGGAAGGCGACTTGGCAAAGCTGGACGAGATCGTCTCGCTCGCTCGTCGCTTCGATGCCATTGTCATCGCAGACGATGCTCATGGGATCGGGACCGTGGGCTCCACCGGAGGCGGCGTGGTGGAACATTACGACGTGAGAGCTTCCGTCGACATCATTACCGGATCACTGGGCAAGGCCCTGGGTGGCGCGGCCGGCGGGTTCGTCGCCGGCCCGACAGCGGTCGTGGAATCCCTCAAGCAGTTTGGGAGGCCGCACCTTTTCTCCAACGCGCTCCCGGTATCGGTCGCCTCATCGACCCACAAGGCCTTGAACATACTGGCCAACGCCCCGGAGATGGTGAAGGAGTTATCAAATAAAGCTTCTTATTTCCGCCAAATCATGGGAGAGGCCGGGATATCGCCTATCGAGGGATCAACCCCCATCGTGCCCGTTGTCATCGGCGACACCTCCAAGGCCATGGCCGTATCGGAAATGCTGCTCGACAAGGGTGTCTTCGTGACGGGGCTGGGCTACCCAGTAGTGCCGGAAGGGACTGCGCGGCTGCGTTTCCAGGTTTCGCTTTCCCATTCGAGCGAACAACTGAACACCGCCGTCACCTGTTTGCAGGAGGTCCTGGACACGTTGTAGAAAGATATCAAACGCGGGTTCAAATTCTCGAACCCGGCTGACCCGAGTATGGTGAACGAGCTAAACCGCTACATTTGAACACAGGTCTCAACGGCCGCGAGGAAAACGAGGAATAAACATGACCATGAGAGCATCGGCCATCCGAAGTTATCGGCGCCGTCACTCCGGCCGGCAAGGGGGGTCGGTATGCGTAATTTTGTAGACCGCTCTGATCGCTTCTTCGATATCTACCTGAAGACGAGCGGCTTCCTTCTCAACTGGATAGCCTTGTTCATGTTCTGCGTCATGCTTGGCGTCAACAGTTACAACATCTTCATACGCTCGGTCTTTGATCGAGGTACAATGTGGCACCATGAGATATCTATCATGGCCGCCTTTTGGATCTATTTCGCAGCCTATGGATTGCTGAGCAAGGAAGACGGCTTCATCCGTGTCGAGTTCGTGGTCGAACAGTTCCCAAAGCGGTTCCAGCAATGGAATCCCATCATGGTGCGGCTGGTAACAATCACTTTTCACTTCTCCATGTTGGTCTTATCCATCAGCACCTACAAGATGGTTTCTTATTTCCGGACAATGTATCTGGAGTGGCCAGAATACCTCATGTACATCCCGCTCACTGTCGGTGCCTTCGATATTGTTGTCACCGAAACCATCTTTCTATTGCGCACCCTCGCCTATCCCGACCGGCCACCGGTCATCGCGCCACCACCGCCGATAGCTAGTTGAGGGCTAACCCATGATATCAGTATCTATGCTCCTTGTCTTTCTGGTCCTGGCGCTGTTGCGCGTTCCGGTCTGCGTTTCCATGGGTTTCGGAGCCATTTTCGGGCTGACACTCATGGAGATTCCTCTCGACAGCATGATCCGCAGCACGCAGGACGCCTTACGCTCCATTCCATTCATGGCCGTACCATTTTTCATTCTCGCCGCGTCACTGATGAACCAGATGGGACTGACCCGTCGCATATTCGCTTTTGCCAGCCACCTGGTAGGCGCCATCCCCGGGGGCCTAGCCCAGGTGAATATCCTGTCCAGCGTCATCTTCGCTGGCATTTCGGGCGCCGCCCTGGCCGACATCGTGGGCCTCGGTTCGGTGCAAATCAAGGCGATGACCGAAAGGGGATACCGGCTAGAGTTCAGCGCCGCCATCACCGTCGTCTCGTCGACTATTGGACCCATCATTCCGCCATCGATCATGTTCATTATCTATGCCGTGAACATGAACGTGTCCATCGGTCGCCTTTTCGTCGCCGGGTTTTTGCCGGGCTTCATGATCGCGTTCGTGCTGATGGTCACGGTATATTTCATGGCCAAGACCGGTATCGAGAAATGTCCGCCTCTCAAGCGTAGCGGGATCCGCGAGATCGGCCGTTCGTTCTTGCAGGGCGGGCCGGCCATCGTGACCCCGATCATCATTATTACAGGGATGGTCAGCGGCGTTGCCACGCCCACCGAGGCGTCGGTCCTGGCGGTTCTATATTCAATCTTCCTGGGTGTAGTCTATCGTGAAATCACCATGGTCAAACTCAGGCGGGCCTTCGAATCGACTATCCGCACGACTGCGCTGATCATGTATTTGGCCGGCATCGGATCGGTAATGGCCTTCGTCCTCACCTCGGAACAGGCGGCCGACTGGCTCGCCGTTTTCCTCATGACCATATCAACCGAGCCATGGGTCCTGTTTCTCCTGATCAATATTGCCCTCTTGTTGTTAGGCTGCGTTCTGGAAACCGTGCCCGCCATGCTAATAGCCATGCCACTGTTTGGTCCCATTGTCTTCGATCTGGGGATGGACCCTTTGCAGTTCGGGGTCATGCTCACCTTCAACCTCCTGATCGGCATGATCACGCCGCCCATCGGGATCGGTCTTTACGCCATCTGCGCCATAACTGGGCTAAGATTGGAAGCGGTCATCAAAGCGACGGTGGTGTTCCTACCCACGTTGCTCATCGCCCTGTTGTTGATGACATATGTGGCGCCGCTTTCCCTATGGTTGCCGAACGTTCTCTTCGCCGATTAAAGGAACAACGGGCATATGGAAAAACAGACATCCAGGAAGACCCTATCGGGCAAGGTTCAGACCGTTTTGGGGCTTATTGACACCGATGCCCTGGGGCTCACCTTGACCCACGAGCACCTGTTCACCCAGATGTCCCACATAGCCAAAGAACCGTCGGAGCCCGTGGCCAGGGACCTTTTCCATGCCCCCCTGGACATGAACCTCCTGGGGGCCATCCGCCATGGCCGCGCCGTCAATCTGGAAGACTGCCGGCTCGACGACGAGACCTCTGCAATCGAGGAGGTGGCCATCTTCAAGAAAGCGGGCGGCGGCACCTTGGTCGACGCCTCCAGCATCGGCGTCGGACGCGATCCCCGGGCCTTGGCCCGTGTCTCCAGCGCCACTGGGCTCAATATCGTCATGGGATGTTCCTATTACGTGGAGGCGAACTACCCGCCGGAGAGCGGGGTTGAAGCCAAGGACGAAGATACCATCGTGGACGAGATCGTCGGCGATATCTTCACGGGCGCGGACGGCACCGAAATCGCCGCGGGCATTATCGGCGAGGTCGGCTGTTCCTGGCCTCTGACCGCCACAGAAAGAAAAGTTCTGAGGGCCTCGGGGCGGGCGCAACGGATAACCGGAGCCGCCCTGAGCATCCATCCGGGCCGCCATTCCAAGGCCCCCGGGGAGATCGTTGAGGTCCTTCGAGAGGCGAAGGCGGACCTCAATCGGACCATCATCTGTCATATGGACCGTACCCTGGACAACCATGACATGATCCTGGAACTGGCAGCCAGCGGGTGTGTCCTGGAATACGACCTCTTTGGTAGCGAAAACTCCTACTATCCGTGGGCATTACCCGTCGACATGCCCAATGACGCCCGGCGCCTGGGATTGCTCCAATTGCTCGTGGCCGAGGGCTTCGGGGACCAGATCGTCATCTCCCACGACATCTGCTTCAAGCACCAACTGGTCCGCCACGGCGGACACGGGTACGCTCATATCCCAGCCAATGTGGTGCCCTTGATGCGCCGCAAGGGATTCGACGAGGAAACCATCCACGCTATCCTGGTGGACACCCCGGCGCGCCTCCTCACGTTCGCCGCCGACGAAACGGATTTGTCGGGCACTCAGGGGCAGTCCGAGCCGGCGGCGGTTTCAATCAAGGGAACGGCGGCGGTAGAGCGGCTCGATCTGCGCTCGGATTTCATCTCCCGGCCGACCGAAGCCATGATGGAGGCCATGGTCGCCGCCGGCTCCGAAACGCCTGCCATCGAATTCCGGGACGATACGATTGTGACCCGGCTGGAGAAGCTGTCGGCGGAACTCCTGGGCAAGGAGGACGCCCTTTTCTGCCCCACCTGCACGCTCTGCAATCAGATCGCGGTCAATGCCTTCTGTCGGCCGGCGGACATCCTGCTCGTACCGGCCAACGCCCACGTTTTGACCTCCGAGGGAGGCGCCGCAGCGGCCCTTTCGGGAGCCCAAGTGGAAGTCGTGGAGACGAAGCGGGGAGCGATGCTCCCGGACGCCCTGGAAGTTGCCCTGGGTCACCAACCCGGAGGCGGGCGACCGAGGGTCGGCTTGATCATGATGGAGAACACCCACCTTCGCGCGGGCGGGCGGGCCATACCCGAAGACAAAATGAAGGCGGTCGCCGAAGTGGCCGCCGCCCACGGCATTCCCGTGCACCTCGACGGCTCGCGCCTGTTCAACGCGGCGGCCTTCCTGGGTGTCGAGGCAAAAGACCTGGCCCGCCACGCCGACACTGTGTCGTTGAGTTTGAACAAGGGACTGAGCGCGCCCTTGGGCGCGGTGCTTGCCGGCACCGCCGAACTGATCGCCGAGGCCTTGGAAATACGCCAACGTTTCGGCGGCGGCTGGCGCCCGGCCGGCATCCCGGCAGCGGCCGGCATCGTCGCCCTCGAGCAAATGACCGGGTGTATGGCCGAGGATAACAAGAACGCCCAATCCCTGGCTCGGGGACTAGCTGAAATCGAGGGCGTTTCGGTGATCAACGGACCCGTGGAAACCAACATCCTCCTGATCGCGGTCGACCGACCGGGGTTCGACCGCAAAGGCTTTCTGGACCGGTTGGCCGGGAAGGGTGTTTTGTTGATGTCCTACGATGAGGGGACGATACGAGCGGTACTCCACAAGGACATCACCGCCGCCCACATCAACGGTATCGTACGAAAATTCGAAGAGGCCTTGTAGATGGCTGTCGACGCGAAGCAAATCCGATATTTACGGGCTTCGTTGATTTCCAGCCACCACGACCACCTGAGGCGGCTCCGCCGGTCCGAGAAGGTGATGCGCTTCGACGCCGGTTATTCCGAGGAGCATCTGATAATTCTCGTTCAAGAACTGATCCGGGCCAACCGTGTCGACTTGAGCGCGACCCGAATAATCTTTATCTGCAGGAAGCGGGAGCACGGTAGCACATGCCCACCATCGACACTCTGACCGAATTCGTCTCCGAATTTCCCAGCGAAAATATCCCGGAAGTATCCCTGAGAATGTCCGAGGACTGTGTCCTCGACGCGATCGGTGCCGGAGCCGCCGGTTTCGGAACCGGTGGCGCGGAAGCCACACGATCCGTAGCCGCGGCGCTTTTCGGAGATGGCCCGGCGACCGTATGGTTCTCCGGCACAAAGACCTCCCAGATCGGTGCCGCCTTTCCCAACAGTATGGCCATGTCGGCCCTTGACATCGATGACGGCCACCGGGCAACGATCGGCCATCCTGGCGCTTGCGCCATCCCGACCGCCCTTGCCACTGCCGAGACCACCGGTGCCGGTGGACTTGATATGCTCGCCGCCGTGGTTATGGGAATTGAGGTCGCGGTACGGCTTACCGAAACCCGCAACATGGAAACCCACCAATGCATAGCCACCGGCCGATGGGGAGGAATCGTCGCAGCGGCGGTGGCCGGGCGCCTTCGCGGTTTGGCCCCGGACCGCCTGGCACAGGCCCTGCTCATCGCCGAGAACCATGGCCCAGGCCTCCTCGCCTCCCAGGCCCATGGTTTCGGCGGCGCACACGTCAAGGAGGGTATCGCCTGGTCGGTGGTCACAGGATTCATTGCCCTCGATCTCGCTGAAGCCGGCTTCACCGGCTATCCGAACACCTTTGATCTTGCCGATCTATACGATCGATCACCCAACATCGAGGATTTGGGCGTCTCCTTCGCCATCGACCGCACTTACTTCAAACCCTATTCTTGTTGTCGCGCCGTTCACAGCGCCATCGACGCGCTCCTCACCCTGATGGAGGAGGAAAGCCTCGTCGCCGACGATATTGAAAGCCTGCGCGTGGATGGTTGCTCCGTAGCCTACAACCTCACCAACCACGTGGATCCTCCCAACTTTGAGGCAGCCCAGTTCAGCATTCCCTTCGCGCTCGCCGTCGCCGCAGTGGATGGAGCCGCCGCCCTGCAACCCCTGAAGCCCCAAGCCCTGGGCCGGATCAAGTTGGTAGATTTCGCCAAGCGCGTTAGCCTGTACATCGATCCAGAACTGGATGCTATGTTTCCCCGGCAGGTCGCCCAGCGAGTCACCATCAAGACCAGACGAGGCAGCTTCGAGAAACTGGTCGAGCATCCCCTGGGCGACCCGGCCAATCCCTTGGGCCGTGATGGTATTCGCACCAAGTTCCGCAATCTCACATCGACCCTACTCCGGGCCGAGCGTCAAAAGAGGCTGATCGCCGACACCGGGAACCTGCGGTCTGACGGTCTGCCCAGCCTGCTGGAGGCCCTGCGATCGCCCCTGAATTTGAAAGCGAAAAAATCAGATAGTGCGAGGTGAACAGGCGGAAGTGCCACCGGAAAACATGGTTGTCCTGATCGATACGGACCTCAAACGTCGCTATGCGGCCTAGAGGCCTTGCCCGACTTCCCAACTAAGGAGAAAAGTCCATGAGTTCACGTTACGATTTCATAATCATCGGCGCCGGCATCACCGGTGCAAGCACGGCCTACCACCTGAAAAAATTGGGTATGAAACGGGTGCTGCTGTTCGAGCGGAGCAAACCTGCGGCCGGCGGCACCGGACGCAGCGCCGCCGTAATTCGCCAGCATTATTCAACCGCGCTCCTCTCACTTCTGACCAAGGAAAGCATCGGCATGCTGTCGGCGTTGCCGGACGAAATCGGGGTGAGCGGCGGCTACGTCAAATCGGGCTGGATGTTCCTGATTTCCGCCGACATGATGGAGGGTGCGCGCAAGAACATTGCCATGCAGCAGGGATGCGGCATCAACACCCGCTTCCTTGACGACGCCGAGATCGCCGGGCACGCTCCGTGGCTCAACCCCGAAGGCGTCGCCGCCGTTGCCTACGAAAAAGACGGTGGTTACGCCGATCCGGTCCAGGCCACCGAGGCATACGTCAAGGGATTCGTCGATCTGGGCGGGGAGGTACGAACCAACACACCGGTGCGAGAACTCACGCGGGACGGCGAGAGGATCACCGGCGTGGTTACGGACGACGGCCCCATCGAGGCTGACCTTGTGGTCAATGCCGCCGGACCATGGGCCAAGCCGCTGGCCGCCAGTGCCAACATTGACATGGAGCTGAGCGTGGTTCGCGAGCAAGATACTGTGTGGGAAGCCCGGCCCAACGGGCCGGTTCCCGAGGTGGCCGTCTCCAACGGCGTGGACGCCATCTATGTCAGGCCTCTGGGCGATCGCCGTTTCGTGGTGGGGCGCGGATACCCCAAGGAGTATTTCCCAGTCGATCCGTATAATTACAAGGAAACGGCGGACGAGGATTTCGTTTCGGACGTCACTACGCGGCTGGAGCACCGCTTCCCGCCCATGGCCGGGGCCAAGCTTATCGATTCCTATGCCGCGCTCTACGACGTGACCCCCGACTGGTACCCGTTCATCGGACCGCGTTCGGGCCTCGCCGGTTATGCGGACGCCTGCGGAGGCAGCGGCCACGGCTTCAAGATCGGCCCGGCCATCGGCCGTTACTTGGCGCGCTGGATCAGCGACGGGACCGTCGAGGACGATTTCGCCAAACTCAGTTACGACCGCCTGGAGTCCGGCTGGAAATTCGTCGGCGCCTACGGGGGGAACCGGGCGTAGGGTGAGCGGGGAACGTTACATGAGAGTTCGATCCGACCTCGAATTGATACTCCCCGGAGAGGTGGAGACCCCGTGCCTGACCTATTCCCATAGTCATAATATCTACCTGCTGATGAGGCGCCATCTACAAGTATGATTTGGAAATGAAAACACCTCCTTCGAACGTCAACGATTTTCACCAACCGTCATCCGCCATGTCGTATTATAAATTATGGCCTAGTCGCAGACTTTCTGGTGCAGCCAAATCAAAATTCCAAAGCGCTGAAGCGGATACGCTACCGACTACACGTCGCTATTATATGGCGACACAAGTGACTAGTACTCCGAATCATCTGAATTACAGGGTACAGGTTTTTCAGTTTGGTTCGGGCCTGTTGGTTTGTAAATTGCCAATCTGCTTTCACATGATGTTTGTTTCGATGATCGGGCCAAGCTGAGACGTGGTTTTCAAGGGTACTATCGTCTGGAATTCGCCTTGCCAAACATTGCCTGCCCAGGACAGATAATTCCGCTTCTACCATATTAAGCCAACTGCCATGCTTGGGCGTATAATGCCACTCGAAGCGCTCGGCGATCCGCCTGGCTTCATCGGGTGGGAAAGCCTGGGGGCCGTCGACCATTCACGGCAACTGGCGCCGTGGAACCGGCATCCTCAATAACGAGTTATATATTGGCCGCCTGGCATGGAACCGGCAGCGGTTCATCAAGGACCCAGACACCGGCAAACATCAAGCGCGCCTCAATCCCAAAGATGAATGGATCATCGAAGACATCCCGCACCTTCGTATCATTGAGCAGGACCTGTGGGAGCAGGTCAAGAAACGCCAGTCGGTGAGCCGGCGCCGTGTCATGGCTGAGAATAACGGCGTACGCTCTGAACGGGCCCGCCGGCCGCGGTATCTGCTATCCGGTCTGCTCCGGTGCGCGGTATGTGGCGGAGGTTTCTCTATAATCAGCCAGAAACACTACGGCTGCTCAACGGCCCGCAACAAGGGAACCTGTGACAACCGTCTTTCCATCCGCCGTGATGTTATCGAGGGGTCTGTTCTTGATGGCCTCAAGGATCATCTCATGCACCCCGACTGCGTTAAAGAGTTCGTCACTGAGTTCCACAAAGAGATGAACCGCCTTGCCGCCACCCAGGATACGGAGCGGGAGCGGTTGACCCGTGATCTTGTTAAGACCGGAAACGACATTAAGAAGCTGATTGAGGCCATCAAGGAAGGCGTGCCCGGATCCGCCATTAAGGACGAGATGAAAACCCTCGAAGACCGGCGCCAGGAACTCACATATGCCTTAGAGCACGCCCCAGCTTCACTCCCCAGGCTTCATCCTAACCTGGCCCAGATCTATCACAATAAGGTTGCCAGACTGACGGCTGCGCTCAACGAGGAAAGTAATCGGGCTGAAGCCGCCGAAGCCATCCGGGCACTCATCGAGGAAGTACGCCTCGTTCCCGATGATGGAAACCTCAGGATCGAGCTGTTCGGCGAACTTGCTGCCCTCATCAACCTTACAAACGAACACCCCCGCTCCAAAGAAACGGGGGTGCAAGTAACGTTGGTTGCGGGGGCACGCCATGACGAACGTCGGCAGCGTGTACTATGATCGGCGGAATTACCTGCGGGAAAAGCGACGAGCGATGGAGATCTGGTCGGACTGGTTAGGAACTAAAGTCACCCGACATTGTCTACATATATTGAGAAGAAGTGGTGTTAAATCTGGCCGAGCGGAATGGTTTTGAGACTGACGACAGAACTTATTCCTGTTACAATACACCCTACACCGAGAAAATTCCTACAGAGGGAAATAACGGCACCAACGAAAAACTTCGGAGGCAGGACGGAAAACTACAAAAGAAAAGGAAGGAGCTAAAATGACCCGAGTCATTCGTGTCGGCGCGGCTCAGTCGGGGCCAATCCAGAGGGGCGACGACCGCAAGGCGATAGTCAGGCGCCTGGTCGAGCTAATGCGGCAAGCCAAGGCTCAAAGCTGCGACGTCGTCGTGTTCACCGAGTTAGCACTGACGACCTTCTTCCCCAGGTATTACGAAAATGACCGATCCGAAATGGACACCTGGTTTGAGTCCGAGTTACCTAACAGCGTCACCCTTCCGCTGTTTGCGTATGCCGCCGAAAATAATATCGGTTTCGTACTAGGGTATGCGGAACTCACTTCCGAGGGTCGACATTTCAACACGTCCATCCTAGTCGATAAGGCTGGCAAAGTAGTCGGTAAGTATCGCAAGGTTCACCTCCCTGGACACTCCGAGTTCGATCCTGAGCGGCAGTGGCAGCACCTTGAGAAGCGCTATTTTGAGCCGGGCGATCTAGGTTTTCCTGTATGGCGTACCATGGGCGGCGTCATGGGCATGTGCATATGCAACGACCGCCGATGGCCTGAGACCTTCCGAGTCATGGGGCTACAAGGAGTTGAACTGGTGATGCTGGGCTACAACACTCCAACCCTGAACTCCCTGTCAAGCGAAGAGACAGCGGAAACACGGATGCACCACAATCATCTAAGCATGCAGGCAGGTGCTTACCAGAACGCCTGCTGGGTGACTGGTGTGGCCAAAGCCGGCTCCGAGGACGGCCATGATCTGATGGCGGGTTCGTGCATTATCAATCCAAATGGCGAGATTGTAGCCCTGAGTGAGACGACCGATGATGAACTGATCGTCCATGACTGCGACCTTGACGCCTGCGCGTTCCTCAAGCAGACAACATTTAAGTTTGATGCCCACCGGCGCGTAGAGCACTACGACCTGATCTGCTCGCAAACCGGCGCAGTACCGCCGCCAGAATGACCGACGGAACGACCAAGATACCAACCCGACAGCTGACGGACAGGTAAGCTAAATGGAGGTGCGACGTATTGAAAATCCAGGTATCATAAGAACACATACTATTGTGCATAAAAGTGGGCACCCTCCGTCATTAGCGGTTAAGGCTGTTGAAATGGCGCTTATTGAAGCAATCTCGATATTGGTTAACGATGGAACTTTTCCTGGCGAGATTTGCAAGTAATTTGAAAAGCGTAGTCGATGACAATTTGCCGATAGCCGTCGATAGATGTCGGAGAAGATAATACTATTCACTACCATATAAAAAGGAACAGATATTGAAAATTGTCATGCTAGGTACAGGCGCTGCCATTCCGGATGCTGATCGTAATGATTCCGGCATTGTCATAAATGTTCGGGACAACTGGTACATGTTCGACTGCGGGGCCGGTGCGACCCAACAGATGGTGCGCGGACATATGGACCCAACCCTTGTCGATGTCGTATTTTTATCCCATCTTCACTACGACCATATAGCGGATTTTCCTTATTTCATGATTGCTACCTGGATTTGTAACCGCGAAGTCATTCCCACGGTTGTCGGACCCGAAGGCACCAAGCATTTTGTCGATCATCTTCTTGAAAATGGCGCCTATGCCAAGGATATCGAAGCCCGTGCCCAATATCCAAATCGGGCCAGCAATATTCACGTCATGCGGCCGACGGTGATCGAATGCGAACCAGGACTGATTTTTGAAGATGATCTGGTGAAAGTTACCGCCTGCTATGTGGAGCATATTCCTCGCGAGATATCTCCGTGTTTTGGCTTGCGCATGGATACCATTGACGGACAGTCGGTCTCGTTTAGCGGCGATACTGCTCCTTGCGATGCATTTGTCAAACTTTCCAAAGACGTCGATCTGATGATCCACGAATGCACTTTCCCGGAAAGGGCACTGGAGTTTCGCCGCAAAGTACAGGTCGGCACCTGGTCACACACTAGTCCCATCGAGCTCGGCAAACTGGCTAAACGGGCCAACGCCAAGAGCCTTGTCGCCACCCATTTCGGCCATTTCGACACAACAAATCCGATCACAAAAAAGCTGATGGCGGTTCATATGCCCGAGGACATCATCGGCCCCGAGTTAATGGACGAAGTGGTCGAAGATATTCAAAAAAACTACCATGGGCCACTTCGCCTCGCCCACGATTTGATGCGGATTGATCTTTGATTGGTTTAAATATGAAACGCCGTGGGACTATTAGTAAGATATCATTTGCGCGATGTGATTTCCTATGATGAATTTTAAAAATGGGGAATAAATGCGAGCCCTAACCAATCGCTCACGATAAACATCAGGAGAGGATTATGATTAGAACCACATTACTCGGAATCTCAGGGGCCGCATTTATGGACATTCTCGAAATAATATCTATTTCTTAGCAAAACCAAAAAATCTTTCGAGACACTAATAGACCTATATGCTAGGATTTTATCCAGGAAAAATTGCAAAGTTTTTTTATTTAAACACGACCGGGAGTATTTTTACGATGAAAAAAATTCTTTTAGCGGGCGTTGCTGCCTTATTTGCAGTCAGTTCAGCTCAGGCTCAAAATGTTACGCTTACGAGCGCCGCGGCTTCGCCGGGTGGTGCCACTGATGTATCGGCTAGATTTCTGGCGGAGGTCGCCGCTGCGAATAAAATCGCCACCATTCAGGTGCAAGTCGGACAGGTTTTGACCAAGACCATGGTGCAAGTTGCTGAGGGTAAAACGGATATTTCAGCAGCTTTTTTTCTTGGTAACTTTCTTATGTCACGTAGTTTGGGACCATTCTCCGGCCTGGGCAAAAAAAGAGGCAAAGAGTTGGCAGGTAATATGCGATTACTCTACCCCTTCCATTTGGCGCACTTTGTTTTGGTCGCCTACCAATCTACGGGTATTGATAGCTATGATAAACTCAAAGGGAAGACAGTTCATAATGGGCCGCCACGTGGTGGTGCCTATATAACGGCTAAAGCCGTTATTCGCTTGAGTGCCGGACTGGCTGAGGGCAAAGGATATAACGGTAAGCAGATTGCTTGGGGTCAAGCCAATTCTATATTTCTAGACCGCACCGTTGATGCCGCTGTTCGCCCGGCGACCAATCCAGCCAGTTGGATGCCGATTTATATGTCGGCAGGTAAAATTAATATGGTTTCAGTTCCAAAGAAACCATTTGAAGGCAAGGCCTGGAAAAAATATTACAGTGCTCCTGGCAATGTTCCAATTGTTTTCCCGGTTGCCGATCTAGCTCATTATGGCGATAAAGTACGCATCATCTCAGAGGATAATATGTTTCGCTCCGTTGCCAATGCCGGTGGTACAATGGTCAATAAAAGCATGAATAAAAAATTAGCCAAGGCGCTAACCGCTGCCTTTATCAAGAACCTCCCAGATCTTTACAGAAAAACCGCGTTTGCTAGAACGTCTCAGTTTGGCAATATCAAAACTGAGAATTTTAATTTCTGTAAAGCTGGAATTAAGTTTCATCCTGGTGCCATGGAAGCTTGGCAAGAAGCCGGTCACACCGTACCGGAATGTACGAAACCCTAGTTCCATAATTGGATAATCGATTGTCTTAAGAGCTGGAGAGCATCAATACCTCTCTGGCTTTTTTGACATTTGGACCTTTAGAATAGGTCTAACCAACCACAATCCAGGATATAGGGTTCAGTACCGATCATGTTGGAAACTCAAGAACAAGAACAAAACGGCTGGATGCGTCAGCTTGCTCTTGGGCTTGCTTTTCTCTTGGTCCTCATGGGGATGGCAAATAATTTACCCAATATCCCCGGCCTTTTAGAAGCCGTGAGGTCAATCCCCGGTCTTGCTGAATTGCCCCGTATCAATAAGTACAGTTCCGAATTTCTATTCCCTCTGACTTTTGCCTTCATGATGGTGATCGCTTTGTTGGTATCCTCTTTTGCCAATGATTGGCGCGATCAAGGTGCGGTAAAATTTTATTCTGGTATTGCTCTTGATGTTTTAATGCTCGTCACAATTATCGGGATGTCTGTCATATATCTCATTGAGAATGAACAGGTCTGCCTGATCGACACTCTGAATGGTGAACGTGCCCGTTTGATGGAGGAAAATAACGCGCGCGCTGAAGAATATATGGCAATTTTCGGCACGCCGCCCGACAATGATTTTCCCGACTGTCAAACAAATCTGGGTAATTGGATATTGCCATTTCTTCTCATGGCAATTGGTGTGTTTTTTGTTTACATCGTAAAAGTCTGGGGCCTTCCTATTGTTGCAGTTGCGATTGTTATTACGTTTTATACAGTCATTTCTTCCGCCGCCTGGTATTTTGAATGGACCGATAACAGGTATTTAACAACCTCAATCGGAACGGCAGTCGATGGCGTTCGGGGCTATACGGCAGCCGTTGTGGGTGCGCGCAATGCCATCATACTGGAATCCAATGGCATTCTGGGCCAATTTCTGAATATCACGATAAACGTCGTCTTCCCGTATGTTGTGTTGGGCTCGTTATTTGGCGCTTCGGCGGGGGGGTATTCACTGATTAGAATGGCCGTAGTGATTACGCGCAAATTACGAGGCGGCCCGGCCCATGCCGCGATTGTGGGCTCCGCGACCTTTGGCACGATATCGGGTGGTCCGGTCGTTAATGTGTTGGGGACCGGCACGCTGACCATCCCGATGATGATTAAAAATGGATTCAAGCCCGTGTTTGCCGGGGGAGTGGAGGCAGCCGCTTCAAGTGGCGGTCAGATCATGCCGCCGGTTATGGGCATTGCTGCCTTTGTGTTGGCGGCGCTTTCAGCGGTGCCATATTCGGATGTTATTGTGGCGGCCTTTATTCCCGCTGTCGCCTATTTTTTTAGCCTGTTTTTGATGGTGGTATTTGAATCGCGGCGGATGAATATTGAGGCTGTTAAGGACCTTTCAGAAGATCAGAAACTCACCTGGGAAGACGGCAAAAACCTCGTTATGATTGCCGGGCCAATCCTAGTTATTTTGATTTTATTGCTGAGTACTAAAGATTCCGTTGCAACCGGGTTCTCAGCCTTCATCTTTGGCTATGATCAGGCTACGGGTGAGGCAATGCCTTGGTTTCTTAAAACCTATCAAAATGCCGCTGGCAGCCCAGGTTCCGCCGGTTTTTGGGCTGTCATCATCCTGATTGCATTGCTTTTTCTCGATCCTGAAATTCGTCAAAAACCAAGCAAGGTGATTACCGCCTTGTCGAATGCTGGTATCATCATAGCTGAGTTGTTCCTCTTATTGGTCGCCGTCGCGGTTATTGATGTGAGTATCAGCTTCACGAATTTCACCGGCATCCTGACCATCGATGTTTTAAATTGGCTTAAATCTGTTTCGACCTTTACGATTTTTGGCAGCGAATTTGTTCTCGGCGGAGCGCTGTATTTGATGTTGGCGCTTTTTGTTGCCATGTTGGCGACAATCTTACTTGGCATGGGCATGCCGACATTGCCGGCTTATGTGAACGTCATATTGATTATCGGGCCCCTGTTAGCTGCTCTTGGCACCTCTTTTTTCACCGCTCACATGTTTATCTTCTACTTTGCTGTCGCCTCGGCGATAACGCCGCCCGTGGCAATCGCCGCCTTTGCGGCGTCTACGATATCAAAATCGGAACCGCTGGCGACAGGTTTCGCTGCGGTGCGCGCTGGTATCGTGATGTTTACCATCCCATTTATCTTCGCGTTCTATCCAGAATTGCTGCTTATTGAACAAGCTCAGATTATGCAATCAATTGACGGCGGAATTAGTGATAAGAAAATGTATCTGCCGGGCTATGACGGCACGATACAATTGGCTGGTCTGAGTTGGCTGTTATGCAAGTTGGCGATCATGCTCTACCTCGTTGCGACTGCGTTAAGCCGCCAAGACAAATTTGCTCTTCCGACTTTTGAAGTTATCTTACGATTGGTTTTAGCGGCTTTGATTTTGCTAAAAATCTCAGCTATCGCCAATACCGCCCTTGTTGTTGTTGGACTTTATTTGGCGTTCCACCATTTCGGCGGGGCGCAGTTGCTTAGCCGTAAATCTTCAGCCTAGAATATCTCGAAATATTCCTTGTGTTCCCAATCCGTGACGACTGAGAGGAAGCACGATAAATTCAAACGAGATAACGTGTTGGCCAAGACGTTTATTGCAACGCTTTAAAACACGAGTCGACTCTATCCTGTTGTTCGGCCTGATGTGGCACGAATTTACCGCGGCCGGTACGAACCTGTCCGTCTTGCTGGGGTTCGCAGCAATTGTGGGATCGTTCCTAAATAGCTATACGGCGGATAAGTATGACGGGTTAATGGCCTAGAAACTGCAAGGCTCCTCATACTTTCGGTTGGGCCGGGACGTGCGGGTGTTCGTCATTTTCCTCGGCGCCCTCTTGAACCTGCCTCTTGTCACACTGGGTGTTGTCGCCTT
>Ga0302133_10000545_pt1 | contig 23736 bp, 24 predicted proteins | sample CB9_331_MG_FD_203121 | JGI IMG/M metagenome (GOLD analysis project Ga0302133, IMG submission 203121) | Marine microbial communities from Western Arctic Ocean, Canada - CB9_33.1 | ecosystem: Environmental > Aquatic > Marine > Oceanic | place: Canada: Western Arctic Ocean | collected 2017-09-19 | reverse complement strand
GAACAAGGGCCCGCGACCAGCGGGCCCTTGTTCTATTCCCCTCGACCGCTGATAGCATTGCATCTGATGACCCTCTCCACTGAAACCAACCTCCCTGCGAGTGGATGGACCCGCCGCCGCGCCGGGTTGTTCCTGCTTAGCATGTCTCCTTTGTTGGCGCTCCTCGCTCTCCTCGCATGGGGGCAGCTTCGGACCGGCGGCAATCCCGGAGGCCTACTCGAGTACAACGAATCTGGGGAGCAGAATATCGCAGCCAGATCCGCCCCTGTGTTCCGCGGCGTCGACCTGATCGACGGTGGCTTGATCGACAATGCTAGCTTGCGGGGCAAGATCGTCATGGTGGACTTCTGGTCTTCTTGGTGTGTCGCCTGCCGCGCCGAGGCCGCAGACCTCGCCTCCGTCTACACCGAATACGCAGACAGTCCAGTGGAATTCGTAGGTATCGCGATCTGGGACGAAGTCGGCGACATCTTGCGGCATATCGATCGCTACAGCGTCGCCTACCCCAACCTCCTTGACGACCAGGGAACGATAGCCGTCCACTACGGTGTGCGCGGAGTCCCTGAGAAATTCTTCCTGGACGCCGCCGGCACGATCGTACGCAAGCTTACGGGTCCCGTAACCCCCGAGCGGCTGCGCAATGTCCTTGACTCGCTGTTGGCTTCGTAGCGCGAGTGGACATCGCCGCTGTCAATCGGCTTGTCCTGGACTGGTACTCCGCCAACTCCCGTGACCTGCCCTGGCGCCGCGCTCCTTACCTTGGCGACGCCTATGCCGTGCTCGTTTCTGAGGTAATGCTTCAGCAAACTCAAGTCGAGCGCACCGTACCCAAGTTCATCGAGTTCATGGCTACCTTCCCTACGATTGACGCCCTCGCCGCCGCGAGCGCCGGCGACGTCATCGTTCTCTGGTCAGGCATGGGTTATAACAACCGCGCGGTACGACTCCAGCGCCTAGCCGGAGTCGTCGTCGCCGAACACGCAGGCCAGATTCCTCGGGACGTTGAAACCCTGCTGACGCTGCCCGGCGTCGGACCCTATACCGCAGCGGCCATCGCCTGCTTTGCGTATGACGCTCACGTGCCGGTCCTCGACACGAACATCTATCGTGTGCTCAGCCGCCTCGTGCATGGTGTAGAGGCACCTTCGCGGGCCGACGTCGACCCACTGGCCACCCGGTTCCTCCCCGACCGCGATGCCTCGCTGTGGCACCAAGCGCTAATGGATATTGGCGCCACCATCTGCGGCGGATCGGCGCCACGTTGCATGCTCTGCCCACTTCGCGAGGTATGTGCTGCTGCGCCCGCGCTCCGGGCTGGAGTCAACCGCAAACAGGCGGAGGCATCCGTGCCTTACGCGCCCAAACAGGCAACGTTCGCAGGCTCCGCGCGCTACTATCGCGGCCGAATCGTTGAAGCGTTACGCCAGTCATCTCCGGAGGGACTTGTGATTGCCAACGTAGATGCGCTGTTCGCGGACGCTCCCGCCGGGGGCTTGTCGCCGATCATCGACGGACTCGTCCGCGATGGCCTTGCGATCCGCGCCGGGGCGGCATTACGCCTGCCTTAAGTCATGCGCGCCAAGAACGAGTTCACGGGACTGAAGAGTTGCACCCATGGATCGGCATCAGCAGCAAGTTCGGTGTTCGAGATCTCCCACCGCTTCTTCCCGCTCGGTGTCTCCCAGAGCCCGTCCGCCCAGAACCCCTCAGTTCCATTCGGATCAGCCCTGAACGTTTCACCGACGCGCCCGAGCATGCCGTCGGTTCCCCACGCGCAGACCAGAACGCCCTCGCGCGCCACTGCGATCGCCTCCGCCCAGTACGCGCTGCGCTGTGCGCCGCTGAGGTCTCGCATCCGTGCCAGCAGTCGCCGGGCCCGCTCAGAGTCGGCGACGTTTTCACCCGTGGCGCGGTGGGTCAGCGTGCTTTCCCAAGCATCGCCCAATTCTGGAATCACCATCCCCCCATCTGAAGCAATCGCGTTGCCCCCGAGCGCACGGGACCACCCAACCGCTTTCGCGATAGCGTTCCCCAGGTGTGTGGGTGATGCCTCGTTGATTGTCGGTTGAGGGTCGTTTACCGGGCGAAACCGCACGTCCAAGCCGTCGCAAAGCAACCGCAAGCGGACCGCCTTTGCGGGGTTCAGCGTGGCAATCAGCAATTCGAACGTCACTGGACTCAGGCCCGCCCGAACTCACGCTCGAGCATCTGCGTGGTCACCTTGATGGCCGTGGGTCGTCCGTGCGGGCAGTGCTGTGGGTTCGTTTCCGTCACCAACGCGGTGCTCAGAGCCGTCATCTCCTGCTGATTGAGTGCTTGCCCCGCGCGCACCGCACTGTGGCAAGCGATCGACGCAGCGACTGAGTGATGAGCATCAGGTGTCGTCGAGCCGTCGCCACGAACGACGTCCAGAACGTCAGCGACCAGCCGTGCGCCATCGACCATGCGCGCCATCGCCGGCACCGAGCGAAGCAGGTATGTCGAGTCGCCGAACGACTCTAGCGTGATGCCGTACCGTGCCAACGTGTCTTGCGCTAGTGGCATTGTCTCCAATTGTTCTGCGCTCAGATCTACGGGAAGTGGGTCCAGCATCGGCTGGACGTCAGGAGTGCTATCCGCCCACTGACGCAGCAACCGGTAGTACAGCACCGATTCGTGAGCGGAATGCTGATCGATCAGGTGCATCCCATCCTGCCCCTCGGCCACGATGTACGTGTTTGATATCTGCCCGAGTACCCGGAGCTCTCGAGTCGACCAACCGCCATCGGGTGATGGATCCTCGACAACCTGGGCGGCCACGGCTTCACCGGGTGTGACATGCGGCTCAGTCGTCGCCTGTGACGCAGTCGCCGACTCAGGAAGAGGTGCCCACGCGCCGGAGTCCGGCGTCATCGTGAAATTGAACGCCTGAGGGCTTGCTGACGGGGGTCGCTCTGCGGTTAGCGTACGAAACAGTCCGCGTGCCTGGACTTCCGGGTGCGCTTCAATCAATGATTCACGCACCGATCGCTCCACGCTGGAGAACGCATCCCCATCGTGCGTGAAGCGCACCTCGCGTTTGTTGGGGTGCACATTAACGTCAACAACCTGCGGCGGTACGTCGATGAACAACGCTGCCATCGGATAGCGCCCCTCCATCAGCAACCCTCGGTATGCTTCTCGCACCGCCGTGCTCATCGTCGGACTCTGCACCCACCGGCCGTTCACAAAAAGGCTAATCCCTGTCCGGTTCGGACGGTTGCGGTCAGGCGGACTCGCGATTCCCCGTACAGGGAACGGAGCCCGAGGAGAGGGGGTGACCTCCAGCATTTCCGCAGCAATCTCGTTACCGTACACGCTAGCTAGAACCTCACGTAGCCGTCCATTGCCCGATGTCTGGATCAGTATCCGCTGATCGCTCTTCAGTGAGAATCTCACATGAGGGTTGGCCATCGCCAGGTGGTCGATTACTTGACGCGTCCGTGCAGACTCAGCGGCTGAGGATCGGATGAATTTCAATCGTGCGGGGACGGTCGAAAACAGCGCTTCCACCACGATGGTGGTGCCGGGGGCCGAGGCCTCCCGTGGCCGTCGAGACACGGTCGCTTCGTAGGCCTCCGCGACCGAGGCCGCGTTAGCTGTCCTCGTTCTGGTCGTCATCCGGACGTGGGCCGCGGCAGCGATGCTCGCAAGCGCCTCGCCCCGGAATCCCAGGGTCCCGATTTGCCATAACCCGTCCAATGAAATCAACTTGCTGGTCGCGTGACGTTCGAACGCCAGCAGCACCTCGTCGTCGGATATCCCGGACCCATCGTCCGTTACTCGAATGCTCTGCAATCCGCCCTGCTGGATCTCCACCATGATCGCGCTCGCACCCGCGTCGACGGAATTCTCGACGAGCTCCTTGACCACCGATGCTGGTCGTTCGATGACCTCACCCGCCGCGATGCCTGCTGCGACTGCGGGCGGCAGTATCCGAATGGGCATCGGTTGACCTCAGTTCTCTACTTCGAAGCCCAGCGCTGCGCCGAGCTTCTTCGCGTTGGTTCCGGCCTGCAAACGCCCATCGATGACTACCAGCGGCCGCTTGAAAAAGCGAGGTTCGCCGACTAGCAGATCTGCCAGGTCATCGTCGCTCAGGTTGGCCTCATTCAGGCCGCTCTTCTTGAATGTGGCCGACTTGAAGTTGAATACTGTTCGCGGCGACTCGTCACCCAGAAGCTCGTTGAGTTCCTGAGCGTCGAACCGCTGCTTGAAGAAATCCCTGCCGTTGAACTGGACACCCGCTTGCGAGAGCGCCGCTCTCGCTTTTTTGCAGGTCCCTCACCCCACCCACCAGTACAGACTCACGTCCTGCGCCATCGCCCAATCCTTCCCATTGAACCTGCCTCGTCTCTTGAAACTGTCCAACCCCTTGATTGTCTAGATTGTAAAAGAGCGGCCTGAGTCATCCAAGGACAAGAGCGCCTTTCAGATTGCAATTTGCACAGGAGCGGCCGTTGACCTAGCATCCTCGCCACTCGCATGTCGGATTATTTGCTCGTCATCGTTGGTTGGATTCACGCCATCGCCGCAGTCTCGTGGTTGGGCGGTGCCGTCTTCTTTTGGGTGGTCCTCCGTCCAGCAATTCGCTCCGGCACCCTCCCCGATGCTGTCATGCGATTTGTCGGAACCGAATTCAGCCAGATTGTGACGCTTTCCATGTGGACGCTCGTCATCACTGGCGGAATCCTCATGTTCAACCGGCTGTCGGGCCCCAGCGCTACCCTGCCCTACGGCGCGATCCTCGGATTAAAAATCGCTCTCAGTGCGTGGATGTTCTTTCTCGTAACGGGGCGCCGTTCACGCGCCACTACCGACGGGCCCACCACGGCCAATGGGACCAAACGAAGACTCCGCAAGGCGGTGAACTCCCTGGGGCACATCAATATGACGGTCGTGGTGGGTGCTATCATCTTCCTCCTGTCGGATATCCTGCGTATGCTTGTCGAACGTCAACTAGCCGGTTGAACCCAGCGCACACGGAGAAGCTCTCTTGCTTATCGACCTTATGGCGATTCTCGCTTGCCCCGACGACCACGGTGAGCTGAAGCTGATTATAGAGAGCCAGCAGGGCGACGACATCGTTGCGGGCACGCTCACCTGCGAAACCTGCGGCAAGAGCTACCCCATCGTGGACTCGATCCCAAACCTGCTGCCAACGGAACTCCGCGAGGCGGGCGCGTAAACTGAGCCCATCGGTCAGATGCTCGCATCCGACCACTTAGGCACTCTGCAAAGGATTAGCACCCCATCACCATGCCCCTTCAAACTACACGAGCAGCTGACCGCCTGACGATCGACATCTATGTTGATGAAAATGGAATGCTGGAGTCGATGCCTGAAGAGGTACGCTCTGGTCTGACCGCGTCCCCCAAGCGCCTTGCACCCAAATATTTCTACGACAAGGCGGGTTCGCTTCTCTTCGAGCGGATCACCGAGCTTCCGGAGTACTACCAAACGCGCGCCGAGCGAGACCTGCTACAGGAGATAGCGGCAGAGCTCATGGCCGATTTGCGTCCGCAGCAGATCGTCGAATTGGGGTCAGGCTCATCGTATAAGACACGCCAGCTGCTCAGCGCACCCTCCGCGCCCGAGCACCTCAAAACATACGTGCCGTTCGACGTCAGCGAGTCCATCGTCCAAGAAGCCTCACAGGCGTTGGTTGTCGAATACCCATACCTTGCGGTACACGGCGTCATAGGCGACTTCGGTCGCCATCTTGGACATATCCCATCCTCCACAGGTCCACGGCTCGTGCTGTTCCTCGGCGGGACCATTGGCAACCTGGACCCTCAGGAACGCATAGAGTTCCTCCGCCAGGTCAACGAGTTACTGGGCCCCGATGACCGCCTGCTGATCGGTATGGACTTGGTCAAGGACGTGTCCATCATCGAAGCCGCGTATAACGATTCCGCGGGCGTGACCGCAGCGTTCAATCGCAACATGCTCCATTTCCTCAATCGCACTCTCAACGGCGATTTCGAGCCGGATGCTTTTGAGCACTACTGTTTCTTCAATCAAGCGGAATCCCGTATCGAGATGCACCTCGTGCCCAAAACCACTCAGGTCGTGACACTGAGGGAGTTGGGCATGGCCGTGACGTTTACGCCCGATGAATCACTGTGGACAGAGTGTTCCTACAAATTCACGGAGAACAGCCTCAATGAGATGCTTGCGAATGCAGGACTGGCGTTGCAACGCTTCTACACCAACGAGGATCCCGAGCGCCTGTTCGGCCTCGCGCTGGTTGGCCCTATCGACTAGCTCCTAGGGCGAGCGTCCCGAGACGGACGACACGAAGGCGCGTTGACGGCCTGCGCCTCCTCGCGTACCGTGCACAGCTAGTACGAACGTACCAAAAGCCTTCGTACTCCCTACGCGGTCACTTTGGAACAGGCAACCATTAATCCTCCTCAGCCTCGGTCAGCATCCTCCCCCAAGCCGCCGTTCTTTGTTTGGGCGCCCGCAGCAGCCATCTCACTGGTGATGCTGGTGCCCATTACATACCTCGTAGTCCGCACCGTTGACGCGGGGAGCGACGCCTGGGGACTCATTTTCAACGCGTCCACGGCGGCCATCCTCTGGCGCTCGATCGTTTTGGTCTTCTTCGTGACCATCGTGTCGGTTGTCATCGGCGTTTCCATTGCTTGGTTGACCGCGCGCACCGATATTCCACTGCGCCGGTCGCTCACGGTACTGACCGCCCTGCCATTGGTGATCCCGAGCTATGTATTCGCACTAGTGGTCGTGACCACACTCGGGCCGAGGGGGAGTCTCCAAGGGGTTCTGGAACCTTTCGGGGTTGACCGTCTCCCCTCGATCTTCGGGCTGCCTGGCGCGGTGTTCACCCTGTCGTTGCTGAGCTACCCCTATGTCATGCTGCCGGTGCGCGGCGCGTTGCTCCGGCTCGATCCTGCGATTGAAGAAGCCTCACGCGGTCTTGGGCACGGTCCGTGGGCGACCCTCTGGCGCGTAACCCTGCCTATGGTGCGCCCTGGAATCATCGCAGGCGCTTTGCTAATCGCCCTCTATACGCTCAGTGATTTCGGCGCGGTCTCATTGTTGCGGTACCAAACGTTCACCTTCGCCATCTTTATCCAGTTCGAGTCCGCTCTGGATGTGTCCGTGGCAGCCGCGCTATCACTAGTGCTGGTTTTCCTCGCGATTACATTGTTGGCACTCGAAGCGTGGAACCGTGGGCAAGGGCGCTACTACCGTACTACCCCCGGTTCGGCGCGCAAGAGCAGCGCTGTGCAGCTTGGCAGGTGGCGCTGGCCACTCGCTGGGTTGGTGGGGCTCATCGTCATACTCTCGCTCATCGTACCGATGAGCACGCTGGTCTTCTGGGTCCTCCGTGGAGTTTCCGCTGGTGAGTCGTTCGTGAGTCTCTGGTCAGAGATCCTGGGAACCCTTGGAGTCTCGCTCGCAGCGGCAGTCGCCGCTGCACTCGTAGGGATTCCCATCGCCGTGCTCAGCGTGCGCTTCCCCTCAAAGGTGAGCTCGGCCTTGGAGCGTCTCACCTTCATCGGGTTCGCGCTGCCAGGCGTGCCAGTAGCTCTGGCGTTCGTCTTTTTCGCAGCAAGCTTAGCCCTCCCCATCTACCAGACGACATTCATTCTGGTGCTCGCCTACGTCGTGCTCTTCCTGCCCGCTGCCGTCGGGGCCATCCAGGTATCACTGCGGCAGGTGAGCCCACGCATCGAGGAGGCCGCGCGCGGCCTCGGCAAGACCTCGTTTCAAGCATTCAGGTCTGTCACGTTGCCCTTGCTCAGCAGGGGGGTCGCCGCAGGAGCGGCGCTGGTCTTCTTGCTGTCGATGAAGGAGCTGCCCGCCACTTTGATTCTCGCGCCGATAGGGTTCGACACGCTTGCTACATCCGTGTGGGGAGCGGCCTCGGAGGCGTTCTACGCGCGGGCCGCGATGCCTGCGCTGTTGCTCGTGATTACCGCCTCCGTTCCGATGGCGATGATCGTCATCAGGGAGCGGCGGTAGGTCAGTGCATCACCGCGCCGCCGTCGACAACCATCGTCTGGCCCGTCATGAAATCACTCTCTGAGGACATCAAGAAAATCCCGGCCCCAACCAGGTCCTCAGGCTCTTCCACGCGTGGTATGGAACGAGCGGCTACTCGTCCCTCATAGATTGCCTCGTCCTTATCAGGGTCACTCGCAGTGAGGCCTGGTGCGATTGAATTCACCGTGATGTTCCAGTCGCCCGACTGCTTCGCGAGCACGCGGGTGAACGCCGTCACCCCCCCCTTGGAAGCCACGTAGTGCAAGATGCTGCGGCCTGAGAACACCGTTCCGGAGCTGATGTTCACGATCTTGCCGTACTTCTGTTCCTTCATTTGGCCGATCACCGCACGGCAGCATAGGAATGGGCCTTTCAGATTCACAGCCATCACGCGGTCCCACTCATCCACCGGGATCTCCTCGATCGGGCCGTTGGTGATCTGCGGCCGCTGAAAGAATGCCGCATTGTTCATCAGACCGTCAATGCGCCCCCAGCGCTCGATAACGGCGGCTGCCATCTCCTTGGTTGACTCCTCGCTGGAGACATCCGTCACCACGGCCAGCGCCTCGCCACCAGCTTCGCCGATCTCCGCCGCAACCGATTCAGCGGCGGGCCCATTGATGTCGGCGATGGCGACCTTCGCGCCTTCCTTGGCAAACCCCAGCGCGAAAGCACGGCCGATGCCCTGTCCTCCGCCAGTCACGATTATTACGCGCCCGTCCAATCTACTCATCCTCAGCACTCCTCGACTCGTCAGTTGATGGCCACTCCGCCGTCGATGATGATCGACTGCCCCGTCATGAAATCGCTGTCCTTGGACATGAAGAAGATAGCCGCGCCTACCAGATCCTCCGGGACCTCCACGCGCTTGATCGCCCTGTCCGGTACCCTTGTCTCGTAATGTGACGCTGGCATCTCCTCGGTCTCGCTGGCTGTGAGTCCAGGTGCGATGCAGTTCACCGTAATCCCAGACTTACCTGCCTCTCGTGCGAGGGTTCGCGTCAGACCGATCACGCCGCCCTTCGACGCCACGTAGTTGGAGATGAAGGGCGTGCCTTTGAAGAACGTGCCTGACGCGATGTTGATGATCTTGCCGTAACCCCGGTTCTTCATGTGCGGCAGCACGGCGCGACAGCAGAGGAATGGCCCACGGAGGTTGACCGCGATCACGCGATCCCACTCCTCTATCGGAAGCTCCTCCACCGGCGCGTTCACGTGCTTCACCCTGATTGCAATCGCCGCGTTGTTCACAAGCCCATCGATACGTCCGAACCGGTCAATCGTCGCCTTGACCATCGCCTCGGTTTGACCAGGGTCGGAGACGTCGACAGTCACAGCAAGCGCCTCCCCACCGCCCGCCTCAACCTCAGCAGCAGCTACCGATGCGCCCTCTCCATTGATATCCGCGACAACCACTTTTGCGCCTTCGGCCACGAAGCCTTCTATGTACGCCCGTCCGATCCCCGCGGCACCACCAGTAACGATTATCACTCTGTCGTCGAGTCGTCCCACAGCTATAACCCATACCCTTCTGGCGCCTGCCAGCCGTGCATCCACTCTTGAACTTCGTTCAGCGGCAAAACGTCCGCGTACTTGTGATGCATGTCGAAGAGGTTCATCGCATGCGTCGCCTCGTGGCGATCGAACACGCACTCTTCAGCGACCACCACCTTGAGGCGTGAGGCGCAGGCATCCACGACTGATGCTCCCACGCACCCGCTGGTGCTTTCGCCCGCCATGATCAGCGTATCCACGCCCAGTTCGGTCAGATGTCCTAGCAACGGCGTGCCGTAAAAAGGACTCGGTGAGGCGTTCCTCAGGAAGGCCTCACCCTCGATGGGCGTCAGCTCCTCGATAATGTCGAACATCTCTGCGCTCCGCTGACGCTTTTCGGTGGAGCCAAGGTATCCCGACCGCGTGCCGCGGTTGCGGTTGCGGTTGGACCAGCCATTCACCCCGGACTCGCTGTCGGCTAGGCCAGTTACGTGAATCACGGGCATCCCCACTTCACGCGCTGTGCCCAGCAACGCCTGGATGTACGGCAAAGCCTCCCATCCGGCAAGGCCGCAGCTCCCAGGCCACTCCTTAACGGACTCCATCAGCGGAAGCGGCCTGTCTCCGAACACCCAGCGATACAGGTCCACCATCAGCAGCGCAGGGCGTTCCCTGAAGCCCTTGAGGCGGTGCCCGCTCGCTGCGAGATGTTCCTTATCCTGATCGGTCAGGTACTTCTCCCTCACTCGTTCGACCATTATGTCCTCCGCTGGCTATCGATAGCTGCCGAGCCTGCGCGCGGAGCCTAGTCCGTGCGACCTAGTTGGTCAAGTTCGACTAGAGGTTTTTCACCCTCGGTACGATCTCCGCAGCGAGGTACTCCGGCACCTCGTCGTTGTCGAAATCCATGTGCTGGAACTGCACCTCCTGCACCCCCAGCTCGGCGAGATTCCCCAGCTGATCTACCACCTGGTCGGTCGTCCCGTGAAGCACGCCTCGCTCGGCCGCTGCCGCCAGCAAACCCTTCGCGTCGTACTGCCCGCGCCCCACGTGGTGCGAGGCGATCTCCGCTGCGTGCATCAGGGCCTTCTCGTTGGGCCCCACGATCCCGAAGGTCATCATCGAGCGTCTTATCGTCGATGAATCTCGCCCGAAAGTAGTGCAATGTGCGTCGAGCACGGCGGCTCGCTCTGCGTAGGTAGTGGCTGGCGTGTTCACACAATTCCACTCGTCCGCGAACTGGGCGGCAACTCTGAGCGTCCGTTGTGGTCCGCTACCGCCGACCAACAGCCAGGGCCGCCCTGGCGCAGGCTTGGGCATCATGTCCGCGCCATCCAATTGGTAGTATTTACCATCGAAATTGGCGCGTCCTGGTGACCAGAGTGCGCGGACCAACTCCACCGCCTCCATGAGCCTGGCCGTGCGCTCTCCGGGCGCAGGAAATGGGATGCCATACGCTACGTGCTCCGGTTCGTTCCAGCCCGCCCCCATCCCTAGCACGAACCGCCCGCCACTGAGGAGATCGATCGCCACCGCCATGCGAGCGATTTCCACGGGAGGCCGGAATGTCATCGGCGAAACCAGCGTCCCTAACCGGAGGTTCGTCGTCTCCCGTGCGGCGAGGGCGAGTGACACGTACGTGTCCAGCGAATCTTGTTGCTCGCCGACGAAGTAATGGTCGGACCTGAATAGGCTGGGAAAGCGTAGGCGTTCTGCCAGTTGGTAGATGTGAATCCAGCGCTCCCAGTTGAGGCCGTTCTGCCCCTCGATCATCAGTCCGATATCCATTACCTCTCCTTGATGCAGCTCGATCCGGTCGTTGTCTACATGGCTCGCGGCCCACTGGCACTCCCGGCACCGATATACTGATTGAGCGCGGAACTTCCCGCGCTGGAGGCCCCGTGTACGCGACCGTTCTCAACTTCACCGTCGATTTCCGCGGTGACGACTTCGATACCGCCCAGACCGCCTTCGAGCGGGCCGTGGTGCCCGAAATGCGCAAACAGAATGGTTACGAAGGTTGCTACGTCCTACGCACCCCCAAGGGCGGAGGGATGCTCGTCATGCTCTGGGAAGACCGCGCCTCCGCGATCGCGGCAGAGCGATCGGGCCCATTCGCCGAGCAGATGCAAGCGCTGATTCCTTTGCTGGGCAAGACCAGCGCCGACGCACAGCGCTACGACGTGGCGTTCGCCGACCACCCCGTCGAGCCTGACTAGTCCTCCGTCTGGGTCGTCTCTGACCCTTTGCGGGTCACCGTGATGTGGGCGAACGTCGTGTCGTCCAACGCTCCGTGCCAGTGACTCTCGCCGGCAGGCGCGAACACCACGTCACCTACGGCCACGACCGCCTCCTCGCCAGCCTCCGTCACCACCTTGCCGGTGCCTTCGGTCACGATAAGGATCTGGTCGCTGCCATGGTGGTGGAACTTGTTGCGAACGCCCTTGCCGAACCCGACCACGCTCGCATTGAAATCACTACTGTCCGGGGCCAACGTCTGACGCGTGACCTTGTCACTGGTGAACAACTTGCTCACCACCGGCTCTTTAGGAACATCGTTCATCTTTCGGACCTGCATAGCGTTTCACCTCCACTATATCGAATACGTGTTGTAAGACCAAACCGTCCGGATGCTAGCTCACCGTACCTCGCAGGGCTACACCGTGGAAACAGAGAGGCCCCGGTCGATCAGACCGAGACCTCTGTTACCGCTTGGCGCTACGCGCCACTAACGTGGCTAGTCCGTCAGGAACGCGAGCACCTCTTCATTAAAGCGCTCCGCTTGCTGCTGCGGAAGCATGTGCCCCGTCTTTTCGAACACTACTAGCTTCGCCCCAGGGATCGCCGATGCGGTCTCCTCGCCCATCGAAATATTATTAGTCTCGTCGTCCTGGCCCCAAAGCACCAACGTCGGCGCCTTGATGAAGGGCATGCGCCGGAGGGTGTTGTAACGCGCCCGCGTCAGCGGATTTGTCATGTGTTTCATCACGTTGCCGAATGCCTCTCCCTGTTCCGGGTTCTGAGTCTTCTCGATGAACGTAGCCGCAAGCTGACCGACGTCGACCGTGCCCTCGGGGAATCGGTGGGATATCTGGTCGGTGATTGTCTCAGCGGTCGGAACCTTGAATTCCACCATATTCTGCAGCGGACGCTTCGCCGTTCCTCCACCTGCAATGTTGACGACCTTGTTCACCCGCTCGGGGCTCTCGTACGCGAACAGCGTAACGATCCAGCCCCCCATGGAGTGCCCGATCACATTCGCTTTCTCGATTCCGTTCACGTCCATGAACTCACGCACGTGGTCCACCAGGTACGCGAACGACATTTCCTGGTTGAACACATCGCCAGTGCCCCAGTTGAGGCAGTCGATGGCGTACACGTGCAGCTTCGCGGATAGTGGGCCCATGTTGCGCGCCCATGTCTCACAGCCACTCGTCCAGCCTGCACCGTGGATCAGGATCGTCGGGTAACCTGTCCCTGCCTCCCAGTAGCGGGTCTTACCATGACTCATCTCTGCAAACTTCTCGGTCCATACTTTTGTTACGCTCGCCATCATCATCCTCCCCTGTTTGTCTGCGCAGGATATTCCACCTTTTTTTCGCCCACAATGCACCTGCTTTCCGCTTAGAATGCTCGCGCCCGTCAACCTTCGACCCCAAGGACGAACTCATGTTGAACGAGACCACCACCGAAAATGGCATGCGTATCTGGCACTCCCGGCCCGACACCGATGAGCCTCGCCCTGCGGTTCTCCTACTCCACGAGCGCTATGGCCCGGTCGAGCACACCTTCAACGTGCTGGAGCGCTTCGCTAAGTCCGGCTTCGTTGCTGCCATGCCGGACCTGTTCCATCGCTACCAGGGCGAACGTGGCCCCGTTGAACGCGCCGAGGCCCGGGTAGAGATCATCGATTCAGAAACCGTGGCGGACATCGACGCCACCCTCGCATACCTGCGTTCCCTGCCCTATGTCGATGGTGCGCATATCGGTGTCGCAGGGTTTTGCCTCAGCGGGCGTGCGCCCATCGTTTACGCGGCTGCCCGGCCCGACGAGGTCTCCGCCATCTCCATCACCCACGGCGGCATCTACCCCCGCGATTACCACGGCGATATCACGGGGCAGGCCCCCGTCGGTGGCTTAATCCCGCAACTAGCTTGCCCCGTGCTCGGCATGTTCGGGGAAAACGATCGGCTGGTCCCCATGGAGAACATCAGTCGTTTCAGGCGTGAACTCGAACGGACTGGAGCCAACTATTGGGTCCGCGTCTTCGCTGACACTCCCCACGGCTGGATGAACACCACCAACGACAACATTTTCCGTGAAGGACCGTCTAACGCCGCATGGGACTCCCTCGCCGAGTTCTACTCGGGCGTCTTCTCCGGCGAGTGGAACCAGGACAACTTCATCTGGCGCTTCGAACCGGACAAGGCCGTCAACTACGACTTCGCCGGCTAGATGCTAGGGAATCACAGTGCTGACGCAGGAGGAGATGGCTCACGTTAGGGCCATATGAAGCCACCTTTGAAATATCTCCTCTGGGAACAAGCCGCACCAGAGGTTGACCGGCCACCCCGCAGGCGCCAAAGTGTTGCTGCCTTTCCCTTTCTTTGGAGGTCTTTCCCGGCCATTAGCAACCGGAAGACACTCGAAACCGATTTCCACGGCTCAACCCGCGAGGTACACCAGCGCACCTGACATCGAAAAGCGACGGTTCCCCGGCTCGGTCCCAGCTATCCAGGGAGCCACGCTAGCGCGCTAGTCTAGCCCCTACTAACATACGCCAACCCGCTCGCCAGCAGGAGTCAACGATGCTCACGCAAGAAGCCAATCAGCGTTATACCGAAGTCGGCTCAGGTACACCTTGCGGCGAGCTCATGCGCCGGTACTGGCATCCGATCGCCGCTCGCTCCGAGCTCACCGGCATCAATTACACCCTCCCAGTTCGTGTCTTGGCTGAGGACCTAGTTCTCTATCGGGACCGCTCAGGGACCCTCGGGCTCATCGGCTCCCACTGTCCTCATCGCAAGATGGGTATGGTCTATGGCGTACCCGAGCAGAATGGCCTCCGGTGCCCTTATCATGGATGGCTCTTCAACGAGACTGGTGCATGTCTGGAAATGCCCTACGAAGAAGCGGAGGATCCCTCTGGCTCTTTCCGAGAGAAGGTCACGATCGCGTCGTACGCCGTCGAAGTCCTCGGAGGTTTGGTCTGGGCCTATCTTGGCCCTAAGCCGGCTCCCCTGCTGCCCCGATGGGACTACCTGGTGATGGAAGGCCTCCAGCGGGACGTCGCCTACTCCGAACTTCCGTGCAACTGGCTGCAGTGTCAGGAGAATTCCCTAGATCCACTCCACGTCGAATGGCTTCACGGCCGTTTCTCCAACTTCGTCGAGGAGCAGCTCGGTCGACCACCCAAGCGTACCCGCAGCAAGCACTCCATGATCGGGTTCGACCCCTTCGACTATGGCCTGATCAAGCGTCATGGCTACGAAGGCTCCACCGAGGAGGCGACCGAGTGGGCGGATGGCCACCCCATCATCTTCCCGTACACCCTCCGCCAGGGCGGCGATGGGTGGGACCGCGAACGCTGGTCTAAAGGCGCCGGTCCAGCGGTTCAGATCCGCGTCCCCATCGACGACCATACGACCGCTCATTGGTGGCTCCGGTCATTCCAAATGGAGGCTGGTGATGCGCTACAAAGGGACGAAGATGTGCCTTGCCTTGAGCTTCCGCTCCCTTCGCTCGATAGGCGAGGGCGGCCGCAGTGGAACATGTTCGACGCCAATCCCCCACAGGACCTCGTCGCTTGGTTCAGCCAGGGCGTCATCCAGGACCGAACCACCGAAACATTAGGGCGCTCCGACAAGGGCATCATCATGTTCCGACAGATGTTGGAGGACAACATCACGATCGTCGAGGCCGGCGGTGACCCTATCAACACTTTCCGTGACCCTGACCAGAACGTCTACCACGGCATGCGAACCGAGGATTCACGCTCGTGGATCCCCCAAGGGCAAGCAGGCCGCGATGTCGCTACCGACGGTGCCGATACCAGCGACAGACGCGACAGGCGGCGATTCAATCGCTTCGGTGGCCTCGCACGTGAGACCACCACCTAAGCGGAAGCTGCCGCTGCGTCGGGACTCTAGTGACGTCGCGGCGCATTGCCTTGGCCGTGGGGCAAGACTACCCTGTGGTCGTGGGACGTGTTGGCATTCACGGCATTCGATGAGGAGGCTTATTCATGTTGACAGTTGAGGAAAACACCCTATTGACGGGGGTTGGTTCCGACATGCCCATGGGCAAACTACTCCGTCGTTACTGGCACCCCATCGCGGCATCGGGGCAGCTCGAGGAACGCCCCACGTTGGCTGTTAAGTTACTCGGTGAAGAGCTCGTGTTGTACAAGGATCGATCGGGCACGCTGGGTCTGATTGACCGTATTTGTCCGCACCGCCGAGTCGACCTCTCCTATGGTATCCCCGAGGACGACGGACTCCGCTGCATGTACCACGGTTGGATGTTCGACGAGACAGGGCAATGCATCGAGCAGCCCTTCGAGGATACCGTCCATCCCGATGGCCGGTTCAAAACGAAGGTAAAGACGACGGCGTACCCGGTCGAGGAAATCGGCGGTCTCATCTTTGCGTACATGGGCCCCCAGCCCGCGCCCCTGCTTCCTCGTTGGGACCTATTCGCGGAGAAGAACGCAGTACGGCAGGTGGGCTTGTCCATCATTCCGTGCAATTGGCTGCAGATTGTGGAAAACGCGCTTGATCCAGTGCACGTAGAGTGGCTGCATGGGTGGTACGGAAAATACGTCCTGAGTCAGGTGTCGGATCCTGATCCTGCGGCGCAGGCCACGTTTGAAGCGTTCACTAAGAAGCACCGTGAGATCGCTTTCGACGTGTTCGAGCACGGCATCGTCAAACGCCGACTCGTCGCGGGAGAGACCAAAGAGGACGAGGACTGGGCCGTAGGACACCCGTTGGTGTTTCCTTGCATGCTCCGCGTGGGCGGCGGGGGGGCGAATACCTTCCAGATCCGTACTCCACTCGACGACCACCACACCCTCCAAATGTTCTACACGACATTCTTCGCCCCCCCAGGAGTGCAGGCACCCGTCCAGGAGTCAGTACCTTATTTCTGGCAGCCCATATGGGACGCGGAGGGCAGATTCGTCGTTGACACCGCGAACAACCAAGACATCATGGCCTGGGTTGGCCAAGGGCCCGTCTCTGATCGTCCCCACGAGCACCTTGGCGTCACCGATCGAGGAATCATTCTCTTGCGCAAGTTGCTCAAAGAGCAGGCCCAGATCGTCGAAGATGGTGGAGACCCGATGAACATCATCCGAGACCCCGCGAAGAATGAGTACATCACGCTCCCGCAGGAGCAGAACAAGTACAATCGGGGAGCGCTCCGCAAAGATGCGTTCAGCAGCTCGGCTTCTCGCTATGGGCCAGCAGGCGCCCTCGTCGCCGAGATGTACTCATCCATCCCGACTGTGTGATAGCGCCAACGTTTACAGGGACAGAGGACAGGAACTGATGTTCGTGACCACCGCAGCAACGGCGCCCCGGCGGCGCATATGCTGTGAACTTTGACGATAGCCAGTGTTGTGCGAGAGAGACGCTCTACCCCACATGCCTGATTACCTCCTTCCTTCCGCCCAGTATCCCGGCCGGATGATGCTAGCTCGCTCCTACCTGCCGCTCGCGACGGTGAGTTGCTGTCCCCATTGTGGGACAGTGCTCGGTACCGATGGCGAGGGCGACGTGACACTACATCTCGTTGATCCGGCGTGGTGGGGTTTCTCGGCGCATGAATTTGGGCTCCGCTCCCCGCTGCCGCCGCGCACGCTCTCCGAGAACGGAACTCAGGCATCGTGTCCTTATTGCTACGGTGAGGTGGAACTCAGCACCGTGGTGCAGCGGGATCCGGAAGACTTCTTGACGTTCATGACCTGATCTCGATTCGTTAAGTCGACCCCTAGACCCCGCATGACCACCGCTAGAAGAAGCGACTCTGCGGATCTAGACCCAAGAAGAACTGGCCAGCGGTTTCGTAGTGCTCCCAGCGCCCTTGGATTTGCTGCGTGATCGCATGGGCGTCCTGAAATTTGCGCTGGATCGGATTGGCTTCAAAGATAGAGGTCGCTCCGCAGATCGAATAAGCGATATCCACAACCTCCGCTGCTTGCCTGATGGCGTGAGTGCTCGCTAACCGAAGCTGGATCCGATCTTCCAGCGTTAGGACATGATTATTGCAAGCGCCCTTCCAAAGCCTGGCCGCCTTCTCCAGCAGAAATGCGTTGGCAGAACCCCAGAGTGCCTCCGCCTGTCCGATTTCGCGTTGAGTGGAAGTTTGCTCTTTTAGTAGAGCTTGCTCTTGAGGAGTTTTCTTGAGAGAAACGTCGATTGCGATGTCCAAGCCAGCGCGCGCTACTCCCAATGCTACTGAAGCGAAGCCTGCTGCGAACAGCAAGCTTCTCGCGATCAGGTACAGCGGTCCACTCTCGCGGGGGATCGTTGCTTCGACGAAGCTCCGACCGACAGGAATGAACAAATTCTTCGCTTCGAAACTGAAGCTGCCAGTTCCGCGAAGCCCATTTACCTGCCATACATCGATGAACTCGACTTCCTGTCTGGGGATAAGCATTGTTAGGGTTTCAGTGTCGCTGATCCGGCCTACCGCCATGACCCATGTCGCGTGCCGGGAACCACTGCTGAAATTCCAACGCCCGGTCAGCGAATAACCGCCTTCGATTGGCGTAACGGTAGCGTTCTGTGGTGGCCCATTGGATAAGATCGCATGGGGATTAGCCCATATCTCCTTTGCCAAGGATTCCGGCATCAACGATGCCATGGTGCCCAATACATTGTTTTGGTTGAAGCACCAGGCAGTGCTCCCGTCCGCTTTCGCAATCGCCTGCACTATAGCCAGGTATTCGAGAAAATCAGCTTCGACCCCACCAACCGATTCAGGCACCAAGAGACGAAAGAGGCCTTGAGATGCCATCGAATCAATGATTGGTTGAGGTATTTGACGCTCTTCGTTAATCGCCTGCGCAGAAGCAAAAATGCGACTGATAATTGGCTGCAAATTGCCTACGGATGGGAAATTAGTACGTTGAGCCGCTCTTGTGTGCTTCGTGCTTGCCATTGCTTGTACCTTTTAGTAGTCGTGTCGGTAAGAAGTCCTGCTAGACTCCGGTCGCCCCTACACTAAGAGGGATCCTGAGTATCGATAGAAGCTCAATGACACTGGCGGTTGAACCAGTCGACGTAAAGGAAATCCGATGACCCAAACCTATCTTGGAATGGCTGTCCCCGACTTCACGCTCACGTCTAGCGACGGCCAAATGGTAACCCTCAGTAGCATGCGCGGGCAAAAAATACTCTTCTATTTCTTCACCAGTCCGGGTGGCGGCAACTGAACCAGAATGGCTCTCGGGTACCGGGAGCATTCCGCTAAATTCAGCGAAAAGAACGTCGTCCTCTTTGGGATACACGACGGTAGCCTAGACGCAGCACGTGAGTGGGTGGAGAAAGAGCAGCTTCCGTTTGCGGTGCTGAACGACCCGGGTCGCTTGGTCGGGACGCAGATGGGCATGTCAAGCGTCGATGGAGACCGATACGTGAGGGATCCATCAGAGGGACGAAGGCCAGCAGTGGTCGTCGATGAGCAAGGAGTCATTTGCGCATGGGAACCCGACATGAACGATGCTACGCAAATTGCACGGCTGCTGGAGAGGTTATAGCCGCTGGCGCATGCGGGCGCCGTGAAACATTTAGCTCGGGACTCTCGAATGACGCTTCTCTGGAACCCCGTCCCTCCTGCTGAGGAATGGAATGGCTGCGCTCGGCCATCTTTTTGATAGTCCTCCCGACTTCCGAGGTCATCTGTGCTTGAGCCCATAGCCACCGCCGCTGCCTATCTACTTGAGCCGGGTTACTGGGGGGCGCTACTCGCGGCGGTGGGGTTGGCGCTGCTCGCGAGCGTCATCCCTGGTGTGAACTCGTTCCTGGTGATGGCCTTGGCCATCTCGATCATTCTGCTCAATATCGATGATCCGGCACTCGGCATCGTCCTCCTTGCCACCATCACGGGAGTCGACAATACCTTGGACTCGATTCCAGCGATCCTCTATGGGCAGCCCGGCGCGGCCACCCAGGTGACATTCCTTGAAGGCCATCAACTGGCGCGCCAAGGAAAGGCTGCACACACGCTGGGTGCCGTCTATAGTGTTTCGGCCATGGGCGGTTTGGTAGGTGCGGCTGTGCTGATCATTGCCATACCAGTGATCCGACCTTTCGTGTTGGAATTCGGGTTCTCCGAGATTGCGGCGATGGGTCTCATGGGAATCGCGATGATTTCAATCCTGAGCCGAGGAGCGGTCGGTAAAGGACTGGCTGCTGGCATGCTCGGGCTGCTAATAGGGATGATGGGACGCGACCCATTTTTGGGTTTTAGCCGACTTACGGTTGGGCCTCTGTTCAGCATGGACTTGGTGCCTGTGGTGCTGGGGCTATTCGCACTGCCAGAACTCTTCGATCTGACGATCAGCCGCCGCCCAGTTGCACCAAAAGGCGCTCGCATCTCGAACCGCGAGGTGCTTGAAGGCGCGCGTTACGGATTACGCCGCTGGAAGATGGTAATCCGCCAATCGTTGTTCGGCGTGTTTCTGGGGGCCATACCGGGAGTTGGTTCAGCAGTGATTGATTGGCTGGCGTATGCGTTCGGAATCTTCTTCTCCAAGGACAAATCGCAGTTTGGCAAAGGGTCGTTGGATGGAGTGATCTTCGCGGAGTCCGCGCAGAATGCGAAGGAGGGAGGACAAGCCATACCCACCCTCGCGATGGGCGTGCCTGGTGGCCCAACGTGGGTCCTTGTACTCGGGGGCATGATTGTGTATGGAGTTGGGCCGGGCCCAGAGATGCTTGGCCGCAATGCGCACATCACGATCTTACTGGTGATGACATTAGCCATCGCGAACCTAGTGATTGCGCTATTGGGGTTACTGATAACCGCGCAATTGGCGAAACTGACAACGATTCCTTACCCGGCCATCGGCAGCATCATCATCCCCATCACGCTGCTGACAGCCTTCGTTGATGCAACGAGTTGGCGTGGCATACAGACAGTTTTCATAATGGGAATTCTCGGGTTGGCGATGAAACACTTTGGGTGGCCTCGTCCACCCCTGTTGCTGGCATTCATTCTCGCTCCGATCATCGAGGACAACCTCCGGTCAGCTATCTCGCTGCACGGCCGCTGGGGGGTCTTCTCTGACATGCTGACGATGACGATCGTGAGCATGGCTGCCGCTACCGCTGTCTTGTTCGTCCGTGCGATGCGCAGGATCGATCATGAGGAAAGAGAGCCGGCGGCAAACGTGCCGCACGACGTACAGGATGAGACGGGAATCGCTCCATCCGAATTTGCAAAAGAACCAACTCCTGCTAATCGGTCTTTAGTGAGGTGGCCACTTAAGTGGCACTGGGAATATCTACTGCACGCTGGCATCGCCTCGTTGATGGTGGTCTGGCTTTGGGATGCAAAAGATTACCCCCGAGGCGGTTGGCTCTTCCCCGTCGCGCTGTCCTCGGGTGTGCTGATGCTGACGGTCAACGAGAGCGTCAAGATCTTTCTCGGAGGGACCAGCAGACGGTTGGTCATGGATCTGGGTATGGTCAGCTCTGGGCTGGAGGGCGCGGGTCGAGCGGCCGTGCACCTGGCATTGCTCCTCGTGCTGTTCGTGATCATCGGTGGCACTCTGCATCTGGCCTACGCAGCGCTGGCTCTTGGTGGACTGATTCCGATCTTCATGTTGCGCGGCCTAGGGAAGTTTCCGATTGCTGCGGCGACGGCCGGGATCGTGTACCTCTTCATGACGATCCTCTTGGATAACATCCTGTTCATTATCTGGCCGGAGCCGTTCATCACAGGTTGGCAATTACCGTGGGGAGTTTTGCTTCCACCCATCATCTAGCGGATGTTCACGAAGCCGAATTCTCAGATACCGTGGTTGTCAGAACGCCCCCTAGAAAATGTACCGATGAGGACATACCTGTGGGGTTGGAATAAATCATTACCAACGGTAGCAACGGTTGAAGCTTCAGCCAGAACCGGGAACGATAAGGAATTACGACTGACGAAACCTTCCCACTTGCGCCTGACATTAACCAACTACATCCGGTCTTCAGGGAACCACGGGTAGTAACTAATATCGGCCTGCCTGTGGTATGTTCTCCTGCAAGGACAATAGTTAGCGGGGCAGTAACGCTGAATCCGTTGTAACAGTCGAAAATCCGCATACGTGTATAGGGCCATGGGTTGGACCGACACTGCGGCAATGTCTCGAGGCTTTCCGAAGAAGGAGCAAGAATGACCACCGAAACTAAAGCGGCACCCAAGGCATCGACGTTCTCGATTAAAGGCCCTTACCTGTCGAAGGGGCGAATCAACATCGACTTGGCGCGAACTGACCTTCTATGGCTGAGCCTCAAGGTGAACGCAGAGGGTGGAGAAAATGCGATCCACAAACACGTAACCGAAGACCACTCCTTCATCGTTCTGGAGGGGCAGGTTTCGTTCTTTGATGAGAACGAAACCGAGACAGTCGTTGGGCAGTACGGAGGGATCATGTTGCCGAGGGGCGCGTATTACCGTTATCTGAACACCGGTGACCGCAATCTATTCATGCTTCGGGTCGGTGCCAGCGACCATTCCATGGACGGTGCCGAAGAGACTCGCCGCAAGCCCGATGGTACGCCAATCCCCGCCTACACCGCGGAAAATCACCATGTGAACGGCGTCGAGATTCCCGGCAAGTTCTTCGGAGCAAAATAACGACACTTATGGGCTTGGCCGGCAGCGACTTTATCCGCCTGCGAATGAGCCATCGAAGGAGCAATGCATGGGTATCGCCGAGCAACTACAGACACACGGTTCAGTGGACATCAAGGATCTTCTCCTGATATCAGGGGACTCTCACGTCTCTGAACCGGAGGACCTTTGGCAAGAACGCTTGCCCGCATCGCTGCGGGACAAAGCCCCTGCCTTCCCCAAGCGCCGTACACCGGGCGCAGGCCACTCCGCAGGTACGTTAAACGAAGCTCGTCCTGGTGGCACCGACCCCAACTTCCGCGTGGCCGAAATGGAGCAGGATGGTGTGAGCGCCGAGGTGCTGTTTCCTACGCTCGCGCTGCGACTCTTCGCCCTTGAGGATGCTGAGCTCCAAGAGGCATGTTTCCGCGTTTACAACGATTGGTTGATTGATTACTGCTCCGTAGCGAAAGATCGCCTGTTCGGTATCGCGTGCATATCTATGTACGACATCGACCACGCGATCGAGGAGATGCGCCGCTGCCGCAACGCGGGCATGGTGGGTGGAATGGTGTGGCAGGTGCCACCGGAAAGTCTGCCCTTCACCAAGGCTGAACACTACGATCGTTTCTGGGCAGCAGCACAGGACCTGGACATGCCGGTGGATGTACACATCCTCACCGGATTCGACTACAGCCGTAATCTCACAGGGGATCGTGGGGGGCCACTGGAAGCGCACCGCGGCTCCGTGAACTACAAGACGCTGGGCGCAATGAACACCGTGATGGATCTCATCTTTACGGGAGTGCTCGAACGCAACCCTAACCTGATCATCAACGTTGTCGAAAGCGAGATTGGCTGGATACCGTTCGCGCTCCAGCAGTGGGATTACTACGTGCAGCGATTTGGTTCTCTCAAGGAGAACTCGCCGCGGCCCCTGCCAATAAAGATCCTCCCTAGCGAGTACTTCGAGCGTCAGATGTCGGCCACTTTCTTCAATGACCCTATTGGCGGCCGGGTTCTCGAATTTTGGGGGCAAGACAACTGCATGTGGTCGACGGACTACCCGCACCCCAACTCGCCATGGCCAGAATCGCGACAGTACATTGCGAAGAACTTGGGGCATCTGCCTACGGATGCACTTCAGAAGTTGGTTCGCGACAACGTCGCTCGCTTCTACAAGATTAAACTGCCTACGCCTGTAGGCGTGTAGGACTGCCGACACAGTCTGAGGATCGCGCGGTGAGGGACTGTCGCTAAGACGAAGGTGGCGGGCTCACTAATTAGATCGAGGAGAACAATTGCATGTTGAGACAACTCTCTTTCAAATGGCTCGTGGTACTGACTACGGTGTTCGTATTCGCGGCTGCGTGTGGT
>Ga0302133_10000538_pt1 | contig 23987 bp, 17 predicted proteins | sample CB9_331_MG_FD_203121 | JGI IMG/M metagenome (GOLD analysis project Ga0302133, IMG submission 203121) | Marine microbial communities from Western Arctic Ocean, Canada - CB9_33.1 | ecosystem: Environmental > Aquatic > Marine > Oceanic | place: Canada: Western Arctic Ocean | collected 2017-09-19 | reverse complement strand
TCCTTCTTAGCATCACCCATCGGGTTCCCTGGTTCGCATGGCATGAATTGGCAGAATACCCTTGTTTTGCAGGGGCACTGCGCAAATCTTGTGCCAAAGCTAAGGAAGTCATCTGGGGAATGCGGGGAAAAGGCAGCGGGCCGATACGAATTGTACAACCTGGCCGATGATCCCGCCGAGACAAAGAACCTCGCAAAAATGCACCCCGATCGACTGCAGTCGATGTTGGGGAGGCTCGAAGCAATCAAGAAGGCAGGCCGCAGCCGACCAGATTCGACCGATTGAGCGTCATTGCCCGGAAGAGTTTTGGTTCGATTCGAGCGTTGATGGACGCATTCTCGGGGGATCGGTAACACGAAAGCCAATGTCGGCCGACCGCAAAACCCTCTAGTATGTCGGCCATTCCAAGCGATAGATTCTCCCTGAGCGAAGTCCACAGGCCATGCCTGTTCCCTGTGCATCGGCGAGAATTCCCGAAATGTCGTCGGGGAGATGTGTGGCCCAGATCAACTCGCCTTCGGCGTCGAGCCAATAGATGTCTCTTTCGACAGTTGCGACCCCCAGGCGATTGTGAACGAAACTGGTCGAGACGTGACTGGGGGTTCCCTGGACGAGATACGACCCGTTGCTCTTCCCGCGGCGATCGAGTATCTGCACTCCCTGATTGAACCGGGCGAGATAAATCTGGCGACCATCGCCGGTCACCGTCATGTCACCGACGTTCGACCACAATCGCTCGCTCCAGACTTCGGTGCCTTGCGTGTCCAACCGATGGCAGCACATCAAACCGTATTCTGCTGCACCAAGAATCACAGGGCGCACCGCGTTAAAATGCAAATAGCGCAGCGGCCGAATCGTTTTGAATCGTCCAACTTCTTGCTTGCGGGCGTTGAAGAACACCGTCTCGCTGTTGGACAGTGAAACGGCGATGTAATGTCCGTGCGGATCGACGGCCAAACACAAAATCTCGGCCGGCATACCGACCGACCATTTGACCGAAAGTTTGTGGTCGAACCAGGAGAGTTTCGAGCGACCGGTTGCGACGGCCCCGTTTCGTCCGGTGTCGCTCCAGGCCAACGCCGTCAGCGACTTGAAGCCCCGGGTGAGAGTTTTGACCCGGCCGTGGCGGTCGAGCAGGTACAGCCCGCCCGATGTATCGACCGCCAGCAGTTCCGAAGACTCCCCCGCAAACGCCAGACCGGCAAGCGGGGCATCCAGCGCAATCGACCAGGCCAATGCCGGTCTTTCGCCTTGTCCCGCTTCCAGCCAATCTGGCTCCACTCGGCTCATCGTCTGGTAATCTGCCTACGAAGTATCTGAAGTGCTGCGCGGATGTCGGCGTCGTCTTCCACATTGACCTTCGAGGATCGATAGTTCACGCGGTGGGTTGACGACAGCTTTACGGCGACGTCCGGCTTCACTCCAATCTTACCCAGTGTGCGTCCGCGGGGCGAGTAGAATTTCGCCGTCGTCAGTCGTAATCCGGTGGATTCCCGTAGTGGAAAGATGCTCTGCACCGACCACTTACCATACGATGTGCGGCCGACAATCTGGCCTCGGTCGTGATCTTCGATTGCCCCAGCGACAATTTCACTGGCACTGGCACTCATTCCATCGATGAGCAGCACGAGCGGAATATTCCACGTGCCGGCACGATGGGCCGAGTAACTCCAGTTTTGATCGCGGGTGCGGCCCTTTGTCGAAACCAACACACCTTCGTCGATAAACCTGTCGAGCACCTCGACCGATGCCGTCAGAAGTCCGCCCGGATTTCCGCGTACGTCCCAAACAATAGAACGCATTCCCTGTGCTTTCAGCGTCTCAAGCGCCCGATCCAATTCGGTCGCCGAAGTTCGTTGAAACCCGGTCATGCGAATGTACCCGACTCCGTTGTTGCGGTCGATCATCTTGACGATGGGAATACTTTTTACACGAACGGCGCGGCGGGCGAATTGGCCCAGTCGTGGCGTTGCGTCGTTCCCGCCCAAAATACTCAATCGGATGCGGCTTCCGGAAGGTCCTCGCAGCAGTCGGGCCGCCTCGTCGGTGGTCATGTGACGGCAGTCGGTCTTCTCAATACCGACGATATAATCGCCGGCCTCCAGCCCGCCTTCTTCCGCCGGACTGTCGGAAAGAACATTGATCAGCAGCAACCCCTTGCCCATCTCCGACTTCATTTCGATTCCCAGTCCGACAAATTCGCCGTCGATATTGCCGTACAGATCGTCCAGCCGGTTGGGTGTCAGATAGGTACTGTAGTCGTCCAGTGCATTGCAGCCGCCGAAGACGTACTCCATGACAACCGGTCCACCAGCCATCCCGACCTTTTGACGCGCGATCTCACAAACTTGAGCAATCGTCTCTCGTGCATGCTGACTATTGGTGACGGGTTTGTTCCAGTAGTTCTCCCGCAAGGTCTGCCGTAATTGATTGACTTGTTCGCGATCGGCACCGCGGAGGTTTTTGTCGAGAAATTTTTGGTTCCCCAACGCCAGGTAGAGACTCTCGGTTCCGTGCGCCACAAACGACGTGACGCTCATCGACTCGACGTAATTCGTGCGAACGCGAGAAAGCGTCTCATCGAACACCAGCAGTGCTTCGTTCAGCGACTTCGACCGCAGCTTTCGGCCGAAACTGTCGTCTTCGTAACGACGGTCAATTCCAAAATGGATGCGGGAACGACGAAGCCCGTACGTCAGTTGTTTGTTTTCAGGCCACTGTTTGACGGCCTTCTTGTAGTGAGCGATCGCCTGCAGCCATTGTCGGGTGCGTTCCAATCGCACTCCATCGAATACGGCAGTTCGCGCATCAACTTCAGCAGCTGCTGCGATGCCGCTGCGAGAATTGCCAGCGAGATCCTGACCGAAAGTCGTCCAGGCTCCGGCCAACAGAAAATAGATCAATGTGTGCTTCAGCGTGTTGCAGAACGGCATTTGCCCCCCTCAGGTTCTGACGACATCGAGATCGCCGCGTGGCCAAGTTGTACACTCGGATGTGAATCTGGTGCGGCCCTGTCGCAGTCGCGCTGCGAGATAGCCGATCGCTTTGCGGCGTTGCATTCTCACAACAAACGCAAGCAGTATAGTTGAATATAAGCCACATATTGAGGGTGTCAAACTGCCGAAGGCCGCTGCAAAACGTTGAAATCGGCACGACCGACACCACCCCTCAGGCTGCGCCACAACGTGCGGGTTGCGGCCGACTCCATCGACCGTGGCGATTGAGGTAACCTACCCGACAGGACCGTTTGGACGTGCAGTGTGAGGGCTCAAGCGATACTTGAACCGCACTGAAAACAGCCGGATCACGTCGGTCGGCAAACGATTGACGGTTGCTGCAATTGTGCCGCGAAGAAATATCCGATTCCCAATTCTTTATCAGATTCTCATCGAGATCGGTGAAGAGTTGGCCGAGGGGCTGCCTGGCGAATAGGAACCTGGGAGTTGAACCTCACGTTGCCCGATCAGCCAACTGCCAGAGCTGCCTGATCTTTTCGGGAAACAGTGGCAACGCGATTTCCGGATCTTCGATTTCCGGATGCCACATCTTCTCCCACTCGAGGCTGAACCAGCCTTCATAACCGGATTGCTTTAGCAGCCGCATGCAATCGAGCGCAGGGAATTGCCCTCCGCCAAATAATACGTAGTCGGCGTGGCGATGCCCGCTCATCAGTGAATGGGCCTGTTGCGCCGCTTCGCCTGCGGCTTCATCGAGTTGCCGCCGTGGGCTGGAAACCGAGTCCTTCCAATGCGTGTGACAGACCCAGGGCTGCAGGCGTTCAAAGGTTGCCGACAGTGCCTCGTCGAAAAAACGCCACGGATGATGTGTATCCCACAAGACACCGACCGCTGTGCTCTCCACCAGCTGTATGGTTTCCCGCATTAGCCGTGAATCGGAAAAGTCGCCGTGCGTTTCGATAATCACGCTGCGGCCTAACGTCTCTGCAAACTCTCCGAGTCGCTGCAAACCGTTGGCGATATTGTCGATTGCGCGGTCTCGTCCGGTCGGGTCAACACCCTCGGGCAACACGTCGCCGAAGACTCTTACAAACTTCGCGCCCAATTCCGCCGCCAACTCCAGATACGCCTTACCGATCTCGAGTTGCCGATCCCGTTCGCCTTGATCGGGATCGTCGAAACGAACCGACGATGCCAGACCGCAAACGGAAAAGCCGGCATCGGCCAATTCTGTGCGCCGGGCCGCCAGTTCACTGCGCTGGAATTCCGGTCGCGCCAACAAATCGGTGTCGCGTTCGAGCAAACGGATTTCGACACCGTCATAACCAAACTGCGACCCCAACGTCAGCAGGTCATGCCAATCCCAATCGGGGCAGCCGAGTGTTGAAAACGAGGTTTGAATCATGCGTCTGATCCTGGAAAAAGTCGAGAGTCCAGAGCCAAGAGTCCAGAGCGGGAGCCTGTGGATCGCTTGGTACGGTCTTTACGTTGTTCGTCAGCTATAGACAATCAATATGTTGACGTGTCCAATGCACGAGAACAACTCGCGATCGGCAATCAAAATGGCACGCCCGTTCCATCCGAACCCAATCCCATGACTTCACGTCCGTACTTATTAACCGACGCCGCAGACGTTTTGAGCGAAATTCGCCGTAACGTTGAGCGGGATTACGAGCAATTTGCGTTGTTCGGTCCGCCTGTGAATCTCACTGGCTACGTGTCCGAGACGTATGGAATCGATCTGACGGCCGACTATGGTGGTATTGCGATTGCCAATCCATGGGGAAAAGCGTCCGGGCAACTGTCGATGACGGCCCGACAAGTCGCGGAGGACATTGAAGCAGAATTGGCTTTTGTCGTCTTGAAAACCGTGATTGCCGAGGATGCGACCGGCAGCCGGGCGATGGAAGCGTGGGCGATTCGCGAGTCGCGGATGTCGGCCGAACGCATCGTCGGTGAATCGGGCGAACCCGGCTGGACCATCAGTTGGAAAGGTCGCGGCTGGTGGCATTCATTCGACGACTATCTGACTTTGATTCGCGAGTCGCAACAAATCGCCAGCGGTAGCGGGACGCTGATTGTCCCATCCTGCAAGTATCATTTGCCCACCCCCGACGAAGATCATTGGAAGGTTGAGGAGTATCGCGACACCACGCCACGGCTGATTGAAGCGTGGCGTGAATACGCCGACGATCCCGATTCGCCGATGCCGTTGGAAAAAGATTTCAGCCCCACGCTCGCCGGCAGCGACCGTTCGGCGCAACAAGACAAGGTTCTGGAATGGCTGGAGCGGGTTCCCCAACTCATCCACGAAGCCGCTGCACCGACTGACAGCCCTGTTGAGAAAAATCCTGTTCGTCTCGGGCTGAAAATGTTCAATGCGCTGTTCGATGACGACTTTCAACTCGAGATGCTCCGCGAGATTCACCGACCGCAACAACACTCGCCGGATTATTTCGTTTACGGCAACCGCTTGTTCGATCCGCAGCGGGAATTCGACGGCCACACGGGAATCGCTTACGGCGGTCCGGATCTTAGCGACCGCAACCTGCGCGTGATGGGTCGTTTTCAATGCGAAGCGCTTGAACCCAACGCATCATTGTTGCGTTGGTCGGCAACGGGAAACATCGCAACGGGCAAGATGGCGTTGGAATACGCATTGCGCGGGGCGAGCAGTTTTCAGCTGCACACATTTTTTCAATTGCCCGCCGACGAATACCGCATGACGGTTGGTAACAAGATTCAAAAGGCGATGCACGAGCTCTATTTTCACCCCACGACGGGATTCATCGTCTGGGTGCATCATCTGGCCCGCGAGCTCAATCTGTCGTCCAATCCGGTTCGGTTTCTCGACATCGTCGGACAGGGAACGGGTTTACGATAAACGCATGCGGTGTTTCAGCCGGGCCATGCGGTGTCGTTGCGAATGTAACTGCCGGATTCGATGCCGGTGAAAAACACTGCGACCAGCGGATGTTCGATCGGCATTTCGCTCTCGTCGCTCGTGAGGCTGCTTTCGGCGGCATACGTGACAACATTGCTTTCGTGAACCAGCACGTGATACCACGATTGCTCGCGATCCGGTTGTGTCTTGTTCGACATATACCACTTCGGGGCGGCCTTGCAATGACCATCGGCCGATACCACCACGCCGCGATAACCATACCGCCGATGCCGCACGATCGCGCCGGAAACAAATCTCGGCTCCGCATCGGGCAGATCGTCATCACCGAAAGATTTGTTGATCTGAATCATGGCAAATCAGATGGTAAACAGAGAGTTTTCTCTGCGGGCGAGTTTGCCGCAAAAAACGGAAAACTGCACAAGACAAGAAAGAGGGTTGCTACGCGATTTAGCGACCAGGCGATTGGTTGTGGGAACATGCTAATCTGTCAAATGGATTCCCTTTTTGCGTTTCTTGTGCCTTTTTGTGGCTATGATCTCGCTCAATCAGGCGGTGGCGGTGTTGCTCCAGCAGGCGGCGTTCCTTTTCCTGCGCGGATGTACTCGCCGCGCTGTCGCGCGTACTCTTCCGGTGTCAGCGACTCACCCGGTTCCGGCTGGTCTCCCCTTGAGTCGTTGAAATACTGACGCAGAAACGGAATGCACCAGCCACAGCCGGTCCCCGAACCGCCGCACTCGCTAATTTGGCTGGCAACGCGCGGTTTGTGAATGCGGATGTGGTTCAGGATTTTCCGCTTCGATATGTGGAAGCAGTAGCAAATCTTGTCGTCGAGTTCCACGAGTATGTCTGCCGTTCGGTCGAAAAAGCGTGGGGCGTTGCCCCGCGGCTAAACCTTGCCCACGAATTCAATTTCCAAGTTATACCAACCGCGTGCGTCAAACGCGCAGGTGGGCGACGGCTTCGGCCGGAGGGAGAATGTAGCTGACGTAGAACGGGCCGAACTCCGCGTACCGTGCACTCGCCCGATCGAATCGCATGGTGTAGACAATTTCCTTGATGTGCTCGGGTGCCCGTGCCCACAGGGTCACGCCCCATTCCCAGTCGTCGAATCCGGTCGATGCGGTAATGAGCTGCGACACGCGGCCGGCAAACTTGATGCCCGACGTTGCATGCTCGGCCATCAAAGCGCTGCGGCTGCTGAACGGCTCGGTGTACCAGTTCGCGTGCGGGTCGCGGATTTTGTTCATCGGATAAAACGTCATCGACGGCAACGCCGGGAAGTCGGGATACAACCGCTGTTGATTCATCATCGGCAGCCGTTGTCCGTACGCGTTCAACTTCGCATCAAACGCCGGACTGGACGGGTCGGTTCCTTCGCGTTTCAGCCGTTCGGCATACTGCTCCAACGTGGGAACGTATTCCGAAACTTCGGTGATGGAAACGAACGAATAGGTCGGCTCCAATGCCGGCCCCAATGTCGATGCACGGACCGCCTGTTGCACGGCATCGATCACCAACGGATCGGGGTCGAGGATCATCAGCCCCAGGTCTGCCCGGTGACCGGAAACAACCGATGTTTGAATTCGCGCTGGCCCGCCTTCGCGTTCGGGATTCAGAATTTCTGCCAATTCATCGCGACCACGCGACCGATCATCGGCCGACAGCTGATTCACGGCAGTCTGGTTGACGCGGTAGTACAAGTGCAGGCAATGCCAGCCCTCGGTCATTTTGATGGTCGGGTCGGGCAACTGGGCCGGTGCATGAGGTCGTTGATTCACGATTCGCCGTCACTCTCAAATTTCGGTTGTTAGTAATCACTTCGCACGAACGAACGCCGTTCGACTCGCATTGTCGCGAACCGACCGCCTCCCGGCAAGTAAGAACGGGGCGAAACCCGCCACGGGCCGGGGGTGGCAGATGCGAGCGACGCGCGCCGTGACTCCAAACCGACAGCTTGCTGTCGAAGGGCTACTCAGCAGCTATTCGACAGCAAGCTGTCGGTTTGGGTTTTCGCGCGGGCGTTTGTGACGTACCATTCGCGAAACCACCTCTAAAGGATTGCCCATGAAAATTACGAGAGTTGCACGTGTGCTGCGCGACTGCCAGCCGGAGGAAGAAGTCGAGGTTCGCGGTTGGGTGCGCACGATCCGTGCCAAGCCAGCGTTCTCCTTCATCGAATTTAACGACGGCAGCAGCCTGAAAAATCTGCAGATCGTCGTCGATGCCGCTGTTGACGGTTACGAGGAGTCGATCAAACAGATCGGCACTGGAGCAAGTGTCGCCGCAACCGGCACACTGAAAGAGTCGCCGGGCAAGGGGCAACGCATCGAAATGCACGCGGCCACTTTGCGCGTCATCGGGACCGCCGATGCAGAAACATATCCCCTACAAAAGAAGCGGCACAGCTTTGAGTTCCTGCGAGAAATCGCTCACCTCAGGCCGCGCACCAATACCATCGGTGCCGTTGCCCGTGTCCGCAATGCGGTGACGGCTTCGATTCACAACTTCTTCCAGTCCCGCGATTTCGTTTACGTTCATACGCCGATTATTACCGCCAGCGATTGTGAAGGCGCCGGCGAAATGTTCCAGGTGACGACACTCGACCTGGCAAAGCTTGCACAGGTGAAAACCGAGATCGACTATTCGCAGGACTTTTTCGGCAAGCCGTCGTATCTCACCGTCAGCGGGCAGTTGGAAGCGGAAATCTACGCGACGTCGATGGGCGATTGCTACACGTTCGGCCCCACGTTTCGAGCCGAGAATTCCAACACCAGCCGGCATTTGGCCGAGTTCTGGATGATCGAGCCAGAGATGCCGTTTTACGAGTTGGACGACAACATGCAGCTCGCCGAAGAGTTCATTCGCAGCGTCGTCACCGATGTGCTAACCAATTGCCCCGAAGACATGGAGTTCTTCAACCTCCGCATCGACGACACGTTATTAGAGACTCTGAAGAACATTACCGACAACGAATTCATCCGCCTGCCGTACACCGAAGCGGTCGAGATTCTCGAAAAGAGCGGCAAGAAGTTCGATTACGCCGTCGAATGGGGCCGCGACCTGCAATCGGAACACGAACGGTTTCTCACCGAAGAGCATTTCAAGCAGCCGGTCATTTTGTTCGACTACCCGCGAACCATTAAGCCGTTTTACATGCGCGTGAACGACGACGGCAAAACCGTGCGGGCGATGGACGTGCTGGTGCCACGCGTCGGCGAGATCATCGGCGGCAGCCAACGCGAAGAACGGTACGACGTACTCGTCGATCGAATGAAAGAATGCGACGTACTTCCGGACGACTACTGGTGGTACCTCGACCTGAGGCGGTACGGCAGCGTCCCGCATTCCGGCTTCGGTTTGGGTCTGGAGCGACTGGTGCAATTAGTCACCGGCATGCAAAACATCCGCGACGTGATTCCGTTTCCGCGAACACCGAAGAACGCCGAGTTTTAGTCTGGCAGTGAGAGTTTAGGTCGGCGACATTCCGCTTTGGCTGCCGGGAATTACCGCGGACTACGTTGATAAGCACGGATAATAAACAATATCCCCTCTTTATCCGCTGCCATCCGCGAAATCCGCGGTTTCCGACTGCAATGACATGACTGTTGGTGCACTCTCGTCAGGAGTCTGCCGAATTGTCACGGTTTTTGGCGGCTTCGATGAAATAAATCGGTTGGTACATTCATCTTGTACCCGTATCTTGCGGTAATTCTTGCGAATTGAATTCAGCATTTCGGAGATGGCAATGTCGAAACGGCCTTGTGGGCTGCTGACGCTGGTGGTTGTGTTATCAATTGGTGCCACCGCTGTGGCCGCCGATGATCCTGCCGGGATCGAGTTCTTCGAAAAGAACATTCGGCCCGTACTGGTGAGCAAATGTTACAGTTGCCACTCCGCTAAGGCGAAGAAGCTCAAGGGCGGGTTGTTGCTCGACACGCGTGAAGCGACTCGCCGTGGTGGCGAATCGGGTCACGCCGTCGTTCCCGGTAACCTCGAAGACAGCCTGCTGATCGAATCGATTCGGTATGAGGGGCTGGAGATGCCCCCGAAAGAGCAATTGCCCGCCGCCGTCATCGCCAAGTTCGAGAAATGGGTGAAGATGGGGGCACCCGATCCACGAGGCGGAAAGACCGACCCGGCCCCGCGCGTGATCGATTTTGATGAGGCCCGCAAGTTCTGGTCGTTCCAGCCGATCGCCGATCCGAAGCCCCCCAAAGTTGCCGACGGCAAATGGGCGGAAAGCGACATCGACCGCTTCGTTCTGGCTCGTCTCGAAGCGAAGGACCTGAAGCCGGTGGCCGACGCCGATCTCCGCACGCTGGTGCGACGCACTTACTTCGATCTCATCGGCCTTCCCCCGACACCGAAGCAGGTGGATGAATTCGTTTCCGATCCTTCGCCCGCCGCATTCGCGAAGCTCGTTGATCGACTGCTCGAATCGCCTCAGTTTGGTGAACGTTGGGGGCGGCATTGGCTCGACGTGGTCCGCTACGGCGAATCGACCGGCATGGAACGCAACTACAGCTACCCGCATGCGTGGCGTTATCGCGACTATGTTATTGAATCGTTCAACGCCGACAAGCCGTTCAACCGTTTCCTCACCGAACAGGTGGCGGGCGATTTAATGCCGGCCGAAAGCACCTCGCAGCGACACGCGCAGACCATCGCGACCGGCCTGTTGGCAATCGGCACGAAGTCGCTCAACGAGCGGAACCGCGAGAAGTTTGCTATGGACATCGTTGATGACCAGATCGACGTGACCACCCGTGCGTTTCTTGGATTGACCGGCGCATGTGCTCGCTGCCACGACCACAAATTCGACCCGATTCCCACCAAGGAATATTACGCGTTGGCCGGAATCTTCCGTAGCACGGCGACGTACTACGGCACAGGATCGAACCGTGGAAATCGACAGCAGGGCCAACTGTTGGCATTGGCGGCAGACGGCGTCCGTCCCGTCGCCTCCAAAGGTGGTGGCGCTAAGAAGAATAACGCCGCTAACAAGAAGGCAGCCAACCAATTGCGGGCTGCACGCAAGAGGTTGCAGAAGTTTAATAAACAGGCTGGTGATGACCCCAACGCCAATCAGGCGGCTCTCATCAAGCGAACGACTGCGCAGATCAAGCGACTGCAAAAGCTCGCGAAGCCGCAGAAAGCTGGCAAGAAACCCGCTGCCCCCGTTGGCAAGAACGTGGGACTGGCGATGGGGGTTGCCGATGGTAACCCAAGTGATACGCAGATTCGCATCCGCGGCAACGCTGATGAACGGGGCGAAACTGTCCCCCGTGGCTTCCTCACAATCGCAACCTTGGGCGACGCCCCCAAGATTGGCGATGCAGCGAGCGGTCGCTTGGAATTAGCAGAGTGGATGACGCAAGACAGCAATCCGTTGACGGCACGCGTCGCCGTAAACCGCGCATGGCAGCATCTGTTCGGTCGTGGCATCGTGCGGACGGTCAACAACTTCGGCAAGAATGGCGAACGCCCCACGCATCCGGAATTGTTGGATCATCTCGCATCACGGTTCGTCGAGAACAACTGGTCGGTCAAACGACTCGTTCGTTCGATCGTGATGAGCCATTCGTACCGGTTGGGAAGCCGGCCGAATGCTGCGGCCGAGAAAGTCGATCCCGAAAACCAATTGTTGTGGAGGGCCAATCATCGTCGCCTCGAAGCCGAAGCCATTCGCGATGCGATCCTCGCCGCCAGCGGGCAACTCGACCGAGCGCCCGGTGACAAGTCGGTCGTGGCAACCGTCGGCGACGGAGACATCGGCCGCTCGATTCAGCCCGCTCGGTTTGCCGTCGATAGCGTCAAACGCAGCGTCTATCTGCCCATCGTCCGCAGTGCCGTTCCCGAAGCGCTCCGCGTGTTCGATTTCCCCGAGCCAAGCATCATCTCCGGGCAACGGGATGTCACCACGGTTCCCACACAGGCGTTATTTATGATGAACAGCGAGTTCGTCCTCCAGCAGTCGCGCCACATGGCCACGCGAGTTATCAGCGGAGCCGAAACGAATTCGGACCGCGTGACGTTGGCCTATCGGCTGACCCTGTGCCGCGAGCCGTCGAAAGCAGAAATCCAGCGGGCAGTCGAATTCATCGAACAGACCTCGGCGCAGGCCGAAGAGACCGAGGTCAAAGACAACATGAAAGCCTGGTCCGGATTCTGTCAGGTGCTAGTGGCATCGGCCGAGTTCCGTTACATCGAATAACACGAAGCCAACTAGCTGCGGTGCAATGCACCGCAGTTACGCACTCAACAAACAAGAGAGGGACGCTGAAATGCTCCAACTATCTCGTCGTGAAGTTCTTCAGTCGATCTCATGCGGATTCGGATTCACGGCGTTCGCCGGGCTGGCGGCCGAAGTGGCTCAGAAAGAATTCCAGAGCCCACTCGCCCCCAAGCAACCGCATTTCGCGGCGCGTGCTAAGCGGGTGATATTCCTCTGCATGCGGGGCGGCCCTTCGCATGTCGATACCTTCGACTACAAACCCATGCTGGAAGAATACTCCGGTAAAAGCCCCGGCGAAGCAAGCGGCGGGCTGAACAATCAGAAGGGCCGCAAGCTCAAGCCGTCTCCGTGGGCATTCAAACAGCATGGCGAAAGCGGGCTGCCGATTTCCGAATTATTCCCGCATGTCGCGAAGCACGCCGACGATTTGTGTCTGCTGAACGGTTCGCACACCACACTGCCCAACCACCCGCAGGCTTTGGTCGAACTGCATACCGGCAACTTCCAGTTCGTTCGCCCGTCGGTCGGTGCCTGGATGCTGTATGGGCTGGGAACCGAGAACCAGGACCTGCCCGGTTTCATCACCATCAAGCCACCTGCCCGACTCGGCGGCGCGCAAAACTACGGCAGCGCATTTCTGCCAGCCATCTATCAGGGAACCCCCATCGGGCAGACGCGGCAGGCGTTGAAAGATGCCCGCGTGCAGAACCTCAACAACCCGCAGCTCACCGCGAAAGCCCAGCGGCAGCAAATCGACCTGTTGCAGTCGCTCAACCGCGATCTCGCTGATCGACAACCGGATAACTCACAAATTGATGGCGTCATTCAATCGTATGAATTGGCGTTTCGCATGCAGTCGGCAGTTCCCAAACTGCTCGATCTCACCAACGAAACGGAAGAATCGCTGAAGCTCTACGGAATTGGAAACGGCCCCACCGACGACTTCGGTCGTCAATGCTTGCTCGCGCGACGATTCGTCGAAGCCGGCGTTCGGTACGTCGAATTGACGCACGAAAACTGGGACCAGCACAAATCACTCAAGGCCCGCTTGGGGGCCAACTGCAAAGCGACCGATCAACCGATCGCTGCTCTGCTTGCCGACCTCAAACGCCGCGACATGCTCAAGGACACGCTGGTGATTTGGGGCGGTGAATTCGGACGAACCCCAGCCGTTCGCAACGACGACGGTCGCGATCACAACTCGGCCGGATTCACCATGTGGATGGCCGGCGGCGGTGTTAAGGGCGGCCTTCGCTATGGCGCGACCGATGACTTCGGCATCGCCGCCGTCGAAGATAAATTCCACACCCACGACCTGCACGCCACCACGCTGCACCTGTTGGGCCTCGATCACACCCGGCTCACCTACCGCTACGCCGGCCGCGATTTCCGCCTCACCGACGTCTTCGGTCGAGTCGCCGAAAAGATTATCGCCTGAGTTGAACGGTGGAGAAGCACTCTACGGGCGCTTGAGCAACTCGGTGGCACCCAGTCCGTACCCACACGCACTTGGCCGATTAAAGGCGGCCGAGCGCGAGTGTCGATTTGCCCTTTGGCAGATCAAAACAGGCAACGACATGTGATTTCTCGCGGACCCAACCGCCCGACTTCAACTGGCTGACTTTCTTGACCGGGCTGAGTGTGGCAGGCCGACCGGCGCTGGTCAGTGTCGGTTGTGTGTCGTTGTTCGCGGGTAACCGCACTGTGAAATCGGGACAGGCGAACGGTGCGGTAAACGTGATGCGGTCACCGTCTCTGGTAGCACGTGTCAGTTCTTTCGCGGCCCAGTAGCGGGCAATGTCGGTCAGTTTCATCCACCGGAGATGGTCGAACCGAGCATGCATGCGGCGAACCGCTTCCTGAAATATCTTGAAACCGATCTCTTCACCGTTGAAGTAGATTCCGGTCCAATGACATAGCATGATCGCCGGCTCGCCCCGCTCGATCACTTCCACCATCCGGCCCGATTTCAGATCGGCCGAAATGAACCGATCGACGCCGACGGGATCCGAACAATCCCAGCCGCCGGTCCAATCGCCGGTGCAGGCGATAATCGAGACGACACATTTCGGGTCGCGGCTTCCGAGGCCCGAAGCGTACTCGACCCGGGGAACGACACTTTTCTCACCGTCGGCAATCACAAATTTGAAATAGTGTGGGATCTCGGATCGATAGACGTCCCGTACCGATTCCAACGTCGCCTGGGCAAGTTCCGGAACAACTTTTCCGGCGAATCCGCCCGGGGTGGTCACGCCGTCGCAGTCCAAACCGGCATTCTTCAGAATCCGCAGGGCATAGGCCAGATAATCTGCCAACTCATCGACCGATTTTCCGTCGGTCCAACTCCAATTTTCCATGAACTGTGGACCCCGCTGCGGATAGGGGTGTCCCGTCTTCGTGTCGATCACGCGGGTGTGAGTGACCATCTCCGGATGAATGTCCCAGTTGGGCATCATCAACTCGCGAACAAGTTTGAGACTGTTGGCCAGTTCGCGCGACGTCCAACCCGGCAATTCGCGGTCAACCCGCCCGACACAGGCAGGGTAGGGGACAATGCTGTACTTCCCTTTCACCCCTTGCTCGCCACACCAGTTGCCAAACTTGCGTACGAAGTCGTCGGGAATTTCGTCGGGCCACTTTCGCCACGGTTGGGTCTTGTATCGCTCGTAGTTCCAGCCTGCCGCAAATTGCGGCACGGCAAACTTGTTGAGGTTCACCAGGCAGGTTGAGTCGTCGATGATGAACGACAGCGGCACCCGCATCCGTGGATTCAGCACCTCGACCGACTTGTCGCGAATCGGACGCTCACCGGCAATCTGTGCCGGTAGCTGTGAAGTCCCAATTCCCAATCCCGCCGCGGCAAGACCGCTGGCGGTACTCATGAGAAAATCGCGTCGATTCAAATGTTGCATCGAATTCACTGTTGTTTGTGTTTCGTTGCGTTACTTCCGCTTGCCGATGCAATACAGAACCTGCGTGGATCGCAGAAACAGTTGGCCGTCGCTGGGGGTCAGCGATGCGCGGAAGACTTCTTCGTCGGCCGCATCGACTTTGTTCTGAGAGACAATCTCCATTTTCTCACCCGGTCGCACGGCGATCGTTTCACCGGCTTCATTAACAAAGAATGCCAGGCCGCCAAATGCCACCGGCGCTGCTGAGACGGTTTTCGCGGCACCGAGTCGTCCCTGCCATAACTCCTTGCCAGTTTTTGAATCATAGCAGGCGACGATGCCCTTCATATTGGCTGCGAGGATGTATCCGTCGATCACAATCGGCGAAGGCAGATCGCGTCCCCCGCCGCGTTTGGTTGTCCAAGCCAGATGTGTTGCGGTCACTTCGCCATTTCCGCCGGGGCGGATTGCATAGATCGGAGCGGGGCGACCGCAAAGAACTGCCAGCACGTCGCCGGCCGGTGTCACGGTCGGCGTTCCGCGTCCGCGAGTGTTTTTGAAGTACCAGTACTCGCTGCCAGTATCGGGATTGTAAGCGCGAACGCCCGTGTCACCGTTAACGACCAACTCCTCACGGCCGCCCGCTTCAATCAGAATTGGCGAACTCCAGCCGCGGGCGTCGTCGCGTTTTGTTCGCCAGAGTTCCTTGCCGGTCTTCTTGTTGAGGGCGACGATGTAGGCGTTCTTTTCGGAATCGCAATTCTGAATGACCATGTCGCGAACCAGCAGCGGGCAGGCCGCCGTTCCCCACGGCGATTCAAAGTGGCCCAGATCTCTTTTCCAGACTGGCTTTCCTGCGACGGTGTAGCAGTGCAATCCGCCGCCACGGCCGAAGAATGCGTAAACGTGTTCGCCGTCGGTCGCGCAAGTCGCCGATGCCCAGCCATTCATCCGATGCGACGGTTCCGGATCGCCGGTCCAAGCCGTGTGTTCCCAGAGCGGGCGTCCGGTGTTGCGGTCCAGGCACATCACCAACCGCTGCCGTCCGTTTTGTAATTCGCTGGTGAGGAAAATCCGCTCGCCCCAAATGACCGGAGAGGATTGCCCTGTTCCCTTCAGTTGAGCTTTCCACGTCACCGAATCGTTCGTCCACTTTGTCGGCAGGCCCGCTTCCTTCGCATGGCCATTGCCGTACGGTCCCCGCCAACCGGGCCAATTCTCTTCAGCCTGTGCCGTCAGCGTGAACGCAAGCAGAACTATACCGGTGAGCGTCGCGCGAAAGCAATTGGTAGTCACAAGTGTCTCCAGGGAAGCGAAACGAGTGGGCATCGGAAGGAATTAACGGCCCGGTGGGAAATCTCTCTGAACCCTCCGGCGATTTGGTACAACCATCAAACTATCAGAATGTGTCGGGGATGTGCAAACGTGACGGCCCCCTTCTGCCACTCTCGCAATGACAGGCGAACGCGGCGTCATCCCGCAGCCGGATCAGGATCGTCACACCAAATTGTGAGAGTCGCCCTCGAATTGCCCAGGTCAATATTGCGAATCTGGACTCGTAACACATCGATCCCCGTGCGTTGGCTCAGGTCGGCCAACAACTCTGCACGATTTGCAGGGCCGAGCCATTCGAGTTTGTCGTATTCTACCGTGTGTTTTTGTTGCTTCGGCCCGACTGCCTTTTTCTCTTTCCAGGTTGGTTGAGGCTGTTGTGTGCGTCCGACGATTCGTTCCTTCAGCAGGGCTGCACCCAAGATCAACACGTTAATTGTCGCAACTTCGGCGTAGCTGGTCTTCCTGTTCGACAGCGCATTGATGACAGCGATGCCGATCACGACGAATAAATAGGTCATCTCTTTCGCGCGAATCGTGCGCGTGCGATATCGCAGCACGCCAAAAATCGCGAACAGGCCGAGCGCCATTCCCATGCCCAACTCGAGCTTCTTCAACGAAAAGCAGATGAAGAACACCGTCACGTTCATCATCACAGCGGTGAAGGCGAACTCGCGCTCGCTCTGGCTGGGATAAATTGCAAACCGGACGATGATCGACAGAAAGAAGACGTTGATCGTAAAGCGAACGAGAAGCTTGAAAATGTCGTCGTCAAACAGCGGAACCTCGAGAAACTCCATTGATGTGGCCTATCTAGGGGATTCCTGCTTGGGTTCGCTCGGCTTCTCGCCGACCAGCTTCAATGCCTCATTAACGAGTTTCTCTGCCTCCGCAGGCTTGCCTTGTTGAAGCAGCGGGCCGATTTTTTGCATCAGCTTGAGAATTGGCGCGATATCCTGACCGTTTTTCTGCATCTGCTGCACGCGTTGCTGCATTCGCTGAATCTTGGCTGCGAGTTGCGGCGGAAACCCTCCCGGACGGCCACCGCGAGGTCGGCGCACGGCTTTCGGTCGGTTGCCCGGTTTCTCCAACTGTTTGAGGGCGCTGGCGTGACGCTTGCGAACAAAATCTTTCATCGATGCGACAACGTCGTCGTAGCTGCGATCGGAAGGCACGGTGACGCGTCGATGAGGAAATGGATCTGTTTCCAGGTCGTCTTTGATCAGCGCGTATTTGGCGTCGATGACTTCGCAGAGTCGTTTTGGCTCAAAGTACTTATCGAGAATCACGCGAGCGGCGCGGCGGTATTGTTCCAGCAGCACGGGATCGGTCACGATGCGTTCCAGCAACGGGCTTGGCCCCCCGCTCAACGGCACAGGCCACGCGGCATTCCAATCGGCCAACACATGGATTTGCCCAAACGCGGTTTCGGTAAATCCCACGTCGAGATCCCAGGGCAGATATCGCCAGCGGTCATTCTTGGGATTGTGGTAGAGATAATAGTTGTGCGGATTCCAGCCCGTCAGTTGATCGAAGGCTCCCGACAGTAGCATAACGGCCGTCACTTTCAAGAAATCATTCACTTCGAATTTCGATTCCAGCTTCTCCGCGAACCCGTTCTTCTCTGCCCCATTGATGAACCTGATAAGCTCAACCAGCCGTTCCCGTCTTTTCTTTGCCGACTTGCTCTTTGCCTCGAACGCCCGCTTGTAAGCCGATGGATCGTCGCCGATGAATTGCAGATTTGCCCCCGGTCCCCCTTCATCCACCTTAAACAATTGACCGCTCGGATCGGGCAGATGATTTTCGATGAACGATTCATCGATTCGTTCAACGTTGCCGTAGACCCCGATGTACTCGCCGTTCAAGTAGAGCTTCGCAAAGTTGCAGCGGTGCGTCTTGATGCCCTGATCGCGAAGAATATCGGTAATTATCGGTTCGCTGAACAGGCTGCCGAACTGCACACCGTTGTCGAACGAAACCCGTCGTAGTCCGAAGAAGCGACCGTCGTCATCGTACTTGTCAAACTTGACCAGGTAACTCCGCTTGTGCTGCTGATTGGGATTGGACGAGCTATTGCCCTTGAAGCGAACGGCCACCTTCTTGACCGAAACATCCCGCCACCGAAACGACGCCGGCACATACACCCGCGTCGGCAGCGCCGCCAGCATGCGTTGCCGATTCTCTTTGGTGATTTCCAGGTGAATCGACTGGACCTTGTCCGCACGGTAGTACTCATCCAGCCGATCACCATCGGCCGCATTGGCACCGGCAACGTTGCCACATAAGGTCGTCAGGACAACGCACAAGAATGGAAACTTCATGTTCGCGATTCACTCCAGAGACAGAGAAACGCCAGGATTGCAAGGCGGCTGTGGGGACGCACGGAACCTCACAAGAAACCAGATGAGCCAAGACACCAATCTTAGCATCTACCTGTCCGATTGCCCCACGAGTCGAGCGACATCAGCGACGGGCGTCTTGGGCCGATCAACGGTACCCCACAGTCGAGTGCGTCTCTAACGGTACCCACTTCACAATTATCTTTGGCTCAAGGATGAATGCTGACTGAAGTCCTCTCGATGTCCTTCACCCACTCGATAAATGGTATCGGAGTTGATGCGAGAGGGGAAATGGAATGTCCCTAACGTATCGTTCTGGGAGGCTCCCGTTGATGCATCTCAGCCGCCGCCCCCCAATCGAAGGGTGTTGCCATTCGTTCGTCGAACACCCTTGGATTGTCGGGCCAAGGTGCGGTGCGTTCGAAATGTCATCCTCGATAAGTTGGTGTGATTTCGCTAACATCGATTGACAGACATTCCGAGAGTCACGTTTTTCCTTCTTTTCCGAGGACGATCAACGATGCGGTTTCTTCTGTTGTCTGTTCTGTTGCTATCCTTCCCCCTTCCGGCCTTTGGCCAGGCGAAAATGCCCAAGGCGCGAATCGTCTTCCTTACCCCGGCCGACGTCGATCCGCCTCCCGGTGTCTCCAAGCGATTGACGCAGGTGGCCGACTACGCTGAAGCGATGTTGATTAAGTGGATGAAAGCCTGGAACTATCCGCCGAAACGCGAACAAATCTTTCAACGGAACGCCGATGGCAGCGTGAAGATTCTCTTCGTCAAATCCCCCGATTCGCTTGCGAGTGGAAGATTCCCGTTGAAGGACGGGAACCTGTCGCGAAAGGGAAAGCTGCTGGCGATGAAGAAATTCAAAATCCCAAGAACGTTGGATGTCTGGTGGGTTTGGGTTTACGCGGGCGAATCAAATATGAACTACAGCAGCTTTCGTGGCTCCGGCAATGCGGCGGTGGGGGGGTTATCGGAGGCCAAATATGTGAATCTATCGGGTGACATCTCGACGACTGACAAATTGGCGAACCCGTTTCTGACAAAAGTGACGTGCAAAGGCGCCATTCACGAATTTGGCCATGCGCTCGGGCTTCCGCACAATGGCCCACTTGTGAAACTTGACCTCGGCATGCCGCTCATGGGCGCGACGATCAAGAATTATCGCAGGCGGATGAAAAACGGGGAGGCGCGAGGTTATGTCACGAAAGCCTCGGCGGCGATCCTGTGGAAGCATCCGTTATTCACCGGGACACAACGACAACGCTATCTGATTCCAAAGGTCCAATGGCATGACATTGTCGTGAAGAACGACCGAAAAAAACGCATCGCCCAACTTACGGGACGTATCACCTCGAAAGTCGCTGTACATAGCGTGATCGTTTACGACACGGCACCCGCCGTGCAGACCATGTATTTCCAAAAGCCGTACACGGCCCGCGTTTTGAAGGATGGAACATTCAATATCACGATTAGCGAACCGTTGACTGTGCAGACAAACGGGACGTTGAAAGTCGTCGCCTGTTGCGAAAACGGAACGATGACCGGCGACGGAAAGGGCCGCGGACTTAAGAGTGCGCATGAGGTTGTTTATCGGACATCGCGCACGGGGTATCAGTTGATCAAGTAAGATGAAGTGGTCGGCGTTTGGCGAATGTCTATCGAGCAGGCCGGTCCACGCTTACTATCCGATTGGGGAATGTTCGTCTGCCGCAGGGATTTCGCGGCCAAAGTCTCAGGCGATGACCTCTTTAACGACGTCGCCATGCACGTCGGTCAGGCGATAGTCTCGGCCGCTGTAGCGGTAGGTCAACTTCTCGTGGTTGAGTCCCATCAGATGCAGGATTGTGGCGTGCAGGTCGTGGACGTGGACGCGATCTTCGACGGCTGTCAGGCCGAAATTGCAGGTGGCTCCGTGAGAGTATCCGGCTTTGACGCCGCCGCCGGCCATCCAGACGGTGTAACCGTAGTGATCGTGGTCGCGGCCCTTTTGACCTTCCGACGTTGGCGCGCGGCCGAATTCGCCGCCCCAAATCACCAGCGTTTCGTCGAGCATGCCGCGCTGCTTCAAATCTTTCAGCAGTGCAGCGATGCCTTGATCGCACGCTTTGGCAAGCCGGGCGTGGCCGCCGACGATGTCGTTGTGTCCGGTGTCCCAGGCGATGTCGTAGCCGTCGATGGAATGCGAGACCTGCACCATCCGCACGCCGCGTTCAACCAGCCGTCGCGCGAGCAAGCAACCTTTGGCGTATTCGCTGCCGCCGTACATATCCAGAGTCGGTTTGGTTTCCTTGGAAACGTCGAAGACTTCCGGCGCCGCGAACTGCATGCGGAAGGCCATCTCCATCGCCTGGATGCTGGCTTCGAGGTTCTGATCCTTAACTTGTCGTTTCAGGTGGACCTTGTTGAGCTGCGCCAATAGGTCGGCTTGCTCGCGGAGCTCGCCGCGCTGTAGTAGTGGGTTTTTGAGGTCACGCAGTGCGCGCTCGGGGTGCATTTGCCCAACGTTGACATAGCAGCCGTTGTACGCACCGGGCAGAAAGCTGTTGCCCCAGTTGGCTGCCTTGCCTCGTGGTTGTGCGCGGGGAGACATGGCGACGAAGCCAGGCAGATCCTGATTCTCGGTCCCCAGTCCGTAAACGAGTCACGATCCCATGCTGGGGCGGTTGGGTTGGAGATGGCCGAGGTTGGCCATCATAATCGCGCCGGCATGCTCGGGGATGTTGGTGTGCATGGAATGGATGAAGCAGATGTCATCGACCATCTCGGCGACGTGCGGAAAGATGTCGCTGACCCACTTGCCGCATTGGCCGTATTGTTTGAAGCCGAACGGCGATTTCATCAAACCGTTTTTCGTATTGCGCAGCGATTTGCGATTGACGCTATCGGGGCGTTGACCTGCGTACTTTTCGAGATCGGGTTTGTGATCGAAGGTATCGACCTGCGAAGGCCCGCCGGGCATGAATAGTTGAATGACGCGTTTCGCCTTCGGTGCGAAGTGCGGCATTTTGGGGGTGAGGGGTGAGACCGCTGCCGTTGCCGTTTCGGCTAGCATTCCCGCCATCCCGAGCGTGCCGAAGCCCGCACCTATTCGCGTGAGCATCTGGCGACGAGAAACGCCGGGCAAACTGTATTCGTTCATTGCAACATCCTTGGGGCTATTCGACGTGCATCAATTCGTTCGAGCTAAGTAGCACTTGCGCGTACTGCCGCAACCGTTTCTGGCTGCGGGATCGATCGCTGGGGTTCTCGAGTTTCAAGTAGGCCAGTCCGATTTGCTTTTCTTCGGCGGTTGGCAATCGACCGAATAACAGGCGATAGGCACGGTCGATTTGCAGCTCGGTGGTTTGCCGTTCTTTCTGCAAACTCGCGGCAAATAACTCGGCCCGCCTTAACATGTAGCCGTTATTCATCATGAAGAGGTATTGCTGGGGGACGGCACCGGGTGTGCGTTGGGCGACGGTGGCCCGCATCTGTGGAAAGTCGAACAGTCGCATGAACCCGTCCGGCTGAACCTGGTCGCCGTTGCGGCTGATCTTCATGTAAATGGTGCGGCGGGGGACGTCGATGTTGTTTGCCGGCGGACCACCCGATTTGCGGTCGAGTTCGCCGGTGGCGGTTAGCAGAGTATCACGCCAGGCTTCGACATCGAGCCGCCGTGGATTCATCCGCCAGATCAGCCGGTTGTCACCATCGGCTCGAAAGCTCCGTTCATCGTAGCGGCTGCCCATATGATATGTCGCCGAAAGCATGATTTCACGATGCAACTGTTTGATCGACCAACCCTGTTCGATGAACCGTGAGGCGAGCCAGTCGAGTAGTAAGGGGTGCGTTGGTTTTTCGCCCAGTGTGCCGAAGTTGCTGGGCGTGCGAACCAATGCCTGGCCGAAATGATGAAGCCAGACACGGTTGACGAACACGCGCGCGGTCAACGGGTTGTCGGGGCTGGTGATTGCCTCGGCCAATTCGATGCGACCACTGCCCTTGGTGAACCTTGGCGGATTCTCGCTAGTTAAGATACGCAGGAATCGTCTGGGGGCAACCGGTCCCAATCGCAAGAGATTGCCACGCAGCGCCAGCTTCATGTCGGCACTTCCACGTTCGGCGAGCGCGTGAACCGAGTCGAGGGCAGGTGGCGCATTTTTCCTGAGTTGGTCCAACTCCGCGCGTTGCTTCTTCAATTCGTCCAACTCAGCAGGTGTTGGTTTGCGTCCGTCTTTTTTCGATTCGCGTTCGAGTTTGCGGATGCTTGCGTCGCGTTCCCGGATTTCCTGTTGTGCCTTGTTGAACCGATCGATAACAGGTTGCGGGGCAATTGGCTTGATGATGGCATTCGTGTTGTTGAAGACACCGGCCAGCGAGTAGTAATCGAGCTGCGGAATCGGATCGAATTTGTGTTCGTGACACCGGGCACACGAGACCGTGAGCGCCAGGATTCCACGGGTGAGCGTATCGACGCGATCGTCTAATGTTTCCGACATCGCCTGGGCTTTCGCGACGGGATCACCGCCGTCGGAAATGTATGTCGGTCCCAATGCAAAGAAGCCGGTTGCAACGGCGCCGTGTTCTTTGTCGATGAGATCACCTGCAACTTGCATGCGAACAAATTCGTCGTAGGGCAAATCGCGGTTCAACGCCTCGATCACCCAATCGCGATACCTCCAGGCGTGCGGTTGTCCCCGACCGTCAAGAAACCCGCCGAACCCGTCGCTGTAGCGGGCCACATCCAGCCAATGGCGTCCCCACCGTTCGCCATAATGTGGGGAATCGAGCAGTCGATTCAGCAGTTTCTCATAGGCATCGGGCTGCGAATCACTGACGAATGCATCGACTTCTTCCGGCGTGGGCGGCAATCCAATCAGGTCGAAATAGACGCGGCGGATGAGGACGCGACGGTCTGCCGCCGGTGTCGGCTTCAGGCCGGATGTCTCAAGGCGGGCGAGAACAAATCGATCAATGTCATTCTTGGGCCAAGCTGCATTTGTTACCTGAGGCGGAGCAGGGCGTCCGACCGGACGGAACGCCCAATGTTCCTGGCGGAGTGTTTTCCAGTCGAGCGGTTTTTCTCCAGCCGTCGCAACGTTCACCGGCGTCGAACCATCTTTGGGCCACGGCGCGCCCATCTTCACCCATTTGACGAGCGAGGCGATCTCATTGGGCCGCAGTTTGCCCTTCGGTGGCATCTCGAAAGAAAGGGTTCTTCACCGATTTTAATGGGTGTTTTCAGCACGGTTTGAGTTTCAGTTTTCCACAGAAGAACAGGATGCGGGTGCGGTAGTTCGCAAAGTTGCGGAAGCCGCGGGCGTTCGACTTGATGGA
>Ga0302133_10000537_pt1 | contig 23996 bp, 20 predicted proteins | sample CB9_331_MG_FD_203121 | JGI IMG/M metagenome (GOLD analysis project Ga0302133, IMG submission 203121) | Marine microbial communities from Western Arctic Ocean, Canada - CB9_33.1 | ecosystem: Environmental > Aquatic > Marine > Oceanic | place: Canada: Western Arctic Ocean | collected 2017-09-19 | reverse complement strand
CGCTTTGCGCCCCACCTAACCCATCTTTATCTTACGCCCCACCCAAACATATTTGGTTCGGGGGTGCGTTTGTTTTCCGGTAAAACGGACGAAATGAATTTAGTTTTTGAAGCAACGATTCCCATTCATGGGGAAAAAGGCCTTTATCAATTTCAATATCGGATAAACAGTGACGTTCATCACAGCAGGTAACGGTTAAAGGTGTAAATTTGGTGTTAACAAAAAAGACCCGCTAACCTATTAAAGAGTAGCGGGTCTTTTTTGTTTTTAAAACTACCGATTCTTTATGCTTTAGCGCGCTTAGCTTTTACAATTGCAGCCTTAATTTTCCCCCGTAAAACCCGATTGTCCAAAGCGTTGATTTCATCCATATTTCCACTTAAACCAGCCTCAACCAATCGGGAGATTAAGTCTTCATCTGACTCTCCCCCCAAAGAAGGTGGGGCGCTTTCTGAAGCAGAGGGAGCAGGTGGGGGAGAAGACAACATCGGCATGGCCGGTCGCTCAACAGAGCCTCGTTTAATTTTAACCAGCATTGCTTTGGCCTTCCCACGTGTAGGCTTATCCGTTATTGCTGCTATGGGCTCATCATCGCCATCAAGGGCCCGGTTAACAACAAAGGAAATTAAATCATCCGGCGCTGAGAAGTCCGGAAGCCCGACAGTATCGGCCAAAGCGCTTGTTGATGTCGGAGCACCAGTCGTTGGTTCCTCAGACAGCGCTTTAACCAAGTGGTCCGGCATTTTATTTCCCTTGCGTTTTGACTGGATGAGCATCGCCTTGGCCATTCCACGGGTGGGTTTGTCTGGAATGGCATTGATCAAATCCATATTGCCATCGAGCCCAGCCTGAACAGACCGAGCAATAATTGCCTCTCGACTATATTGAGGCCCCAAACCTTGAGACGAAGAAGTATCGTCTTTTTCTACCACCACATCTTCAGGTATAAAATAACCGAGATTATCTAAAATTTTTGATTTACTATTTGAAAATCCCCAGATAGACATCCAAGAGAAGAGACCACGGCTTGTCCGACGACAGACAACCGAAGTGCCGGCCGCCGTTGGGTTAAGATTAAACACAACGGTTTCTTTGTGTAATGGGTTAAAACGCATCTCCATAGCCAATTGTTTGTTTTCTTCTTTTGATAGGATTTTTCCACGAAATAATGGCGAGAAGCTAAAAGGACGGATTTGAATAAAAGAACCAGGTTGGAAATTGAACTTATCAAAAGAAAAACGATGGGCGTATCGACTGGATTCAACAACCGGCAATAATCGCAATATTCCAGGGAACCAAAAATTATAGTTTGATAGGCGTATAATTGTCTCCCAAACCAACTTAGGACGAGCGGCATATTCATGTTTAACAATCGTTTCCGCAGCAAAAGGTTGAAAATATGTTGAAACATTGCTCGTAATGACTGGATCTCGGCTTGCATCCACCACAAACAAGACAATCACAACAAAAACAGCTAAAATGGCAAGGGTTAAAATCATTCTAAATTATCCGAAATTAAGTTGGTATTTTACAGCAACAATTGGATAAGATTACACAGTTAGATAGACACTTAAACAAATAGTATGTTTTTATTTTAGAATTAATTTGTTATCAATTTCTTTAACCCATCAAAAAGAATGGAGTTTTAACGATTTTTCTAATATTTATTTTATTAATCTGGCTCTGCCTTTTTGTTTTTTTTGGTATTAGTCTGATAAAAGAAGAAGAAACCAGCCAAAAAATTAAATTCATGCTTTACGGACATCGCGGTCTATTGAACAAAGCACCTGAAAACACACGATTAGCCTATGAAGCCGCTGTCCACGCGGGGCTTGGCGGAATTGAATTGGATGTTGTTCAGACAAAAGACGGTGAAATCATTTGTTCCCACAATTTTGATTTAGAGCGGGAAACAAATGGGTTTGGTTATATTTACAATAAAATATGGTCGGATTTAAAAAATTTAAACATCGTCACTCATCGCGGCAGGGAAATGGAGCAGATACCCAGACTAATGGATGTCCTTGAGCAGCTTCCTATTAACTATATTATAAACATAGAGATAAAGACACATAAACTATTAGATATTTCAACGGCCACGAAAGTGGCCAAAATAATTCAAAAAGAAAACAGACACAAAACAACCCTTGTTTCCAGCTTTAATCCCGTTTCGCTTCGAAGAGTAAAAGGCGTCGACCCCGAAATCAAAACAGGGTTTTTGGTGGAAAACAGACGGATGATTTTGTTCACACCTCTTTCCAGAGCCGATTATTTACACCCAAGGGCGGATATGTTTAACAATCAAACGATGGACTATTGTGGACGTAATCGTTTAGGAACAAACATATGGACAGTTAACTCAGGACCGGGCATGGCCTTTTTTAGAAAACGGGACGTGGACGGAATAATAACAGACTACCCCGAAGTAAATCCTATCGAGATTTAATTTCGATGACACCGCCCATGTTGTTCGTTCCATACATGGTCGTCGCCTCAGCCGAAGGCAAAAACCGCATTTCTTTCACAGAATTTATTGATATATTGTCTAATTGATCGAGGCCACCCATCAACATTCCATTCATATATATAGACGGATCAATTCCCTTTCTCCGAAGCCAGATTGGTCGGGAGATTTCGATAGCATCTTTTGCTGTTTGTGCGATAGCAAGCTCCTTAATTTCTTCCTGGGATATAAAATTTTTTGGTCTCATCGGTTTCCGCTCGGCGCCATTAGACGTGCAACCAATCAACATAAAGATGCTTAGAAATAGAAATAGTTTTAATTTCACGAGATTCCTCCGAAGTTTCATAGCAGAATGTAAGTTTAATAATTAAAATATGAAGAGTAGTTTAGAATGAAAAGAATAAACGCACCTGAGTTGGAAAACTTATTTGATTCCAATGAAAAACTTGTTTTACTGGACGTGAGGGAACCCCACGAAGTGGCTTACGCTAAGATAGACCCCCACGTTCATATACCCATGGACACGATTCCCCTCCGTCACGAAGAATTAGACAAAGACACCCCCATTGTTGTTATGTGCCACACCGGGGCTCGGTCTGCTGCGGTGTGCAGCTTTTTGGAACCACTTGGATATGCGACGACGAACCTGGAGGGGGGCATCGACGCATGGTCACAACTGGTTGACCCAAGTGTGCCACGGTATTAGCGCTTAAAGCATCGCGTTTTGGTAAAAACCGTATTTCTTTCATAGAATTTATTGATATATTGTCTAATTAATCGAGGCCACCCATCAACCTTCCATTCATATACATGGATGGATCAAGTCCCTTTCTCCGAAGCCAGATTGGTCGAGCGACTTCGATAGCACCTTTTGCTGTTTGTGCGACAGCAAGCTCCTTAATTTCTTCCTGGGATATAAAATTACGTAGCATAGGGGGTTTCCGACCCGACCCATTTGAAGCACATCCGGCCACCAGAATAACCATCCAAACAATTTAGAGAAGCTTTAAATTCGGTTTGTTTTTCAATAGATTCACAGAGGAGACCGGCTTATGAAAAGACTACTTTGTATATGTATTTTGCTTGGATATGCGTTTGTATTGGGCCAAGCTGAAAGTGCGCAAGAGAGCCCTCCAGTTGCTGCAGCCCAATTTTCAGGTTCGGGGATCAGTGATTTGGAAACCCAAACCTTATTCAATCGATTTCTTGAGGAGTTGACCAAAGCGAGTGACAACCTGTTAATGGATCAGGAAAATATCAACGAAAAAATAGCTGGATTGGAAATGGGAACCGCAGGCTGTCTATCAGATGAATGTTTACAGGCGGGTTTAAGCGCTCTAGGTGTTCAGCAATTATTGGCGGGATCAATTAGTTTTAAAAAAAACAAATATAGAGTTAAAGTGCGAAAACTTGATGCTGCAAAAGCAAAACCAAATAAATATTCAATTCGTTATAAAGGCGAACCCGATGGTTTTATTACAGAGCTTGAAGTCTTGGCGTGGGAAATTATGGATAAGCAACCGCCGGAAAGACTCACGGGAAAAAGAAAGCCAAATCAAGAATCTATGATCGAAAAAATAGTTGAAAACCCAATGTTTAGTAAAGCGGTTGTTCTTGCAGCCGCCGGAATTGCAGGATCTTCATATTTAAAGCAGGCTAGCGGCGCTAAAACTTCAAGAGATAAAGCTAATAGCATGAAAGATTGGAAGCCAGGATACGATGCTCATATGGAAAGCGCTGATAAAGCACAAAGTAAAGCAAGTTTATCTTTAGTTGCAGCAATAGGGGCTTTAGCATATGGTTATTTTACTGGAGTTTTTAGTGATGATAATTGATAAACAATTGGCAGTTCTTGTTTGAATAAGATATCAAATAAATCCAAACAAAAATATTCCAATGGGGATTATTCCCCTGCGCTACAAAGAAACAGATAAAACAACACCCATCGTTGTCGTTTGTCACGGCATCGTTCGCACAGTCTAAGCATGTCAATACTCAGAGCCACTTGGATTTGATATTGCTACTTTAGAGGGTGGGATTCAAGCATATTCAAAAACGATTGACCCAACCGTTCCTGAATATTAAAATAATTTTAAAAACCCATTCACCTGAAAGCCTAATTGCGTTAAACATTCATTCGGTAATGAAAAAACAGCTTAGAGAAAAAGACATATTATGTATAACTCAGTAGCGACTGTCAACCCTTGGGGTTTTATAAAAATACTTAGGTGTTTATTAAATGAGTATATCAATCTTTAATTGGTAAAGGTTTATTTGTTATAATAAAATTTATAGAAAAATAAATTATGATTAAACATTAACACCAAAGACCAAATTAACTTTCTATGTTAGCTTAAATGAGCTGTAAAAAAACGACAATTTTAAGCAATAAGCTATATATACGATTGGTTTAATTATTAGGAAAGCTATGGTCGCAATCAAATTAATTAAATAAAGAATCCGAAATAAATAGTTATAATCCGGAAATACTATTATTATATTGACTTATTTATATGTTTAATCCGAAATTCCGAATAAATATTTATATAAAATGCCAATGCCCGATATATATAGTCTTGTCTCACAACTAGCTGGTCATAAACTTTCCAATCAAAACCCTACGCCCAGGTCATTACTTAAATATCTGCTTCCAATCGACAATGCTTATGGGTTTTATACGAGCAATAAAGTTGAATTTTATGATCCTATTCAAGATCAAATTTTTTATAGAAAATTTGATGTTAAAAATGAATCCATCAGATGTGACTCTATTGATTATATAAATGGTAGAATTGATTATTATAATAGGTTGTGGAATGAAGAGTTAGGTAAAAATAATAAACCAAATGGCAATACATACTATATACCCCATATAATGAAATGGACATTAAAGCTAAAACTTTCTATTCCTATTATATCCAATCCAAATGATTCAATTAAATTTGTTAATAAAAATTTAATTAGAACAATAGATAATGAGTATATTTATACTTTAAGTACAAAATTGGAAAATAAAGTTTTTGTTTCTGCGTTCAATAAGATGATATATGTATATATAGATTCTCTTAGGTCTGGGAATAATCTTATACCAGAAAACACACTATATAATCCTATAATAGAATATCAAGATTGGTTTATGTCATCAGGAATAGATATAGATAAAGCAGAAAGTTTATTGACGATAAAACCCGATAGTTTTAACACAGAATCACCTGTAGCATTTAATTCAAACTTCAAAAATGAATTAATTAGCGCTAAATATAGTATTAAAGCAAACCCAAAGGATCCAAAATGGAATTCTACCCCCGCTGAGTCTAAAATCATTAACTTAATTCAAAATGAAACCCTTGATGGTTTTCTCGATGATTTCAAATTTGAAAATATAAATAAAATTAATTTTAAAAAATTATCTATAAAATTGAAGTGTAGCGACAAGACTGCGAAAAAAATTATTGAAAAGCACGCACCATATTTACTAGATATAGAATAAGCAACTATCCTTTTAATGTTTAAAACATCTAGTTCCAGTGAATATCATAGAAATTCCATACTCATTGCAAGCATCGATTACTTCTTGATCCCGAATTGATCCTCCGGGCTGCATAACAGCACTTATACCAGAATCTTTTATTGCATCAATACTATCTCTGAAGGGAAAGAAAGCGTCTGATGCCAAGACCCCACCTTTTACTCTTTTAGCCCCCTTTCTTAATGCCATATGAACAGCATCCACTCGACTAACTTGTCCTGCACCCAAACCAATCGTGGTTTTGTTCTTTGAGATTAAAATACCATTAGACTTTGCATGTCTCAAAACTTTCCAAGTAAAGAGCGCATCCTCTATATTTTGAGAAGACGGTTGAATCTTTGTGACAATTTGCAAATCTTCTTTTTTTAATATCTTTACATCAACATTTTGTATAAGTAAGCCGCCATCTATATTTCTTAATTCAAGCTTAGGTTCTCGTTTTATAATTTCACCAATTTCTAAAACCCGAAGGTTTTTCCTTTTTGTAAAAATGCTCAAAGCTTCTTTTTCAAAATCAGGCGCTAAAACTATTTCAACAAAAACAGAGGTAATAGCAATTGCAACCTCTGCTGTACAGGTACGATTAAGAGCAACAATTCCTCCAAAGGCAGATAAAGAATCCGCATTAAATGCTCTATTATATACCTCTAGTAAATTATTACCAACGGCAACACCGCAAGGATTAGAATGTTTAACAATCACACTCGCAGGATCATCAAACTCTCTAATGCAAGCGAGAGCGCCATCTGCATCCATTATGTTATTATATGATAGTTTTTTACCCTGATAAATTTTAGCATTTAGAATATTATTATCTTTATATCCGGGTATTTTATAAGCAGCAGCTAATTGGTGAGGGTTTTCGCCATATCGCATGTCAGAATGTTTTATATATGTTAACGAAAGATCAGCTGATAATTTTTCTTCTTTTAAATAATTATGTATAATTGTATCGTATTGTGCCGTGTGCCCAAAAGCTTTAGAGGAAAATAACTGTCGAGTCTTGAAAGAAAGTTCACCCAATTGCAATTCATCGCTGATCATGGTATAATCAGCCGGATCTACCGCCACACAAACCCATCCAACATTTTTTGCAGCAGATCGGATCATGGTAGGACCGCCGATATCCACAGTTTCTAAAGCCAGCGCCAGGTCGCAATCTTTCCGGGAAATTGTTTCTGAAAAGGGGTAAAGGTTGCACACCACAAGGTCAATCCATTGAATATTGTTTTCTTTGGCATCGGCGCTGTGTTTGTCCCGAAGACCAAGAATTCCGCCCTCAATAAGTGGATTAATAGTTTTTACACGGCCATCCATAATTTCCGGAAATTTTGTGTAGTCACTAACATCCGTGACAGAAATATTGGCATCACGCAACACCTTGGCTGTGCCACCGGTTGATAAAATTTCTACACCGAGATTCTTGAGTGATTGAGCCAGTTCCACCACACCGGTCTTATCGAAGACTGAAACGAGTGCACGATTAATTTTGATTGGGTTTTGATTTAAAGTAGGACTATTTAACATGAGAATTATTTTGTATTAATTGTATAGCTTCAATAAAAGCTTCACCTTCTAATTTTTGCACTTTTGTTTTTAATGTTTCTACAGTTTCATCTGGTTCTACATTACATTTTTTCTGAATCAGGATTGGTCCTCCATCCAGCGCATCTGTGACATAATGAATCGTACAACCCGTTTCTGTTTCACCATTATTTAGCACGTCTTTATGAACGTTGGTATCCATCCCGCCAGCATATTTCGGCAACAGCGAAGGATGCACATTCAAGAGTCTGTCTCGCCATTCTCGGCAAAATTCTGCGGATAAAATTCGCATGAATCCAATAAGTAAAACCAAATCAACATTATACTCTTTTAAAAGGGACGTAATTTCAGCACCAAACGCTTCTCTGGATTTTCCTTTATGAGAAATAAACACCGCCGGCACATTATGCTTTTTAGCTCGTTCTAATATATAAGCACTCTTTAGATTAGACATCACAACAGAAGCCTGAGCATTCAATTCACCGGTTTTAATCGCATCAAATATGGCACACAGGTCCGTCCCTTTTGTGGAGCCGATAACACCGAGCTTAATCATCGTAAGGATTTCATATGATCAATACGCTTTTGAATGACTTCATCGGTCCCAATATCAGTCCGATGAAAGAGCGGACCAGCAATAGCAGACACGTCTTTTTCCGCAATTTTTTCCGCGTCCACAATTGTATCTGCAATTCCCAGAACTGCGACAGTTCGACTTCCAGCTTCGACCAAACTTGCCCCTTTGAAATCAACGGACGCATAAAACAATCCATCTGGATTAGAATTACCCGAAACTTCAATCGGCTCACCCTTTACGGGGTTGTTCGGATATCCTTCCGGAACAGCATATTTACAAACGGTGGCTTTCTTCAAAAATTGCACATCAATATTATCTAATGTTCCACCAGTAATTCCATTGCAAATCTCAATAAAGTCAGACTCCAAGAGCGAGAGAACATTCATGGCTTCCGGATCTCCAAAGCGCGCATTGTATTCGATGAGCTTCACACCATTGGCAGTGGCCATAAATCCACCGTAAAGGATGCCTTTGTATCCTTCTCCTAATTTATCCTTTACCGCATTCGCGGTTTTAATATTGATATCATGTGCTTGGGAAAGTTCATCGACCGATAGGAAGGGGAGCGAATGATTGGCGTCAGAGTAAGTCCCCATCCCACCGGTATTTGGCCCGGAATCGCCTTCGTAAGCTCGCTTGTGATCTTGAACAACAGGCATGTGCTTTAAGGTCTCGCCATCGCAAAAACTCATGAGCGAAAATTCTTCTCCAGTGAATTTTTCTTCTATGACAAATTCGCCATTATTATTCACCAATTCTTGGCAATAAGCCAATGCTTCATCATGAAAATGCAAATGTTCACCCGCCACCTTTACACCTTTTCCGCCGGCGAGGCCGTCATACTTTACCACATAGTTTTCGCCAAGCTCATTTAAGAAATCGGACACACCATTCATGGAATTAAAGGTATGATATTTAGGACCGCCGGGAATATTATATTCTTTCAATAAATTTCGGGTGAATGCTTTTGATGTTTCCAATTGAGCTAACTTTTTTGTGGGCCCCACTACTTTTACACCAGCTTCCCAAAGTGCATCTGCCACGCCGTTTGCTAAGGGGTTTTCTGGTCCGATTATAGCTAAAATGGTTCCCGTTTCTTTTGCATAGCTCACAACAAAATCTGGATCGTTGAAATTCCCAATTAGTATTTCGTCGCAGAGCTCGGCAATGCCCGGATTCATATTTGAAGCAAGACAATAAATTTCTTTTTCTTGGGGCGAGCGATCCAATGCGCGAACGATAGCGTGTTCCCGTGCGCCGGAACCGATGACTAATATTTTTTGAGCCAGAAAGCTCACAAAGGTTTTAATATAAAATTATTTATCATTTTTATTTATATTATTAATCTCCATGGCAATTGTCATAGGAACAGATGGCCGAATCGCAACAGCAAAAGAAGCACCAAGGGCAAGCCCTATACCGATGGATTTATTTTTTTTCTTTACTCTTTTTCTTCAATTCTTATGGTTGCTTACCATTCCGGTCATTCAGACGCATCGTTTCCATTTCTGCGATCTTGGCATCGTCAATATCATTAGCCACATAATTTCCATCCAAACATGCCATGCAAGGTGTATCAATATAGTGATTTCCTTTCCGGGTGACCGCTTCTACCAAATCATCAATTTTTTGATACAAAAGCGCATCCACATTCAAGTATTCTTGGATTTCATCTTCGCTCATATTTCCAGCAATGAGCTCGTTCTTGGTTGGCATATCCACGCCATAAAAACAGGGCCATTTTACGGGCGGACAGGCAACGGCAAAATACACTTCTTTGGCGCCAAAATCCCGAAGCATACGCACAATCTCCCGACTAGTATTTCCCCGGACTATACTGTCATCCATAATCAGCACTTTTTTATCACGAATTTCTGTTTCTTGTGGCACCAGTTTATATTTTACAGATTTCTTTCGCTCTGCCTGTCCCGGCATAATAAAGGTTCGGCCGATAAAGGTGTTTTTATACAAACCTTCAGAATAGCGCACACCTAATTCATGGGCAAAAGACAAGGCCGATGTGTTGGCTGTGCTTGGAGCAGGTATCACAATATCGGGGGTTATATAGGGATATTTCTCTTTCCACGCGTCGGCCAAGTTTTGACCCATCCGAAGTCGGGATCGATAGACACTTACATCATTCAAAGTGGCATCGGGGCGGGCGAAATACACGTATTCAAAAATGCAGGGATTAAATGATTTTTTAACCAATCGCTTGCTGAATACTTTTCCAGCTTCATCTACATAAATCAATTCACCAGGGAGGACGGTTCCTTTAGGCTCAAAGCCCAATGAATAAAACATGGTGTTCTCGGACGCGAAAATGTAATCCTTGCCACCATTACCATTGGATCGCTCACCTTTCACCAGCGGGCGAATTCCTCGGGGATCGCGAAAGACCACAAGCCCTTTTCCAATAACAAGACTTACGACGGAATAGGCACCTTTTACATGCTTGAAAATTTTGGTAACCGCACTGCATAAGAGATAGAAAAATTCTTCACTATCTTCAGGCGGATTGTTTGTGTGGAGTAAATCTGCAAAATAGTGAAGCAATACTTCTGAATCGGAATTGGTGTTTAAATACCGGCTATCTTTGTTTGTGATTTCTTCAGCAAGGCTCTGATAATTGGTAAGATTCCCATTGTGGGCCAGAGCAATGCCGTAAGGGACAGACGTCCAGAAGGGCTGTACTTCGCCATGACTAAACCCACCGTGGGTGGGATACCGATTGTGAGAAATTCCGATATTACCAGTAAGAAGCTCCATATTTGATTCATTGAAAACTTCTTTTGCGAGCCCCATCCCTTTTTCTTTATGCATACGGTTATCATAGGTCATAATCCCAGCGGCATCCTGTCCGCGATGCTGCAAATGAATGATGCTCTCGTAGAGTTCGGTGGCAACAGATTTATGGGAATAAATACCGGCGATACCACACATTAGATTAAATCCACAAGTTTAGATGAAAGCCCAGTATATGATTTTGGTCTAAGATTTAATAATGTCCGTTTATATTCATCAGAAATCTTCAATCCAGATATGAATTTTGCCAAGGATTCTGCATTTATGGATTCTCCGCGGGTCAAGTTTTTTAGCTGTTCGTAAGCATTCGTTTTTCCGGATTTTCGCAGGATTGTCTGAATTGCTTCGGTCAAGACTTCCCAATGGTTATCCAGCTCTTTCAACATTTGGGTTTTGTTAATAGTAATCCGGCTCAAGCCCTTTAAAATATTCTGCAGGGCTAAATAGGAATGTCCCAAAGCCACACCCTGGTTTCGTAAAGTGGTTGAATCGGTGAGATCCCGCTGCATTCGTGAAATAGGAAGTTTGGTGGCGAAATGATTTAGAAGCGCATTGGCGAGACCCATATTGCCTTCCGCATTTTCAAATTGGATGGGGTTGATTTTATGGGGCATGGTAGATGAGCCCACTTCGCCGGCCACTTTTTTTTGTCCTAAAATCCTACGGCTGATATAAGACCACACATCCCGACAGAGATCGGTCAGGATGGAATTAACACGAACTACTTGGTGATAGCTTTCTATGGCGGAATCGTGGGGTTCGATCTGGGTGGTAACCAGATTCGGCTCAAGTCCGAGCAATTTAATGAATTTGGATGCGAAGGAAGTCCAGTTTGTTTTTGGATATGCCACCATATGGGCGGACCACGTTCCTGTGGCGCCGCCGAATTTTCCCAATAGTTTATGTGTTTTGATCTGGTCGATTTGTCGCTCCAATCGGGCGCAGAAGACGGCCAATTCTTTTCCGAATGTTGTGGGCGTCGCGGGCTGGCCATGGGTCAGCGCCAGCATGGATGCGTTTTTATATTTCCGAGCCATTTTCTTTAGTTCTTTGTTTACTGACCGAAGCGCCGGTAAAAAAACCAGAGACAACCCGTCCTGCCACATGAGCGAATAGGACAAATTATTCACATCTTCCGACGTCAAGGCAAAATGAATCCAGGGGTGAAGACTTTTCCTTACTTTCCCTTGAATGTAATACTCAATTGCCTTTACATCATGGTTGGTAGTGGCTTCAATTTCTTTTACTTTTTCTGCACCGGTGGAATTAAAGTTTTGATATATTTTCCGAAGTCGCGCTTGTTCACCTTTTGAAAAGGTCGGAAGCTCTTTAATAGACTTTTCTCTGCCTAGAGCAATAAGATATTCAATCTCAACTTTCAGGCGGTAGCGCATGAGCGCTGATTCGGAAAAGTAGGCGGACAGATACTTTACGCTACTGCTATAGCGTCCGTCCAGTGGCGAAACCGCACTCAGATGATCAGACACCGAAAATTCTTTTAACCGCTAAAGCACAATTACCCGGATCCAGAATTGTCAAGACTGGTGTATTGCTTGGCATCTGCAATGTGGAATGAATATTCACCAGCATATCTGTTTTATCTGAAAATGGCGGACATCCAATGGTTGGAAATTCACAATTGGCGGCCACAAATCCGGATAAGGCATTGGACCGCCCAGCGATAGTGATATACACAATATCTTTTTCATCTTTATTAGCGGTTAAAATTTCTAAAACTTGCAACGGCTGTTTGTGTGCCGATGCTGCATGCTGTTCCCAGGTAATGCCGTATTCATCTAATTTATTTGTAATTTTCTTTGCATGGGGTTCGTCGGACTTGGAACCCATAATTATCACTGTTTTCATAATACTTCCTTCAAATTTTCATTAATTCGTTCATTAACAGGTTTTCCCGAATCAGGAAAAGGAAACAAACCGCCCGTTATGGTTTCATATAAATAGATATAGCGGCTCGATAGTTCAGCCACCAATTCTTCCGGCGCTTCCGGCAATGTGTCATCATTATAAGGATCACAATTATCCACAAACCAAAGTCGTAAAAATTCTTTATCAATATTCTGGGGTTCCTGGCCGGCCGTCATGCGCTCATCGTAAGTTTTCGCAATCCAGTAACGGCTTGAGTCCGGTGTGTGGATTTCATCAATAAGCATTATTTCACCACTTGAATCCCGGCCCATTTCGTATTTGGTATCCACCAATATCATGCCGCTTTCCGCAGCTTTCTTTTGTCCGAACGCAAAAAGTTCTAATGCTTTCTGGCTGCAATAATCCCAATCTTCTTGTGTCATCCATCCTTCGCTTACTATCTCATCAGGGGCAATGGGTCGATCGTGATGTTCTTCTTTGGTGGTGGGCGTGAGCATGTTGGCAGTTAATTTTTGATTTTTCACTAAGCCTTCCGGCAAATCATTTCCACAATATGTGCGGTTATCCTTATTATAAACTGTCCAGAGTGACGTGCTGGTGCTGCCGGTAATATATCCACGAACCACAAATTCAATGGGAAAGACAGCACACTTTTTCGCCAACGTCACGTTAGGATCAGGGACATCAATTACTTGATTTGGAATAATATCTTTCGTCTGGTCAAACCACCATGCGCTGGTGAGATTTAGGACTTGTCCTTTAAATGGAATGGATGCTAAAACGCGGTCAAAGGCGCTTTGACGATCGGTAGTAATGAGCGCAACTTTGTCGCCGAAATCATATTGGTCCCGAACTTTCCCGGTTCGCTTGGATCCACGAGCCAAAGACGTTTTGGTTAAGGTGTTATTCAGTTCCGCTTTGATGCGGTCTTTATAGTGTTCAGTTGATTCGATAGCATTCATGAGATAATGGGTTGAAAAATATGTGTGTATCTAAAAGGTTGCCTAAAACATTTTCAAAGTTACCGCTGTTTACAGTGATATTCCATATGACGCCTCGTTTTATTTTGGTAATTCCGCCGATTTCAAATCGCTCTGTCAGGGATTCAAATTTTGCCCGTCCAACCATGTCTTCTTTTTGCCGAACCAGGAAGGATATTGTGTTTTGCGTAGATGTGGTTTTGCTGATGAATTCTTTGTTGGAATTATAGAGTTCCCCGGTAGCATCAATTTCTTTCAGGATGGATTCCCGGTCGCCAACTACGGAAATTTCCCAATGGGTCTGCCGCGTGATGGAAACATCATGGTCTAAGCGAACCAGCGTATTATGAACAGATGACGCTTCGTTATCTGTAATGATCATGTCTATAATCCATTCGGCATCATCATCATTTGGATTATAGTTTACGACTTCATAATGGGGACGCTCAAAGGACAGGGTATGATCGGTCAACGGATTTTCGTTTTCGATAAAATCTTTCATGGATGAAAAAATTGCATCTCCATTTTCCGTCCGTTCCGGATGGGGCATCATAGCCATGACGTTCCCAGCGGGATTACACACCGCCGCCAGGTTGTGCATAGATCCATTGGGGTTCGTTGGAAACTCATCAACCACATTTCCATCATCATCACAATAACGATATACAGTTTGGTCGTTGGCGATCATTTTTTCCAAGAGCTTATCAGGAATAATAAATCGTCCTTCGCCATGGGCCAGGGGGATGTTGATGATATCATCGGTGCTCAACTGCCGCGTAAAGGCACAGCGGTATGAAGGTGCGGACAGTTTCAAATTCACCCATGTATTATAGTAGCCGACACCGATAACATGGCCACCCTTTACACGTTTATTGTCTGTCAGCGCAACCCCCACGCGATGGCCATCCAGCCCAGGAACGAGCCCGCTTTCCACCAAGATTTGTGCCCCATTGCAGATGCCTAAAACAGGTTTCCCTTTTTCTGCTTCAATCTTGATCCGTTTCATGATCGGATCGAGCGCCGCAATCACGCCGGCACGGGAACGATCTTCATAAGCAAAACCGCCCACAATCACATAACCATTAAAATCAGACAATTTTTTTGCCGACTCATTCCATAAAAATTCGACCGGGTTTAATCCTACACGCCTGCAGGCCATAAGGGTTTCTCGCTCTGTATTTGAACCGGGGAATTGGATGATGGCAATATTTATAATTTTTTTCAATGTATAGCCCCTTGCGATTTATGAGAAGTCATTGCTTCTAAAATATTCTAAGGCCTCTAATCTTTTTTCCTTATTTCTTATTTTATTACATTTATGAATTAGATTATGCTTGTGAAAAATGTTTTCCTCAGGTTCTTGTTGTATAGCTAGAACAAAAGAATATATTGAATTTGTTATTGATTGATAGGCAAGCATGAGAAATGAATTTTTTAGATAGTAAGACATTGGTTCTGTAAAAAAGTGGCTGTAGCTGATATTGGTATTTTTGGAAGTTGTATAATGAAACCAGTAGGCGGGTATATAGATCATATCACCGGGGTCAAGTGTAACTACATCCTCATTATTTATTTTTTTATCAATGATATAGAGCGGTGTTGGGAAGATAACTCGTTTATATTTTACCTGCCAAAAATTATCACGTGTTTTTGAAAGGTACCATTTTTTACTTTCATGTAATTGTATTATTAATCCAGATGTTACATGGGCATGTTTTGCAAATACGCAGTCTTTAGTGCTTAAAAATAAGGTATGTTGCCTAGATGTTTTCCCAAAAGATAATAGATAGTCTAAAAAGCGCTTCTTTGTGTTTTTAATCTTCTGAATGTAACTTGTATCAATATGATCAACTATAAGGTTCCCAATTTTTGTATTTGCTCTTAGCCTATATTTTGATCCTGAATCAATTTTTTCTATAAAATCTGAGAGCTTTAGATTTTCTTGCTCAGATTGATCATTAAGGAATGTAATATTTTGATCACCAAAATAATTATTTAAATAGCTCACATCAATTCTGCTGTTTACAGCATTTTTTATAACAAAAGGTTTTTTTATATTATCAAAATAATGCTTTATTTCCTTGATGTCCGTTGTATTGTGAAAAATTTTCATATGTTACTTCGGGCTATTTATGCTTTGGTAATTTTATTTAAGGGTAACACGTTTCTTTCCACTTACAACGGAACCAATCTTATAAACTTCCGCCAACTCTTTCAGGGCACCTTTTACATAACCCACATCGTTAGAATCAACAATGAAGACCATCCCGACACCCATATTGAAAGTACGAAACATTTCATCTTCATCCACATCACCAATAGATTGCATTACATCAAAAACAGGGAGAATTGGCCAGGATCCTTTTTGAATTTTCACGCCGCACCCGTCCGGTAAAATTCGCGGTATGTTTTCAATCAATCCACCACCGGTAATATGTGCAACGCCTTTGATGTCAATCTCATTATTTAAAATGGCAAAAACATGATTAGTATAATTGATGTGGGGTTCAAGCAATGTAAGGCCTACGGATTTTTCCAATTTCGGGATCGTATCATTCACATCATAACCGCCAATTTCGAAAAAGAGTTTCCGCGCAAAGGAATAACCATTGGTGTGCAGGCCGTTGGAAGCCAGCCCCAACACGACATTGCCGGGTTTGATGCTTTTCCCGGTAATGATTTTCTCTTTTTCCACCACACCGGTGATGATGCCCACCAGGTCGTGCTCACCGGGAAGATAAGTGTCTGGCATTTCGGCTGTTTCACCACCGACCAAAGAGACCCCCGTTTCTTTGCACGCTTTTACCATTCCGGATACAATTTCTTCTACAATTTTCGGCTTCAGTTTGTCGTTTGCAATATAGTCCAGAAAAGTAAGGGGCCGCGCACCCATGACCAAAATATCGTTGGCGGCTGCGCTCAATAAATCAATTCCGATAGTATCAAATTTCCCCAGTTTTCGAGCGATGATAGTTTTTGTCCCCACACCATCAATACTTTGAACCATTACCGGATGATCATATTTTTCGAGAATAGGTTTCAGATTGTAGAGGGAACCAAAACTTCCGATCCCCGTAAGCACATTGGATGTAAAAGTTGATTTCACCGCATCTTTAATACGATCCACCGCTTCGTTTCCAGCATCAATATCAACACCGGCTGATTTGTAATCTATATTGCTCATTTTATTTTTGCCACAGAGCCGTAAAGCTCACAAAGATAAAACACAATATTTCTTTGTACTCTTGCTGTCTTCGTGGATCTAAAGTTTTTCACGCAATCCATTTGTCCACGCTTCTTTTGCTTTATTCACAGTTAAACCAACAACGTTATTTATTTGAATTAAATTGCCGATTGTTTTTCCAATTTCATAAATATCCAATTCAACATGTGAAAATATGGTTTTTATTCCATCAACATTTTCCAATGATATTTCTAAAATAAAGCCACCCGTTTCGGACCATAATAATTTTTCATTTAAAAGGTTGCTATCAATATTTATATCACAACCAATATCATTCCCAAAAGTCATTTCCGCAAGGGCAGATGCAACACCACCGTCAGAAATATCATGGCAGGATAAAACCAAGCCACCATCAATACAATCGGTTAGGGCAAATATTTGGTTTTTTACTTCTTCTAAATTAGGCTTCGGAACATTGGCGCCCATTTCATCATACAGACTATAATAAACCGAACCGCCCAATTCATTTTTTCGTTCGCCGATCATTAACACAACAGAATTCAATTTTTGGAAATGAGCCGGTACTGCTTTGTTTACATCTTTGAATCGGCCCAAACAACTCAAAATGGGGCTGGGAGGAATGGCGCCACCTTTTGATTCATTGTAAAAACTCACATTTCCCGCAATAATTGGCGTGGCATGGTTGGGGTTATCCTTTAAAGTAATGGCATTACAGGCATCAGCCACCCCACGAACGCTTTCCACAAATTCCCACATTTGGTGTGGTTTTTCCGGATTTCCAAAACAGAGACAGTCGGATAAAGCGTGGGGTGTTGCCCCAACTGAAGCAACATTCCGCATGGATTCCACCACCGCATTTATGCCACCCCAATACGGATCAATCAATCCGTATCTTGGATTGTGATCGGTGGAAAGGGCGATTCCTACATTGCGAATTTCTTCCGGATATTTTTCTGAATTAAATGGCGCCATTACGCCAGAATCAGCTAAACCTGTTTCTGTATGAATACGACCTTGAACTTGTTTATCGTACTGCTCAAAAATAGGTTGGCGACTCGCCATGTTTTCGTGAGATAAAATATCCAACAAAACTTGATTGTAATTTGTCGGTTCCGGCAGATGAGGTTCTACAAAATTGTTTTTCCGCGCTTCATAAGGCCGGTCGTATAAAAAGCCTTCCGTCACTTCTTTTGCTGTCGCATTTACAATTTCCTCATCGCCATTATAAACAATATATTGACCATCATTTCGAATTTTCCCTACTACGGAAGCACGAGCGCCGGTGCTCACACCGGGAAGGTCAAACACAGTATTATAGTGGTCTAAAATCAGCGGTGTAGTTTCCGGCGAACACACCCACATAAATCTCTCTTGTGTTTCGCTACAAAGGTAAACGGACGGATGTAACCCATCCATGCCGATGTGAATTTTGTTCATCCAAACTTCTGCGCCGTAGCCGGATGTTTCTGCCAACTCCACACTGGCGCAAGCCACACCACCTGCGCCCAAATCTTTGAACCCGACATTGTTTATAAGTCCTTTCTCTTTCAGGATATCAAAAAGCGCATAGGATGATTTTAACAGGTGTCGTTCTAAAAATGCATTGGGTTCTTGTACGGCCCCTTTGTTTTGTTCTTTCTTTTCTTCTTCCAACTCCAATGAAGCAAAACTTGCGCCACCAAATCCGCTATTGTCTGTGGGTTTTCCCAGTAAAATTAAATCATATCCGTCAGCATTTTTTGGCGCGTAAGAATGAATAATATCATCTTCTATCACAATCCCAAGTGAGACCAAAGTGACCAAACAGTTTTCGTTATAGCCATCGTGATAATAAAGATCCCCACCAACATTGGGGATACCCAGCGGATTTCCATAGCCGGCAATTCCCGCGACCACGCCATCATGAATCCATTTAGTTTTATTATTTTTAATACTTCCGAAACGAAACGAATCGGTAACGGCAATCACTTCTGCGCCCATACATAACACGTCCCGCACATTTCCACCCACGCCCGTTGCGGCCCCTTCGTAAGGTACAATTTGGGACGGATGATTATGGGATTCGTGACTCATCACAATGCACCAGCGATGACCTTTATTATCTGTAGCAACAGCCACTACGCCCGCGTCTTCTTTGGCGCCCAGAACGACATCTGGCCCTTCAGTCGTAAATTGTTTTAGGTGGTTGCGACTGCTTTTATAACTACAATGTTCAGACCCTTGGATGGAAAATAAAATGAGTTCCGCCAGAGATGGCGCCCGCCCCAGCATATCATTTTGAATTTTGAGTGCTTCTTCAGTGGTGAGCGGAATGTTGAGTTCCGCTAATTTTGTTTTAATGGCATCATTAGATAGCCCGGAAAAGTCAACGATTTCTTTCGTAAACGCCATTTATTTAAACACAAAGTTCACAAAAAGAACTACGGTTTTTATTTTTGTGGTCTCCGTGTCTTTGTGTTTAATCATTAACGGATTATGGTTTCATGGCGCTGGGGTCCTACCGAAACAATCTTCACGGGACAATCCACTTCACGCTCAATAAATGTAATATAATCTTTCAAAGTTTGGGGCATGGCGTCGTAGCCTTTATCCCAAATGTTCTGAGGAAGATCGCCCCAGCCCAGCAAAGTTTCATAGATGGGTTTTGCATTCCGATATTCAGTCAAGCTTGCCGGCATTTCAGTGATGCGTTTTCCACTCACATCATAAGCGACACAAATGGGAAGCTTATCAAATCCGTTTAATATATCTAATTTTGTTAGGGCAATTTCTGTAAGCCCATTGACGCGTACGGCCTGGCGCACCTGAACCAAATCTAACCAACCCACACGTCGTGGACGGCCTGTTGTTGTGCCGTATTCTCCGCCTTTATCTCGAAGGCTTTTCGCCTCGTCACCATGAATTTCAGACGGCAATGGACTTTCTCCCACGCGACTCAAATAGGCTTTTGCTACACCAATAATACGATCAATGTCTCTGAAACTTACGCCGGTTCCTGTGGAAATATGTCCCGCCGCCGTATTGGAAGACGTGGTAAAAGGATAGACACCATGATCCACATCCAGAGAAATACCCTGCGCACCTTCAAATAAAATGGACTTGCCTGATTTGTGGGCGCTATAAAGTTCAACCGAAGTATCTTGAATATAGGGTTTTAATTTTTGTCCATATTCTAAATAGGTATTAAAAATTTCAACCATAGAAATATCCAAAGAAGAGTTGAGTGCTTTCTCAATTATTCCCTTAGCAAAGGCGTAGCCTTTTTCCAATTTTTCTCTAAACACATTCGGCTCTAAAAGGTCAATCATGCGGATGCCATTTCGGAACATTTTATCCGCATAAACAGGCGCAATTCCACGACGGGTGCTTCCAGCGGCGAGATTGCCTTGATGTCCAGAAAGGGCCCCATCCATGGAAATATGATAAGGCATAATCACATGAGCCCGATCGCTTACCATAAGTTTTGGATTGATCCCTTTTTCTTTTACATATGCAATTTCATCGAGTAACGCTTTGGGATCTACCACAACGCCATTGCCGATAATAGACATAGGTTCGCCATAGACAATTCCGGATGGGATAAGATGAAGTTTGAATGTAACACCATCAACGATGATGGTATGGCCGGCATTGTTTCCCCCGTGGAAACGAACCACGTAGTCGGATTCGCCAGCAAAGAAATCAGTAATTTTCCCTTTGCCTTCGTCGCCCCATTGGGCACCAACGATAGCGGTGATCTTAGACTGTTGTGAGGTCACGTAAAAGGTGTTGCTGGCTGGCCTTTAGTAAGTGAAAAAAAGCATGAAATATAAATTTCAGGCAACAAAGATTACATCCAAATTAGGATATCGGGAAAGAAACAATTTGAAAACTATATAATTATTTTCAATTCAAAACGGATTGGTCAAGGCAAGACGATAATAACGAAGGGGTTTTTTATCATTTTTCCAGTCATCAATGGTTTGTGCATCACCCCCGGACAGAACAAATGGCCCCAAAGCAAGCCGTAATTCATACCCCCCGGTAACAACCATTTTTTCTTTTTCTTTATCAGCCGACCAAGCATTACCGAAATCTGAAATAAGATTTACGGATACAGTTTTTGGCGCAATTGGGAGACGATATTCTAAAGATCCGTATATGAGCTTATCGCCCAGTCGATGACCGGACCACCCTCTTGGGTTATGATTTTCAGGCAAAAACTCACTGGGGCCGATTCCACTAATATAGATTGGCTCATCATCCGTAAGCCCAAGAAAATCCTGTGCAGGCGGTTGTCCGGAATACATCATTGTTTTTAGGCGGAAATATAGCGCCGTATTGCCAATGGGAATGTTGGCATACATATCTGTTTTAAAACGGGTGTAACTGAAATTTCCGAAAAGGTTTTTGTTGGCGTAATTCACTTCTGCCAAAAGACCATAACCTTGAGTTGGATGAAGACTGTTCCAGGCGTGAGGGCGTTTGTTTGTCCAAAGATAACTCAATGAAACCAAACCTTCTTTTCCTTGTTCCGGGATGGGCAGGTTTACATATTGACTTGTATCCAGTGGAATCAACTCACCTGTTTTTTTATCGGTTTTATTTCCAACTGTAATATTGTGATTAATAAAAGAAGCCCTTAATGATAAGTTATGATTAGACGACGGTGATTCTCCGAAATTCATCGGGTGAGTTAGAGCGAAGGAAAGACCATCCTTAATATCAATCATATTTGCTTTATTGTATCGGTGAAAGGCTACATCCATATTGTGTGAATAATAAATGGTCCACAATGGTCCAAAATTGGCTGTGACAACCTCAAGCAAAATACCGCTGAGTTTGACATCGTTCGGGTTAAGATATCCTATTGTTGCAAATGAATTTCGACCTAAGGCATCGATCCAAGATGCCATTCCGAATGGTGTTGGGGTGGGTAAAAATAAGGTGATAAAAGGTCGCATGTGTTTTGTGAATTTATATTTTTGAGGATCAGATATTTCCGGCAATGAATCGGGTTTTTTATTGACGAAAGACACATCTGGCCCCGCCTTAAGCCAGGACGTATAGTTGTCTCTTAAAGAGAGCGGCTTTGTATCAGGCTTACGGAAAGGATTGACTTTAACCAATCGAACAGAATCCACATCGCCCAAGGATGCTGCCAAAATAAGTGAATCACTTGGCATCCATTGATGGGACCAAATGCCATCGCCCGCATCTGTATTTACTGTGGCGTTACCGGTACTCAGGTTTATGGTATGGATGTTCGGCACACCATTGGCATTAGATGTATAAGAAATTGCCATCCCATCTGGATGCCACACAGGGCGAATGTCTGCCATGGGTTCGGTCGTAATTTGCTTGAGATCACTTGATTCAACATTCAACGTATAAATATCCATATTTCCATTTTTTGGATTCATTGCAAATGCGATCGAACCCTGATCCGGGGAAACGGATAAATATGCAATCTGAGTATTATCCATAAAATTTGTCAGTAGCTTTGGCTCTTCCCCGCTGATATTTAAAGTATAAATATTGGATACACTATTATGGTGAGCAACAAAAGCGATTGTGTTGGAATCCAACCACACGGGATAGGTTGCCCGCAGGGATTTGGTCAGCCACCGGTGTTTTTCAGACTCGGTATCGTAAACTTTAATATCATAAACCATGGATTGATTTATTCCAAAATGGTATTTCGAATAAGCCAGTTTTTTTCCATCAGCGGACCAAGCCATATTTTGGTGAAACTGTCCAAAATCTACTTCATCTTTTTTCCACAGCACTTTTTCTTTATAGGATTTTTCTAAAGCGAGAGAATCCTTTTTTGTCTTCTTTTTTCTCTCTTGAATCTTTTCAATGCTTTTCTCCCATTTTTCAAAACGTTCCCGTTCCTTGGCTGTATCGCGCTCTGCGATAATGAGAGAAACATCCCGCTGTTCTTTATCAAGCAAACCAAGCAGGGCAATTTTGGCACTGTCTTCATAAAATGAAAATGACTGCATTTTTTTAATGGGGAGCGTAAACACTTCACCCATTTCTTTGTAAGATTCTTTTTGTGAGCGATAGCCGTAGTAATAGGTATTCATCTGCCTGCGCCAGTCTTCGTTGAATTGGCCTACGGTGATACCGGTTGCTTTTTTAAATCCCGTTTTAAATGAAAAGGTTTTAAAATCATTTCGATATGCCAATGTTTTTGTAATCGTTGAATCCCCAAACCGATCTGCCCAATAGAGCATTTTTGAAAAACCATCGTGGTGGGGATCCATTGAACCCATTTTATTTTGAAGGACATGGGCTTTATGAGAAAGATCTGCACGATAGGGACGCCAGCTTTCAGTTTCGTATTCTGCTGTTCCTTCAATAACCCACCCCGGGATTCCGGATAATAATCGGCCCAAAGGATCGGGAAACCACGATCTTGTTTTATGCAATAGAACAATATGCTGTAGCTCGTGAGACAAGGCCTGTTCTAACCACTTCCCTTTTTCCAGCCAGATTGCAGCATCATTTTGATCCACCCATATAAAGGTGTTGTACATCCAAGTGGCAAAGCCATTCATGATTTCATCTTCTGTAGTGAAAATAATATCAATCCGTGGAATCGTATCCAGATCCATTTGTGCTAACAATGCGGGGCGAACATGTTCCGCAATAATGGCCCCCTCTTTAGCGATTTCTTCAATTCCCTGGTGATAATGAATATTAAAATGTTTGGTCGAAATAGTTTGCCACTTGAGTTCGGGGTGGACACGCCCCGAAAACATATAGGTGTTTTGGGCATTTAAAACGGTAAAAAGGATAAGAATTAAAACGGGTAGTTTTTTCATAATAGGTTTAAGACTTTGATTTATAAAAATTAGGATTATGGTTTATAAAAACTCAAAAAATGTGATTTTGTTGTCCATGAATTTAATCAGGTGGGGGAATAATATTCTTTTGTTCTTTGAATACACCAAGCACACCAACAAGAACCAAGGTTGCACCAGCAAAAGTCCACGGAGTGATAGGCTCTCCCAAGA
>Ga0302133_10000535_pt1 | contig 24033 bp, 13 predicted proteins | sample CB9_331_MG_FD_203121 | JGI IMG/M metagenome (GOLD analysis project Ga0302133, IMG submission 203121) | Marine microbial communities from Western Arctic Ocean, Canada - CB9_33.1 | ecosystem: Environmental > Aquatic > Marine > Oceanic | place: Canada: Western Arctic Ocean | collected 2017-09-19 | reverse complement strand
CGATATCCCCACTCGTGATGAAGATGAAGCGATCCCCGTCTGGATGGATGTCATACTGCCGCGTGAAAAAGCCGCTGAAGGTGCCGGACGTTGAGAATATGACTTGCTCTTCACGCTCCCCTTCGGCTCATCCCCACCACGCACGAGCTGCTCAATCTGACCAATCAGCGTGTCGTCCCCCGCCGTACTGCCGCCGAACATCCCGTCGTCGGTCTCGCCTTCGTCCATCTGCGCTAGGACACCATGGAGGTTGATCCACTTGTCGAAGCGTTCGCTCATGCGAACCACTGAATAGAAGAGCCTCGGGCGTTTTCCCCTGCCAGCGATGAAGTCGAGCGTCACGGCGACAATGGAAGCCCAGAACGCAAAGAAATCCTTGCCTCCATCCAGGACCAGTTTTGATCTGGAAGATCGCGAAGTCACGGAGCATGAAGTTACGAGAAGCGACGGTAAGGGGTTTGTTACGAGACATATCTATAAGTAGGAGCACGTTTGCGCGTCTCGGGATACCCCCTTACGTCAGTAGTCGTAAGGAGATTCACCTAACAAAGCTCAGCGAGAACCCGTCTACACGTGTCGACAGATGGCGGCAGGAACCTTCCCTTCCAAGGGACCGTACGAAAGAAACCCGCCGCCTGACGAATCCAGGACAAATGCTGCATATGAGACTTTCCTCCCAAGCCAGCACCACGCTGGCCGTTGTAGCGGTGTCGCTATTGAGCGGCGCTTGCACATACGAGGGAGAAAAACGTGTAGAAGAGATCGCCTTCGGGTCATCGTATATGGCCCAACAGGCGCCGCAGCAATCACCCCCGGTCGCTCGGCCCAACGGCGCCTACGACGGCCGTCAGCCGCGCATGGTCGAGGGCGAGCTCCCAGGCAAATACCCGTTCTACTGGACCCGGGCGATCTACTCCGGATACCGCGGCGGACGTAGCTGGAGACAGTCCTGGGCCACCGACTATCCCAAGGGTGATCAGCAATTCCTCGTCGTGCTGAAACGGCTGGTCCGCCTGAATGCCTACGACTGGGACAACGCGGTCCGCCTGGACGACCCGCAGCTGCGTCGTTTCCCGGTGCTCTACGCTGTCGAGGTCGGCGGCATGGATATGACGAACGCCGAAGTCGAAGGCCTTCGCGGGTACCTCGACGCAGGAGGTTTCCTGATCGTCGATGATTTCTGGGGCTCCCGCGAGTGGGACATCTTCGAGTACAACATCCGTAGGGTTTATCCCGATCGGCCCATCATCGATATCGGGATCGGACATCCGTTGTACTCGGCGTACTACCAGATCGAGGAGGTCATGCAGGTTCCGGCCCGTGGCCGGGGCATTCGCGGCCGTCCCACGGAAGAGTGCTACGGCTGTCGCGCCGCGGTCCGGGGCATGATGGACGATGACGGCCGTCTGAGCGTGATCATCAACTTCAATACGGACCTCGGAGACGCCTGGGAGTGGGCAGAGGACCCGTACTATCCACTCAGGTATTCGACGTACGCCTATGAGATGGGTGCGAACATGATCGTCTACGCCATGAGCCACTGAGGAGCCGAACGAATGAGACCTGAGATCGGCGCCCGAGGAGTCCAGGCATGAGCAGGATTTTCGAGTTCCTGTTCAAGTACCGCCCGCTCGTCTTCGAGCAGGGAGAATTCGCGTTTGGTGCCCCGGGCTCCGTCCGCTTCTGGCTCATGGTCGGCGCAGTCGTAGGCGCAGGTGCTGTTGCGAGCTACACGCTCGCGCGCGGGAAGAGCAGCGTCATGGATCGCGGCATCATGGCCACCCTCCGCGTGATGCTCCTCGCCGTGCTCGTCTTCGCGCTCCTGCAGCCAGCCCTGATCCTGTCCACGGTCGTACCGCAGCAGAATTTCCTGGGCGTGCTGATCGACGACTCGCGCAGCATGGGCCTGGAAGACGCCAACGGCGCCACACGAGCCGATTTCGTGACGCAGGCGTTCACACCAAGCGAGAGCGAGCTTCTGGACGAGCTCTCGGAGCGATTCGTTCTCCGCTTCTTCCGATTCTCTGACGTCGCCGGTCGAATCGACGGCCCCGGGGAACTGACGTACGACGGTACCCACACCGACCTGGCCGGCGCACTAGACGCGGCCCGCCAAGAGCTGGCTGGACTACCGTTGTCGGGCCTCGTGATGGTGTCGGACGGAGCGGACAACGAAAACGAACCACTCACTGAAGCGCTCGTTCCGCTGCAGGCTGCAGGAGTGCCGGTGTTCACCGTCGGGCTGGGCGAGGACGCCATCACTCCCGACATCGAGCTGGGCCGGGTCGAGATGCCTCGCGCGGTTCTTGAAGGTTCGTCGCTCCTCGTGGACGTGGTCATCACACAAAGAGGCTTCGGGCGGACCAGCGTACCGATCATCGTGGAGGACGAGCTACGCATCCTCGCTGAAGAGACGGTCGACCTCGGAGCAGACGGCGAACCCGTAGTCGCCCGCATCAGCATTGAACTCGATCGTGCGGGGCCCCGGAAGGTCCGCTTCAGGATCCCGACTCAACCCGGTGAGCGCGTCCAAGAGAACAACGCTCGTGACGTTCAGATCGAAGTCCGCGGCGAGCGTGAGAAGATCCTCTACTTCGAGGGTGAACCCCGCTTCGAGCTCAAGTTCATCCGCAGAGCCGTAGACGACGACGAGAATGTTCAGGTTGTCGCACTGCAGCGCACGGCCGAAGCCAAATTCCTAAGGCTGGACGTGGACGACGGGACCGAACTCGAGTTCGGATTCCCAGCGACTCGCGAGGAATTGTACCGCTACCGCGCGCTGATCTTGGGGAGCGTGGAGGCGTCCTTTTTCTCGCACGATCAACTCCAGATGATCGCCGACTTCGTCTCCGAACGGGGCGGCGGCCTTCTCATGCTTGGCGGCGGCTCAGCCTTCGCGGAAGGTGGATGGCAAGGGACCCCCGTCGAGGAAGTCATGCCCATCATCATGCAGGAGTCCACGGGCGGCCCGGAGAACTTCTTCGCGGAAGTAAAAGTCACACCTACGCTGGCAGGGCTGGCGCACACCGCGGTCCAGCTCAATGAAGAAGGTCCGGGCGTAGCAGCGCGGTGGGATTCACTTCCGCCCGTGACCACCGTGAATCCGATCTCCGAACTCCGCCCCGGGGCGACGTCCCTGCTCCTCGGGTCGAGTGATGCGTTGCCCGCTGACCAGATCGTTCTGGCTTTCCAGCGGTACGGCCGCGGAAAGTCCATCGCCCTGACGGTGCAGGACTCTTGGCTTTGGCAGATGCACGCTGACGTCCCCTTGGAGGATCAGAGTCACGAGTCGTTCTGGCAGCAGGTCACACGCTGGCTGGTAGACGGAGTGCCGGAGGCCGTGAGCGTCGTCACAGATCAGGAGCAGGTCGAGCCAGGCGAAAGCGTCCGGCTCACCGCATCGGTGGGAGACTCCACCTACATCGAGGTCAACGACGCTTCCGTGACCGCCAAGATTACGAGTCCTTCTGGCTCGGTCGAAGAGGTTCCAGTCGACTGGACGGTGGACCGCGACGGGCAGTACGAAGTCCAGTTCCGCCCGGTCGAGGATGGCGAATACGAGGTGGAAGTCACGGCGATGCGCGGTGAGGAGGTCCTCGGCACCGACGTCACGTACCTACACACCGCTCCCAGCAACGAAGAGTTCTTCGGGGCGAGCCGCCACCAGCAGACACTCCAGCGCATCGCGGACGAGACCGGGGGGCAGTACTACACGCCTGACAACATCGAGAATCTCCCCGAAGACATCACAGTTACGGGAGCAGGGGTCACGTTGGTCGAAGAGATGGATCTGTGGGACATGCCAATTCTCTTCTTCCTCATGCTCAGCCTCATGGGTGCAGAATGGGCGTTCCGGCGCATGCGGGGGCTGGTATGATGACCCGTCGCGCGCTCCGCACCTGTGTCGCGATCTTCGCGGCGGCATCAACCTTCGCGACACCTCGCGAGGCTGATGCTCAAGGTCGAACCCACGCCGTGATCGTTGTGGGACTGGGCGGGACCCAGGAATACCGGACGCGCTTTCACACTCAAGCGTTGGCGCTCAAGGCTGCACTCACTGTTCGGCACGGGATACCCGCTGAAAACGTGACCTACCTGGGCGAGAAGCCTGAGGAAGCTCCTAACGTTGTAGCGGCCAAGTCGACACGCGCGAACGTGCTCCAGACACTCGGCGAGATCTCGCAGCGAGCGCAGCCTATGGACCGCCTGCTCGTGATTCTGATCGGCCACGGAACGTCGGACCGCAACGAGGCTCAATTCAACCTCTCCGGCCCCGACCTCACTCCGACGGACTTCCAGACCGGACTGATCGCGTTCCCGACGCAGACCCTGGCGCTCGTGCACACAGGGAGCGCCAGCGGCGGGTTCGTCGCACCACTCTCCGGTCCGAACCGAATCATCATCACGGCCACCAAAACCGAGCGAGAACGGAACGCCACCGAATTCCCGCAGTTCTTCGTGGAAGCCATGACCACGGACGAGGCGGACCTCGACAAGGACGAACGTACTTCCCTGCTCGAGGCCTTCCTCTACGCGCGCGCCGAGACGGAGCGGTACTACGACGAGGAAAACGAACTCCTCACCGAGCACGCCGTCCTCGACGACAATGGTGATGGAGAAGGCACGTATGAAGCGGCTCTCTCAGGCCCCGACGGCCCGTTGGCCGCGACGTTCCAGCTAGGCGGAGTCTCAGGCACAGCAGGTCAGGTGCCCGACGATCCAGGACTCGCGCAGCTCTACGAAGATCGGAGCGAGATCCAAGGACGCATGGACGAGCTTCGCACCGTACGTGACGCGATGGACGAAGAGATGTACCTCGCGCAGTTCGAGGAACTGCTCGTAGAGTTGGCGCTCAAAAACCGAGAGATCCGAGCACTGGAAGGAGAGGGCGCTTGAAGACGGCGCGACTCCTACCTGTGCTCGCACTGCTATGCGCGGTTCCCGTCTCGGGCCAAGACACTCAGCCGGCTAACTCGTCCGGCAGTGATGCCCGCACGGCCATGCGCAGCGGAGACTACGAAGGTGCTGAGGACACATTCCGGCAGCTCTTGCGCGAGGACGCAACACTCTGGCGGGCTCGAGCAGATTTCGTGGAGCTCCTCACGTGGACAGGTCGGTACGAACTCGCGGAAGAACTCGCTCGCGGTGCACCGGACGCCCTACCCCTGGCCAACAGCCTAGGGGAAGTACTCGTCCTGCGCGGAGAGTTGGACGGAGCAGAGGCCGCCTTCCGGCAAGCGGTGGACGACGGAGCGCCAGACGCGCTCACGGCAGAGATGAACCTGGCTGAGCTTCTCTTCGACCGTGGCCAGATTGATGACGCCATGCAGCGCTTCGACCGCTTCATCGACATCTACAACAACGCGGACGGAAGTCTGCGTGCGAGTGATCTCGTCGCAGTGGGTCGGGCCGTTCATTACTTGGGCCGAAATGAGTCCGCCATGTTCGGCGATGCCCTGCGCGCCTTCGACGAAGCCGCGGGCTTGGACACGAGTTGGTCAGAGCCGAGTGTCCGGGCTGGCGACCTCTTCTTGGAGAAGTACTCGAGCCCTGAGGCCAAAACCGAGTTTGAAAAGGCACTCGCGCAAAATCCGCGTCATCCGGGTGCTCTCCTGGGCATGGCGAAGGCGCTTTCTTTCGATAATGCGCCAGGTGCCAGCAACGTCCTCACCCAAATCCTCGAGATCAATCCGAATCACGTCGAGGCGCGCTCGATCATCGCCGCCCAACACCTGACTCGGGAAGGCATCGCAGAGGCGAAGGAAGAGGCCGAGACCGCACTGGCTGTGAACCCGCAGTCGCTCGTGGCGCTGACAGCCCTCGCCGCATCCCAGCTGGTGGCCGGAGAGTTGGCAGCATTCCAAGTCACACGCACCCGGGCGCTCGGTATCAACCCGCGTTATGCCGCCTTGGATACCGAGCTTGCCGAAATCTCCGTGCGGACCCGCCGGTACGCCCAAGCCGTAGAGCGAGCCCAAGCCGCGGTCGCCCTAGACGATGCCGCATGGGAAGCTTGGGGCCTACTCGGAATGAACCAGCTCAGGGTAGGAGATATAGAGGAAGGCCGCGCCAACATCGAAAAGGCGTTTGCGGGCGATCCGTTCAACCCTTGGTTCAAAAACACCCTGGATCTGCTCGACACCTTCGAGCGCTTTGAAGTGCTCCCGACCGAACACTTCGAGCTCTTCTTACACGGGACTGAAGCTGACCTGCTGGCCACCTACCTCGCCCCGATCGCTGAAGAGGCCTACGACTCCCTAGCGAGGCGCTACGGAGTGGAGCCGCCACTCCCTGTGAGAGCCGAGTTCTTCCCGAGTCACGCAGATTTTTCAGTGCGCACTTTGGGCGAGGCGGGGCTTGGCGCCCTGGGCGTCAGCTTTGGCTCGGTGCTCGTAATGGATTCACCGGCTGCACGCGCCGTCGGCGACTACAACTGGGCCTCAGTCTTTTGGCACGAATTGTCCCACACGTTCCACCTGGGCATGACGGACAACCGTGTGCCTCGTTGGTTCTCAGAAGGGCTTGCCGTCCATGAGCAACGGCAGGCACGCAGCGGCTGGGGACATCAGCCCAACATCCCGTTTCTGCAGGCGCTGCGGGACGGCGAGCTGAAAAAGGTCTCTGAATTGAATGACGGCTTCATGCGGCCGGACTTTCCGCAGCAGGTCATCTTCTCTTACTACCAAGCGTCCTTGGTCTTTCAGGTCCTCGAAGAGCAGTACGGTTTCCAAGCCATCCGGGACATGCTTGAGGGCTACAAGAACGGCGCCACCACCCCAGATCTGTTCCAGTCGGTCCTCGGCTGCTCGATCGAAGACTTCGACAACGAATTCGAGGGTTACCTACAGGAGCGGTTCCGCAGCCCGCTCCAGGGCCTCGTCGAACTCGGAGAGACTCCCGATCAGTCCGCCGGCGTCGAAGCCTTACAGACCTTCGTTCGAACCCACCCGGGCGACCTACTCGGACGGATCCGCTTAGGGGTAACGCTGATCACCGAAGAACGGTGGGACGAAGCCGAGTCTCACTTGGACGAGGCGCTCCGCATCTTCCCTGACTATTCAGGTCCGGACAGTCCGCTCTGGTGGCTCGCCCAGGTGTATCGCTCGCGTGGAGACATTGAAGGCGCAGCGGCTTCACTCGACCGACTGAATTCCCTCTCCGAGTCGAACTACAACGCTCTGACGCTACAGGCGGATCTGCTCGAACAGCTCGGGCGGCCTGCCGCAGCAGCTGCAGCGCTCGACAAAGCCGTGCTCGTGTGGCCGTATGAAGTCGAAGTGCACGAACGACTGGCCAATCTCCACGACAACGTCGGTGACTACACCGGCGCGGTCAGAGAACGAGCGGCCGTGGTCGCGCTGAAGCCGACGGATATGGCCGAAGCGTACTACCTGCTCGCGCTGGCCCATCAGCGTGCATCCGACACGCCATCTGCCCGCCGAGCGGTTCTCCAGGCGCTCGATATCGCACCCAACTACGACGCAGCGCTCGAACTCCTCCTACTGCTGCGCTCGGGCAATGGGGCTAAATCATGATTCTAAAAAGCCTCGCTGCTCTTCTCGTCGTGGGATCGGCCGCGACGTACTACGTGTCGGCTCGTCCGGGCCCTGAACTGGTGGCCCTTCCGACCGCGGCTTCGCCTGCCCCGCAGTCGTATCAGGACATCAACGCACCGTACGACGCCAAGTACCACTTCGTACGCCTACGCTACGACGTGGGCAACAGCGGCCTCGCGGGCTTTGGGCGACGGAGAAGAGGCGGCCGCGAACCCGCATGGGCGCACGACTACCCCCGGGCCGAAAGAAATTTCTTGCAGATCCTCAACGAGACCACGTTCGTCGACTCTCAGACCGAGGGTTCGAACGTCATCACGCTGGATGACCCTGAGCTCTTCAAGTATCCCATCGCTTATATCGTCGAGGTCGGATCATGGAATCCGACTGACGAGGAAATCACCAACCTGGGGGCCTACCTCAACAAGGGTGGCTTCCTGATCGTCGACGACACCCGTAACGAGCGCGGCTACGAACTCCAGAACTTTGCGTTCCACATGGATCGCGCACTCCCTGGGCTCCTCCTCGTGTCTCTCGATCACGATCACGAAATCTTCGATTCCTTTTTTAGAATCGATCCGCTCAAGGTCATTCCGCCCTACGGGCCCAGAAACGTCCAGTACTACGCAATCTTCGAGGACAACGACCCTACGAAGCGCATGATGGTGTTGTTGAACCTCAACAACGACATCGCTGAGTACTGGGAATACAGCGGTCAGGGCTACGCCCCGATCGACTTGGAAAACGAAGCGTACAAGCTAGGTGTCAACTATATCGTGTACGCCCTCACACACTGATCCACAAAAGCGCCTAGGCGCCAATACTGATACGGAGAGCACCTTTGGCTGACGACGCGATCGGAACCGTCGAACTCGACAATGCCGACGACGTAGCACTCGCGGACAAGATGAAGCATGGCCGCAAGCAGATAATCAGCGAGCTTCGCAAGCTGATCGTCGGGCAGGAACAGGTCATCGAGGAGGTCCTCCTCACACTCTTCGTAGGCGGCAACTCGTTGCTCATGGGTGTGCCGGGCCTCGCGAAGACGCTTCTCATCCACACCATCGCCCAAGTCGTGGATCTGAACTTCTCGCGCATTCAGTTCACCCCGGACCTGATGCCGTCGGACATCACTGGAACTGACATCATTCAGGAAGACTCCGAGACGGGTCGTCGTGAGATGGTGTTTGCCCCCGGCCCGGTGTTCTCGAACATCGTGCTCGCAGATGAAATCAACCGGACTCCGCCAAAGACCCAGGCAGCGCTGCTCGAGGCTATGCAGGAGCACCGGGTCACAGTCCAGGGCCACACGTACACGCTCGAGGAGCCGTTCTACGTCTTTGCGACGCAGAACCCCATCGAACTCGAAGGAACGTATCCGCTCCCTGAGGCACAACTCGATCGCTTCATGTTCGAGATCGTCATAGAGCACCTTTCGGAAGAAGAAGAGATGGAGGTCGTTCGCAGCACGACGGGCATCTTGAAGCCGGAGTTCAGCCACGCGGTTACCGGGCCAGACCTTCTCGCCTTCCAAGAACTCGTTCGCCGCGTTCCGGTTTCGGAGTCCGTGCTCCGTTACGCCGTGAACCTGGTTCGGGCCAGCCGTCCCAGCGCGAACGGAGACTCACCAGACTTCGTGAAAAAGTGGATCGCCTACGGCGCGTCCGTCCGAGCCGCTCAGTACTTGGTGCTCGGCTCGAAAGCGAAGGCGCTCACTCAGGGCCGTTACCACGTGTCGTTCGACGACATCAAGTCACTGGCACACCCGGTCCTGAGGCACCGTATTCTCACGAACTTCCATGCGGAGTCCGAGGGTCGCACGACGGGCGAGATCATCGACCGGTTGCTCGAGCACGTCCCTGTCCCCACTTCAGGGATGTAGGCGACCCCTTTGCCCGCACACGCGAAAGCTCCGGCCGCCTCAGGCGGCGCGCAGTTCCTCGATCCGGCTGTACTCGCTCGGATCAACAACTTGGAACTGCTCGCGCGCACAGTAGTCGACGGATTCCTCACCGGCCTGCACCGCTCCCCAAACCTCGGGTTCAGCACGGACTTTGCGGAGCACCGACCGTACATGCCGGGGGACGACATCCGGCGTATCGACTGGAGACTCTTCGCTCGCTCCGATCGGCATTACATCAAGCTGTTCGAGGCCGAAACGAACGCGAACTTCGCCGTGCTGCTCGACGTGTCGAGTTCTATGAAGTACGGGAGCCATTCGGTCACGAAGCTCGACTACTCTCGCTATCTCGCGGCATGCCTGTCGTTCTTTTCAAACCGACAGCGCGACCGAGTGGGGTTGGTCACATTCGACGATGACATCGTCGACTACGTGCCACCGTCGATGAAACATTTGGACACGATTCTTCACTCGCTAGACCGGGCACAGCCGGCGCGCAAAGGCTCACTTAATGCGCCCTTCTTGAAGGTCGCCGAGTTGTTACAGCGGAAGGGCATCTTGGTCGTCATTTCGGACTTATATGAAGAGCCGGATGACATCCTGGAGGCGATCGGTCCTCTGCGTGCCCGCGGCCACGACGTGATCGTGTTCCACGTCTTGGATCCCGCCGAGCTGACCTTTCCGTTCGAGGATCCATCAGCGTTCCAGGACATAGAGACCGGCGCGCAGATACCCGTCGTTCCAGCGCGCCTGAAGGAAGACTACCTGCGACTGATGGGTGCCCACCTGACTACAGTCGAGAAACGCTTCACCGACAACCGCATCGACTATCAGTTGCTCGACACTTCCCAGCCGTTGGACATCGCGTTGTTCAAATACCTGCTGGCCCGCGAACGGTTGAGTAAGAAACGATGAGCCTCGGTCTTCTTGTTCCGCTCTTCCTGCTCGGGTTGGTCGGGGTCGTGGTCCCGATCGTGGTGCACCTCACGCGTCGGCAGCGCCGAAACGTGGTCGAGTTCCCATCACTCATGTTCCTGGAGAAGATCCCGTTCCAGGAGCAGAGACGGCGACGCATTCAACACTGGTTCCTGCTGTCGATGCGCGCGCTCGCCCTCGCTCTGGTTGCATTTGCGTTCACCCGACCGTTCTTCGAACAGGGCTCGCTTGCAATCGGAGGTGCGAACGGACCACGCGAGGTCGTGGTCCTTCTCGACCAGTCCTACAGCATGCAGGTCGGCGACCAATTCGAGCGAGCGCTTGAAGAAGCCAGTCAGGTCTTCGATGACCTCGGCCCACTGGATCGGGCTTCGCTGGTCACCTTCGGTCAGGGCGCCCGCGTCATCGCTCGGTCGACCTCGGATCGGCAACGTCTGCAGGGCGCATTGGACACCGTCCAAGTCGGAGCCTCGGTCACTCGTTACGGTCCGGCTTTGAAGGTGGCCCAGACGATCATCGAAGAATCGGAGCTCCCCAGTGGCGAAGTGATCCTGCTCACCGATTTTCAACGCACAGGGTGGACCGGTGACGAGGGTGTGAACCTGCCACCGGGCTCCGTGGTCACTACAGTGCCCCTGGGCCCAGTGCCGGTCCTCGACAACATCGAGGTCACCGACATCGCATTAGGCAAGGAGGCGATCCAAGGTCGGGAGCGTGTCACACCCACGGCGCGCCTGGCTCGCCGTGGTGGGGACACTCCGAGAGAGGTCATGGTCGCGCTGGAGCTCGACGGACAGGAGATCCAGACCAGAGCCGTCACGATTCAACCGAACGGGGCGGCAACGGTGACGTTCCAGCCGTTCACGCTCTCAGGCCCACACACTCGCGGCTCAGTAAGCGTGCCGACGGACAGACTACCGGCCGATGATGCCCGCCATTTCGTCGTCTCGCCGGGTACGGCGATGTCGATGCTCGTAATCGAAGGCGGGTCGACAAGCGCCGACGCGAGCCTCTATCTCCGCCGAGCCTTGGAGATCTCTGAGGACGGCCGATTCGATATCCGCTTCAGGCGAGCGAACGGTGTGCGGCCGCAGGATCTGGACGGCATCGACGGCGTCATCCTAAATGACGCGAGCATCGACGGGGGCTCGGCGGAACGACTCCGCACCTTCGTCGAGAACGGCGGTGGTGTCCTTCTCGCTCTAGGACAGTCAGGAGGATGGCCAGCATCCGCGGCGGACCTCCTTCCAGGCGTGATCCACAATGCAGAGGACCGTCAGCAGGGACGCGGCGGCCGGCTCGGTTTCTTGGAGTACGGCCACCCGATTTTCGAAGCCTTCTCGGGCCCCCGCAGTGGCGACTTCACGGGTGCGCGTTTCTTCCGGGCTCGTGGCTTCACGCCGAGTGACTCCGCTACCGTGCTCGCGCGCTTCGACGACGGTTCGATCGCACTCGCGGAGCTCAAGCACGGGCGGGGAACGATTCTCGTTTGGACGTCGACGCTGGATTCGTTCTGGAACGATCTCGCGCTTCAGCCCGTCTACCTGCCCTTCGTGCACCGGCTGTCCGAGTACGTCACCGGACGCTCAGAGGCCCTCCCCTGGTTCAACGTGGGCCAAGTCGTGGACCTCGCGGACCCGGACGCACTCGAGGCCGCTGGCTTGGTCTCAGCAGAGGCCGCGGGATTCGTGAACGGAGTGGAGCAAGTGGCCCTGACACCGTCAGGCTCGTCCATCGCGCTTCCCACCGAACTCGGTCCGCGCTACTTGTCACTGGATGAGGCGGGATTCTACACCGTGCGCCCGCCGGGATCTGACCCGGACCGGCCGTTCGTGATCGCAGTGAATGTCGAATTGGAAGAGTCGGGCCTCGCCCGACTGGACCCCGAAGAACTTGTGGCGCAGATCACCTCCCCGAGCGTCGGGCCCCAGGCGGGTCCAGAGTTCGCGGACGGCACAGATCTCCGCCGCGAGGACCAGGAACGCAGACAATCATGGTGGCGCTGGCTCCTTATTGCGGCATTCGCACTCTTCGTTACGGAAACACTCATCTCCAATTGGGTGTCTCGGAAAGGGAGTGTGGGGCTCGCGGCGGGTTAGAAGCGGAAGGTGGGTGTGTAGTGACGGGGCAACACGCTCCGTACGTTGGGTGGACGGATGAAGGAGATGGACATGAAGAATTCAGACAGACGAATGGCACAGAGCAGGATCTTGGATGTTGTTCGCAGCGTCCGCTGGCGCTGGCGCGCCCGGATATTTCTGAGCGGCCTCACGTGGGTGGGAGCCATCACTGGTGCGGTACTCTTCCTCTCTGCAGTCGGGCTGGAGCAGATGCGCTTCTCAGCGGGTGCCGTGGTTTGGCTCCGATCGCTGACCTGGGGAACCTTCGCACTTACATCATTCTGGTTCGTTCTCCGTCCACTGCTCCGCAGCCCCAGCGACCAACAAGTCGCCCTCTATTTGGAAGAGCACGAACCATCTCTCGAGCACGCTGTAGTGACAGCCCTCGAGGCAGGAGACAGCGCGTCTCCTACCCTCGGACATGAACTCGTAGCGAGCGCGCTCGAACGCGCGAAGAAGGTCCACTACGGTCGTCGCGTCGAGCAGTCTGCCTTATACCGCTTCGGCGGCGCTCTCACGGCAGTCGCCGTAACGGCGGTCCTGTTGACGCTGGCGGGGCCCTCGCACCTCAAGAACGGCCTCTCGGCACTCTTGCTGCCCATGACCGACGCCGCCGCGGTGAACCCATATGCCGTGGCCGTGTTTCCTGGCGACACGACGATCGCGCGCGGCACCGATCAGGTTGTCACAGCCGCCCTCAGTGGATTCGAAGCAGGTGATGTCTCGATCTTCACGCGCACCAGACCGGATCAGAGCTTCCAGCGCTTGAGTATGCTCTCGGATGACGCGGGAGGATTCGAAGCGTTGTTGCTGGGTGTGGACGACCGGACCGAGTACTTCGTGGAATCCACCGGCATTCGATCGCCCACGTATACAATCGACGTGGCGGACCTTCCGTACGTCGACCAGTTGGACCTGACCTACTACTTCCCGAGCTACACCGGCCTACAGCCTCGGACTCGAGAAGACGGCGGTGACGTTGCAGCGCTTCCTGGGACCGTAGTCGAGCTGAAGATCCACCCCACAATGATCACGCCGGGTGGTCAGCTTCTTTTGGACGGGGACCCTGCCGAGGAACTCACAACGGCGGAAGATGGCTCGCTCGTCGCCCGCTTCACGGTTTCCGGGCGAGGCTTCTACTCGATCAAACTCGCACGTGAAAACGGCGAACTCGTGCCGGCGTCTCCCGAGTACACCATCGACGTCCTCACCGACAACCAGCCGTCGATTCAGTTCACGACTCCAGGCCGGGACGTCCCCGCCTCCCCAATCGAGGAGGTCTATCTCGAAGTCCGAGCAACGGACGACTATGGGATCGGTGATGTGCGACTGGTCTATTCTGTGAACGGTGGAGCCGAGGACACAACAAGCGTCTTCAGAAACAGCGGAACCCCGCTTCCCGAGGTCTCGACCGGGCACACCCTCTTCTTGGAAGAGTGGGAGCTCGAGCCCGGCGACCTGATCTCGTACTACGCGGTCGTTCGCGACAACCGCGGCAGTGCGAAGTCCATCGAGAGCGCCATGTTCTTCCTGAATGTGCGCCCCTTCGACATCGCATTCCGCCAGGGTGAAGAACAAGGCGGTGGCGGAGGCGGCGGTGGTGGCGGCGAACCTGAAGCCGCGCTCTCCGAGCTTCAGCGCCAAATCATCTCCGCCACCTTCAATCTGATCCGCCAGCGAGACAGCTACGGCGAGCATGAGTTCAGCGAGAACGTGGTCTCGGTGTCGCTCGCGCAGGGTCGGCTGATGGAGCAAGTGGGGACACTGCTGGAGCGCATGCAGAACAGGGGCCTGACCGAAACCGATCCGGGCTTCCGAGATGTCTCCGCGATCCTGCCCTTGGCCGTCGAAGCCATGACGCTGGCGCAGACCGATCTCGACACCGAGGAGCTCCGTGAGGCGCTGCCGGACGAGCAAACCGCACTGCGCTACCTACAGCAGGCGGAAGAGACGTACGAGCGCTACGTGCAGGAGCAGCAACAGGGCGGCGGTGGCCGTGGTGGCGGAAGCCAGGCCGCGGCCGAAGACCTCGCTGATCTGTTCGAGCTGGAACTCGACAAGCTCAAGAACCAGTACGAAACCGTTCGCCGAGGAGAACAGCAGCAGTCGGATGATCAGGTCGACGCACTCATGGAAGAGCTCCAGGAACTCGCGCGCCGACAGGAACAAGAAGCTGAACGCCAACGCAGGCGGGCTCAGCAGGGCCAGCAGGGCGGCTCCGCTTCTGCTGCAGAGTCTCAGCGTGATCTCGCCGACCAGACTGAAGAGGCAGCGCGGCAACTGCAGCGGCTGGCCCGAGAAAACAACGACCCGCAGCTGGAGGAAACAGCTCGCCAACTGGAACAAGCGGCCGAGTCGATGCGTCAGGCCGCGTCGCAGGGTGGTGCGTCGGGTACAAGCGAAGCGAACTCGGCCCTTCGTCGCCTGGAGGACGCGAGGCGAGAGCTGGAGGACGCCCGTTCCGAACGCGCCCGCCGTGACGCAGAAGACGCGATCCAACGCGTCGACGAGCTACAGCAGCAGCAGCGGGAGGTGCAGCGCCGCGTCCGGGAACTGCCGACGAGCGGCGAGGAGCGCACTGAGACGATCAACCAACTGCGCGAGCGAAAGGACCAGATGACCCAAGCGGTCCAGGATCTCGAACGCGAGCTGGATCAGTCCGCCGCAGGGAGCCGTGCCGACAACCCCGAAGCAGCGCGAGCGCTTCAGGACGCGGCAGAGCAGATCCGAGAATCGAAGCTCAAGGAGAAATTGCAATACTCCCGCGGTACCATCGAACAGTGGGACCCGCAGTCAGCCGTGACCCTCGAGTTGAACATCGAAGCCGACCTTCAGGCACTCCGAGACCGCCTCGAACAGGCTGCGAGCATTTCCAGCCAGAACGAAAACAACCCCCTTGAAGAGGCCCTCGACGCGGCCCGCGAGCTGGTTCGCGGCATGGAGTCGATGGATCGGCGGCTTCAAGAGACTCAGCAGAGCCAACAGGGCCAGGAAGGCCAACAAGGACAGGGCAGCGAAGGCCAACAAGGACAGGGCAGCGAAGGCCAACAAGGACAGGGCGGCGAAGGCCAACAAGGACAGGGCGGCGAAGGCCAACAAGGACAGGGCGGCGAAGGCCAACAAGGACAGGGCGGCGAAGGCCAAGGACAGGAAGGTGGACAGCAGCAGGGCGGTCAGGGCGGAGGCAGAGCGATGAATCCAGCCGGCGGCCAGAATCGTGGGGGAGGCGCAGTCCGTTCGAACCCTCGGCCGCTCACGGATGAGGAGATTCGCCAGTTCCGCAACGAAGCAGGGCAGAGATCGGACCAGGCCCGCGACCTGCAAAACCAGCTCAGCCAAGCAGGGTATAGCGCGGAGGATCTCCAAGCCGTCGTTGCTGCGATGAACCGGCTGGAACGAGAAGGCACATACTCGGACCCCGCGCAGCTCCGAATGCTGCAACAAGAAATCCTAGACATGCTGAAACGGCTCGAGTTCGGCCTCCGCCGTGATGTGGAGGGCGATGCGGATCGAGGTGCGACGCTTTCCGGGTCAGACGAAGTGCCCGACGGATACCGGAAGCTCGTGGAGGAGTACTACCGCGCGCTTGCTCGGGGACGCTCGGGCGGCGGGGGCAACAACTAGGGAACGCCTTGACGAAGTCTTCCCAGTCCTGACCGATCCCACCGAAGTGGAGCTCTGGTCGCCGCTGGAAGCGACAATCAACCCACGTGGTGGGGGGGGCGCAATCTGGCTGTCACGGGGCCGGGATGTGAGGGCAAGGCTCCAATTCACATCTTCGACGCTCCGACCCGGTTCGGCTGGACCGAAAACTACGGCGAGGACGAAAACAGTAAGCCAATCCAAGTGGCCATCGACTTTCACGTCGAGAGTAAGGACGGTGTAACCGTGGTCCGTCTGGCCCAGTCGGGGCTGAGCGCCTCGTCCGATTAGGACGAAATGTACGACGCGCTCCTGGACGGGTGGACGTACTTCATGTTCAACCTCGTCTTCTACCTCACGCGACATCGCGGCAAACCTCGCGGGATGGCAGGGAAGCGAGTCACGACTGATCTCGCGTGCGACGCAGTGTGGGAACGACTTGTGGTCGGCGGCCTCGTCACAGTAGCCGGGGGCCTGGCTCCGGACACACCGTTCGAGCTTCACCTCGATCAAACCACTCAGGGAGCCGTCGTCTCGGCTCGGACACTACTTCACCGGTACCCTGCCCTCCTTGGACGACAGCCTTCTCTTCATTGAGTTGGAGGGGAAGCACGTCGGACTCTGGCTCAGCACGTAAGGTAAATCGGACGATGGAGTCGCCCCACACTCCAGGGTGAACTGAACGCTCGGGTCGAGGCATCCCTGGGGGCGGCATGAGACCGGAGAGAACGGGCTCACCCACTAGGAGCCTCAGGGTTAGATTCTCAGCCCCCGGGGAAACATCCCTAGTGCCCACATCTGAACGATTTTTCGACCATGTCCGGACCGCAATTCATATACCACATGCACCGCCTCTCGAAGATCGTCCCACCGAAGCGGGAGATCCTCAAGAACATCAACTTGTCCTTCTACCCCGGCGCAAAGATCGGCGTCGTGGGGCCGAACGGATCAGGTAAGAGCTCACTCCTGCGCATCATGGCAGGACTGGACACCGATTTCCTGGGCGAAGCGTGGGCTGCGAAGGGCACGAGGATCGGCTACCTCTCCCAGGAGCCCGAACTCGACGCGAGTCTCGATGTGCGTGGCAACGTGGACTTGGCCGTGGCCGAGACGCGGAACCTCCTCAAGCGCTTCGAGGAGGTGAACCTGAAGTTCGGCGAAGACATGACCGACGATGAGATGACAGCTCTCATCGACGAACAGGCCAAACTGCAGGACCGGATCGATGCTTCAGGGGCTTGGGAGCTGGATCGGCATGTCGAGATCGCCATGGACGCGCTTCGGCTGCCGCCGGGCGATGCAGACGTCACGACCCTCTCTGGAGGTGAGATCAGGCGCGTGGCTCTCTGCCGAGTTCTTCTCGAGCAGCCTGACATGCTTCTGCTGGACGAGCCCACAAACCATCTGGACGCCGAGTCGGTGGCGTGGCTCGAGCACCATCTCGCTGCATTCTCCGGCACCATCGTCGCCATCACCCACGATCGGTACTTCTTGGACAACGTGGCCCAGTGGATTCTGGAACTCGACCGTGGACAAGGCATTCCGTGGGAAGGCAACTACACGTCGTGGCTGGAGCAGAAGCAGGAGCGCCTCCGAATCGAAGAGAAGCAGGAGTCGGCTCGTCAGAGGACGCTGGGCCGGGAGTTGGACTGGATTCGGATGTCGCCGAAAGCCCGCCATGCGAAGGGCAAGGCGCGTGTCAGCGCATATGAGGATTTGCTGAGTGCCGACGAACGCGAGCAGGTGAAGACTGCGGAAATTCTGATCCCGAAAGGGCCTCGGCTGGGGAAGACGGTGATCACCGCAGATGCCGTGACAAAGGCATTCGGCGACACACTGCTCGTCGACAAGCTCTCGTTCGATGTGCCGGCTGGAGCCATCGTCGGAATCATCGGAGCGAACGGTGCGGGTAAGACCACACTATTCCGAATGATCGTGGGCCAGGAACAGCCGGATGCCGGGGCGATGGAGCTGGGCCAGACCGTTGAGCTGGCCTACGTCGACCAGTCGAGAGATGCTCTAGATCCAGACAAGACCGTCTTCGAAGAAGTCAGTCAGGGCGCAGACATTCTCTACTTCGGCCGAGCTGAGGTGAATTCTCGAGCCTATCTGTCCTGGTTCAACTTCCGAGGCGCCGACCAACAGAAGAAGGTCGGTGTGCTGTCCGGTGGTGAACGGAATCGCCTGCACTTGGCGAAGCTGCTCAAAGAAGGTGGCAACGTGATGCTTCTCGATGAGCCGACAAACGATCTAGACGTCGACACCCTGATGGCGCTCGAAAACGCCATTCTGGACTTCGCAGGCTGTGTCCTCGTGATCTCTCACGATCGTTGGTTCCTGGATCGTGTCGCGACGCACATCCTCGCATTCGAAGGCGATTCCAAGGTGACCTGGTTCGAGGGGAACCACTCGGAGTACGAAGACGACCGGAGGGCTCGCCTAGGTGACGACGCGATCCAACCGCACCGCATCAAGTACCGGAAGTTGGTGCACGACTAAAACACATAAGTGCTCATTCGAAGAGCGTGGGTAGGCCACTTTTCGCCTGCGGCGCATATTCGAGTGTCCAGGGCCTCAACTCAACGAGGCCTTCAGGCCGTAGGACGGTCAACCCAAAGGAGCGAATGACAGCACGGGGATATACACCCGGGCTTATTATGGCTCCGTCGCGCTTGTGTCCCCTGTCCAACGAGTCTGAGTGCCAATAGAAGACCTGGACCCCACGTCCGAAGAGGGCCCGGACGAAGTCGTTGAGATCATCAGCACTCCCGAGGCCCGTGAGCGGCTCCTCGCGGAGGCGATGGCGCATGCCGAGGTCCAGGATGCGCATTACAAGCAGCTGCTATGGGATCGGCATCGGGTTGCTGGCTTCCCTGGGGCTTGGCCGTTTCGTGGAGCCGATGTTGTTCCAAGTGTCTCCTCGTGAACCATCGATCTACTTGGGCGTTGCGATTGCCCTTCTCGCGATCGCCGGCTTAGCAGGGACATTGCCGGCATGGCGGGCGACCCGTGTCGACCCGACTGAGGCGTTGCGCGCGGACTGAGCTGAACGGCGAACGAGTCGGCGCTGCGCTCCGCGCAGAGGGCCTCAGGTGAGGCGACTTCGGTTATCGTATCGCTTGCCTGGCCTGACCTGCGGTCCTCACGTTAGCACTATATGATCCGTATCCAGAACCGTCCCGATCTCGACGCCGCCGAAGCGCTCGCTGCTGTGAACGAGCACTACGGACTGGGTGGTACGCTCTCACCGCTTCCCGGCGAGCGGGACTGCAACTTTTTGCTGACGGACTCGGACGGGTCACGTTACGTAGTAAAGGTCAGTTCGCCCGAAGAGCCGCAGCCGATTCTCGAGTTCGAAACCGACATGATCGCGCTGCTGAGTCGGGAAACAGACGGCCTCGTCCCGGGCGTCGTGCCAGCTACGAACGGCAAACTGATGGTCCAGCACACGGATGCTAAGGGGACAGTCCATCGCATCCGCGTCGTGGAGTTCCTGACGGGAGACCTGCTCGCTGAGGTGCGTCCCCGCTCGCTCGATTTGCTCGAAGACCTTGGAGGTCGCGTTGCTGACCTCGACAGCGCGCTGGGCGCAGTACCGGACCACCCGCCTCACCGAGTCGACTTCGACTGGGCCCTAGGGAACGCAGGCGAGGTGATGCAGAAAGGGCTCGACCTGCTGGAAGGTGAACAGCAGCTGCTCATTGAACGAGCGTTCGCTCTCTTCAAGGCCAAAGAGCTTGATTTCTTTGGCCTGGGCTCGCAGGTCATCCACGGCGACGTGAACGACCACAACGTTCTCGTTTCCGAGGCTGGCCACGGCACCCGCCGCGTCACTGGGATCATTGATCTCGGCGACGCACATTCCGCGCCTAGGGTCTTTGATCTCGCAATCACGATCGCCTACGCCATTCTCGGGACGGACGACCCGCTTGCCGCGGCTGCAGCCATCACCAGAGGCTTCAACGCACAGCACCAGCTGCTCGAACAAGAGCTGGACGTCACCATGGCCCTAGTTCGGGCACGGCTAGGGCAGAGCGTGTGCATAGCGGCCTGGCGGCGCAAATCCGGTGAGGCCGACGATTATCACTTAGTCTCCGAACAACCCGCTTGGGACATGCTGCGGGCCCTCGATGCCGTGTCGGATGTGGTCGCCACAGGCGTGCTCCGCGAGGCCTGTGGCCTGGCGGCGAGCAAGCGTAGCCCTGGCCTCGTCACATGGCTGAAGACGCAGTCGTTCCATCAGGTGATGGACCTCCCTGAAGACCAGAGCGAGATCGGCGTCCTCGACCTCAGTGTGGCGAGTTACGACCTCAACGGACGGGATACGGACGACACCGCAGACTTCACAGACCGTGTCTTCCGAGGCATGCGAGCGAAGGGAATCACGCTAGGCATCGGCCGCTTTCTCGAGCCTAGGGCGTTCTACCTCACACCGGCCTTTGCTGGACGAGAGGGCGATCCCCGAGAACGGCGAACGATCCACCTAGGTATCGACCTGTTCGATGAGCCAGGCGCGGTGGTTCATGCCCCACTTGGGGGCCGAGTGAAGAGCGTCCGCGACAACTCGGCTCGGCTCGACTACGGCCCCACTGTCATCCTGGAGCACGACAGCCCGGACGGTCCATTCTGGACGCTGTACGGCCACCTTCAGCGCACTTCGGTCGGCAACCTCTCGGCCGGCGATCCAGTCGAGGCCGGGCAGATCATTGCGCGCATCGGCCCCTATCCTGAAAACGGAGGGTGGCCGCCCCACCTGCACTTCCAGATCATGACCGACCTGTTGGGATTCGACGGTGAGTTCCCCGGTGTCGCCCTTCCGCGCGAGATGGACGTCTGGGCGTCGATATCGCCCGATCCTGATCTGATTCTGCGGCTGCCTGGCGAAACGACCTTCCGCCCACCGGTCGGAGTAGACGCTCGACGGCGCGAGGTGCTGGGCGCCAGCCTTAGCCTTTCCTACGACGACCCGATCCACATCGTTCGCGGGCGCGGTACGTACCTCTACGACGTCATGGGCCGCGAGTACCTCGATTGTGTGAACAACATCGCGCATGTCGGGCACGAACATGCTGGAGTCGTTCGGGCGGGTCAGGCGCAGATGGCGGTCCTGAACACGAACACACGCTACCTCCACGAACACGTAGTCGAGTACGCGACGCGACTGTCGGCGACGCTGCCGGATCCGTTGTCCGTCTGCTTCTTCGTGAACTCGGGAAGCGAGGCGAACGAACTCGCGCTACGCATGGCGAGAGCGCATACCGGCTCGACTGGTGTGGTGAGCATCGAGGGTGGCTACCACGGGAATACCCAAGCGCTAGTCGATGTGAGTCACTACAAGCACTCGAGTCCGGGAGGTAAGGGTGCACCGGATTGGGTTGTGACCACTCCCCTGCCGGATGATTTTCGAGGGCTGTACCGCAAGGACGACCCGGCGCGGGCGACTCGGTTCGCAAGCCACGTCGAAGCAGCCTTCTCCACACTGGTTGAACGCGGGGCCGGAGCCTCCGCCTTTCTTGCCGAAGCGATTCTCTCCTGCGGTGGCCAAGTCGAGCCGCCCGAAGGTTATTTCGCAGCCGCGTATGCCCACGCCCGCACCGCGGGAGCCTTGTGTATTGCGGACGAGGTCCAGATCGGGTTCGGAAGGATGGGGTCCCACATGTGGGGCTTCGAAACCCACGGTGTCGTTCCGGATATCGTCACACTCGGAAAACCCATGGGGAACGGGCACCCGCTCGGGGCTGTCGTGACGACTCCCGAGATCGCGTCGTCATTCGGTAACGGGATGGAGTACTTCAGCAGCTTCGGCGGAAACCCCGTGTCGTGCGCCATCGGTCTGGGCGTACTCGATGCGCTCAAGAACGACGGGCTTCAAGCCAACGCGGCCGAAGTCGGACAAAGCCTCAAGGCAGGTCTCGGAGCCTTGGCGGCCTCGCACTCCGTCGTTGGCGATGTCCGTGGCCGAGGCCTCTTCCTAGGCATCGAATTCGTGCACAGGAGAGAGGTGCTCGAGCCGGCTCCACGGGTGGCTGCATACGTGGTGGCGCAGATGAAGCTCCGGGGAATTCTCCTCAGCACGGACGGCCGCGACCACAACGTCATCAAGATCAAACCCCCGATGACGTTCTCGAGAGCCGACGCGGAGCGCGTGTGCGCAGAGATGGATACCGTCTTAACGCACGACGTCGTCTCGACGTTTGGCGACCTCACCTAAGTAGTACTGGCTTCGCGCAGGAACCCACAATCGAAGGCGGCGCCACCGTTTCCGGTGACGCCGCCTTCGATTGCGCAGGGAAAGCTAGAGGGAACGCCTACCGGTCCGTAATGGACCGCATCAAGCGCTCGAGAAGCGCCTTGTGCACCTCCAACTCCTGCACCAACTCAACGAGCCTCTCCTCCATGTCCGCTGCAGGCTTCTGATCCGCCCGCTGCGTGTTGCCGTACAGGTAGGAGAGCTGGTCCGCCAGCATCGGCGTCGGGTAGCTCGTGATCGTCCGATCCGTAACCAAAGCGGATTCGATTTCCTGGAGCTGGGTCTCGATGTCACTCCCGTCCGCGGCACGCTCGATGGCGCCGTTCACGGTCTGGATCGTCGTACCCGCATCCTCAATCGCCGCAATGACCTCGAGGCCCAGATCGAACTGTGCCTGTAGGTCCGCCATGGTCACGCCGTCAGCCTCGACGCGCGGATCCATGAGAAGCTCGAAATCACGCGTCGTGGTCTGACCGTCAACCGTCAGGCGCGCCTGGTACGTACCGGGAACGACCATCGGGCCGCCACGCTGCGAACCATTCGGACCCGGAACTGTCATGTCCCAGGTGAAGCGATGGACACCCTGGGTCGCCGCGAGCGTGGGACCACCCGTGGCCCTCTGGAAGGGACCGCGCATCTGTTGCGCCTGCTGGGTGCGAACACCCGCTCCGCCGGACTGGTACGTCCTCAGGACCTCACCGGCACTGTTCGCGATCTCCAACTGCACGGAGGACGCCTCAGCCGGCAGGCCGTAGTCGATGACCGGGCCATTGGCTGCATACTGAGGCTGATCGGGCGTCCCACCACCGAATCCACCCCGACCGCCGCCGCGCACACGGTGCGCATCTGCCGGCTGGAACAGGAAGGGCCCGTCTGAGGCCATCGCCTGGTCGACCTGACGGAGTGGCGACAGGTCGTCCATGATCCAGAACGCCCGCCCCATCGTCGACATGACGAGGTCACCCTGATGCAGCTTGATGTCGGTGATCGGCGTCACTGGCAGGTTGAACTGGAAGCGGTCCCAGTGCATGCCGTCGTCTAGAGAGACGAACATGCCGAACTCGGTACCCGCGTAGAGAAGGCCCTCGCGAACCGGATCCTCCCGGACCGCACGCGTCGCGAAGTCTGCCGGAATGCCGTTGTCGCCCGTCGTGAGCAGCGTCCAGCTCTCACCAAAGTCCTCAGTCTTGTAGATGTACGGCGTCAGGTCCCCAAGGAGCGTCCTGTAGGCAGCGAAATACGCCTTTCCCGCCGCGTGCGGCGAAGGATCGATCGTCTGGATGCGTCCCTCAGGCTCCATATCTGACGGGGTCACGTCCTTCCACGTCCGGCCACCATCGCGCGTGACTTGAACGAGGCCGTCGTTGGAGCCGGCCCAAATGACACCCGGCTGCACGGGCGATTCTTCGATCGCATAGAGGACCGAATAGTGCTCCTCACCCGTGATGTCCCGAGTGATGGGGCTACCGGAGATCATCTGACGCTCGGGACGGAACGCTGTAAGGTCCGGGCTGATCTGCTCCCAGGTCACACCTTCGTCGGTCGTCTTGTGGACGAACTGCGAACCGTGGTAGACCGTGCTCGAGTTGTGCGGAGACACCTCGATGGGCACCACACGCTGGAAGCGGTAGT
>Ga0302133_10000526_pt1 | contig 24182 bp, 14 predicted proteins | sample CB9_331_MG_FD_203121 | JGI IMG/M metagenome (GOLD analysis project Ga0302133, IMG submission 203121) | Marine microbial communities from Western Arctic Ocean, Canada - CB9_33.1 | ecosystem: Environmental > Aquatic > Marine > Oceanic | place: Canada: Western Arctic Ocean | collected 2017-09-19 | reverse complement strand
GCCCTTGGCATGCTGTTGATGAGCCGGCGCCGCACCAGCGCTGGCAATGTTCTGATCGACGATTCCGTCGACATCTCCGACGCCGCCTGGCAGGATGAAGAGGAGGATGAGGTTGCTCCAACGGGAACCGTGATCCTCGACGGCACCAGCGTCGGACCGAACGCCTCCAGCGACGCCCGTGAAGTGAGTGTGGGGCGCGACGACGGTATCTATGGCGCACCACAGATGGACGGCTACGACTTCCCCGGCTGGTCACCCAAGCAGGTGCAGGACGCACTGACGGTTGAGCAGCTCAAGGAGAAGTACGAATCCGAGCAATGAGGTCGCGAAGGATTGATGGGCACCGACGTTGCCACCGGACCGATGGCGCGAGATTCAATCCCGACCCTCGACCTGCGCGAATACACCGAAGGTGACCCTGCAAGCCGCGGTGGATTCGTTCAGAAAATGGGTGAAGCCCTCGAGGACATCGGCTTCTTCGCGCTGACCGGACATGGCATTCCACTCGATGACATCAACTGCGCCTACAATGTCAGCGAGGAATTCTTCAACCTCGAAGAATCGACCAAGATGAACTCCAATCTGGATGGGAATCAGCGCGGATTCGTCCCTTTCGGCGTCGAGCACGCCAAGGACAACCCCGCGCCCGATCTCAAGGAATTCTGGCAGACCGGGCGCGTCCTGCCAGCAGATCACCCCCTCATCGATGAATATCCCAAGAACATCTGGCCGAATGCGCCATTCGAAGCCGCGGTCGATGGGCTTTACATCCAATTGGAATCCCTCTCACAGGACCTGTTGGAGATTTGCTCGCTGTATCTCGGAAAGGAGGGGGATTACCTGCCCAGCATGGCCGAACATGGCAATACGATTCTCAGAATCCTGCACTACCCTGCCCTTGGAGCGGACACACCCGATGGCGCCGTCAGAAGTGCCCAACACGAAGACATCAATTTCATCACGCTGCTCATCGGCGCCAGCGCCGATGGCTTGGAAGTGATGGACCACGACGGTGAATGGATCAAGGTCGAGGGCAACCACGATCACATCATCGTCGATTCAGGAGACATGTTGGCGAACCTCACGAACGGCCTGTTCAAGGCCGTCACCCACCGCGTCGTCAATCCCAAGGACAACACCAGCGATCGCTACTCGATGCCATTGTTCACCCACCCGCGCGACGAGGTGGACCTGACCCCACGCCCAGAATTCATCACGAGAACCGGAGGCTCCGCACTCTATCCTTCGATCACTGCCGGCGCATTCCTACGACAGCGTCTCATCGAAATCGGACTGATCGACGATGACTGAGATCCAGGACTTCGTCAACTCGGTTGTTGACGAATCACTTTCTGATGAGGCGGTCCAAGCCTGGATGCAGAATGTATTCGACAACGGCCTCTCCGTCGATGAAACGGTTGAATTGACCCATGCCATGCTCCATTCGGGTACGGTTCTCGAATGGCCTTCAGACTTCGCCCATCTGGTCGTTGACAAGCATTCCACCGGTGGCATCGGGGACAAAGTCAGTCTGATTTTGGCACCCGCCCTCGCCGCCTGTGGACTCAAGTGTCCGATGATTGCAGGCAGGGGTCTTGCTCACACGGGCGGGACCCTCGACAAACTCGAATCGCTCCCAGGCTACGATGTTCAAGTCTCTCCATCCAATGCTCTGCATCAAGTGACTGAGATCGGTTGCATGATCGCCGGACAGACCGAGGACTTCGCGCCTGCCGACAAGCGAATGTATGCCATTCGAGATGTATCGGGTTTGATTGCATCCGTCCCGTTGATCACTGGTTCGATTCTCTCCAAGAAAGCCGCAGAAGGACTCGCAGCGCTCGTCATGGACATCAAGGTCGGCAAGGCCACCTTCATGACTTCAATCGACCGGGCTGAGGAACTCGCTTCCTCAATCGTATCGACGGGTGAAGGTCTCGGCATCACGACCATGGTCACCCTGACCGAGATGGACACGCCCCTCGGCTTCGCCGCGGGGAATGCACTCGAAGTGCTGGAATCGGTCGAGACGCTTCGTGGAGCGGGACCGGCCGACCTTGAGGAATTGGTCTGCATCCAGGGCGGTATCCTGCTACAAGCGACCGGACTCGCAGAGACTGTCGATGAAGGGGCCTTCATGATTCATGATACCCTCATCGATGGCAGTGCCGCCTCCAAGTTCGTTGAGATGTGCATCGCACAGGGTGTCGATGCATCCGTTTTCGCCTCCGAAGAGAGTCTACTCTCCGCTCTCGGACTCTTGGATACTGAATTGAACACAACCGAATTCACCGTGCCCCAACCGGGGTGGATCGCGGCCATCGATGCAATGGATCTCGGTCAAGTCGTCCTCGAACTCGGCGGTGGCCGAACCGAACTCGGTGCCGACATCGACCGTGGTGTCGGCTTCGTTCTCGAAGGCCATATCGGCAGCCTGATGGTCGTCGATGAGCCTTGGATCACCGTCTACCACAGAGAACCCCTGAGCGACGCCCACCGCGCCCTCATCGAAGGCGCAATCACGCTCTCAAACGAACCGACCGATGCCGAAAGCCGTGTCCTCTGACTCAGAGGGTACCCTCTGGTTATAGCGGGTAACCGCTCACCTGCTCGTCATTGAAGCAATAACGGATCGTTTGGAATTCAGATTTGAGAGCGGCGACGTCGCGCTTGACAGCGGCGGGGTCCTCACCCTTGAGGAGGACACGCGCGTAGAGCGCGGCGACCTCTTCCATCTGGGTCGTATCCATGCCGACACGTGTCAATTCCTGCACCCCGAGGCGCAGGCCGGATGGCGTCATCGCCTTGGTGTCGCCGGGAAGCATGTTCATGTTGGTGACAATGCCAGCATGTTCCAATTTCAATGCGGCTTGAGCGCCCGCGCCGGAGTCCAACTCGCCGTGGCGGGTGAGGATCTGATGGGTGGCTGTGTAGCCGCGGCCCTCGGCGAGGACATCGAAGCCTTCTGCGGCCATTGCCGCGCCGAAGGCTTTGGCATTGGTCACGATGTCTTTGGCATAGGCCGCGCCGTATTCTGCGAACTCCGCCAGCGCGATGACCTTGCCCGCGACGTGGTGCAGATGGTAGGAGGAGCAGACGCCGGGGAAGATGGCGCTGTTGAGGCGACGCTGGAATTTCGGGTCGTCCGAATCGGAGAGAACGAAGCCACCCTGCGGGCCGGGGAATGTCTTGTGACTGGACCCGGTCATCACGTCCGCGCCTTCCTTCAGCGGGTCCTGGAATTGCCCACCGGCGATGAGACCTAGCACGTGAGCGCCGTCATACATCACCGAGGCACCCACCTCGTGGGCGGCGTCGGCCATCTCGCGCAGCGGCGTGGGGAATAGGAAAACGGACTGGCCGACCAGCGCAATGGCCGGTTCGACCTCGCGGATCAACGCACACGCCGCATCGACATCGGGCTCCATTCGGTCCTCATCCCAAGGATAGGTTGTCAGGTCGAGCCCGCGCAGTCCGACCGCACCCATGCGGGCGTGCGAGATGTGGCCGCCGTCCGCAGTCGAGATCGCCGTGATCTTGTCGCCGGGCTTGGCCAGCGCCTTCAGCGCGCCGATGTTTGACACCGTGCCCGAGGTGGATTGGATGTTGGCAAAATTACAGTTGTACACCTTCTGTGCAAGCTTGATGCCGAGTGATTCGATCTCATCGAAACCATCGCACCCCTGGTAGTAACGTCGGCCCGGCATGCCCTCAGCATAGCGTCCATGCAGGTCCGAGGTGATGACCTTCTGCACCATCGGACTGACGATGTTCTCCGACGCGATCATCCCCAAACCATCGCGATACAGCGCACCGCTCGATGCGGTCGCATCGAGCACAGCCTGTGCGAATCCAACGTTCTCGCTCGAGCCTGTCCAATCGCCACCCATGACCCAAGTCCGCCCCAATCCGCCCTTAGTATTCACCACACCAACAACAGGCGCCGTGTGCAGATTTGAACCGGCGACCTGAGCACACGCATCAAAAAAACATCAATGTGCGAAGGTGCAGAGACAAATCCTGCACCGGCAACCAAGCGGTAAAAAGCGCCGTGTGCAGGATTTGAACCTGCGACCTGTGGATTAACAGTCCACCGCTCCACCAACTAAGCTAACACGGCCAGCGAGCCGGCGACTCTGACTCCATTCATGAATCAATCGGGTGCTGAGGCAGCCTCATCATCCCGTGGTTTGAGGATGGCGAGGAACGCGACACCTGCCCAGACAGCGGAGAGGACGGCGAACGGCCACTCGCCGGTGTCGTAGGCGCGGATGCCGAGAAGGATCTGGCCGAGGGCCATTCCAGCGAGATATGCGATGGACCGACTGGAAACCTTTGCCTGGGTCTCCAAGGCGAAGGCGCTGACCACAATGACCATTCCAATGATGGCTCCAATCATCGTCAATTCCAAGTCTCCACCCCACCCGTAGATTGGAATGGCGTCAACGTCTATTTCAAGCAATTGTTGTACCAACCAATTCCCCCACGCATTTCATATCATGGACAGGGATAGCCCAGATGCATGTCGAGTGATTACCACGTCTCTACCCGCCGGCCTACCACCTTCCTGATGACAACGATGTTGCTGTTGTCAACCCTCGTCGCAGCGGTGCCAACAGCCTCCGCGTTGACGGGAAATGAAGCGATTTCTGGATCCAGCATCAACGCCACCGGCGCGACGGTGATCGGTATGAATCTGGATTCGAATGAAGTCTACCAGTGGTACACATTCGTCTACTATCCGAGCGGTTCTCTGCTCAGCAGCGACAGCGGCATCTGGAATTCACCGAACAGCAGCAATCAGACGGCGATTGCAGCCTGGTCACAGGGTAATCAGGCGGGGAATTATGCGGTCAGCTTCCACCTCTATGAATATTGGAACAACACACTGCTCGACACATGGAATGTTTCCTACTACTCTGCGGGTGTGTCCAACCTCTCTCAGGACAGCTACGAGCCAAATGATTCCCGATCGGCCTCGACCTCTGTCGCTCTGAATGCGACCACCGCGGCCAATATGCACTCGACCAGCGATGATGATTGGTTCACGACCAATGTGAATGCGGGGACGATGAACCATGTGAATCTGAGCTTTGCCCACAGCGATGTAGATGCACAGTTGAACGTGTATTACGTGAACAGCATCGGCAATCAGGTGATGATCGATTATAGTCACTCATCCTCGGATGATGAGCAGGTTGTGTTCAATACCACATCCGCCATGACCCTGTACTTCTGGGTCTTCACCTCTGGTGGCACGGGCCATTACAATCTCACATCCCACTCGATGACCACCCCGGCCCCGCCGACCGTCATCGGGGATGCGAATGAGCCGAACGATAATTCGACGACCGCAACCTCGGTCAGCTCACCGGCAAATCAGAGTTCGCTGTCGATTCACACGACGACGGACAACGATTGGTTCGCGATTCCGGCGGTTGCAGGCACCACCTATGGCGCGACGATCACCTTCGTCAACAGCAATGGTGATTTGGACATGGATTTCTATGACCAGACCCTCAGTCAGGTGGACTGGTCTGCTGGAACGGGAAACACCGAGACTGTCTCCTACACGCCAACCACCAACCAGACGCTTTACGTGCAGGTTTTCGGATGGAGTGGGGACACCAACAATTACTCGATTCAATTCACAGGGGGTAGCGGTGGCGGCAGCACGGGAACGGGCACGGAATACGTCAACATCACGAGCATGGGCCCGACCCACGGCGCATGGTTGTGGTCAAATCTCTCGAGCACTGCGACCTACGAATTCGACTGGTACTGGACCTTCTGGAACGGCACGGGCCACACGACGGCCCAGACGAACACGGTCACGGTGAGCACGACCTCCGGCACGAACAATGTCAGCCATTCCGCGCCGACCGTCGGCGGCACCTGGTGCTTCTTCTCACTGCTTTGGGAGTTGGTCGGCACGACGTGGACCTATGTGACCGAAGATGGCCAATGCATGTATCATCAGGTCCTCGACATCGACACGACATCGGATACGTCGGGTTGGATCACGACCGAGAATTTGAGTGCGGGCACCTACAGCGTGGATTGGTACATCACGGATGCCAACATCACGACTGCTTGGGATCAGGGCAACTTCTCGATTTCGACGAGTGGTGGCTCGGGCGTGCTGACCAACGACACGATCAATTTCAACAATACCGGGGCCGGTATCGATCACTGCCTCTTGGTGGATCTCTGGGACAGCAGCAACAATCTGATCGACAGCATCTCCGGCTGCTGGACGACAGCGATTCTACCACCCGCAACGGGCAACCTCACGGCGGTTTCACTGAGCGATACGGCTGGAACCTACGTGGCAAGCAATGTCGCCGCGGGTACAAATTACATGATCGATGCGACCTATTCCTTCTGGAATGGGAGTGCACACACCACGCTCGGCACGGTGCAGGACAACTTCACCGCGGGCACGAGCGATCATTGGTACAATGTCACCATGGTGACCTACGAACTGGGCGGCACCTACTGCCTGCTCGGGGATCTCTACGACATGGATCACTCATCCGCTGGCACATTGCTCGACAGCGATATCGATTGCTGGGACCGACTCTTCATCGATACCGCCGTCACCTCTGACACCGGCGGTTCGATTCAACTGACGAACCTGACGCTGTGGGACACTTACGATGTCGATTGGTATCTCTTGGAGGGAGCCAATGGAACAACGTTGGATTCGGGGGCTTGGCAGGGCATCTACACCCACAACCGGTCGTGGGTGGAGACATGGGCCATGCCGACATCGGCTTCGGAGAAGTGCTTCTATGTCGAGGTGCTCAACAGCACGAGTGGTGTCCTGATCGATTCGAGCACGGACTGCTTCACGCCGACCCTGCCCGACATCGAGGTGACGACACTGGTCGATGGCGGCGTGGCTTGGACCGCGGCCAATCTCACGAGCGGTTCTCTATATGGCACCCAAGTCCACTTCTTCGCCTACTCAAACAACACGACCCACTTCAACAGCGGCTGGTCCTCGTTCACCGCGGGCAGTGGCTCTCAGACCGGTTCGGAGAACTGGACGGTGCCCGGGCTCAGCGGCGTCTACTGCGTCGAGGTCACGATGACCTACAACAACGGGTCGAACAGCGATGTGGATACTTCCTGTGTCTCGATCATCCACGATGGGGATGGGGATGGGGTATGGGATCAGAACGATCTCTGCCCGAACACGCCGACAGGTTCCTCGGTCGATACGACGGGCTGTGCGCTTTCACAAATCGACACGGACGGAGATGGATATACCGATGATGTCGACGATTTCGTCAACGACTCTACCCAGTGGAACGATTTCGATGGCGACGGTTACGGAGACAACGCGAGCGGCAACAATGGCGATGCCTTCCCCAGCGATGCGACCCAATGGTCCGACATCGATGGCGACGGCTGCGGCGACAACCCGAACGGCACGAATCCCGATGCATTCCCCAACGATGCCACGCAGTGCACCGACACCGATGGCGATGGCTATGGTGACAACCCGAACGGGACGAATCCCGATGCATTCCCGACCGATCCGACCCAGTGGACGGATGTGGACGGCGATGGGTTCGGCGACAACCCGAACGGCAATTTCGCCGACGATTTCCCGAGTGATGCGACCCAATGGTCCGACAGTGATGGCGATGGTTATGGCGACAATCCGGCGGGCAACAATCCGGATATCTGGCCCACCGACCCGACCCAGTGGGTCGATGCGGATGGCGATGGTCATGGCGACAATCCGAACGGAAATGCGGGAGATCACTTCCCCGGCGATGCCAGTCAATGGTCCGATCAGGATGGCGATGGCTATGGCGACAATGCCTCGGGAACCAACCCCGATGCCTTCCCGCAGGATGCAACACAGTGGTCCGATTTGGACGGCGATGGCTGTGGCGATGAACCGAGCGGCAACAATGCCGACCAATTCCCCAATGACCCGACCCAGTGCGAGGACCGGGATGGCGACGGATTCGGTGACAATTCGAGCGGCAACAACCCCGATGCCTTCCCCAACGAGGGCACGCAGTGGGCGGACCGAGATGGTGATGGCTGGGGCGACAACCCGACCGGCACCAACCCTGATGCCTTCCCCGATGAATTCAGCCAGCAGCAGGATGCCGATGGCGATGGCTATGGCGACAATCCGAATGGGGTCGACCCCGATCTCTGCCCGGACAGCCCCGATGGGGCGATCGTCGACAGCGATGGTTGTGCGGCCTCTGAACTCGACGATGACAACGATGGCGTCACCAATGATCTCGACGCTTGCCCGGATACACCGGGCGGCGAGTCTGTAGATGCTGCAGGCTGTGGAGATTCACAGAAGGATGCCGACATGGATGGCGTGAGTGACGCGCTCGATGTCTGTCCCGGCTCGCCCCAGGGCGAGGTCGTCGATGGCTACGGTTGCGCCGCCAGTCAGCGCGATACCGATTCGGATGGCATCTCTGACGATCGTGATGAATGCCCGACGACCTCGCCCGGTGCGCAGGTCAACGGCGTCGGCTGCGCAGCGGAAGAACGCGATGCGGATGAGGACGGCATCTCTGATGCCGACGATGATTGTCCGAACACCTCCACCTTGGATACCGCTGACAGCCAAGGCTGCGGTGCAGCCCAGCGCGACACCGATGGCGACATGGTGATGGATGCGGATGACGAGTGCCCGATGACGCCCGGCGGCGCGACCGTCGATGCAGGTGGCTGCTCGAATACGCAGCGAGACACCGACGCGGACGGCATCGTCGATGCCTGGGATGACTGCGCCAATACGCCCGATGGACAGATGGCGGATCAGGATGGTTGTTCACCGAGCCAACTCGACTCGGATCACGACACGGTCACGGACGACCTCGATCAATGCGCGAACACGCTCCAATCCTGGGCGCCCGATGCGGATGGATGCGCGCCACAACAGAAGGACACGGACGATGATGGTGTCAACGACAACCTCGACGTTTGCCCGAATACGTCGACCTTCGACATCCCGGATGCGCTGGGTTGCAGCCTGTCTCAGATCGACTCTGACAACGATGGCCACAATGATGCGGTCGACCTCTTCCCCGACGATCCCGAAGAATGGGAGGATTCGGACTTGGATGGTGTGGGTGACAATGCGGATGATTACCCCAATGATGCCTCACGCCAAACCGCGGAGGAAGGCGGCGTCTCCGGCATGCTATGGGTGCTCATCGGGCTGATTCTCGCCATCATCGCCGGCGGCGGTGGCTGGTTCGTCATCCGACGCTCCGCCCAAGGAGAGAATGACGAGGAATCCCGACTCGCCGGCGGCATCGCCATGCAGCCGGCCGAGAATCTCTACGACATGGCGGGTGTGACCGAAGAAGCGCCACCCACCTACGGCGCGGCCGCAGAGCCGATGGCAGAACCGGTCCTAGCACCGGTCTCGCCAGCCGTCATCGTACCACCGCACGCAACGCCGAATGAGCATGGACAGATGGTGTGGGTGGATGAGGCCGGCAACAACTGGTGTCAGTACCCCGACGGTTCGACCATGCGCTTCGACAATGAGAGCGGTGGCTGGGTTCCCTACCCATGAGTTCAGGAACTCCCGACGTGCAGACCCCGCGCCTTGCAGACCCTTGAGATGGACCCGGGCGGCATGCTCCGCCTCTGGTTGATGCGGTATCGTACCGGGCGACAGCCCGCCATTCTCTGGCAACCCACGCGAACGCTCTGGGGGGTGTGGCCGACGGTGGCCATGATCGCAGATCTGGAGATCGGCGTGCGGCTGCGGCTGTTGCGATTCATTGCCTGTCTGGGGGAGTTGAGGGCTGGACGACGCGCACCTCTGAGCGTGCGGGCCTTCGCCGAAGCGGCCTGTGTCGGGGCGCCCCGGCGGGCGGTCGAACTCTTGGATCACTGGATGGAAGGCGAGGCCTTGCCCGCGCGGTTGCACCAGCGATGCGACAGGATTCAGCGGCGATTGGCTCACCGCGTGCGAAGCGTGCTTCACAGTGCCCGAGAAGATGGTGGGATTCTGTGGTTGATCGACCTCCCTGTGACCCTTCTTCCCTTCGCCATCTCGCTGCACCGTAGGATGCTCGGTCCCCGGCCGCTGATCGTGCATTGTGGGGGCGGACGGTTGTGGCCGGGCCTGTCGACCTGGGCGATTGACCGGGATGGGACTGGTGAGGTGCTGCGTCGAAGTTCGGGCGGATTCTCTCCCTTTGAACGCGCCGCTGAACACCGAGAGGCATTTGAACCGACGGCAGGTGGCCCACCCTGATGGACGTCTGCATCATCCTCGGCTCCCGCTCCGACCTGCCCATCGCTGAGAAGGCGACAAGGGTCCTCGATGACTTCGGCGTGGACTACGAACTCCGCGTTGCCAGCGCCCATCGGGCACCCAAATATCTCGAGGGCATTGTCGATGCTGCACTCGAGTCGGATTGCAAGGTATTCATCGGCATGGCCGGGGTTGCCGCAGCCCTTCCCGGCGTCATCGCAGCGATGACCTGCAAGCCGGTCATCGGCGTCCCCGTGGGCGGCAAGGTGCCGCTCGACTCCCTCCTCTCCATCGTTCAGATGCCACCGGGCATGCCGGTGGCGACCGTCGGCGTCGACCGCGGCGACAATGCGGCAGTGCTCGCAGTCCAGATCCTCGCCGGGTCGAATGAAGCGCTCGCGAGCGACTTCATCAGCTTCCGCGAAGAGATGACGAACAAGGTCATCGCCGACGACGAGCTGACCCAGTCGGAGCGTGCCTGAGATGGACCCCCAGATCCTCATCGACGAGGGCATCGCCATCCTTGAGAAGAGCATCGACGACATCGCCATCATCGCCTGCAGCGGTGGCATCGACTCCTCGGTCGCCGCCGTCATGGCGAACAAAGCGGTCGGCGACAAATTGCACTGCGTCTATGTCGACACGGGATTCATGCGAAAGGACGAGACTGAAGACGTCAAACGAATCCTCCTTGAACTCGACTTGAATCTGACCGTCGTCGACGCCTCGGAACGATTCTTCAAGCACCTCGAAGGCGTTACCGAACCCGAGGCCAAGCGCAAGGTCATCGGCGAGCAATTCATCCGTGTCTTCGAAGAACAGCAGAAGATCGTCGGCGCCAAGTACCTCGTTCAGGGCACGATCGCACCGGATTGGATTGAATCCGGCGGCGGCGAGCGAGATGTCATCAAGAGCCATCACAACGTCGGTGGACTGCCGGACGATGTCGATCTGACCATCGTCGAACCACTCCGTGATTGCTACAAGGATGAGGTGCGCAAAATGGCCGAAGCACTCGGCATCCCGAGCAGCCAACGCCAACCCTTCCCCGGGCCGGGCCTCGCCGTTCGCGTACTCGGCGAACTGACCCGCGAGCGAACCGAGGCCTGCAGAGAGGCCTGTGCAATCGTCGAAGAGGAATTCGAAGCTGCAGCAGAAGCAGGTCTGATGGAATTGCCTTGGCAATATTTCGGCGCCCTGCTCAACGTCAACAGCGTCGGTGTCCACGGCGATGCGAGAGTCTACGGAGAAACCATCGTCGTGCGCGCGGTTCGCAGCATGGATGGCATGTCGGCCCGCGCCTCCGACATTCCTTACGAGGTGCTCGAGAAGATCAGCACCCGCATCACAAATTCACTCAAGGGACACGTCAACCGGGTGGTCTACGACATCACCCACAAGCCGCCTGGAACGATTGAATGGGAGTGATTCACTCCTCTTCCGATTCCCATGCGGGAATCATCGCTGACGGCCATTTCGCAACGACCGGCGAGACCGGCGGTGCGCCGAAGTGTTCGCGGATGGCGACCGGCGAGGGCACGTCTGCAAAGCGCGGGCCGAGTGAGGGGAACGGCACCTCGTCACCGATTGACGGACCAACAAATGGATCGAGCAATGCGCCAGATGGGTGGACCAGATGGATGGCGATGTAGTCCAGATTTCCCTCTCGGAGGCCGAATAGCACCATCTCCAGCGAGGTGTTGCCCATGAATCCAGCCGGGATCGAACGCCGGGCCAACGGCCGACGGGCCCAGCGATTTGATTCGGTCTCCCACCCCTCCGCAATCTCTGCCAGTCCCACATCGACATGGGCCACGGGTAGCAACCAGCGACCGGGCGGCCAGGCGAGCACCGTCGCGATTCGCACCATTTGGGAGAACCACAGTGGCACAGCGATGAGCAGGCCGAACGTTGCGATCAGGCCGATGGGATTCAGGTCGACGATGTAGATCAGCACACCGAGCAGAATGGTCTCGGTCCGCACCAGATTCCACACGAGCATCTTGACGGGGGAGCCCTCGACCTGGGCGACGGCCCGGGCCGCCGCCGTCAGCCAGAGCATCACGAATGCGCCCAAGGTCAAGCCGAGGCCGAGCCGAATCGGCGCGCCGATGCCGACATTCAGGGAATGGAGCAACAAGGGGATGAGACCCGCGGCGAGCAACAGAGCGGACCAGGCCGCAGGGAAGAGGAATCCAGTGAGCCCTGGCGACAATCGCTGCCGTCGCCATCCAGACCAGGCCTCGGGCGCATCGACCTCGTGGTCCAATCGGGCGGGTAGACTGCCCCCGAACCAGTATGAATCGCCGAGAAGGAAATCCTGCATCCCGATGCCCCCCTCAATCTCCACAGGGGTGTCGAAGCACCAGATTCCGTGCTGCCCATACCTCATCGACCCGCTTGACGGGCGTCTCGTGTGGTGCTGTTTTCACCACCTCGGGGTCCTCGGCGAGAATTTCGAGGAAATCGGCGGCGAAGGCATCGATCGCCTCCTTGGATTCGGTCTCGGTCGGCTCGAACATCAGGCATTCGGGCACAATCATCGGGAAGTACAGGGTCGGCGCCATGTAGCCGTAATCGAGCAAGCGCTTTGCCACATCCTTGCCGGTGACTCCAGTCGCCTCCTTGACCGGGCTCAGCGAGAGGGTGAACTCGTGTTTGACCACCGTCGCAGGGGCACCGTCCACGGGCATTGCATGGATGCGTTTGGCGACCTCTTCCGGGGGATTGAGGATGCGGTGGCGCAGGTAATTGGCATTGAGAACGGCGTGTTCACTCATCTTTTCCAAATCCCTGCCGTAACGCCGATAAAAGGCCCAAGCGCGGACCGTCGCCCCGGCATTTCCATGCCACTGCTGGACCTTTCCGATGGTCTTCGGGGGTTCTTCCCAGTGGTAGGTGGCCTCGCCATTCTCATCGACAGTCTTGCCGACCAGCGGGGTGGGCAGGTATGGAGCGAGATGGGCACGGACGCCGATGGGGCCCGCGCCGGGACCACCACCGCCATGCGGTTGGCTGAAGGTCTTGTGGAGATTGTAGTGCACCGCATCAAAACCCATCAGGCCGGGGTTGGTCTTGCCGAGAATGGCGTTGAAATTGGCGCCGTCATAATACATCTGGCCACCCGCGGAATGGACGATGTCTGCGGCCTCGGCAATCTCCGGCTCGAATAGGCCGAGGGTGCTCGGATTGGTGATCATCATCGCCGCGGTATCCTCGCCGACCACGGCCCTCAGAGCGTCGAGATCGACCCGACCCGAATCGAGCGAGGGGATCTCAATGATCTCATAGCCACACATCACAGCGCTGGCGGGATTGGTGCCGTGTGCACTGTCCGGCACGATGACCTTGTTGCGGTGGGATTGGCCGGTTTCCTTGTGGAATTCCTGGATGCAGCGCATCGCTGTGAATTCACCCTGCGCGCCGGCGACCGGTTGCAGGGTGACGGTGTCCATGCCGGCGCAGTGGGCGAGCATCTCCTGCATCTCGTGGAAGATCGCCATCATGCCCTGCAGATGGCTGGCGGGCGCGAGCGGATGAACATCGTTCATGCCGGGCATCTGAACGATGCGCTCGTTGACCCTTGGATTGTGCTTCATCGTGCAGGAACCGAGTGGGTAGAAGCCGGAGTCGATGCCGTGACTCCGGGTCGATAACCAGGTGTAATGGCGGACGATTTCGGGCTCACTGGCGCGGGGCCAGCGCGGCAGGTCGGCCCGCTTGAGAACCGTTGGAATGTGGATGGGGGCATCCATCGGGGCCGGTTGGGCATAGCCTGCCCCCTCGGCACCGTTGAAGGCGAATAGGTCGCTCATGCGCTCACCTCCAGCCACTCAGTGATGCCCTCAGCGAGGTCTTCAATGTCCTCGATGGTGGTCTGGTCTGTGGCGCAGACGAGCAATTGGTTGGCCGTGCCATCCCACCATCGCCCGAGGTCGAATCCACCTGTGATGCCGCACTCTTTATCGAGGAAATTGAGAAGGGACTCGGCCGAGTTGGGGATTCGGATGGCGAATTCGTTGAAGTGGGCCCCACCTGGGTGAACGGCCTCGATACCATCGATGGCGAGCAAGGCCGACTTCGTCGTCGCACATGCGGCGGCGTTCCGCTCGGCGAGTGTGCGCAAGCCCTCGGGGCCGAGCAACGCCATGTGCATCGCGCCCATCAGCGCGATCAAGGTCTCATTCGAGCAGATGTTTGAGGTCGCCTTGTGCCGGCGGATGTGCTGTTCACGCGTGCTCAGAGTCAAGCAGTAGGCCGGATTTTCCTCGCTATCCCGGGTTTGGCCGACGATGCGACCCGGCATCTGGCGCAGGTAGGCCTTGCTGCAGGCGAAGAGGCCATAGATCGGCCCTCCACCTGTCGGTCCGATGCCGAACGGCTGCCCCTCACCCACGACGAGGTCTGCACCATAGGTGCCCGGCGCGGCGACCAATCCCAGCGAGACAGGTTGCACACCGACGATAAGGGCGGTATTTTCACCGATGATCCCCTTCAGCTCGGCAATCCCTTCATCGAGCAATCCGAAGGCATTGGGTTGTTCGACATAGACCGCAGAGGCACCGGCAGCCTTGCCCGCTTGCTCAAGGTTCAATCGACCGTCGTCGCCATGGCAGAGAAATTTGATTTCGATGCCCGCACCCTGACTGTAATTCTGAATGACGGAGAGTCTGTGGGGTGGAATCCACTCCGAGACATAGACCGTGGATTTCTGCGTCGCTTTGCGATCGTGCACCCGCACCGCGCAGGTGATCGCCTCGGCCGCGGCCGTGCTGGCGTCATACATCGAGACATTTGAGACCGGCAGACCAACCAGTTCGCTGACCATCGTCTGGAATTCCCACATCGCTTGCAACATGCCCTGGCTGACCTCAGGCTGGTAGGGTGTGTAGGCGGTCAGGAACTCGCCGCGTGTCGCCAGCATCGGCACCATCGCGGGGACGTAATTGTTGTACAGACCCGCACCGAGGAAGGAGGGGCGGCTGTCGACGGAGACATTCTCTCCGAGCAACATCTGCGCTTCGCGTAGGATTTCCTCTTCGGTTTGAGGCGCTGGCAAATCGAGCGGTGCGTCGCGGCGAACCTCGGCGGGGATGTCACTGAACAGGTCATCGATGGAGTCGAGCCCCATCTCGGCAAGCATCACGGCCTCTCGACCGAGGTTGGGGAGCTGGTCGACCATCGGAATGCGCCTCCGGGCGCCCATTGGGGGCGCCTATCCACACCCGCCTGATTCGCATCGGCCCTTCAAGGTTCTTGGGAAGGGGTTGGCATCATGCATGCTTGCCGCCGTCAACATCATACGGTGAAAGAGGAAACGGAATGTCGAGGTCAGTCACTTGAGGGTCGCCATCAGTGGGCAAGATGCCTTCGTCCAGCCATTGGTCGAAGCCGCATTGGGGGAGAACCTCGTGCAGATCACACAAGATGTGCTGGACGACCCACGCATGCTCGATGCACTCCTGACTTCCTGCGGTGCAGTGGTTCTGATGAATGCACATCCGCCCGCTGCCGCGGGCCGTGACGACCGCACCGCATTGCTTGCGATGCGCGACATGGCGATGCCCATCCTCTCAGCGGTCGAACGCCACGGAGGTCTGCATCTGATCCTGGTCGGTACATTGCGCGTCCATCCTCAGGCCACGCCCGATGACCCCTACTACTCCAGTCAAGCCACTCTCGCACCTCGAGACATCGCGGCCGAGGGACAATTGTGGGTCGAGGAACGCGCCCTCGAACATGCGACAGAGGGCCGCCCCGTCACCGTCCTGCGCTGTTCCAACGTACAGGGACTGCCGCTGGAATCCGATGAGGGCCACGGCATTATGCACCAATTCGCTCGCGAATCCATCTTCGGCTGGATCAGCGTGCCCGGTGACGGCACTCAGGTCAAGGATTTCGTCCACGTCTCAGACCTCATCGAGGTCGTCATGAACGTCCTCCAAAATCCGCCGCCCACCCGCGAAACCCTGTGCGTTGGCACGGGCCAAGGGCTGGTCATGCAAGAGGTGGCCACCGTCTATGAGGAGCGCACGGGATGTGAGGCTCAATTCGGCAACATCGACACCCACGAGGTGTGGGGCGTGGTCGATGCCCGGGAGATCGAGCAACGCTGCGGCTTCCGCCCTTCGATCACACCCGCCGAGATGATCGACGAGGCTTTCGAGATCGCTGGCGTCTGATCAGATTCGGATGAACGAGCCATCCGTCTGCATCTGGTAATTGCTGCCGTCGGGCGCATTGTAGACCGTCTCTCCCATCGCGCCGGTCGAGTAGCTGCCGCCTCCAGGCAGTTGGGTGTAGTCCTTGAGCACCTGTTGTGCGACGGGCGCACCCGGCATGTCGAAGCCCGGCGGGACGGCGGGAACGGCGTCCCAGTCAACTGATTCGGAACGCTTTCCACCGCGCCGCATCAGCATCGTCACCGCGAGGACGACGAGCACGAAAAGTGCCACAGTACCACCGATGATCAGCATCATGTTCTTTTCGAGCACTGCGCTCGTATCGCCGAGTTCGACCCGCTCATCGAGTGAGCAACCGATGAATTCGCCACTCGCCTCCACTGATTGACCCGATTTGGTGTCGGGACAGACATCGACATCGGTCATGATGCCGTCTCCGTCCTCGTCACGCTCACCGGCTGAACAACCGATGAATTCGCCTTCGGCGAGGACATCTTCACCGGCCGGAGTGGTCGGACATTGATCCAGATACAGGAGGATGGTATCCGCGTCGGTGTCATCATCGCCATACCAGCAACCGAAGTCGAGTGAGCCGAAAGCGGGGTTGTTCTCACGCACCGTCTCATTGGAGGTTGCACCACATTGGTCATTGCCGAACGGGATGATGAAATCGCCGCTCACGCCATCGCCATCGACATCGTATTCGCTGTCATCGCAACCATCCGGATTGACCGAATTTCGCACGGCCGCAGGTGTGTTGGGGCAATCGTCCTGATAGAGCAATTTTCCATCCGCATCGGCATCGGATTCTCCAGGCCAGCAGCCGATTCCATCGACGTCCGAACCGAATTCTGCCGAGAATGTCTCTCGGATCAACGGTGAGGGAGTGTTGGGGCATTCATCCAAGTCACTGGTGACGCCGTCATCATCCGAATCCTGCTGTGTAAACCAGCCACATCCGACGATGTCGATATCCTCGCCCAAGGGCGTGAAGGGGCATTCATCGGCGATGTCTGAGACCGAGTCTCCATCATCGTCCAAATCCTCGGTCGCATCGACGCAACCGTCGCGGTCGAAATCATTCTCCACAGTCGAGAACCAATCGGTCTCGCCGGCCGGACAGTGATCCACATCATCGGTGAAGCCGTCACCATCGTCATCGGCATCCTCGTCGAGGTCCCGGCAGCCATCGCCATCGATATCGGTGAAGGCATCCGAGGTCCAACCGGTCATGCCGAGCGGACAGGAATCATCCTCATCGAGCACCGAGTCACCATCGTCATCGTCATCCTCGACCAAATCCAGACATCCATCACCATCGTGGTCGGTGGTCGGGCCGCTGGTCCATTCCATCGCGCCTTCTGGACAATTGTCAGGGCCATCGGTGACGCCATCTGCATCGTCGTCGGAATCCTCGGTGGCATCGCGGCAACCATCGCCATCTCGGTCGTTGGTCTCATCCGAAATCCATCCCAAGTCTCCCCGACGACACAGGTCGAGGGTGAAGCCGTTGGAATCCTTGTCGAAGACGCCGTCATTGTCGTCGTCGGGGTCTTCGCCTGCGTCGGCGCAGCCATCCGAATCGTGGTCGGTGCTGGCCTCACTGGTCCAGTTGTGCCAGCCGCGGACGCAATCATCACCCGCACCGTCGTCGATGCCGTCATTGTCGTCATCGTCATCCTCTTCGGCATCGTGACAACCATCGCTGTCGTGATCGTTCGCATTCGTCGAGGACCATTGCTGTTTGAAGGTGGGGCCAGTGCAACCGTCCGCCACATCGGCGATGCCATCCGCATCGTCATCGGTGTCTTCACTGGAATCCAGACAGCCGTCCTGGTCCATGTCGAGAGCGACGTCGGTATGGTCCCAATTCACCTCGGGCCCATCACAGTCATCACCAGGGTTGAGTTTGCCATCCCCATCCATGTCATCGTCACAGGCGTCGCCCGCAAGGTCACCATCGATGTCGGACTGATCAGCATTCGGAATCATCAGACAGTTGTCATCGGAATCACCGATGCCATCGCCATCCGTATCCCCCATGATCGCCCACAGGTGAATCCCTGTGTGGAAGGCGTAGCGATTGCCATTCGAGGCGGGGTCAGAGAAGTAATTCCCATCGGTCGTCGCCGAGGAGGTGCCGAGTGTGATGGAGCAGGTTTGTCCAACCGGGACATTGTTGGCGGCGGTGTCGAAACCGCCGCAGTTCGTGCCCATGGTGACGATGGTTCCGCTGGGGGTCACAGCGATGCCATGGCCCTCATCGTTCAGCGCGCTATCTCCGGATTCAGCGAAGGCCCAGACGCCATTTGTGTCGATGCCGGCAACGACGTGACCGAGATAATCGGAGGTCACCGTCGTGCTGCCAAAGGTTGCGGAACCACTCTGCCCGACGGCGGTGCCCGCCGCGTTCAGCGTGCCGATGCTGCCGGCGATCACAAGGTCACCCACACCTGTCATGTCGATGGCGCGCGAGGTCTGGTAGGTGCCCGCGGTCGAGCCCGTCGCCCAAGTCCAGAGGTTGTTGGCGCCGAGTTCGGCGACGAAGATGAAGCGGTCGGTCGCCCCACCGCTGCCGCTGCTGACCTGGTTCAGACCAAAGTTGGCCGTCCCGGTGATGTGGCCGGTGGAGTAGGTTTTCCCCGCATCGGCGACCATGTCGAAGATTTGGACAATGCCCCCAGTCGCACCGGCGGCGTTGACATCGACGAAGGAGCCGCTGGTGCCGAGTTTGACGATGAAGGAGTCATATTGACCGATCGCTTGCAATTGCTGGGTTCCGAAATCGGCCGTGCCTGTGAACCATCCACAGCCGTAGACATTCGTACCATCCGTGGCGATACATGCGCCGTAATCCTCCTCGGGTCCGCCATCTGTTTGGACCCAATCCCAGCGGTTTCCACCGGCGGGGTTTGCGCTGATGTCCATGCGGGCGAACCAAGCGTCGACCTTGCCGGCGCTGCTGACGCCGGTCGAGTGGAAGTTCGCCGACCCATTGAACGAGCCGGCGGTGAACACGTTGCCGCTGCTGTCGACGGCGACATCCTCGCAGGTGTCATCACTGGTCGCGCCGCCACCGACGGCGGTCCACACGAAGGCGCCGGAGGAATCCAACTTGGAGACAAAGAAATCCTGGCTGTCCTGCGTCGACCGGAATTGATCGCCGCCGAAGGTGACGTTGCCGCTGAACCAGCCGCAGACGTAGATGGAGTTCATGTGCGCAGCAACGCCGGTCATGCCGGCGAATCCGCCGCCGGCATAGACGCCGGTGTCCGTCAGCCACATCCAATTGCCATTCATCGAATCGGCCTTGCCAATGTAGGCCTGCTGAATGTAAGAACCCGTGAAACTCGAGGTGTGTGATCCAAAGGTGGCCTCACCGATCAGGGTGCCGATGGAGAGTACATCGCCAGAACCGTCAACCGCGATGGAATCCGGCCAGAGAATCGAACCCGTTCCACCGTTCACGGTGTCCGCAACAGCGGTCCATTCGGTCTGGGCAGCACGGCCGCCGGTCTCGCCAACCGTCGGTTGGGCCTCAAGGGATGCAGGGGTGAAATCCACGTTCGTCATCGGTTGGAGGACGAGGGTGAGAATGATGGCCAGCAGCAGGGCCTTGCCGGTCGGTCGAACGCGTTCACTCATACGACGCCCTTTAGGGCGTGTTATCTAACGCTTCCCCGCTCAGGAGTGTTCTGCCCACTCATCCATCTCGGGCGTTCTGTACCACAGGGCACCCGCGTCGTCACGCCACCATTCGCAGCCATTCTCGTCGGTCTCGTAATTTGGGTCGTCCGCGAAATCGTCCGCATCGTCGAGGCTCTCCGCAGCGACCTCGGTCGCGGGAGAGGGCATGTCGCCGCGGCGTACAGCGGTCCGAACCGTCTTCTGAGTGGATTGCTTGTTGCGGATCACGAGGGCCGCCACCACACCGCCGCCGATGATCAGAATGAACACTGCGGCGATGATTGCAATGAGAGCCGCAGAACTTCCCTCCGGCTCGCCACCAGACAGTTGCTGGCGGGAACAGCCGCTCTCATCGGCGGAAGCACCCGCCGAGGTGCCCGGACATCCATCCGCACCATTGTTGACGCCATCACCATCGGTATCCTGTTGGTCGAGCGTGCAACCGCCCTCGAAGATAATCTCGAATCGTGCGCTCTCAGGACATTGATCGGCATGGTTCGGGTAGCCATCCTCATCCTCGTCATCATCGCCCGTCCAGCAGCCGAACTGAGCATCGAATATGAATTCTGGATATTGATTCCGCAGCGCTTCATCGGAGGTGTCATCGCAGATGTCATTGGCGCCGACAACACCGTCGCCATCGGGGTCCTGTTGGGTGACATAGCCACAACCACGGCCATCGATCTGTTCACCAGCCGGCGTCCCGAGGCAGACGTCGATATCGTCGAGCACCCCATCATCATCGATGTCATCTGTGCAGCCGTCAAGATTTGAATCGTGATCGGCATGGGCAGCTGCGGTCGGGCAGTTGTCGAGTTCGTTGATCACGCCGTCTTCATCCTCATCGCCTTGGGCATAGGAACAACCGCCGTCGAATACAGCGACCCCTGCCGGGGTTCCCGGGCAAAGATCGGTGGCGTCGGTGAATCCGTCATTGTCGTCGTCGAAGTCCTCTTCCTCATCATGACAGCCATCACCATCGACATCGTCGATCGGATTCGATTCCCAGTCGTGTTTGCCGTCGGGGCAGGAATCGCCATCGTCGGGCACCCGGTCACCATCGTCATCGGTATCCTCAGAGACATCCCGGCAGCCATCGCCGTCGACGTCATTGTAGGGAGCGGAGGTCCAGCCAATATCACCAACCGGACAGTCATCCTCGGTGTCGAGCAGGCCGTCGCCGTCATCGTCGAGGTCCTCATCGAAATCCTCGCAGCCATCGCCATCGCGATCGGTTTCGGTCTGTGAATTCCAGTTGAGTTTTCCATTCAAACAATCGTCGACGAAATCTTGGACGCCATCGCCATCGTCGTCGTAGTCCTCACCGTCATCGATGCAGCCATCGCCATCCATGTCATTGGAGGCATTTGAGGTCCATCCGAGCGTGCCGCGTGGACATTCGTCGAGCATCTCTCCATCGCCATCCAAGTCGTCGATGCCATCGTCATCATCGTCGGCATCATCGTCGGTATTGTCGCAACCATCACCATCGTGGTCATTGGTCGGATTCGAGATCCAGGTGCGATTGAATGGAATGCGAGGGCAGGCGTCATCGACATCCATCACGCTGTCCGAGTCATCATCGAGATCCTCATCGCCATCATGGCAGCCATCGCTGTCGTAATCATTGGCCAGTCCACTGGTCCAATTGTGCTTCTGAATGGCCGAATCACACTGATCAGAGCCATCGAGGATGCCATCGCCATCGTCGTCATCATCCTCGTCCGAATCGCGACACCCATCGCCATCCCGGTCGAGAGACCAAGTGGTTTGATTCCAATTCACAGCCGGGCCGATGCAGTCATCGAACCAGTCGTCATAGGAATCTCCATCGGCATCGGTATCGCAGACGTCGCCCATGGTATCCCCATCCATGTTTTCCTGACCGGCATTGGAAATCGTCGGACAATTATCATCCAAATCGGCGACGCTATCGAAGTCGGTATCGACCTTGAAGGACCAGATGAAACCGGCACCATCGTCGTAAGAATAGGTGGATTTGTTGACAGTTCCGAAGTCTGAACCACAGCCGAATACGAGGTGGACACAGTGGCGACCAACAGCGACCACTCGCCCGAGACCGACCCAGGTCACGCCGAGGGCGTGGTCATCCTTTTCACCGCCGAGTCCATCGGCCCAAATCCAATTTCCATTCGGGTCCATGCCGGCGACGAAGCCCTCCACCGCCGGGGCGCGGACCAGCACATGTGTGCCGAAGGTGGCGTTGGTCCAGAACTCATTCTGGTCGGCGAAACTGCCCGCCACGGCGATCGTGCCGAGCGGTCCGACGGAGAGATCGTGAACGACCTGAGAGGATTGTGAGGGGCCCGCTGCACGCGTGGCCCAGACCCAAGCACCATTGGTGCCGATCGCTGCGACAAAACCGTTGTTCGCACTGAAGTTGGTGTTCAGGGTGAGGATGACGGTCTGACCTTGGCGAAACTCTCCGCTGCCGTAGACGTAGCCGCCGACGTAGACGTCACCATTTCCGTAGGTGACGGCGGTCGCGTAGGCCTCGTCACCGTTGACGCCACCGGCGATGGCGCGACTCCATTGGAAGGCGCCACCGGCGTTGAGTTTCGAGACGAAGGCATTGGTCGGTCGCCCTGCGGGCATGATGTGATTATTCGGCCAATCCTGCGCATTGTCCCGGTAATGCCCGACGACATATGCGAAGTCGGAACCGTCGACGACGACACCCGTCAGGTTGTCGTTCTGATCGCTGCCCCAAGCCTTGACCCAGGGGATGTTGCCCATCGAATCCCCCATCAGGACAAACATGTCGACACCACCTTCTGACTGGTGCGAATTCCCACCGAATTGCGCTGTGCCCGTGTGGGCGCCGACCACGTAGACCGAACCATCGGAGGTGGCGGCACATCCGTTGGCGACATCATGGCTCGGACCGCCGAAGGAGAACGCAGTATCCCAATTGGTCTGACTGACATTGTACATGGCTGCGAATCCATCGCGGTAAAGACCGCCTGTTGTCAGGCTGTGCGAACCGAAGGTGATCGTGTCGTAGAGCCAACCACAGACCCAGACCCCAGCAGGACCCATGCTCACCGATTCGATGTGGGCGCCTCCAACCGAGTCAGCCGGCTGACCGGAGTGGCGGAACCAAGACCACGATCCCCATTGGTCCAATTGGGCGATGAAAGCGGAGCGCTGCGTGCGGTCCGGTGGTGTCGTACCGCCGTCGAAGAGCACATCTCCGCGCCAAGAGCCGGAGATGATCACGTCACCATTGGCTGTGCTGATGACATCACTGACCCAGACGCTGTTGATATTGCTCCCATCGTTGACGGCGTTCGGCCCTGCAGTCCCCTGCTTGGCCCAGGTGGTCACACCGCGGGCACCGGTCGCAAGGATCGCATCGACCTGCGCCTCATTCAACTCAGGGAACTCGACGGCGAGGTCGGATTCCTCTTCGGGTTGAACCGGACTGATGGCCGCTAGCCACGGGGCCGAGATGAACAACAGGAGCATCACGATGGGGAAGCGGACGCGGCCTTGCATGCGAACGCCCTTTGGGCGTTGCCATTTCAACGTTCACTTCAGATGAACGGAGGCCGAACGACGACGGCGTCAAGATTTCGTCGAGGATTGACGGCGATCTCCACCCGAGCCCCGACTTCAACCCCCTCGAGATAGGCGAGGCCGATGCCAACTTTTCCAAGGCTTGGCGAGGGTCCACCCGAGGTGATCACACCAACCTGGACACCGTCCAAAAGCACGGCGTGTCCGATGCGGGGGAAGGGACCTTTTCCGGTCGCTTTTAGACCCAGCCACTTGACCCCAGAACCCGCCAACTGCGCTTCCTTGGTCGATTCGACGCGAGCCTTCCCGATGAAGTCGTGATCCAGATTCAATCCGAAGGGGACGAAGGTCTCCGCAGAATCCCGATGCAGGTTGACATCATCGGTCAAAGAAGCGGCACAGAAATCTTGTCCTGACAAGAGAAATCCCTTCTCCATTCGCAAGGTGTCACGCGCGCCCAATCCGACTGGAACGATGCCATGACCTCCCTTGTCGAGCAGCGCATCCCA
>Ga0302133_10000525_pt1 | contig 24189 bp, 19 predicted proteins | sample CB9_331_MG_FD_203121 | JGI IMG/M metagenome (GOLD analysis project Ga0302133, IMG submission 203121) | Marine microbial communities from Western Arctic Ocean, Canada - CB9_33.1 | ecosystem: Environmental > Aquatic > Marine > Oceanic | place: Canada: Western Arctic Ocean | collected 2017-09-19 | reverse complement strand
CACCCATCTGGTAGTGCATTCCTGGTCGTACCGGTACTGGTGCTTCAGCTAGGTCAATGCCCAAGAAATCTATTGAGACCTCATTGATATACGAAAGCCGTTCATGGATTTTTTCTCGACCGAGGTGGCGCAGATCCAATAGCACACATCCATCAATGTCTCGCCCCTCGTTTATCTCAGTTTGTTCGGCCCTGGACACCACATCCCTAGAAGCCAATTCCATCATGTTCGGGGCATATTTCTCCATGAATCGTTCGCCCTTTGAGTTTATAAGGTATGCGCCCTCGCCGCGTGCTGCCTCAGTGATGAGAACACCGTTCGATTTCAGAGTCGTGGGGTGATATTGGACCATTTCCATGTCTATCAATGGTGCTCCAGCACGATACGCCAGGGCAATGCCGTCGCCAGTGCAAATCATGGCATTGGTAGTGGGTTCATACAGCCTCCCGAGTCCTCCTGCAGCCATGATGACGGCCTTCGCTTTGATTATCTGAAGCTTACCTGTAAGCATTTCTATTGCTACAACGCCGTGGCATTCCCCATCCTCGATTACCAGGGAAGTCAAGAACCACTCTTCATATACCTGAATGCCTGACTTAATCATCTGTTCATACATGACGTGAAGCATAGCTTGACCAGTGAAGTCCGCTACGAAGAATGTCCTAGCTCTTTGTTGTCCACCGAAGGATCGAGTTCCAAGATGTCCTGTCTCATCTCGACTAAAGACGACACCCATGTGCTCCAGCTCAATGATTGCTTGGCCTGCTTCTTCGCACAAAACTTCTATGGCATCTTGGTCTCCTAGATAATCGCTTCCTTTGACGGTCTCATATGCATGCTCCTCCCAGGTGTCTCCTCTGTCGGTAAGGGCAGCATTGATCCCACCTTGGGCTGCATTAGAGTGACTTCGTACAGGATGCACTTTGGAAATCACTGCCACATCTACTCCGGTGCTTCTAGCTTCTAATGCGGCTCGCAAGCCAGCTAGGCCTCCGCCTATGACCAAGACATCATGTTCAAGCATACCAACCCCCTCTTTATGAATCGTTTTTTGAATTACACCAACAGGCAAATGGCAAATGAGATTCTTTAAGACACGAATTTCACCTCTTGGGTTGTTAACTTCACTTAATCAAAGAAATCTTCTCTCTACCACTTAATGACTTCCTTGATCTGCTCGGTTACAAGCCCTTGAAGTTTTGCAATTAGCACCGTGAGCGGACTAGCCTTCTCTGGAAGGGACTGGTCTTTGCCATTCCTCTTTGCCCTGTTCCAGAAGGTCGTTGCCGTAGATGTCGTTGACCACTATGACTGGAAAATCCTCGACCTCAAGTCGACGGATTGCCTCGGTACCAAGGTCTTCGTAGGCGACTATATCCACCTTCTTTATGGAACCCGATAGGAGCGCTCCGGAGCCACCAATGGCCCCGAAATAGACGGCCTTGTGACTCACAAAAGCATCTCTTACCTCTTTGCTTCTTCCTCCCTTGCCAACGATGGCCTTTGTCCCGAGTTCAAGCATTGTGGGAGTGAAGGGGTCCATACGATAAGCTGTAGTTGGGCCGGCGGAGCCTATTATCTGGCCCGGGCGTGGAGGCGTTGGACCTGTGTAGTATATGATTTGTCCGTTCAGGTCTATTGGGGGTTCCTCTCCCCGTCCTACGGCCTCTATTATGCGTCGGTGTGCGGCATCTCTGGCGGTGTATATGACTCCGCTGATCAGGACTTCGTCACCTGTCCTCAGGTCAGCCAGAGCCTCGTCTGTCACCGGTGTAGTAAGATTCTTGGTCATCTGATTACCTTCTCTCGCTTGGGATCGTGATTAATCTACAGGATCGCCGTCTTAAGCCTAGCGCTGTGGCACTGGAGGTTGACTCCTACAGGTAGGGAGGTGATGTGTGTAGGATGAACCTCTATATTAACGGCTAGCGCGGTCGATCGTCCTCCCCAAGCCTGTGGGCCGATGCCGCTGGCATTTACCCGCTCGAGCAGTTCCTCTTCCAGGTCAGCGACTTCCTGGTCAGGATTGTGTTCGCCTACCTTGCGCAACAGCGATTTCTTGGCCAGGTGCATGACGTGTTCAGCAGTGCCTCCCACCCCTATTCCGACGATGAGAGGCGGGCATGGGTTGCCGCCAGACTCCTCTATGGTGCGGAGAGCCAAATCTATAATACCCTTTTTCCCCTCACCAGGGCGGAGTATGGCAAGTCGGCTCATGTTCTCACAGCCGCCGCCTTTTGGCAGGATCGTTATTTTCAGTGCTTCTCCAGGGACTATGTCCGTATGCAGTATGGGAGGGGTGTTGTCCCCCGTGTTGAGGCGAGCCGAGAATGGCTGAGTTACCATGGAGTTGCGCAGGAATCCTTCTTTGTATCCCACTCGTACTCCCTCTGCCAGGGCATCCCTCAAGTCTCCTCCTACTAGATGTAGATCCTGACCTATCTCCAGGAATAGCACCGTAGTGCCTGTATCCTGGCATAGGGCAATCTGTTTCTCTTCTGCTATCTCGGAGTTGCGGAGGATCATGTCAAGCACTTTCTGTGCCCTCGGTGCTTCCTCTTGGCCCCGTGCCTTTTTCAGAGCATCCAACACGTCCTCTGGGAGGTAATAGTTGGCTTCCTGTGACAGACGGGCCACTGTCTCCGTTATCTCCGATACATGGATCTCTTTCATGTTACCTCCGATGGTTATCTACAGGGCTGCAGGAGTCCCTGTACACTTCTGGAATGAGTGGCATAATCCGACGATGGGTACTCTGTAGCAAGCCTCTTTATTTGGGTTGGTCTCTATGAGCCGCTGGCGGTCCTGTTGGCCATCACCTCAACCAGTTCTTTGACTGCTCCGGCAGACTTGTCCAGGGCTGCCTTCTCTTCCGAGGATAACTGTACCTGGATAATCTCTTCTATACCAGCCGCTCCCAACTTCACAGGTACGCCGATGAACAGGCCGTCGACGCCGTACTCGCCCTTGAGGAATGCGGCGCAGGGCAGTATTCGCTTTTTGTCCAGGATGATGGAGTCCACCATTTGGGCCACCGCGGCCGATGGGGCATAGAAGGCGCTGCCTGTTTTCAGAAGGCCTACTATCTCTGCTCCGCCATCTCTGGCACGTTGCACAATGCTGTCTGCTACCTCTTTTTTCAGTAGCTTGGTAATGGGAATGCCTCCTACGTTGGTGGACTCTACCAGCGGTACCATTGTGTCACCGTGGCCACCAAGAACGTACGCCTGCACATCCTCTACCGATGCTCCGACTTCCTGCGCTAGGAAGGTGCGGAAGCGGGCTGTGTCCAGAATGCCTGCCATGCCTATGACCCGTTCCCTTGGGAAATGGGTTATATCGAGGGCTTGCTGTGCCATCGCGTCCAAAGGATTTGAGACCACGATTAGTATGCACTGTGGTGAGTATTTGGCGATCTGTTCGGCTACTCCGCCGACTATGTCCATGTTGGTGAAAAGCAGGTCATCGCGGCTCATGCCGGGCTTGCGGGCTATTCCGGCCGTAATGACTACGACGTCAGAGCCAGCTGTATCCTCATAGGAGTTAGTGCCAGTAATCTGGGCGTCCGTGCCAAGCACTGGGCCTGACTCCAGCATGTCCAGCGCCTTGCCCTGCGGAAGACCCTCGACGATGTCCACCAGCACCAGATCTGCGTATCCACGCTCGAATAGACGCTGGGCCACCGTAGCTCCTACGTTACCTGCTCCCACTACCGTTATCTTCTTACGCATCGTATCTCACCTCATATATACATACTATTTGATATCTTTGTTATTGAGCAGTCCACCTTGCCGAGTTTTCTGTTTACGTAATGGAATATTGCGCCCAACGAGCATCCAGGTCGGTCTCTTGAACTGTTCCCATGACGTATTCGCCGAACTGCCGTCCCGTGGCCCCGGTGTTGCGGCCGGTCATGACTATCTTACGTTCGTACTGGCCGCAAACATCCAATGCCTTGTGCAGTTTGTTGCCAAGTTCTCCAAAGCCTATGTGTTCAAGAAGCATGGCGCCTGCCCGCATGACTGAACTGGGGTCGGCGTACTGGGCACGATCCTCTTTCACCATGCGAGGTGCCGTTCCGTGTATGGCCTCAAACATAGCGTAGGTCTTGCCGATGTTGGCGCTGCCCGCGGTGCCAACCCCGCCCTGAATCTGTCCTGCTTCGTCGGAGAGGATATCGCCGTATAGGTTCGGTAGTGCCAGCACCTGGAACTCGTGGCGACGTTCCACATCCAGAAGCTTGGCTGTCATGATGTCTATGTACCATCCATCCCATGGGATTTCAGGGTAGTTGGCTGAAACTTCCCTTGCAATTTCCAGGAACTTGCCGTCTGTGGTCTTGACGACATTGGCCTTTGTGACCACCGTAACCTTCGTCCTGCCCGTTCGCCTAGCGTGGTCGAAGGCAAGTTCCAAGATGCGCCTGGATCCCTGGCTGGTGATAACACGGAAATCTACGGCCAAGTCCTCGGTCACGTTGATGCCCTGGTTGCCTACGGCGTACATATCCTCCGTATTCTCGCGGAAGATAATCCAGTCGATCTTCTCTTTGGGTATCCTGACAGGGCGCACGTTAGCGAAGAGGTCAAGGGCCTTGCGCATGGCTACGTTTGCGCTCTCTATGTTGGGCCACCCATCTCCCTGTTCAGGAGTATGGGTCGGGCCTTTTAGAGTGATGTGGCACTTCTTTATCTCTTCCAGGACGTCGTTCGGAATGGCAGTCAATTGTGCCGCACGGTTTTCGATGGTTAGTCCATCTATGATCCGGAACTCCACCCTGCCATCGGCTACCTGCTCCCTGAGTAGGTACTCAAGGACGTGTTGGGCCTCGGCCGTGATAGTTGGGCCAATGCCATCGCCTCCAAGGATGCCAATGATGATGGGCTTGATGCTTTCGAAATCAGTCCAATCGCCTTCAGATTTGAGTCGTTCCACCCGCTCCAACTGACCCTCCAGTACTGTTGCGAAATGCTCTTTAGCTGCTTCTATTAGCTGCTTGTTAACCATTATGGCCTCCTTATACCGCGAGTGACTCTAAAAAGGCTGGAGCGGGCAATACGTCGCCCAATGATGTCCATGGACGATGGTTGATCCCTGTCCTAGCCTATTATGGCAAGTACGTCGTTCTTTTTGACCCACGTACCCGGCGATACCCTGAGTTCTTTTACCGTACCGTCCATTGGGGATGGGAGGGAATTCTCCATTTTCATTGCCTCCAAGAAGAGCACGGTAGAGCCCTTCTTTATCTCATGGCCTACCTCGACAGCGTAACGAAGTAGCACACCCGGCATTGGCGCTGTAATTTGGGTGCCGCTCACAGCTTCCTGTGGGGCAGGAGTTGCAACAGGAGCCTGAGCAACAGGGGCTGGTTGAGGAGCTACCGTAGGTTGTACTTGAGGAGCTACCGGAGGAGAAGTGGGAGTGACGGTGTATCCGTACGGCGCCGCTACAACTCCATCGCTCATGGGTTCCACTTGCACCTGGTACATTTCATTGCCAACGTATACGTTGAACGCTTTTCCAGACACAGGGCCGAATGGCTCTGCTGCGGCTTCTGCTTCCTGCGAGCCTTTCTCAACCAAGAGCCCCGTCTTGGCCTTTGAGATCAATTCTTCCTCAGCTCTTATCTGCTCTTTCATTTGCTCAAGGGTTTTGGGTTTGACGTCGTCAGGGATTGGTTCCACACCGTACTTCCACTTGAGAAAGCGCAACCCCGTTACCGGGTAGAGGGCGTATGTCAGCACATCACCTATATCCTTGGCAAGGCCATCAGTGTCTTCTATTGCTTTGTCCAATTCCGGTTCCAGGTAGTCGGCGGCCCGGCCTGTTACAGGTTCCTGGCCGCGTTCATAGTCCTTAAGGACTTCCTTCGTCACATCTGGGTCAATGGGTGTGGGGGTAAGCCCGTACAGGCCGTAGACGTAGTCCTTCACCTGTGATGAGACCATTGTGAAGCGGCCAAAGAGGACGTTCTGCACAGCCTGAGTGCCTATAATCTGGCTGGTAGGAGTGACCAGTGGTGGAGTACCCAACTCCTTACGTAAGCGAGGCAGTTCCTGGTATACCTCCTCAAGGCGGTCCAGGGCATCGGCTTCCTTGAGCTGTGAGATCAGGTTGCTGGCCATGCCTCCCGGAATCTGATGGCTCAGAACAGAGGTATCTACCACAGATGCCCTGCTTGTATCGAAATGGTTACGTATCATTGGAGATATGTCTTCGAAGTAAGCGGAGAGCTTGAGCAGGCTACTGAGGTCAAGTCCTGTGTCCCTTTCGGTGTTTTGCAGGGTTACTACCAGAGGCTCGATGGCGGGCTGTGATGTTCTCATGGAGTAGGGAGACAGACATGTATCCACAATGTCCAGACCAGCCTCAACTGCCTTGAGAACGGTCATAGACGCCATACCGCTGGTGTAGTGAGTGTGTAACTGAATCGGGATGTCTATATTTTCCTTGAGGGCCTTCACCAGGGTAAAGGCGTCGTACGGCGCGAGGAGGCCTGCCATGTCTTTGATACAGAGGGTATCCGCTCCCATATCCTCAAGTATCTTGGCTTTATTGATGAAGTAGTCCAGGCTGAATACTGGCCCGCCCATGTGGGATTCGGTGACGGAGTAGCAAATACACGCCTGGAAGTGCTTGCCTCTATCTTTTATAGCCTGTACCGCTGTCTCAAAGTTGCGCTCGTCGTTGATGGCATCAAAGACCCTGAATATGTCTATTCCCTCATCGGCGGCGTGGTGCACAAAGGCTGTTACCACGTCATCGGCGTAGTTGCGGTATCCCACTAGGTTCTGCCCGCGTAGGAGCATCTGGAGGGGAGTGTTGGGCATCAACCGTTTGAGAGTGCGCACCCGTTCCCACGGGTCCTCTGCCAAAAAGCGGGTAGCAACGTCGAAAGTAGCACCACCCCATACCTCAGCGGACCAGAACCCCACTTTATCCATGTCTGGGGCGATTGGCTCCATCTCAGAGGTGCGCATCCGTGTGGCTGCTAGGCTCTGATGGGCATCCCGTAGAGTAGTATCGGTGATTTTTAGAGGGTTCGTAGCTTTGCTAGATGTCATTACCTCGCCTTACACACCACAGAGACGTTCCGTTCATGCCAGTTAAGTTTATCTCAACACGGGCGCTAACTGACAGCTGAGCTCTCCCTGCGACAGGATATTGCTACCACACGTTTGACGGCACTGCTCAGGCGGTACCTATGTTTGGTGCATTAAGGCTCTTGCTAAAGAGGAATGCTTCCATGTTTCTTGGGTGGTAGTGTTTCCCGCTTGTTCTGCAGCATGGCCAACGCGCCTATAATCCTTGGGCGAGTTTCCGCAGGGTCTATGACATCGTCTATGTAGCCCCTGCTGGCGGCTATATACGGGTTTGCAAAGCGGTCATGGTATTCCTCGCTCAGCTTCTCCCTGGTCTCTTGTTGGTTTTCGGACTGTTTAATCTCTTCCCTGTAGATTACGTTCACAGCCGCCTCAGGTCCCATAACCGCTATCTCTGCTGAAGGCCATGCGAAGTTGATATCTCCTCTGAGGTGCTTGCTACTCATCACTATGTATGCCCCGCCATAGGCCTTGCGAATTAGGACGCTCACCTTGGGGACTGTGGCCTCAGCATAGGCGTAGAGCAACTTGGCGCCGTGGAGAATTATGCCTCGATATTCCTGGTCTGAACCTGGCAGGAATCCTGGCACATCCACTAGGGTCACGAGCGGTATGTTGAAGGCGTCGCAGAAGCGGACGAATCTCGCCGCCTTTGTTGAAGCCTCAATGTCAAGAACTCCAGCCATAAATGACGGTTGTTGGGCAACGATGCCAACAGTCTTGCCGTCCATTCTGCCGTATCCTACGATGATGTTCTTGGCAAAGCCTTCTTGGACTTCCATGAAGTCGCTTACATCCACAATGCGTCGGATAAGTTCCTTCATGTCGTATGACCTGCTGGAATCCTCAGGGACAATGTCCCTGAGCTCAGGGTCAGCTCTTGAGGCTGAGTCTGAAGAGGGGAAAAACTGTGTGTCTTCACCGTTGTTCTGAGGGAGGAAGGTGAGCAGCCTACGTACCTGTTTGAGACACTCCTCCTCGCCTTCGCTGGCGAAGTGAGCGACTCCGGTTTTGGTGAAGTGTGTCTGCCACCCGCCCAATTCTTCGTGGGTAACTTCTTCGCCGGTTGCCGCCTTTATGACATCTGGCCCAGTGATGTACATTTGGCCGACACCGTTCACCATAAAGATGAAATCGGTTAGGGCAGGGGAGTAGACAGCGCCTCCGGCTGCGGGCCCCATTATCACTGAGATCTGAGGTACAACGCCAGAGAACAGTGTGTTGCGCAGTATTATCTCGCCGTATCCTGCGAGGCTCGTTACGCCTTCCTGGATGCGTGCTCCACCAGAGTCGTTCAGTCCGACTATGGGTGCGCCGTTTTTGGCGGCGAGGTCCATGACCTTGCAGATTTTTTCGCCTACTACCTCGGATACAGAACCGCCCAGAACGGTGAAGTCCTGTGAGAAGACGAAAGTCAGCCTTCCGTTAACCCGTCCGTATCCAATGACAACGGCGTCTCCAAGGTACTGTTTTTCGGCCAGCCCAAGGTCAGTGGCACGATGTGTTACAAAGGGATCCAATTCCTGGAATGTGTCTTTGTCCATAAGGACTGCGATGCGCTCTCGCGCTGTTAGCTTGCCGCGTTTGTGTTGCTGATCAATACGGGCCTGCCCACCTCCCAAGACGGACTGCTCCCGAAGCTTTCGAAGCTCTTCCAACTTCTCGGAAGTCGCTCTTATAATTGCCATTGCCTATATTCCGTATCCTTTCCCAGTATGCTCACAGATCGTGACGCCACGCACGTTCCGTGCCTTAATCCTATCAGATAATCCATATGAGCGCAATTCCAGTATAATTCCTTAGATTTCGCTACTGTTCGAGTACTTTTGCTTGAAGGGCCAGTTCATGTATGTTATTCTTTCGACGGACGGGGTGTAGCGCAGCCCGGTAGCGCACTTGCATGGGGTGTAAGGGGCCGTCGGTTCGAATCCGACCACCCCGACCATTTTTCAAGGGCACGGCCAATCTCTACCAGCTAGACCCTTTCCGATTGTGCCACTCCTGCTCCCGCTGCTTCAAGACATTCCTTATGTCCGATGCTATGCTTCATCTATCATTGGATGAGCTTTCAGCACAGGACATGATAATTGGGACAAGATCAAGATAAAGGGCAAACGAGCTTCACACCCACCTCTTGGTTGACCGTTGGATTGGTTAGCCTAGGGGTTTTCTTTACCGCTCTCGACCAGACTGTGGTGGTGACGGTACTGCCCGAGGTCATGCTGGATCTGAAGATACCCGTTGCCAGGCTTGATCAGGCATTGTGGATAATAACGGGATACCTGCTGGGCTACATCGTTGCAATACCCCTTGTGGCACGCCTCTCTGATGCCTACGGTCACGCCAACATTTTCAGGGTGGCGCTTGTGGTCTTTGCCATCGGATCGGTTATGGTGGCCATTTCGCCGAACTTGCCTTGGTTGGTGGCAGCGCGTGTGCTACAGGCAGTGGGAGGCGGTGCGATGATCCCTATCAGCATGGCACTTGTGACGCAGGCGTTACCGGGGAACCGTCGTACAATGGCGGTCGGCATTGTGGGCGCGGCGGCGGAGATGGGTGTGGTGTTGGGTCCTCTATACGGCGGCGGTATCACTGAGACTTTTGGTTGGCGATGGCTGTTTTGGCTGGATGTTCCACAGGCGGCAATCATTCTGCTGACTGTACGCGTCATCCACAACCGCCCCCGCCCTGGAATCAGGGTAGATTACGTGGGTGGGCTGCTTCTAGCCGTCGTGCTGACTCTCCTGGTTGTAACACTGTCCAGACGCGACTTGTTCACCGCGTACTCCTTCATTCCCTATCTTCTGGCAATGTCAGCGGCGATTGCCTTACTGACCCTTGTCTGGTGGCAAAGGCGCATTGACCAACCACTGCTTGTGCCTGTCTTTTTTCGTTCCAGTGCCGCCGTCTCTGCCATAGGCGCCAAGTTGCTTATGGGCGCGGCTCTCATCATAGCCCTCGTCACGGTGCCTCTGATGGCCAACACTGTTCTTGATCAAAGCCCGCTTGAGGGGGGCCTGCGTCTCATGCGTCTGACCGGGGCCGTGCCCGTTGGCGCACTTCTTGGTGGATATTTTGTATATCGCGTAGGCGCACGTGTAGTCGCCTCGTCGGGGTTGGTTGGGGCGGCAATCGGTCTGTTTTTGATGAGCGGGTGGGAACTGGACATAAGCAACCCACAACTCACGATTCACATGGCATTGACTGGTTTTGGTTTTGGGTTGGTGATAGCGCCACTGTTTGTAACGGCGATGGACTCCGGCCCCGAAGACTACCAGGCGACGGCAGCGTCGTTGGTGACGGTGGCACGGATGATAGGGATGGCCCTTGGGCTAGCAGCCTTGAGCGCGTGGGGGATGGACCGGTTCGCGTTCCTAACTGCTGAGTTGCCACAGGCCATATCTCCTGAGTATGGTACTCAGCTAGCGGATGCTTCGATCACGCTGTTTCAGGACTTCTTCAAAGTGGCGATGGTGCTATGCCTTGTGGCTCTGGTGCCGGTGATGGGGATGGGAGGTAGGAGGTGCATCTAGCCTTGCCGCTGTCGTCTTCGCACTATGCTATTCTGAAGGAGAGAAGCGCCTGAAGAATACCGTATAATCCCTGAATTGTTTAATAATGCAAGCGCCGCATCCTTGCAATCAAGTGCAGGCTAAGACTAAGGAGGGTGTTATCGGATTCCTTTTGTTTGTTGGTACTATCACTGGGGTTGTGGGAATAGGGAACTTGATAACTGGCTATATAACTCCAGGCATTGTGTTAACTGCCATAGGGTTGTGGGCATATTATTGGGCTTATACGATGTATAAGAGCCAGCAACAAGTGGGTATAGATTTCCAAGCAAATCTCCTTGCTATTGAGATGCAGTTGGGTCATAGAGGAACTGAAGGAGGTAAAATAATGCCTAGTCCCAATGCAGAGTTGATAAACACATTAGAACGCATTGGTTCCATCAAGAACCAACTGTAAGGAGTAAGTGCCGTAGAGACCATTGCCATAAGAGGTTGTTTCAATGTGCTTGGTCTGTACGTTCAGATGCCAGAAGGGGTTGTACCTAGGTCTATAAGCGGGTTATCTAGTGATAGAAGCGGCTTTCTCCTTCAAGCTGGAGGGCAATATGTGTCGTATTTTGAGGCTTGGAGGCTTGGAGGCTTGGAGGCTTGGAGGCTTGGAGGCTTGGAGGCATATTGTGCAATACGAAGCAGGTAGATGGGAAGATTTGGTTCTTCCTATGTTGGAGTTAGCTGAGTTTTTCACAGGCTACTTTAGCAGTCTAGGTTCAATAGGCGGAAAGGTCAATACGATTACTGTCGTAGGCCAGCATTATCAAGAAACTGGAACTCTGCAATTGCCTGACGATGATTGAGATTTCAATTTACTCTTGCAATGCCCTAGGCCACAGGTGGCAGGCCGCGTAGTGGCCAGGCATGACCTCGATGAGGTTCGGGTCTACGACCTTGCATGTCCCCGCGATGGCAGAGGGGCATCGTGGATGAAACCTACAGCCGGTTGGAGGCTCTGTGGCGCTTGGAGGCTCGCCAGGGATGACGGGTCGCTGTCTTAGTCGGTTGGCTGGGTCGGGTTCAGGGATTGCTCTTATGAGGGCGGTCGTATATGGGTGCAACGGCTCATCGATTATCTGATCCGATGGGCCGATTTCCACTATCCGCCCTGCGTACATCACAGCTATCCTATCGGCAAAGTGGCGTGCTGTGGCGATGTCGTGCGTAATATACAGGAATGTGATGCCGTACGTGTTCTGTAGTTCACGCATGAGGTAGAGAATCTCCGCGCGGCTGGATGCGTCGATCATCGATACAGGCTCGTCGGCCAGTATGAAGTCCGGTCTCAGGATGAGTGCCCGCGCCAGTCCAACCCGCTGCCTGAGACCACCAGAAAGCATGTGAGGATACTTGGTAGCCATCTCCTCAACAGGCGACAGACGGACGTCCTGAAGCGCCTGGTGAATCATCTCAATACGCTCATGTGGGCTGCCGATGTCATGTATGGCCAGTGGTTCCTCAAGAATCTGGGACACGCTCATGAAGGCATCCAGGCTGGAATATGGGTCTTGAAAGACGCCCTGCACCCTCCGTCTGAACTTCTTGAGGCTGGAGTCTGGAAGGTGGCTAATGTCCTCGCCCTCGAAAAATATATTGCCGCCGGTTGGCTTTACAAGTCTGAGAGCAGCGCGGCCAAGGGTCGTCTTGCCGCTTCCTGACTCGCCCACCACAGCCAGTGTCTCTCCTTTTTCAAGCGTCAGGGAGACGCCGTCAATGGCCTTGACTGGTATTGTGCCTATCAATCCTCTTCTGGCTTGGAAGTACACCCGCAGGTCTTTAATCCTGAGCAGTTCTGTCATGGGCTCTTCTTATCGAGAAGCCAGCAGCGGGTCTTGTGGCCTTCCTCAATGGTGATGATAGCAGGACTTTCCCTGTCGCAGCGGTCAAAGGCGAAGGGACACCTGGGATGGAAGCGGCAGCCAGGCGGCGGGGCGGTAAGGTCGGGGGGCGCTCCAGGGATGAACTGCGGAGCCTCGTTGGAACCCAGCCTGGGTATGCTGTCGAGCAGTTTCCGTGTGTACGGGTGCTGGGGCCTGATGAGTACGTCCTCAGCGTTGCCAATCTCCACAATCTCCCCTGCGTACATGACCGCTATCTTGTCGCAGATGTCGCTGGCTAGGGCAATATCGTGAGTGATGAATATGAACGAGATGCCAAGGTCACGTTTAAGGTCCTTGAGCAGGTTCATCATCTGGGCCTGGATGCTCACGTCAAGTGCGGAGGTAGGCTCGTCCAGTATGACCAGGCTGGGGTTGAGGACAAGAGACATGGCTATCATCACTCGTTGTTTCATACCGCCGCTCAGCTCATGTGGGTATCTGTCGACAGTCTCCCTGGGAAGTCTTACTAAGTCGAAGAGTTGCAGCACACGTTCCTTAGCAAGGTCTTTTGGCCCTTTGTTTTCGAGCAAGAAAGGCTCAGCCACTTGATGCCCCACCTTCAGCACGGGGTTGAGGGAGTTCATAGCTCCCTGGAAGACCATGGACATCTTTCGCCAGCGTACAAGCCGTCGAAAGTCCTCGTCCCGCAGGTCGCCGATGTCTTCTCCTTCCAAAACAACTTGGCCGCGATAGTCCGTGGCGTTTGATGGAAGAAGGCGCATGAGGGCCAGCGAAAGACTGGTCTTGCCAGACCCAGACTCGCCGACGATGCCAAGCGCCTGCCCCTTCTCCACTTGAAAGGAGATACCGTCGACTGCGCGCACGGGGTTTCCCTGGGTGGCGTAGTGCATGTGGAGGTCGCGTACGTCCAGCAAGCTCATTGCCGTACGGCCCTCAAACGTGGGTCTACCACACGCTCCATGCCAAGCGCGATGAGTACAAATGTCAGGGCGGTGAGCACTATGAGTATGCCCGGTGGCATCACCCACCACCAGTAGCCAACGTATACCGCTCCCGTCCTGAACCCCTGGTCAAGAATCTGCCCCCAAGTGGGTATGGACGGATCACCAAGGCCAAGAAAACTTAGCCCTGCCTCTGCTAGTATGGCGGCAGGGGTGAAGAAGATCATTTGAGCGAAGACGAAGGGTGCCATCTGCGGAAAGATGTGTCGTAGCATGATGCGCCATCTGGACGCGCCGAGGGACATGCTGGCCTCCACAAGCTGTCCAGACCTGATTTGTAAGACCATTGAACGTATAACGATGGTCATGCCAGGCCAGCCAAAGACAATGAGTATGGCGATGACTATCCACAGCTTCTGGCCTAGGGTGAAGGCTAGGAACATGAGGATTGGCAGCAGGGGTATGTTGGAGAGTACATCGGAGAATCGCTGGATGGCGATGTCAGTCTTGCCACCTGTGTAGCCGCTGATTATGCCCATTGTGGTGCCTATTACCGTGGCCATGATGGCCGTAATCAACCCGATTGCTAATGCCACCGGAAAGCCGAAGATAAGACCTCTGGCAAGGTCTCTCCCAGTGGAATCGGTGCCCATCAGACCGAATTGTGAGCCGCCTACGACGAACTTTACACCCTCAATCGAGTCACGTGGGTCATCAGACCGGGCCACAACTACAATCTGATAAGCACCCTTTAACGGCTCGTAGCCGTCTCCTCTCTCTGCGTTCGTGGTGCCGAAAACCGCCTTATCTGTGTCGCCCACCAGGCGGCTGGACGATACATTTACTTGAAACTCGTCCTGGAGAAACTGGGTTACGTTTACTGCCACGGAAGGCTCTCCAGACAAATGCACCCTGTATGGCGCCTGCTGGTACCGTTGTATCGGCGATGTTTCGCCGTTTCTTGGGGCGGGCACTACGAACCTGTACAGATTTAGGCTCTTGCCATCAGGTCTAATCATCGACACGGAAATGCTGGGAGGGCTGCCGTAATAGGTCACGTTCTGCATTGAAAATGATGTGAAGGTTGGAGCTTCGTCGAAGGTGTAGTCTAGGTTGAATGTGTAGACGCTCTCGGTCCCTCTGGTGGTTTCGCGTGCTTCGCTTGGCTCAGACGCCTCAAATACGGTGTGGGTTACCCGTCGCGAGCCATCAAAGAAACCTGTCCAGGCAGGAGGTACGTTCTTTGGATTGTCCGCCCATGCTGCGGGATTGTTCCACAGGCGGGTGCCGAAGTCTAGGGGATTCGTGACTACTGCGTATAGTGATATAAGCAGCATGACTAGGAGGAAAATAACTCCTACCTTCCCCGTCGTGGAGGAGAGTAGCTCCATCAGAGCGGTCCGAAGCCCGCCTCTCATGAATACCTCACTCTGGGGTCTACGATTATGTAAAGCACCTCCAGCGTAAACCTGGCCGTGACGTATATCAGTGTAAACATGAATGTAAGGGCAACCACCACTGTCTCGTCTGCCGATAGAATCGCGTCGTAGTATAGGCGGCCCATGCCGGGCCAGTTGAATACAGTTTCCGTGAGTATGGCCCCGCCAACGGACGATGCAAGGCCAAGAATCAGTCCTGTGAGTATGGGCGGAGCGGCTACCCGCAGGATGTGATCGCGCATGACTGTGCCCTCTGGCAGGCCCTTGGCCCTGGCAACGGTGACGAAGTCCTCCTGTGCGGTGTTTATAACCATTGTACGCACAACGTATGTCCAGGATCCAGCGGAGATGAGTACCATCGTGATTACGGGAAGGGTGGCGTGCCACAGGAGGTCCCAGAGACGGGCCAGACCGCCCTCAGGAGGTGGGGCGCTGTACATGCCGCCCGGCGGGAAGATTCTCACATTGAAAGTGGAGAGTATTATGTAAGTGAGGAGTATCATCAGGATTCCCGCCCACCAGGCTGGAAGGGCGTTGGAGGTGGCGGCGAAGAGCGAGGCAATGCGGTCGGACCTGCTTCCAACACGCGTAGCGAGCTTGACGCCGAAGAATAGGCCGAAGATGGCCGTCATGACGCTTGCGGTGGTCACAAGGAGCATTGTCCTGGGTAGCCGTTCCCCAATCAAGGACGTGATGCTACTGCTTCCCTCGGCGGTCTTGAGAGTACGGGCCTTCCCAAGGTCAAGGCTGACGACTCTGCCTATCATCTGAGGAAGTCGGTAGTACCAGGGCCGGTTCAGTCCGTAGGACGCTTCCAACTCCTCGCGGTGCTCCTGGATGGCCTGCTCTATCTCATCTACATTGCGGATAGTCTGAGCGAGACCCTGTCGCAGGCCTCTCACCTCTTCATTGACGATGGCCGTCAGCATCCTGTCGGAAAAGCCGGTGGCACCTAGTGTCACCACCACCATGACCAGCACAGCAAAGAGCACTCCCACAAGGGTTAGTCCTCTTATGGCCAAGGTTTTGGCAATGGACATTGTGATATCGCTGGTCAGAGGCTAGACGGAAAATCGGACTTGCCAGTGATTATAATGTGCTCCGACGTGACCTCAACATCATTATACCAAGGCCTGCTCCGATCCCTGCCGCCGCGAACAGAATTACTCCTATTATTAGTCCTATGGATGAGCTGCCTCCGTCCCCGGACGGGGTTTCTGTGGGAACGGATGTAGCCGTGGATCCCGGTTGTGCCATAGGCTGGTCGTCCGGTGCTCCTGTGCCGAACTCAATGTCGACTCTTCGCTCCAACAGAGTCGAGAGTTCATCTGTGTAGGCCGCCAGGAAGAGGTGATAAAGGTCGCCTGTCAGAGACGAAACCACATCGACTGGTACTTCTATCTGGAAGCGGTTAGTGGATACTGACTTTGCAAGACCGGAACTGATTATCTCATTGGTGGACGGCTCTTGAAGTACGTAGCGAACCGCCATATTGCCTGGCCCTTTCAACTCTACTTCGGTCATCAGGGCGGCCCCTTCCTGTAGGGATGTACCGGTTATGCTGACTATCTGGATGTCGGGTGCCTTGCCGTAGTACAGGTCGCCGGGTTGGAAGGGATAGCCAGGATCCCTGAACGCCGTGATCTGAGCGAACTGGGCGCTACTATCGAAGGTCTCCAGAAGGTATGGCCCGTTGCTGATTACCATATGTCCTTTTTCGGCAAACCAGTCTATGGCCGCGCCGTACCTTGCAGATGCCTCAGACTCACTGACCAAGGACTCTCCACCGATGGTGAATATGTTTTCAGGCACTATGGTTGTTTCGGCGAAATCTCTGAGTGTGTTCCTTGTCAGGCGCGCAAACTTGTCCAGAACAAGGCTGATTGGGTCGACGCTGAAACGGGCGGCGGCGGTATCGCTGTATGCGACGGTTCTCTGCTCGAATACCATGTCGTCCATGGCTGCTAGGACTTCCCAGGGCATACTCAGTCCTGAGATGCTGGCGTACTGGGCTATGTAGTCGTCCACAAAGTGCCAGAAGTCTACGTAGACCTCAAGCTTGTTGTCATCGGTGATGCGGAATCCTCGGAAGGTGTCTGTAAACGGCTTGCTGGTGGTTCCTATGGAAAACTCTATGTCGGCCTTGTCTTCGTTGTACACAATGTCGAAGAGCTGGGCTATTGGGTAAACAACGTCGGCCATGGTTATGGGCTGTCCGTCATGCCACTTGGATTGGAAGTACTTGGTGTAATCGAACGTGACCTTGCTGGTGGCTTTCGTGCCGGTGGGTACCGTGCTCCATCTGCCCGCATTGGTGTCCCAGAGGAATGCATCAGAAGGGAGCTCCAGCTTGTTTCCTGAACCCGCGGTCTCCACCTGATAATCGGCGCGGAATGGGATTGGGATACCTGTGAAAGGATGGGTGGTCAGTGGAGTGTCGCGAATATTGTTCCATATGTCGTTGCTGTAGACATCGCCGAAACCCGCAACGGGGTTCCAAGTTGTCCTGTTGGTCCACACCCAGAGATTTCCAACATTGAGTTTGTCGGTATTGCCGGGTATATAGGCCTCTCTGAGGGTGCGGAAGCTCTTCGGCCCCGAGATTAGGTCCTCGGTGATACCCTGGACATTGGATGCGACGGGGATGTTGTTCACCGCGGTGACGACCCACAGGCGGACGGACTCATCTAGGCATGCCTGGGTTGCCTCCACATACAACTGGTTTCGCTCCTCCAACCCGTTGAAGTCTCCAGTGAATATGCGCTGTCCGAGCGCATCCACTTCCGGGGCCTCATACTGCCAGAAACCAACTTCCTGCCAGCCAGGGAGATTGCCCATCCAGGGTGCGCACATCTGGTTGATATTACCGAAGTCGTATCTCTGCGGAGAGCTTCTTCCCCAGCCTTCGGTATAGAGATGCCACTGAAAGAGTTTGGGGTCGGTGCCGTACACGGTGAAAATGGCGGGGCCGAACTGCTGCGGGACGAGCGTTACGTAGAACCCAAGCACAGCCAAGTTTGCTCTGAGGTCGTTTCCGATTTCCCAGCGCTCATCCTCCGTCCTGACTATGAACTTTAGGTCTATACGGTTGTCGTTGAAGTGCCAGAATCCTTCCTTGAGTGTTGCTCCTGCCTTGGTCATGGCCTGACTTACTAGGTCTTTAGCCAGGTCCGGGTCGTAAGCGATTTGCGACTCCTTGGTGAGGTTGAATACTGTGAGAAAGTCGAAATCCGCGGGGCTTACATGTGTGAGCATGGGTGTTGCAAACCCCTTGTACACCTCCTGGGAGATGAAGGGCCTGTTGACCACATACTGTAGTGCCTGCCTGACCTCTTTGATGGATAGAGGGTTGAGACTACCCTCGGGAGCAGAGGCTGGGTTCAGCACTATGGAGATCGTGGAGGCGGGAGACTGATAGACTGTGACGTCCGGGTTATTCTCCAGTGCTTCTGCCGCTGGGGTCTTCAAGCTGTATATGTACATATCCATGGCGCCAGCCTCCAACTCCTTGGAGGCAATGCCGACATCGAAGGCACTGAAGTTGATGGTCTCTGTGGCCGGACCGGGCTGTTTGTGTGGCGGGGTGTAGTCCTGCCGCGGTGTTGCCGCAAAGGCGAAAAACAGCGCGGGCAATAGCGTCATCCACAGCAGTATTTTGAGCTTATTCATGTTTACTATGCCAGCCTTATCCGGGTTGCGCGAATGCCAAGCATCAGGCCCAGAGACAACGCTACCAGTGCTATCACCATAGCTATTATGATGACGACCCACGTCTGTACTCCTGCGGATTCACCGCCAGTGTCCAATTCCTCCAGGCTTGTCTGGATGTCTTGGAGAATACCCAGGTTGTCGGCGGAACCACCAACGTTTTGGCTCAAGGAGTCCAGTTGTCCAATGATGTCTCCAATGGAGCCCTGTATGTTGTCGAATCCGAAGTCCATGAAGAATGACCCTGTAGCGATGTTGCCGGAGGCGTCAATGGCCCTGAAGTCGTGGGCACCTTCGCCGGATATTGGTATGAACAGGCGCGCGGTGAACCTGCCGTCGTCATCGCTCCTCACGGTGCTCACCACAGCGCCGCTTACCTCCAGGAAAACATCTTGGTCAGGTTGGAAGTTGGACCCCTGGATTGTTATGTCTTTGCCACCCGGCCCTGAAGGTGGGGAGAGGAATATGGACGGAAGGGGCATGAGTTTCGTGCGTGCAAAGGCAACCTTTTGGTTCTGAGCTCCGAATTCGCCAAGCCGTGCATCCGGCCAAGCCATGTAAACTTCATCTTCCGTTGCTGCTATTGTGAAATAGTCACCGATGAACGCTCCGCCGGGGAACGCGTGGTTGGGGTTGGATGGAAAGTCTGTCACACGTGTGTTCTCAATCCAGGTCTCGCCTCTGTCCTCGGAACTGGAGTAATAGACATGGTATCTGGTCTCCGCCGGGTCGTCCCTCATATCGCCCCACATTGTGTGGACTGTCCCATCGGGGCCTGCGGCAATGGATGGGAAAAACTGGAGGCGTGTGGTACCGTCGTCGTTGAGCTTTTTCTTGGGAGTCCAGGTCTCACCCTTGTCCATCGAGGCGACGAAATAAATATCTCCGTCGTCGGTCTTCTTGTCTGTGGGCATGCCGGTGTAGACTAGGTAGACCTCTCCCTGTGGTCCTGTGGTCAGCTGAGGGAATGTTGCCCCCCAGTAACGGAAGAAGGTATTGCGAGGGCTGAATGGAATTTCGGCGAAGTCAGATGCCCTGTTCGTCACGAATGTAAGGCCGTTATCATCTGAGCGGGCTACGTAAATCTCAGCACGCCCCTTGAATGAGTTGTCATCCGTGCTGTCCATCCAGTTGATGTATAGAGTGCCGTCGGGTGCAACCGCAGGTTGAGACCCCTGCACGACTCTCTTGGGAGCATCCTCTCCTAGGGTGCTCACCACTATGGGGCTGACCGTTACAGGGTCGCTCCATGTCAGGCCACCGTCTTCGGAGCTTACCATCTCTATACTGGTATGCGTCTCAGGAACAAGGGTGAAGGCTTCCACATCGAATAGGAAGAAAACGGGGATTTTGGTGAGGAATTTGGTGTAGGTCACATAGATGACGTCCTTGTCAGGGTCATTAATGTTGGGTCCTATGGCGACCCAGGGTTTGTCTAAGAAGGGGAGACGGAGTTCATACGTGGGTCTTCCATTCTCATCCACTACTGGTGGACTTGTGCCAACCTGGCTTTTGGCAGACGCTATTGGCTCCGACCACGTGAATCCGCCGTCCGTGGATTTGGATATTGGAATCGAGGACACGGCGGCGTCTCCCACCGCGTCGCGAATGGTGAACTCCTCTACATTCATTGAAATGGAGGCCGCGTAGGCATTGCCATCCCTATCGAAGGCTATCACCGGGTCGCCGGCTCCGCCGAGATCACCGGAAGGGTACTTGACCTGAAACGGCCCCGCCCATGTAGATCCGCCGTCTATGGTGTTATAGGTCGTAATTCCTGGGAAGCTGTAGTCTATTACGCCAAGAATCAGATGCTCTGGGTCTTTTGGGTTAACGGCAAGGTGTGGCTCCGTCTGAAATGGAAGACGGCTGAAGTCCCGGGTGACCAGGATATTGCGACTGAATTTAGGAGAGGCGCTCCTATAAGGTACCATGGGGCCCTGGCCGCCGCCACCGGATTGAGGAGCAATGCCCCTTATCGATGGCTCCTGAGGTGGGAACTCGCTGCCGAGGGGGTTCCCCTTGATGGCGTTGATGCGTGGGTCCAATCCCTGAGTTATAAGCCACGCTGAGCTTGAGAGGTTCTTTTGGAATACTTCTGTCAAGGAAGCGCTAAGAGGACGTGGTGACGAAAACGAGGGGCCCTGCTCATGTCCTGCCAGTGCTGAGTTGGATAACGATGCCGTGAGCAGCAGTAGTATCAGAAGCACGCTGGCTCGTAGAAATCTTCTTGTCATGATAGCTCCATCCTTACCTGATGCGATTTAATATCCAATCTCTCTTACTTTAGGCTGTACGAGAGGATTTACGGGCTTAGCCCCAGAGGATGCCACTGCCGTGGATTAGTTAATTCAGTTGGCTCACTACCGTGTCCATCTCAGCTATCACTGCCAGCATGGCTTCCTTTGTGAAGGAGGCGGTGGCTTCTAAGTAGGCGTCGGCCCCGGATGAAGTGTAGTCCACGAAACGCCAATCCAGGTAGTCGTCGGAGGATGCGGTTACGCTTGGGGTCCTATCGCTCCAGTCAAAGTAGTTGTCGATTTTTAGTATCACTTTGTCGGCTGGAGGGGCCAGAGCAGGATCGGCTTTGGCAGCGATGGTCTTCATACTGATCCAGTAAGATAGAGACTCTTCCCTTGTCTGCGGAAGTTCTTTACGAAGCTCTACCAGCAAGAGGCGGTGTTTCTCAACGGTGTCGGACATCTCTCTTAGGGAGTCCAGATTGTTCTGTCCATATGCCTCAATCTGTTCCTGGGCTGAAGACAGCAACTCAAACTCAGATTTCTGCTGTGCCAGGGTCTGTATGGCAGAAGTGACATTCTTTTCCACTTGTGAAAGCTGTGCCCTCAGGCTTCCCTCTGCCTGAGTGGTTGCTGCCAGGTCTTCGGTGAGTGTTTGCGATTGAGAATCGGCCAGCCAGAGGTCAGATTGAAGGCCCTGAACTTCGGCCTGCAATTCTGATACCTTGTCGCCGGAAGAGTCGAGTACAGTATTGCCGAGCCACAGCCCAACTGCAAGGCTAAGTAGACCAACAACCATGGTTATGCCAACCCACATCAAGACGTTGCTGGTTTCATTCCGTCTGTATAGCACATCCCTGTTCAGCATGTCCTACTTTCTAGAGGTAATATTACGTCTATATAGTGTAGTGCCTAAAAAAGTTGTGGTCTAGTCTAGCACACCTCATTTGCTTTGGCTGTGAATAATATAAGGTTGGATGCCGTATGTTGGATTTAGGTTTGATGGTGAAATCACTTCATTAATTGATTTCAATGAGTCTCAGCATGTTTTAGACATGGCTGTTAGAATAGGTGGCGGGACATACTAATTATGGTTGCATGGTGGATGTAGGAAAAAACGGGATGTTCGGAGACCGTGAAGCCATGGTTAATGGTTAGATTCGTTGCTTTAGGGGGCCAAGATTGAGTAAAGATGACCAGATAGTCAAAGTGCTGAATAGCCTGTACGAAGTTGTGGTTTGTGGTCGGTGTGAGACGCGCATCCGGTTTGGTGACTCTGAGTGTCCTCACTGCGGTACAGATGTAGAGGACGTGCTTCATCAATGGGCCGAGAGGCTGCTTGGTAGGCTCGAATCGTAGCAGGCCTGGCGACGTCCAAAGTGTATGCAAACAATCGCTGTTTGTCAGTGAGGTAGGTATGGAACCAATTCCACGCAAGAGGTTTACGGAGTGTCCGAGGTGTAGTGCCGCGACTGTTCATGTACCTTGGGAACCAGAGAGAGCCTCATGGCGGAGAAAAACGGCTCTCAGCTTGGCCTTGTTCTGGGCAACATCTATAATATGGGTGTCTCTTGCGGTGTTGACAGGGCAGTGGCTATGGCTTCTAGTGTTGTTGTTTTACGGACTGATTAGCGTGACCGTTGGTGTGGGTTTTTACAAAAGTGTTCGCAGTTACCAATGTATTGCCTGTAGTCTACAATGGACAATATAGTATGGCATCGGGAACTTGGATAGATTTCGGAGGATGAAATGCCTGGAGACATGATTGCTGTGATTCAGCTTTGTAGCGTGTGTAACTCAGAGGTGGGGACCTTCTCTGAGAAAAAAGATAACCTTATGCTTTCAGCCGTGGACGACGTCTGGTGTGGCACTTGCCAGGCAACTGTGTCGGCGGTTCGCGACATTGAAGGGCGGGAAGCGTCTGCTGTAAAAGAGGTGGAGAGCTATCCTCTGTCCCTCTCGTTCACGGAGCCATCTGCGTAGGCGTAGGTGGTGGGCTAAGGGAATGCCTCGTCCAGTGCCTTCTGTGAACCGCCTATTATGAGGCTGCCTCCAACCTTCATCAAAGGACGCCGGATGAGACGGGGTTCCTGAAGCATAAGTTGCAGTAGAGCATCGTCAGCAAGCCCATCGGGTGCGAGTCCAAGGGCCTTAAACGACGGGCTGTTCCATGAAAAGACCTCTGACAACCTTTGCCCTTGTAATAATAGGCGCAACTCATCCTCGCTGAGGAGGTCTTGAAAGAAGTCCCTTTCCTCTACGTCTACACCTTTTTCGTGGAGCCACGCTCTCACCTTGCGGCATGTCGATCAGCGGCTCCACCAATACAAAGTGACTCGTGTAATTTGGCGTGACCTCAAATAATTTCCAAACTGGAATATAGTGTACTCCATACGAGAGGGTGCTTTAAGCTCTCTCGCTCCTTCTGGTTAACGCTTGTGTCCACGCAAGCGGAAGGGTTGGACTGATGATCCGCAAGAGCCTTGCCGTACCGGCGTCGAAACAGGCAGAGGCCTCAGTTTCAGATTCACCTCCCATGACACTACAATAACCAGGGCCAGGGACGCGTTATGGAGGGTATGACAGGCGCTGGCCAGGTCGCCCAAGATTACGAGGTCTGCGTGCGAGGTGTTGAAAGACTCATACGCAGACCTCAACGGGTTTCTGAAGATGTGTGACAAGGTTGTTCTGTGCCGGGACTTCGAGTCCGTCTGTGAGAAAACGGGGTTGTGAAGAGGCAACGAGGAGGTTGATGGCCCAGATGTGGATGTGACATGAATACAGTTACTGTTGTTGGGTGCGTACCGCTTGCCATCTCTCGTCCAAGAGGCTCTTTCACTTTATCATGAGCGTCTCACTTGGGAAAATCACGCTCGTATGAAGTTGTAGACCCAAATGGCCCTCAGTAATTTATAATGAATTTGGATGGAGGCCATTGTGGGTGACATCCAGGCGAAGTTCTTGGCCGGGGTTGGGCAGGAGAGTATCGCCTGCCATGGGGCAGTCTCCCAGTCGGATGATGGACGCCGTTAGAAGATGTCGCTCTACATTTAGAATCCCGACAGTGCCAAGCCTAGTGGAGTAATGGTGGGGTAACGTGGCGCTGCCAGAGTTTATGTGTACCATCCCGTCCCGATTTTCCAGTCGTTCGTAATGGGTATGGCCGCTGACTATGATGTCCACCGGACGGTCGAACTTAACGCCGGAAGTAATGTCGTGAACCATGCCCAGCATCCAGCCCTGTATGTCCAGTGTTTGGACGGGCTTCACACGCGGGTCGTCCATTCCAAAGTCATTGTTTCCGAGCGCAGCCAACACCGGAGCTATGTCCTCAAGCCAGTCCAAAATGTGGGG
>Ga0302133_10000520_pt1 | contig 24337 bp, 18 predicted proteins | sample CB9_331_MG_FD_203121 | JGI IMG/M metagenome (GOLD analysis project Ga0302133, IMG submission 203121) | Marine microbial communities from Western Arctic Ocean, Canada - CB9_33.1 | ecosystem: Environmental > Aquatic > Marine > Oceanic | place: Canada: Western Arctic Ocean | collected 2017-09-19 | reverse complement strand
ATGGCGCGGCGCAGCAGACGGCCCTCGGCGAGAAGGTGCTCCTGGCCGACAAGATCCCCAATACACTGAGGTCTCATTCGTGCCGCAAGGGGCTGTGTGGGCGCCGGGGTGCCGGACGAGCCGGACTCTTCGAACAGATCGCTCATGGCTCGGATTCTCTCTTAAGAAAACACCCCGCCACAAGTCGTTTCGAGGACCACGCTCTGATCCATAGAGCTGTCGAGGTGGGTGCTCTGCCGTCCGCATCCCGGATCCCCGTTGAAGGGGCATGCGGTCAGCGGATCAGACTCCGAGCTCCCGTAACGAGTGATTAAGGTTCAGAAGCATCGTTGGGTCCAGTTCGCGAACAAGGCAGGGTATTTTAAATTTGTGCCGGACATCGTCGTCCCGGCGAAATTCCATTTCCCAGCTGGCAAAGATCAACGAACAATTCGTAAGCAGACGCCGTTCCAAACTCTTATAACGCGTAGTCAACTTTGCGCGCTGCATGGCCACTTACGCATATCCACATTACTTATACCTGCTTGTACCCGGTAACACAAGATTCTAATCGTCGTTAATGATCACGAATTTCCGCATCGAGGTCTTTCCGCAGCGCGGATTTAATTTCGTCGTGAAGGCGGTTCGCCTCCTCATCGGTCAGGGTGCGTTCCGCAGAACGATAGGTGAAGGCATATGCAAGGCTCTTGCGGCCGGCCTCGATTCCCTTTCCGGAGAAGATGTCAAACAATGCGATGGTTTCCAGCTCCGCGGGACGCACTTTATCAACAACCGAAAGCACCTGCTGGTGCGTGATTCCTTCGTCCAGGAGCATGGCCACATCGCGGCGAATTGCCGGGAACACGAGAACTTCATGGACGGGCCCGCCCGGCCGTTGGCCGGCTTCGAGCAGTGCCTCAAGCGCTACTTCGAGCACCACAATCGGCACTGAGATCCGCCAGGCGGAACAAATGGAACGGTCCAGCGCGCCAAGGATTCCGATGCGCCGGCCATCGCCGGTGATTTCGGTGCTCATTCCCTCTTCCAGCGCCGGCGCCTGGAGAGGGCCCATTTCCCACGACGTGAGCGATTGTGCCGCGGAAACGGCTTCCCAGATTCCTTTTGCCCAGAGGTATGCGTCTCCGGGGGTGGTGGCTGCTCCGCTACCCACGCCGGTGTGGCCCACTGCACCCATCAGCCCGATCGCAAGCATCTCCTTTTCACAATGGCTGCCTTCCGGCTCCCGGTGGTAGACCCGCCCGAATTCAAAGAACGCCGCCTGGTCGATCTGGCGTGCAGCGTTCCTGCTCAGCGATTCAACCAACTGGGGAATCAGCGAAGATCTCAGAACCGAATGATCACGGCTCAGCGGGTTGGGCAGCAGTACGCGCTCCCCCGGATCGTCCAGCTTGAACGTGTCAAGCAACTCGGTGGATGTGTAGCTGTAGTTCATAATCTCCTGGAGGCCCAGTCCGGTAAGACGGGCGCGGAGATCGAAGAGAGACCGGGTGTGCCGGTCGTCGGCGCCTACCACAATTTCCGCGCGGGGAGAGGGCGTAGGGATTTTGTCGAGGCCGTGCAGACGCGCAACTTCCTCGATCAGATCCACCTCCCGCTCCAGGTCGCCTCGAAAAGATGGAATCTCCACGGTGCATGATGCTTGCTCTTCGGCGGTTATTCGAAGTTCAATCGATTCGAGCAGGCGCCGAATATCGGCCTCCGGAATCTCCAGACCAATCAGAGCCGACACTCTGTCGTACCGAAGCTGAATGGAGCGTGGGGGCGGTTGCGGCGCAATAATGTCGATGGCGCCCGGCGATGCCTTGCCTCCGGCATATTCAACGATCAGGCCCGTCGCGCGTCGACTTGCCCAATCGACCCCGCCAATATCGACGCCACGCTCGAACCGGTAGGAGGATTCCGTGCTGAGCCCGAGCCGGCGTGACGTAACGCGAACCGTGGCCGCGTCAAAGCACGCGCTTTCCAGCAGGACGGTTTCCGTCTTCTCATGAATATCGCTTCCTCCGCCGCCCATGATTCCGGCAATGGCCACCGGAGAGTCCGAGTCGGCGATCAGCAGGGGATCGTGGTCCAAGGTCCTGTCGATATCATCCAGAGTCCGCATTTTTTCGCCCGGCCTTGCGCGCCGCACCACGATGCGTTCTTCCTTCAACAGGGATTTGTCGAATGCGTGCAGGGGCTGTCCGGTTTCCAGCATCACGTAGTTCGTGATATCGACGACATTGTTGACCGGTCGCACTCCCGCAAGATGAAGGCGTTTCTGCATCCACTCCGGCGAGGGCTTGATTTCAATGCCGTGCAGAATACGCGCAACGTAGCGGGGGCACCCTGCGGCGTCCTCCACCTGCACGCTGGTCTGGGTATCGACGCTGTCGCCGGTTTCCTGAAGCGCTATGTCGGGAACCTTGAGAGTGGCTCCGCACAACGCGGCCAACTCCCTGGCCACGCCCATCATGCTCAGGCAGTCGGGTCGGTTGGGTGTGATTTCGAGATCGAGGACCGTCTCGGGCGGCCCGAGGACCTCTGCCAGGGGCGTCCCGGCAGGGAGGCCCGGATCCAGAACCATCAGCCCGTCATGATCATCGGAAACGCAAAGTTCGTCTGCCGCGCACAACATTCCTTCCGACACTTCGCCTCTGATCTTGGCCTTTTTGAGTCTGATGCCGTTCGGAAGCGTTACCCCGATGGGAGCAAAGGGGTATTTGCCGCCCGGCGCTACGTTGGGAGCTCCGCAAACGACCCGCGACTCGGCATTGCCGCTCTGCACCGCGCAGAGTTGCAGCCGGTCCGCATTGGGGTGGGGATCGACCGAAATTACCTCGCCGACGACGATACCTGTGAAATCGCCTCCGACCGTTTCCACGCCCTCAACCTCAATTCCAGAAAAAGTCAGTTTGTCGACCAATTCGTCAATAGAATCATCAAAATCGACGTACTCTCTCAACCACGATACCGGTGCCTTCATTGTCGTTTTCTGTCCCGTTCTATTCGGATGGCGCGGACGAAAGATGGAAACGGCCGCATATATTGCCAATAAGCTTGCATATTGCGCCTGTTGTCGTCTATCCTTCGTGCCGTCTATCCTTCGTCTATGTTTATGTTCAGAGAGGAGTTTTCCACCCATGCGTTCAGAAATCACTCGCATCTGTCTTGCCTGCGCCGGGTACTGTCTTGTGGCTGCGCCTTGGACCGCGCACGCACTGACGACCATCAACGCGGTGAATGACGATGCCGCCGGCGCCAATATCGGCTGGATCAACGCCCGCGGAGACGTGACGAACGGACTGGTTGTCGGGGAAGCATTCTGCTCCGGCTACATGTACGGCGGAAACGTGGGATGGATCGATATGGGAGATGGTTCGCCCGCCGACGGGCTCAGCTACGCCAACAACGCGATCAATGACTATGGAGTGAACATTGAGGTCACCGGCGCGCTGCGCGGGTTTGCCTACGGCGCAAACATCGGCTGGGTCAATTTTGAAGCCAATGGCGACCCGACCGTCGATTTGTTGACGGGGAATCTCGGCGGGTACGCCTACGGAGCGAACGTCGGGTGGATCAGCCTGAGCAACATGATGGGCCATGTGCAGACCGACAGTCTGGACCTCGGTCCGGATACCGACGGGGACATGCTGCCCGATGCCTGGGAGCTTTCGCATACGAAATCGCTTCCTGTTTTGAGCAAGGACAATGACCAGGACGACGACGGAGCGACCGACAAAGAGGAATACCTTGCGGATACCGATCCGCTGGATTCCGGTTCCCTGTTCGTCATCACCGATAAGGTGCTGGATCCTCCCATGAGCAAAGCGGATGTCACCTGGAACAGCGTTCCAACCCGGCTGTACCGCGTAGAATTTAATCCCGATCCCACGAACCCGTCCGGTTGGATAGACAGCGGCCTGGGAGACCAGGCACCCGATGCGGGAACCGAAACGACGCGGACCGTTCCGATTGGCGGTTCCGATGTTGAGAACTATCGCGTGAACGCGATTCGGCCCCTGGCGCCTTAAGTTGCAAAGCATCCGACTGATCCGACTGATCCGACCGATCTTTCGGATCGGCCGGATGCTTGTTTTTCACTCGAACTGGCAGAGATACCGCGTGTCGTTTTCGTAGAGTTGGCGAATATCCTTGATGCCGTATTGAATCATCGCGATGCGCTCAACCCCCATCCCGAACGCATAGCCGGTGACCTGTTCGGGATCGTATCCCACCGCTTTGAAGACTTCGGGATCCACCATGCCGGCGCCCATGATTTCGATCCAGCCGCTGTGGCTGCACACGCGGCAACCCTCTCCGTCGCAAACGTGGCAGGTGAAATCGACTTCGACGCTGGGTTCCGTAAACGGGAAAAAATGGGGCCGGAACCGCACGTCTACGCCGGGTCCCATCATTTCCCGGGCGAAGTAACTCAGGTCGCCCTTCAAATCCGCCAGCGAGACCCGGTCCGCGACATAGAGACCTTCGATCTGATGGAAATTGGCGCTGTGCGTCGCATCGGGCGTGTCGCGCCGGTAACAGCGTCCGGGCGCAACGATTCGGACCGGGGGTATATGTGACAGCATGTAGCGGACCTGGACCGGTGACGTGTGTGTGCGGAGAAGCTCTCCGCTTTCCAGGTAGAATGTATCCTGGGGATCTCGGGACGGGTGTACCGGTGGCGTGTTGAGCGCATCGAAATTGTTGAAGACCGTTTCGATGTCCGGACCCTCGGCCACGGTGAAGCCCATGGCGTGGAAAATATCGATCGCTCTTTCCGTAATGATGCTGATGGGATGCCGAGCCCCCACCTGGCGCCACTTCCCGGGAAGGGTATAGTCGAAGGCACTTCCCGAAGGTTCGGAGGCCTGACCGGCAAGCTCACCCTTCCGATGCTCTACCGATTCGGTCAACTCTACTTTGAAACGGTTCGCGTTGCGGCCGAACGCGGGGCGTTCCGCGGGTTCCGCGTCCTTGAGAGACTTCATGATTTCTTTGAGCCGGCCTTTGCTGCCGAGGTACGCGATGCGGACCTGTTCGAGTTCCTGCGAATTGGTTGCTGACCCGACCTCGGACTGAGCCTTATCGAGCAATGCTAGAATGTCGTCGGCCTGCATGCTGTTCCCCGGAGCGAAAGTGTGAACAATGTGGGCCAGGTCAGTTCAACCGAATCCGCGGGCCGGTTGCCGGCGCGGCGTCTTCGATTTTGGATTGCTGCGCAGCGGCATCCGGATCCTGCTGCTGGCGATAACGAATGATTCGGTCATTCATTTCACGATATGATTTTACGAGCTGAAGGTGGGTTGCCTGAATTCTCACGAACTGCTGGCGCATTCGAGCGGCTTCGTCCTGCTCTCGCTTCGTGATTGCCTCCATGGCCTGGATTCGATCGGAGGCTTCGTTTTCGATCTGATGCCGTTCCGCCATCATCCTGTCGGTTTCCTGCGTCTTCTGGTGCAGCTGAGTCAGCAGGGTATCGTAACTCTGGGAAAGTTCGTTGTGCGACGTGATCAGAAGGGCAAACTGACCTTTCAGGTCGTCCTCCGAGCCGCCCTCCTCGGTGAAATCGGTGAGTTTTTTATAGTTTAATTCCATGTGGTGAAGACGCCTGGCAGTATCTTCCTGGTGCACAAGGGCATCCGCTTCGTTGCGCTTCGATTCCCCGATGCGCTCGTTCATCCGATCCTCGAGTTCCTGACCGGCCCGGTGCTCCTCCTCGTACATCGTTTTCAACTTGGTGATCTCTTTGGCCATCAAGTCGTTCTTGAGCGACAGTTCTTTGAGCTGGTCAATGCGTCCGGTTTCCGGTCGGATTTCCGGCGACGGAGCAACGCCGAGGTTCATCTTGGATCCCTGGCCGATTTTCGTTAGATTCTCAACTTGCTGTTCGAGCTTCTCAGCGCGATCGGTCTCGGTCTTCAGCGCGATTCGGGCCTGCTCCAGCGCCTTCTCGAGTTCTCCGACCTTCTTTCCTGAAGAGAGGACATTGTCTTTGCCGTTGCCGCCTGGTTTTGCCGCGACTTTCTGTGCGGATGCCTTGAGATCGTTCAGGGCTTTCTCCGCCGACTGATAGCGTTTTTCCGCTTCGCTAAGACGTTGCTCCGATTCGGTCTTCGCTTTGTCGTACGTTTCCCGAAGTGCTTTCAATTCTCCTTCGATTTCTTCTCGCCTGGCGATTTCGACTTTTGCGGTCTCTCCGGCTTTCGCGGACGCGGCGTCGAGTTCATTCCTTACGGCACGGGTCTGGTCTTCCGTCGAATGTTTTTCGGCCTCGACCTCCTGCTGCCATCGCTTGGTCTCTGCCTGCAGCGCTTTGTTCGAGTCACTCAAGTCCTGCTGCTGCCTGGCTGATTTCTCTTCGAGCTTCTGCTGTTTTTCCCGGAGGGCTTGCGCCTCCTTTTCAAGGCCATTCGCTCGTTCGGCAATTTCTTTCGATCCCTGGTCCCCGGCAGCCAGCTGTTCCTCCAGCGCCTTCTGCTGCTGTTCCAGTTTTTCAATGGCGGACTGTCGGGTCGCGGCAGTTTCCTCAGCGGCTCTGCGCTTGGCTTCAATATCGCGAACCTCCTGTTCGAGTTCGCTGACACGTTGATCGTGTGACTCCGCAAGTTCTACGATCTCACCCTTTTCCGATTCAATATTTGAACTGAGCTCTTCCAGGTCTTTCGCCTTGCTCTCAAGCTCACCGCATCGTTCGGCGAGCCTCTCGTTCTCTTTGATCAATCGGGCCTCGAGTCGAAGCGCATCGGTCTCCAGTTCCTCGCGCATCAATTCGAATTTGCCCTGCTGGTCATCGATCCGGCCCTGGAGCGCTTCCGCATGCACTTGCAAGCCCTGAATTTCAGGGATCAGCGCGTGGAGGAGCGCATCGCCGAGGACCACGCTTTTTCCACTTCTGCGATGTTGAATTCGCGAATCAGCGGCGAGAAAACCGCCGGCGATCAGGTCCAGAAAGGCGCGCAGGTGCAGCGGGCCGTACGTGGGCTGGTCCGGGATGCTGGCGATCCAGTCCATACCGAGCTCGGCCGCGTCGGGGGCGGCGACCCAGTTTTTGTTGTCCTGGGAAAGCTTGTCCTGCGGAGCAATGCGGCCCTCGGCGGCCCAGTGCTGCAACTCGTCCATCTCGATGGGGCCGTAGGTCTCGCCGTCTTTTTTTTGTAGGTACCAGTTCATGGTTTCGTAGAAATCGGGATATGATGCACGGGTTATTCGGGGATAAACAGTGTCTGGCCCAAACGCAGGTTATTGGGGTTGGACAGGTTGTTTGCCTGGCTGATGGTCTTCATTTTGACGCCATACGCTTTTGCATTTGCCGAAAGAGTTTCGCCGCTCTCCACGGTGTGTTCATAACCGGATTGGGAGCCGCCAGTTGATCCGGCGCCGGTAGCCGTTTGCGGCCCGGGCCGCGGGGACTGGGTTTTGAGAATTTTCGTAACGCTCGCGGTGATGGAATTGATGATCTCTTCCCGATCGGTTGATCTCGCTGCGTCCAATCTATCGATCCGCTCCTGTAGATCTCTGGTTTGCCTTTCCACTTCGGCCAGCTGCGCGCTCCCGGAATGGGCGGCAGTGCTCTGTGAACGTTCCAGATGGTTAGACATTTGCTCAATCTGCATGTTCAATTGCTCAATGTCTCCTCCCAGCGTGGCAATTTCTTTCTCCAGAATTCGGATATCGGCACGATTCCCTGCGTAGGCCTCTGCAGACGCCCCGGGCTGGGGGGAGACACAGCCAGTGCTGTGCCAAGGCAGGACCACGATACAGAGCGCCAGTATCAGCGCGTTTCCATCCAATTTCATCCGTTTCATGGAACCGCCCATTAAAGCCTACTCGACCGGTTACGTAAACACCCTAAGCGCAAGAACCTCCTCCTGCGGGGGGGAACCACGAAATGAATTGCCCCACCAGTGTCCTCCCACCGACTATACGGCGACTAGGTACCCCGGCGCAAGGGGTGGATTTATTGGAAATTCCTTTGAAAACATCGCTTCTTATCAAGAATGGGCTCATTTGGCCCAGTTCGGACGTAAATCCGATCCCCGGAGGTAGCCTCCTGGTGCTGGATGGCCGCATTTCCGCGATCGGATTAGCCCTCGAAGAAGAGGCCGATGAGGTCATTGATGCCCGGGGCCGGCTGATCATGCCGGGCCTGATCCAGGTTCATGTGCACCTCTGTCAGACGCTTTTTCGCGGAATTGCCGAAGATCTTCCGCTGCTCCCGTGGCTTCGAAGATTCATCTGGCCCCTGGAAGCGGGACATGACGAGGCGTCGATTCGCGCCTCCGCGGTCCTTTCGGCGGCCGAGTTTTTCAAGAGTGGCACCACTGCATTCCTGTCGATGGAAACCGTCCGCCATACCGATGCCGCCTTCGATGCCATCGCCGAAACCGGCGCGATGGGCATCATCTCCCATTGTCTCATGGACGAAACGGCCGGCTACGATCCTCTCAGCGTTTCCCTGCGCGACAGCCTGCGGTTTTGCGACGGCCTGCTCGATACCTGGAAGGATCACGATCTTCTTCGCCTTGGAGTCGCACCCCGTTTCGCATTGAGCTGCTCCGCGAAAAACATGAAAGCGGCTTCCGACTATGCGCGCGCGAATGGATTGGTTCTCCACACGCATGCAGCGGAGCAGGTCGAAGAAGTGGAGTTGGTGTATCAGCAGACCGGACTCGCCAACATCGAATATCTGGAAACCGTCGGATTCACCGGGCCGGACGTGGGACTCGCGCATTGCGTTCACACTCGAAGCCGCGAGCGGGAGATTCTTCAGCAGTCCGACACAAGAATTCTCCACTGCCCTTCGGCAAACTTGAAGCTTGGATCCGGAGTCGCCCCGATCCCGGAGTACCTGGACCTGGGGCTGACGGTGGGCATTGGGGCAGATGGCGCACCTTGCAATAACCGGCTGGATGCCCTGATGGAAATGCGTGAGGCGGGGCTGATTCAGAAACCGCGACTGGGCCCCCAAGCGCTGCCCGCGAGAGACATTGTCCGAATGGCAACCGGGATGGGAGCGACGGCGCTGGGCTGGGAGGACGAGATGGGGACGCTGGAAGTCGGGAAGCGAGCGAATCTGATCATCGTCGATCAGGACACGCTGCACGCCGTTCCGTCAGATAATCCCGCCACCAACCTCGTCTACTCCAACACCGCCGCCGACGTTCAACTGACGATGGTCAATGGCCGCGTGGTGTACCGGGATGGAGAGTTGATTACGATCGACGAGGAAAAACTGCGCTGGGATGCGCGCCGGCAACGGAAGGCCCTCATCGAACGAGCCGAGATTTCGTAGCACACGGGTATCGGAACGGATTCCCATGTAGCGGAAGTCGCCAAGACTTCCGAAGGTTCCGCAATGTATGTTTTGTTGCGGGTTCAATGAAAAGGCATAGAGCCACATCGGAGAAAAACCCACGGAGCCTAAAGGAAATCATTCTGCAATCAATGATTCTGCCTTCTCCAGCGGAACTCGGGGTTACTACGGAGTGGAATTTTTGTCACTCCGTGTTCTCCTCTCAGGTGATTCAGGCTGCTTTCTTCCCCCCGAACTCTCGGATGACACGGAAACGATTCCTTCTTGAAAACACTATATAGTATACTGCGTACTATTCAGGAAGGAACGAATTTTACATGATCCTGGGAGTAGACTTGGCCGGGGTTCCGGTCGGGCTTCGCTACACGGATCGGATATCCGTGCCACGGTTTTGGCTCCGCGCGCCGGTCATGTGCGGAGTAGTTCCGGGATCCATTCGTGCGCCATTATTTCTGCTTTGCCTCCGTTGCAGGATTCGTCAAATGGTGCTTTGTCCGTGACCAGCCCGACAGGACCGTCCAGCACCGCCATCGGCACAGGCTCGTCCGAGTGCCCCCGCAATGCGCAGGGAGTGCGGTGGTCCATGGTCACGATCAGGCGATAGGGGTCGCCGCGCTGTTCCATGGTACGCCAGATCGGTTCGACAATCTTGGCGTCAAACATTTCGATCGCTTCGGTTTTCAGTTTTGCATTGCCCTGGTGTCCGCATTCGTCAGGCGCTTCGACATGGACAAAAACGAAGGAGTCTTCACGCAGGCAATCGAGCGCGGCCTGCGCTTTGCCTTCGTAATTGGTGTCCACCCAACCGGTGGCGCCTTCCACGTCGATGACATTCAACTCCGTGAGATTCGCCAGGCCCCGCAGGAGATCCACGGCAGTGATGACTCCGCCTGATCTTCCGTATCGTGTCGCAAATCGCTCCAGGGTGAGCGAGTGGCCCTGGCCCCACAGCCAGACCTGCGCGGCCGGATTTTTCCCGTCTTCAACCCGTGCCAGGTTTACGGGATGGTTCGCGAAAACATCGCGGGACTTGTCCATGATCGCCCTGATTTCTTCCGCCCGCTCGCCGCGGGGGAGGTGATCGGCAGCGTTTTGACCCAGGATCTCGTGCGGCAATTGGGTTTCAACGTCCGCCGGTCCATTGTCCCACACAAGCAGATGCCGGTAACTGACGCCATGATGAACCTTGAGGCCGTCCCGTTCGATTTCGGCGCGGAGCGCATCGATAAGAATCTTTGCTTCCTCGCTGCTGACGTGTCCCGCCGAGTGGTCCAGCATGATCCCATCGGAAATCGTGACGAGGTTGCACCGGAAAGTGACCTCTGTCGGCTGCAATGGAATTCCGGCGCCTGCCGCTTCGATCGGCGCCCGGCCCGTATAATTTCCGGTCGGATTGTAACCCAATAAGGCAAGAGTACACACGTCGCTGCCGGGAAACATGCCCTCCGGTGCAGTTCGGATCATCCGCACGGTCCCTGCCGCGGCGATCGCGCGCATGTTGGGAATCGCCGCGGCCTGCAGCGGGGTTTTCCCGCCCAACTCGTCCAACGCATAGTCGCCCATGCCGTCACCGACGAGATAGACGATTTTTCGGTCCGCAGCCATCCTCCGAGACTACGGGGGTGGGCTGTATTCCGTCAAAGGAGGAATTTTGATTTCTAAAGTGTCTCGATTCCATCAATCTTCGTTCATGAAAACCGAGCCCCTGTATCCCCTCCTGTTCGAACCGGTCTATAAGGATTACCTATGGGGAGGAAACCGGATTTCGCAGTCGTACGGCAGGACTGGTACGCCGGAGATTTGCGCCGAGTCATGGGAGATCTCCGCCCATCCCGACGGCATGAGCGTGGTGTCGAACGGTTCGCTTGCCGGGAAGACACTGGCGGACCTGGTGAGCCACTACGGTGCGGCGCTACAGGGCACACGCGCAGGGACCGGGCCGTTCCCCCTTCTCCTCAAGATTATCGATGCGGCGCAGGTCTTGAGCGTTCAGGTTCATCCGGACAACCCGGGCGCGGCGAAGTACGGGGGCGAGCCGAAGACGGAAATGTGGTACGTGCTGGATGCGGTTTCCGATGCCGCCTTGATCATGGGGCTTCAACCGGGGACCGATCCGGCTCGATGCAGGCAGGCGATCGATGCGGGTGAGCTGGAAACACTTCTGACCTGGGTTTCCGCAAAGCCATCCGACGCATTTTTCATTCCGGGAGGCCGGGTGCATGGGCTCGGGATCGGGTGCCTGATTCTTGAGGTGCAGCAGAACTCCAACACAACCTACCGCCTCTACGATTGGGACCGTGTCGATGCAGACGGCTTGCCAAGGCAGCTTCACATCGAAAAGGCGTTCGAAGTGATCCGGTGGCAGGATGACGGAAACGCCAGGGTTCCGCGCCAGCCTCTCCTGGAAACGAATCAGGTTCAAAAAATACTGGTTTGCGGTTTTTCGTACTTTCGGGTGGAGAAGTGGACTGTTCGCGGGGCGCTGGAGACGGATGGTACGCCGGAAACCTTCCAGGCCTTTTTCTGTGCGCAGGGGGAAGTCATTTTGGGGGCCGGCGAGCACACGGTGACCTTGAAAGCGGGGGACAGTTGTCTGGTGCCGGCAGGTATTGAGCGGTTTACACTGCGTCCCGAGGAATCTTGCGAACTTTTGCAGGTCACCGTTCCGTAGTGTCCGCGCTCCGGATTTTTGCGGCTTTGCCGCGGGGGTGACTTGGTTTATTCTTGATCGTGGCAATCTACAAACGAGGCAACGAAATGACGACAAAGACCTTTCCCCGCTCGGAAGAGATTCTCGAGCGTAACAGCCGCCTGATTCCCGGCGGCCTCGCTTCTGTCAACCGGAAGGCGGATCCCTGTATTGCGTTTTGCCGGGCGCAGGGGTCCCGGATGTGGGATGTGGATGGAAACGAATACATCGACTACCACGCCGGGTTCGCACCGTACATCCTTGGCCACAACGATCCGGAGGTGAACGAGGCGGTTTCCGAGGCGATGGCTGCAGGGCGGTCCAATTTCGGAACCGGTCCCACCGAGGACGAAGGCGCTCTCGCTGAACTCTTCCTCGCCTGCCTGCCCGGCGCCGACAAGGTTCAGTTTTTCAATACCGGCTCAGAGGCGACCGCGCATGCCATCCGCGTGGCGCGCGCGGCGACGGGTCGTGACCACATCCTGCTGGTTCAAGGAAGTTATAATGGCCATCACAACGCGGTGGCTGCCAACGTCATGACGCCGATCGATGCGCTCGGCGGAAAACAGATGGCCGGGGGAGAGTACCCGGTGGTGCCGATTACCGCGGGGACGCCTGCGTCGGAGTTGGCTTTGATGCATCCCGTTGAATTCAACGATCTGGAAGCCGTCGAATTTGTTGCGAAAAAATACGACATCGCGGTGATGATTGCCGAGCCGGCGCTTCAGAATGTCGGCGTGGTAAAACCGAAGCTCGGATATCTCGAGGGCCTGCGATCGCTCGCCGACCGGTACGGTTTTGTGTTGGTCTTCGACGAAGTGAAAACCGGCTTTCGCGCGAGCATCGGGGGCTACCAGGGTGTGTCCAAGGTTTGTCCCGATCTTTCAACCTTTGGAAAGGCGTTCGCAAACGGGTACCCGATTGCCGCACTTGCGGGCAAGCAGGAGTTTCTCGACTTGGCACTGTCCGAAGATCCTGCCCGCCGCGTTCTCATCGCGGGCACCTACAACTGCCATCCGGTTCCAGTGGCCGCTGCTACCGCTTGCCTGACGAAACTGGGTAGTCCCGCGCTGAAACTGTACGATCATCTTGAATCGTTGGCGGCCCGGCTGGAGGAGGGTCAAAAGAAGATTTTTGACCACCACCGAATAGCGACCACAATTGTGCGCCAGGGAAGCGCGCATTGCGTATATTTCATGGAGCATGCCCCCTCAAACTGGTGGGACATTGCCACCGGACATGACATGAAGTTTGATGCTGCGTATCGCTCGGCGCTGATTGATCGGGGGATTTACAATTTTCCGCTCGCCACGAAACAGGGTAGTATCAGCTGTGCGCACTCGGTCGAGGACATTGACCGCACTCTGAATGTGACCGACGAAGTCGTAGGGCATCTGTCTTAAACAACGATGTGAGCGGGGAAAGGCTTGAAGTGATGGCAATTCCGGTTCCTCCGTGTGACCAGCATCCGGACGGGCGTCCGGTAGCCACTTGCCCGGTTTGTGGAAAGACCGTGTGCTCCAATTGCATTCGGACCTACGGTTATTTCTGCAGCGAGGAGTGCCGGACCGCGTATGGCGCGGACGAACCCGGGTCGGGGGAAGCGGACGAGCACGCGAACAGGGAGGAAGCTGAGGCTCTGGGGCGCCGCCTTGGAGCCTGGTTAAAGAATGTCTTCCTGGTCCTGGTCGCGCTGGTGGTGGCGCACGTCGTGATGCGCTTCGGCGTCGAGGTCTCCTGAACCGCCTGACGCGTTGGTAATGGAGCGCCTGTTTCTCGAACTCGACGAGCATGCCGGGGATTGGGCGATCGGTCCGCCGTCCTGCGCTCTTCATCGTGAATCGGACGCGACAGGGATCTGCGGCCGCTGCCGCCGTCCGGTATGCCGCGAATGCATCGTTCCCATTCTGGGGGACGTACGTTGCGGCAGGTGCCGCCCACGGTGGGCGCGGCTGCTACCGTCTCCGCTTTCCGCGACCGGTTCCTTTCTGCAGACCGTCCTGCGCCGTCCCTGGGCAGCGGGGGTCGTTCTCTTTTTTTTAATCGCAGGAGGGACCCTGGTTCTCATGCCGAACGCGTTCCGGCCGAAGGAACCTGACTTGCCCGACTGGCTCGAGGACGCGACGTTACGCGCGCCGTTGCTGCAACGCGCTTTCCGGCTGAGCCACGCGGGAAACCTGTTTTCAGATCGTCACAATTCCAGCCGGGCCGAGCGATGCTATGAACGGGCCCTGTCGGCCTGCGCCGCGTACAATGAAGTAAACCCGGACTCCGGACATCGCACACAGGTACAGTTGGGTATCGGACGATTGCTGGAGAAACTGAACCGCCCCGACGAGGCAGCAAAGGTCTATCGCGAAATATTGGAAGCTGATTCGCTCCATGCCACGGGCGTTGCTCACTACTACCTGGCGCAACTGAGCGAATCCACTATGAAAGATCCGGATACGGCTTGTGCGCACTACGAAATGGCGCTCCAGATCGTAGAAAACGAAGACGCCACGCTGGATCGTCTCATTGAGTTTTACGCGACCGACCGGGTGGCTGCGCGGGATCTCTACTCAGTCGCTGCTCTCACTGATACCGTGACCAGCCCGGGAGCGGTGCGGGAAGAGATTTACGCGGGGCTGGACCGGTGCGGCGCCGGCGCCGCAGGCCGGCCCAAAGATCCGGCGCGCATTCTACGGGTGGGCGGGGAGTAGCGTACGATGCTTTTTCCCTATCACATTGAATATGAGTACCGCCGATGGCCGGTGGCGACGTTGGGCGTGATCGGATTCACAACGCTGGTGTTTCTGGTGCTCCAGTTGATGCCGCCGGACAGCCGATTCGTGATGCTGTACCGCTTCGGTTTTACTCCGGAGGATTTCTCGCCGATCTCCCTGGTCACGTCCACCCTTCTTCACGCCGGTTGGCTGCACTTGATCGGGAATATGTACATGCTCTGGTTATTCGGCCGCCCGCTGGAGGATCGGATCGGTCGTCCGGCTGCCATTGTATTCTATTTCACCGCGGGCGCGGTCGCGCTTGTAGCACACGCGCTGCTGACGCCCGCACTGTACTGGGATGTGCCCGCGGTCGGCGCCTCCGGCGCGATCGCCGGTGTTCTGGGGGCATCGCTGGCCGTGTTTCCTGCGCTGCGCGTCGGTTGTGTGGTTCTCCTTTTCGAGTTTCGCCCGGTCGGCATTGTGAGGCTGCACACCGCGTTCGTACTCGGCTTGTGGTTCCTTATTCAGCTCATTTTACAGGAAGCGCTCGGCGGTAATCCGCAGGCTGCCGGGGTGGCATACGGCGCACACCTGGGCGGATTTCTTTTTGGGTACATGCTGTTCGGAGCCCTTTCCGTGGCGCGGTCCGCGCGCCGGGACTGGGCCGTATTGAAATGGCAGCTCGGGTTGCGGCGAAAGGCAGCCGAGATCGTTCGTGGTGAAACTCTTCCCGACGTGGTCACCGACGATCCCGCCTTGCGACAAATGGTTTTTCTCAAGACCCCGGGGACGCATGGTGATGCGGAGGAGATCGCCGGCTGGATCCCCATACGTTGGATGTGGACCATCGGCCCGCACAGTGCGCCTCCCTGGTGGTGAAGAGTAGCAGAGCACTGATTACGCTCGGATACTCCCCCTATGCCTGTCGCTTGCTCATGAATCGATTGCGAACCGCTGAACCGTTCGATGCGGCGGGGTTGCTGTACGAACTCGGTGCGCTTTTTTCCGTCGAGGGAAACAAGGAGCTAGCGATCAGATGTTTGCAGAATCTCGTGGTGCTCGACGGTGTAAGCCCGCTGGGCGAGTCCGCAAAGTTCATGCTCGATGATCTGCGAACCAGCGTGTCCAAATCGTAGCGCGGAGTTCACTCCGCGTTCAGGAGTCGCGGACTTCACCCTAACGATGCAAAAGAATGATGCCGTTGCGGTCGCATGATTGAAAATCCCCGCCCGCAAGGGGCGGGGATTTGGCGAGGTGAACTGAGGCCAGTTCAATGATTCGGTACATCGCAGGCACAGGACCCAAAGGGGGGTTATTCAACTCTTGCGCCAATTTCACGGACCGTGAAACTTTGCGTCGTTGTTCCAGGATCACGTTCGAGCTAGGATTTCAGGCTGAAACAAGATGAGTGGCAATATCTTTTGAATCGTTGGGATTCAGCCCGCAGTCGGAACCGATTACTCCATCCGTGGCCATTCACTGCGGAACCTCGGTAATCCCAAAACTGTGCGCCATATCCGTCGCAGCCGTTCCTGCAAAAACTCAGAGTCATTTGCAGCGTTAAGGGTGAACTCCGCGCTACGGAGCGGCGAAAGGCACGGTTACGAAATTGCTTACCCCGGGGATTCCTGGCTGGGGGGCTTCATTTCCGAGTTGCACGGACACCGGGTTCCGGTGATAGCTCTTGCAGTTCTCACAGTAGTAGTAATCCTTGCTCTGCGCACCCGCGGACTGGGCCACGTTCGCCGCCGGCTGAGCATGAGTTTTTCCGCAGTCCGGGCATGGCGTGCCCGCCGATTCTTCTTTTTCGCCGTTCAGTCCTTTGATCGATTCTGTCACTGCGATGTTGTACAACGGCGAATCGGGCAGGGTGATGTCGGCACCGGCAGGGGGTCGCTTGAGTCCGGCTCCCACCGCGGTGGCGACCAGGGCCGCTCCGGCCATCAAGATCAAGAGTTGCTTCGTCGTCCACGTTTTCATCATTCACCTATGGGGTAACGTCTCCGCTCGGATCGTTGTCCGGTACAGTATCATCGTTGCGACCGAACAACCAGTCCATAAGCTCGAATTCTTCCTCGTATCGCTCGAGTTGAATCTCCGACGGCTTGACTTTTTCGCTGAATCCCATTTGTGAATCGCTGAATTTCTCCGCCGGGACCACGACGGCAATGCGCCGCCCGCCTTCCTGAAGCCGGACCTCTCCATCCGGCCAGCAGGCTTCGACTTTGGCCAGGTTCGCCTCCTCTTTGATCACGCCGGATTTCCGAATCGAGGCCATGGCATCCTCCTGGGCCATATTCGTCGATACCGATACCATGAGTAGCAGGTGGTCGGCAGTGGAAAGGGGTCCCGGGCCGAGTTTCTCCAGCAGTTCGAGATGTTTTTGCTCGCGAATGATCAGCCCCATCCCGGTGTCCGTCTGCTCGGACTCGTTGAGCATGTGAAAAAGGGTGTTTTTCTGGTCCGGGCCGTGAAGGTAGAAACCCGAGTACATGCCGGTTCGCAGGACCCACTGAATGAACACGTCATATTTCTGATCATACGACGCCTCCGTCACGAACGTCCGGAGGGTGTAGGGATCGTCGTCAGGTTCGGTGGCGAAAAACATGAATTGCATGGGCCGGGCGGGCTGGGGAAATTCCGCGCGCGCCTGCTCCGCGAAGATGCAAATCGCCCATGCGATGGTGTAAGTGACGATGGCTGCCAGGATCGTTCCCATCAGCCGGCGGGGATGCCCGGCGCGCCAGAAAAGGTGTCCTAGCAGGATCAACGCCGCCAGCCACGCCAGCCGCTTGATTGGCGTGGTGAGAGGTCCGTCGCGATGATTCAGCCAGCGCATGCCGTTGAGCAGGTATTCGTATTTGCCGGGATAAAAGATTTCGAAGTTTGAAAAGACGGTGCTGTCGGCGAATGCCAGAACCCGTCCCTGTCCATACCGGGATGAAACCGACGAGGAAAATTCTCCGGTGCGCATCTTCGGGTCGTCATTCGGCGGAGGATAAAAGTTGTTTACGGAGTAAATGGCGCGAAGGGATTTCGCATGGCTGACCCGGAAGATGGTTCGGGTGGAACAGGAGGTCGGTTGAATCGATGCGGGTCCGCGGAACTTGAAGAAGGTCATCCCGTGTAGAAACTGGGAATGCATGCGGGGCACGTCATAGAGCTGGAAGAAATCTTCATCGAGGTCGAAGAGTACGTCATCGCGAAAGATGAAACCGAAGGGACGGCAAACAGTGTTGAGGTGAGAGGTCGTTCCGAACACGTTGGTGTGATCGCCGACCAGAAGGATACCGCCTCCCTTTTTCACGAAAGCGTGAATCGCGCTCAGTTCGTCCGCCGTGAAGGCCCGGTCGGGATCGTAGATGACCAGTGCACTGGCGGTTTCAAGCTCTTCGGGCGTGATCCGCGTCTTGAGCTCACGGGTCGGATAGTAGCCTTCGAACAGGCGTTTCATGCAGGCGTAGTTGTATCCGGCCGCGGGCCCGTACCATTCCTTGTCGTAGGGCTGGTCTGTTCGCGACCACTGGGCATGGTAGGTGTTGATCACGACTTCGCCGTCCTTCCGCGATCCCGATGGTTCCCACTGTACGACGGCGGCGAGGATGAACAGAACGGCAAGAAGCCAGGGCCGCTGGGGCAGCAGGCAAGAGGGCGCATCCTGTTGGGACGCTCTTGAACCGCAGATTTGCTTTTCCAGGATGACGGCGGCTGCCACCAGGAAAGGCGCGTAGAGCATTGCGATCAAGTTCAGCTTAAAGAAGGGAAGGATTGGAAGTTCTTCCGTTTCGTACCCGATAAAATCGGAGAGAAACAGAAAGAGAAGAGTCGAGAGGACCCAGCGAAGCAGCATTGCGCCCAGAACCACGCCGGCAATCCATCCGGTTCCTCTCGCCGCCGCCCTGAAGTCCGGAGCTGTAAAGAGGAGGTAGGTAAGGCCAATGCCTGAAAAGAGAAGCGGGGTAAGCAGCCCGAGGGTATCCAGGCCCACCGGAAAAACTAAGGGGCCGGCCATGGTGCTCATGTGAACCTGGCCCCCGAAGGCGCCGGCCGAAACGTGCACCGCGCGCAGCAGGAGGGCCGTCGCATGGGCGAGCAACGGGATGCCGTCTTTCCAGCGGGTCGTCGCATCGATGAAAAACGCATGGAGTGCGGCCCCGACAATGAGTGCTCCGACGTTGACCAGGAGAATTTCGCAGAGTCGTCCTCGAATAGACGAGGATCTTGATTTCGACCAGCAATAGTCGGGAGCCAGCGAGACAAACCAGAGTGCGATTCCCGCCGCCGGCTGAATCGTCATCAGCACCAGGGCATATGCTTTCAACAGGATAGAGAGGAACATCAAGGTGCTGTCCCCCCATCTGCCGGCCGGCTGCTGGATACGAAATCCAGCATGTTGCGAATGAACTCAATATTTTGCTGAGAGTACTGCTCGTGGCTTTCCACGTTCTTGTTGTGGAAGAACTCCGAATCCGCCACCAGGAAGAATCGGCCGTTCCCGACCGGCACATCCACCATCAGGGGCCAGTCCCCGTAAATGGAAACGACGGTGGCATCGGGGTTGCTCACGTCGATGGGCCAGGCGCTGAAATACTGAATGGGTTGATTGAAAGCGGGCCGGTCAAAGAATCGGCCGAGGGGCAGATTCCGAATGCTCAATCCCAGCGGTTCGAGTAGCTCGCGGTTATTTTCGTAGTGATGAGCGCCGCAGGCCATCACGACCACGCCGCCACGATCCATGAAGTCCATGATCTGCTTCCTCTTCGAAGCCGAAAAGGACTGCCGGGGCGCATTGAGGATCAGGAATTTAGCGTTGTCCAGGTGTTCCCGGTTCCAGTGGTTCTGCGTGACCGGCAGCAAACCGTAGCGAAGGAAACTGATGGACAGCCCGTACAGTGCCTCGCCCATGCTTCCATGTTTGGACGCGTAGGGATGGTGAGAGAAGTCGAATACCGCGAGTTTCTCTCGCCCGAGATTCTGATCGAAGGGAATCAAACCGGCGGGACGGTGCGCGATCAACGAAATGACGGCCAGCACGGCGATGGTTGCCGGCGCCGCGGTTTCCCTCGCCAGTAGCGACACCGCCAGCAGGGCAAACACGCCCAGGATGGACAGGATGCCGATGGTCTTTCCGTTGAACCACGCATAGCGTGCCGGTTCTCCAAACCAGGTGAGGGCTGACCGCAAGATTTCGTTCGATCGATTCAGATTGTTGTTAAAGAAACTGGTGGTGTCCCCGAACACCAGCACCTTGCCTTTCCCGACATGTTCACCGGCCACCAGGACGAGGTCGCCCAATCTTTCCGTCGCCTGGTATTCGAAGTCCCCGAGATGACCCTTATCCTCGACATCCACATCTGTGCCCCAGTCGCCGTAGGCGAATCGGCCCATTACCAGAGGCCGCGCCGGGGGTTTCAATTCCAGGGATGCGCCGACGAGGATCGACAGCCGGTTCTCCGCGGGATCCTTCAACGAGGAGAAGGCGGTACCTTCCCGGAGGCGATAGGAGTTGAACCATCCCTGCGGCCAGAACTGGGCGGAGTCGTTATTAAAGGAAATGTGGGTTGGCTCGAGCAGATCGTTGATGTGGTTCCGGCCGTTTTTAATGAATGTGTGATCACCCAGGACCCACAGACCGCCCCCGGCGTGAACGAATGACCAGAGGCGCTCCGTCTCCTCAGGTGTGAGCGGCTCATCCAGATTGGTGGTGATCAGAATCTGATCCGGGTCCAGTTTTTCAGGGATTTCCTTAACGACCACCGAATCGCAGCCGAAGAGCCGCGCGTACTCCGGAAAAAATCCGTACATTCCCCCGGCGGCTCGCCCGAACCGGGTGTAATCCGGTTTGGTGAAACTCACCACGCCGCGTTCGAGAAACACGAGCCGGGACGGGGTTGCCTTGCGAATTGCGACCGGAGGGATGACCAGCAGGAGGAGGACGACGGAGGAGGCGGCGAATACAAGCGACCGTTTTCCGGTCCATCTGCCGGAATTTGCCGTCGCCTCTTCCGCGGGGTCCGGGGATCCTTTTCTCACGTCGTGGTGCAGGGAAAGATAGGCTATTGCATGCACCAGGCACGCCAAAGCCGGGTAAACCAGGAGAGCGAGGTTGCTCAGGTATCCCCAGAGCACGGCGAGATTGAAGGAATCGCGGAACTTCAGTTCCCAGGTGAGATCCGGCGCCGTATTCACCTTGTATATAAGGAACGCCGACAGGAATGCGTTGAGCAAGAGGGCGACAATGAGAAATGCGCCGGTGCGAAGTTTCGATATCGCGTTGCGATCCCAGGCGTGAATCGACAAGCTGAGGAATAGAAGCAGGCTGCCGATATTGAAGTAGGTATATCCTAGGTTCAGCGATGCGCCGGTGATCCATCCGCTGATTATTGCGGAAAAATCTCTCAACGACTCTAGCACCTGGTACCCGAGCGGGGAAAAGAAGAGGTAGAGATGAAGCAGGGTGTAAAAGACAATGCCCTGGACGATTGCCGGAGAAGCGACTCCGGCGAGGGACCAGATCCACAGGTGTGCGAAGACGAGGAGGAGGATTTGAGCCGTGTTCGGCAGGGGGAGCGCCGCGTTGGCCACGATGACGAGGAGGAGGATCGGAGCACCGCGCAGCAGCTTGGCTTTCGGCCAACGGCAAAAGGGGAGGGCGAGCAGGCCGTAGATCAGAAAAAGCCGAATTGCGGGGGTTATATAGCCGACAAAGTCAAAAATAAGGGCGAGGGGAGCTAGAAAAAGAAGGGATCCCAGCATTCCCGCCACGGTGTTGGCGGCCTGAATGGACATCGTCTCCTTCGCCCCCCCGTCGGGCTCATCGGTGCCAATTTCCGGGCTCAGCCGGCCTTCTGGTTGCTTATCCATGCCTGCTTCTTGAATTGAATCTGACGCCGCCATGCTACTGTTGATAAGTCCCCAGAGTCAATGGATGGAAATACCCTTCACGTTCAAGTTTGTAACGTTTTGTCTATGAACGCTTTACGAGTTGATCTCTGAACTTGTCGGTCTCTTCGCCGGAACAACTTCGCCGCATTCTGGACTACAGTCGACCTGTTCAAAAAAAACTTCCTTTTTTGCTGCAAGAATCTGGCGGGTCATTCTAGAAATAGAGATCGTAAACCTAAAAAGACATGAAGTGTGTTCACACTTAGTAGTGGTTCGTCGAAGCGTTTATCTAGAAAAGGTGGAGCCATGTCTATCTCGCAACGTCTCGTTCAGTCGCGCCGACTGATCCTTCGAACATGTATGCTGGTTTTCTTCCCGTTGACCGGCATCATGTAGATCAATACCCAAGGGGGCAATCCTCCTCTTGCCTTCCATGTCGCGGAATTGGGTCTGGGGTCCCAGATGTGTTTCACGTTCGACTGGTCAAAGCCCGGGGATTATTTCCAGGAAGTCTATAACCACGATACCGGCGTATGGGAACCGTTGATGGGCGACTATGAAATCGAACGGAACAATACGGAATGCTTTATCTGCGTGAATACCGCGGGTTTGGGGCCGAATTCATGGATCCGGACTCGCTGCATTCCTGATGAAGTATTTCCAATGATATTTCCGTTGTCGCCGACCCGGTGTCCCAGGGCATTCACAGTCTGTCCCAAGAGCGCAACGATTTGTGGCGCCGCGTTGACAGCCTGTCCTCTGATTCCGGCGCCCACGACCTGCCCCCTACGGCCGACGGTCTGCCCGTCGTTGCCCACCGTTTGCCCGGCACTTCCATCGGTTTGCGCGACTCTGCCCATACTCTGTCCGCAGTTCGTTACCCGATGTCCGGAAATCCTTACGCAATGCCCGTCCGGCGTGACCGGCTGCCCGCAACGGCACACGATCTGCCCGTCGTTGGATGCGGAAGCGGGCGGCTTTGCCTTGCCTTTTGGCCTTGGTAGCCAGAATCTCCGGGCGTGGAGATTGCCTTGCCCATCATTTTGTTTGTTGCCGGTTTTGCAGTTGGCGCCTTTGTAATCTGGAAAATAAAGCAAAAGGAGATTGAAGAACGCCAGCGCATGGAGGCCGAACTCGAACAGGCATTCAGCAGTCTCTCACGCCAGGCTCTTACCGATAATCAAAGCCAATTTCTTGACCTGGCACGCAACGAATTCAAAAAACTTGAGGACACTTCCAGTCAGCAGTTGGATCAAAAGAAGGAGCTTATTGATAATAGCCTCAAGACCATTGCCACCTCCGTAAAGCAACTCAACGAAGGCACCGCCAGGCTTCACGGGCAGGTAGAGCATTCAGCCAAGCGCATCGAGAACCTGAGTGAAACGACCGACCAATTACGGCGCATCCTTTCCAGCAGCCAGGCCCGGGGCCAATGGGGCGAGCGTATGGTCGAGGATATCCTGAACCTACTAGGTATGCTGGAAGGTAAGAATTATGAAAAACAAACCACTGAAGGCAGCGACCGACCTGATTTCACGTTCAATCTACCGAAAGGCAAACGCCTTAATATGGATGTTAAATTTCCGATAACGCATTATGAAAACTTCCTAGCCGCCGAGGATGAAGGAACGCAGATATCAGAAAAGAAACATTTCCTCGCCGACATCCGTGGCCACGTGAAAGCCGTAGCAAGCCGCTCCTACATTGATCCAGCTGGCGGCACCGTTGATTACGTCCTGCTTTTTATCCCGAATGAAAGTATCTACAGCTTTATTAACCAAGAGGATCACGAGCTCATGGATTACGCGATGGGAAAACGAATTGTTCTTTGCTCTCCCCTCACCCTTTACGCCATCCTTTCACTCGTCCGCCAATCAGTTGCCAGTTTTGCTGTTGAGAAACGCGCGGGCGATTTACAGAAACTGGTACAGCAGTTTTCCGAGCAATGGAAAAAATACAACGACAAATTTGATGCCTTGGGCAAATCACTCGGTACTACGCAGAAGCATTTTGATGAATGCAGCACCACCCGTGCCAAGGCTTTGGAGCGCCCAATGGACAAAATTTCCGGCCTAAAAATCGAAGAACCTCCAGGCATCACAGACGATTAGGCCGGTTAATCTTCTAATTGCCCGAATAAGGTGATTTTGGCAAAGGTCGTGGCACGGCGCCTCCGGCCCGTGTCCCCCGGAGCCCAAGCCGTGCTCCCAGAGCCAAAGGTCTTGGCACACATCCGACCCGCGTAGAGCAAGCTGAGCGCGAGAATTGAGCAGGGGGGGAGAGTAAGGCTCTTTTCGTGCTCCTCTGTTCCTCTTTCCTTGCGCTGACGCGGGCCGGAGGCGCCGTGCCACCTTCCCTTGGTTCCGGGAGACAGGGCGCCAAGACAATAGCGGCATATAATTACGCATTGTGACGGGCTGCGTGTCACTCGCAATAATCGCCGGAAAATATTTCCACATTTTTTTGAGCTACGAGGAATAAATTTTCAACGGGATCGACCGGAGAAGGGTGACATGAAGTTTGTTCGAAGAGTGAGTATAAACATAAACCATAGGGAGGTGGCCCAATGTCCATTTCACAGCGCTTACTGTATTCCCGTCGTCTAATCTTCCGCACCTGTATACTGGTCCTTGTGTCTTTGACCGGTATTCTCTGGATTAATTCCCAGGGTGGCGTCGGAGGTGGAGGACCGGATTTTCAGATCGAAACTGTTGACTCGTTATCTCAGCACTGTATCGAATTCGATTGGAGTAAACACGG
>Ga0302133_10000497_pt1 | contig 24977 bp, 27 predicted proteins | sample CB9_331_MG_FD_203121 | JGI IMG/M metagenome (GOLD analysis project Ga0302133, IMG submission 203121) | Marine microbial communities from Western Arctic Ocean, Canada - CB9_33.1 | ecosystem: Environmental > Aquatic > Marine > Oceanic | place: Canada: Western Arctic Ocean | collected 2017-09-19 | reverse complement strand
GGGGTCGAGTTGGTTGTCGGCTGGAAGGTCGAGTCGGTCTGTAGTAATCTTGCTCATGGCGTGTCCTTGTGCCCCTATCGGGCCGCTGAAGTGTGGTTACCTCAGCAGGATACCCCGTTTTTCTCAACTCTTCAAGAACACAAGTTTTGACAATACCTCCGAAGCAAGCTGATCGAGATGATCAAAACACTTTCCAGTGGAGAAATCGCGAAGTCGAAACAGCAACATCCGTCCGCTGCGTTGGTTAGCGAACTGGCCGACGATGACGACATGCTTGAGCTCGTCGAAATGTTTGTGGGAGATTTGCCGGGAAAAGTCGCAGCGATTGAGAAAGCGATCGACGGGCGAGACCTTGAGACGCTGGGTGTGATGGCCCACCAGATGAAGGGGGCCGCCGGAGGTTACGGATTCCCAACCATGACCGACGCCGCCCGCTTGCTCGATGCCAGCATGAAGGCCGGCGAAGAACTGGCAACCATTGTGGAGCAAGCTCGGGCGTTGACCGATTTGTGCAATCGGGCGTGTCCTTCTGCCTCGATCGTCGGGGTTGTCTGAGATTCCGCGATCTGGAAGATGAACGCGGATGGAACGGCGCACCACCTTTATGCGCCGCGACCGCAACTTTCGCACGTTGGCTTACCTTCGCGGATGCCAAACCGGTTCAATCATTTCGTTGTCGAGCTTTTCCCAGGCGGTTTGGAGTTGTTTCAGCCTGTCCGGGTTTGTCTCCGCGAGGTTATTCATTTCGCGGAGGTCGGCGGCGAGATTGTATAGTTCCCAGGTGGGCGGCTGCTTGCGTTTTGGATTGCGGAGCAGTTTCCAGTCGCCCACACGGAGGGCGGTGCGGTTGCCGCTGCGCCAATAGAGTGTCTCGTGCGGTCGGCCTGTGTTCTTGCCGCTCAAGTAGGGAATGAGATTTACGCCGTCATAGATTCTCTTCTTGTCTAGCGATGCTCCCGACAGTGCCGCTGCCGTTGCGAACAGATCCAGCGAGATGACCGGATTGCGATAAATCTTCCCGGCCGGCAGTTTGCCTTTCCATTGCACGATGAACGGAATCCGCAGCCCGCCTTCGTACACGCTGCCCTTGCCGTCGCGCAGCGGCAAATTGCTCGACGTCAACTCGCGCGTCGGTCCGCCGTTATCGCTGAGGAAGACGATTAGCGTATCTCGTTCGAGTTCTTTTTCGCGGAGCTTGCCGATCACCTCACCCACGCTGTCGTCGAGATTGGCCAGCATGGCGGCGAAGATGCGGCGTTGAATGTCCTCGATGTGTGCGAACTTCCGCATGTATTTGTCGGCCCCCTGCATGGGGCTGTGCACCCCATCTCCACTGTGGCAAGCCGTTATCAGTTGGGCTGATGCCGTTGCGTGAGCAAGCAAATGCCCAACACAATTTTTGCGTTTTGATGGCTGGAAGGGAAGCCAGTCCCCCGCACAGGACAGTGGCAAAGTGTGGGGCCGGTGGCAGTTAGACGAGGGGAAAATGCTGATTGATCTATTGGGGAATGGACACTACGCACATTCAGAATACTCATTTCCCAATAGAAATAAAAAGCTGTTCTCGTGGGCCGATGAGCTTGAAAAACTGCGGGCTGCTGCGTGAACCACCAAGTTCGGTCCCCATCAGTTCGGTCTGATGAGTCACTTGACATCGACTATGTTGCCCAACCAGAACGCCTTACGATGAAACCTTGTGTCGAGTTGCGAAGTGGAAACTGAAGAGACCCGCCACGAACGCTGAAATTGAGCAAATTGCCGCTAATCCCCGATTGACGCTGACAAGTGACTTTGGACCATCGGCAGGTGCGACCTCAATGCGACCATCCGGATAGCGATACTTTGCTTGATAGAAAGTAAGGACCGAAAACAACTTGCTGTCTCTGCCGACCCGGTGCGCCACGATCTCTGCATCTCGTAGGTCATCACGCACAGTAAAAGCGGGATGACGGTGGCAGACATCGCCGGGTCCGTCGGCCCAACTGGTCCATTCTAGGAGTTCTGGGCACGTAACCATTCCTGTGTTGCGAACGGAAACGGACTCGCCGGACCCGGCAGCAAGAATCATGAAGCTGCCGAGAACCCAAGGAATAAACGTGGCGAGAAGGAGGAGCACTCCGCAGGTGAAGAGAAAGATGCGAAGCGATCGTCGGTACATTGTTCGAGGCCGCCCAACGGGGTTTACTGCGACAAATTGACACCAAGATCCTGACTACAGAAATTCCGCAAAGGGCTTTTTCAGTCGCCGAAACTCTGCGCTGGGTAGGCAGACCGTTTCCCAACTCGCAGACCGACCAAGGCCCTTTTTTGGTGAGCAGGCAAGAGGATCGTTGTCTCTGTTCACCACCAGCCTACCCAACGCAATTTTTGCATTGGAGCAAGACAGATGCAAGTGCTGGGCTGTGGACTGCGTTGTAGGCGAGGTACAGAAAGAACGGCCGGTCGGCGTTGCGGTCGATGAAATCGACTGCTTCGCGGGTGAACGCATCGGTGAGGTAATTCTGCTCATCCACCGGTTGGCCCGCGCGGTAGATGGGATTGTCGGCGTCGTAGTCCGGTTCGGTGTAACCCATATGTGTGGAGAAGATCGAACGGCCATCGGTCGAAGTCCATCGCCCCATGCCGCCACCGGGCAGAACTTTTCGACGCAACCAGGTGGTCGCCTGCCGATAGGGCGGCGGCACAAAGTAGTGTCCCTCGTGCATGAAGCCGAAGAACTCATCGAAGCCGCGGCGAATGGGGTGATATTTGGCTGTGCCACCCAAATGCCATTTGCCGATCAGTCCCGTCACATATCCCGCATTCACCAACACGTCGGCCAAAGTTCGCTCGCTGGTGGGAAGACCGGCGGCGGGATCTTCGTTCTGCGCACCGATGGGATTGAACTCGTAACCGAAACGCGTCTGGTATCGCCCGGTCAACAGCCCCGCACGCGATGCACTGCAATACGCGGCGGTGACGTAACCCTGCGTCATGCGAACGCCGCCGGCAGCCAGCGAATCGATGTGCGGCGTGGGAATCTGCCGATTGCCCTGGCATCCGGTCTCGCCGTAACCCAGATCGTCGGCCAACAGGATTACGATGTTCGGCAATCGTTCGGCCGCGCTGCAGCGGAGGCTCTCGAAGCTGACGAGCAATGTCACGCTCAACGACAGAATAATCAGGTTGTGTTTCATGGAGTCTCAACGATCAAGATGGTGAGTGGATCGGGATTCCCGGGCGTTGGTCGTGTCGGTGTCGATTTGTGGAATACATGATGTATCGCGGCGCGGCATTGCAAAAACGTTGGTCAGGTCAAGTCTACCAGCAACGTCGGTCCGACTCACGCTGGATGCCGGTTTTGCAAATGCGTGCAGCTTGAATCCTATGTCGGCGCCCAAATCCTGACCTGTGAAGATATGGCTCTGCCAACGTTTCAACGGTGCAGTCTGGCCATCCACGAACGCAAGGTCTGCCTGTCGGCTCGATATTCCGACGCTGCTCACACTACAATGCTCTGCGTGCCGTTCACCACCGAAGTGTTGGCGGCGAGATGACGTCTGTGTGTTCCCGCATGATCCTTAACTGACGCTGCCAATATGAATGAACCTGACGAGCAACCCGCCGGCGCGGATTCCGAGAATGATCCCAAGCAACCGGAACCGACGGAGCTTGCGGTCGATGCTGCTGCGACCGGTGACGACGAGCAGCATTCTGGTGCGCTGCCGAGATTTGTCACGAAACTCGCACCGCTGGAAGAGCAAGTTGGGGTGCACGTGATTACCGCGTTGCAGCATCCGAAGACATTTGCGGTGATGACGACCGTTGCGACGGACGGCGGAGGTGGCCAGCAGGTTGTCTCAATCGCCTTGGACGCAGACCGCTTCGGGCAGATTCAGAAATTGTTGGCAACAGCTCCAAGAGAGGGGAAACGCCGCGTGCGCTGCGTGGGGTTCCATTGCCATTTTGAAGACGACGACGCGGTGGACGACGACGAATCAGGCTCTGCCGTGGAATGACGACCGATTCGAGTCACAACGCAACGGGGCAGACTGTTGAGCGGTGACCTGGGCTGATCGACAACCCGAAGGAACACCTGCTATTGGCGTCGGTAAACGCATCAGCGGCTGATTTGTGAGATCAATTTCCACCGCCGCCGCTGTATGTGTAGACCGCAATGCTCTCATTCGGTCCTTCGAATCGATCCAATTCGTACTTCTCGTTCGCCACCTTCGACATCAGAACGGTTTTCTTCAGCGAGGCAGGCAGGTCGTTGTCTTCATTATCGACAACAATTCCATCCAGGCGAATGATCTGAGGAGCAAAATCCGCATCAAATTCAACACCGTTCCACATCCCACCCTGTGTCAGCCGCAATCTCATGCCGTTATTTCCTCATCGCACAAAGTCTGATGCATTCAATTCTTCCGAATCCGAGAATTCTATCGAAATCGGTGTTGAATGGCAAAGATTGCTCAAGTTTGAGTCGCGCAGTCACGTCAAATGGCACAAGACGGGTTGACAGACAGGCCGTTTTCCGGCTATCACACTCCGCAGTTCACTCTTCTCTCTCGTTGAATCCCATTTCACAATCTGATCTCGGCACCGCGATTTTTCGCGCGGAAGTTGTTCACCAACTCCTTTCGTCCGGTGAATGCGTTGCGCTTCCTCTCTCACCGCAATGTCTGCATTCGGTGTCGTTGAGCCTACCTCACTCAAGCATTTCCAGCTGACATCTCGTGCCGTCCTGCCATCGACTGCGACAATCCTACCTCATCATCTGTAACTAACCCCTGTTATCAAATTCCAGCAACCGGCCCATGCGTCGCACCGCCATCGTTGCGTCGCAGCGGGCGCAGAATGTCTACGCAATTAGGCAATTAGACAATGGCTGAAACCGAATCGGAAACAATTGAGCAGCCTGAGCCGGAACCGGAGCACGAGCCGGAGTCGGGACCGGAGCAAGTGGAATCTACCGGCTTCGTCGGCAAGATCCTTGCGCTGAGCCGGCTTGCAGGTCCGGTCGATCGGTTGACCAGGACGGTGCATCGGCTTTCCGATAGGCTGCGGCAGATTTCCGTCGTTCAGCTTCGCATCGGCATGGCGGCGGTCGCCGTTTTGTTGGCAATCATCGGTATCGTCGTCTTTTCAAATCGCGATCAAGGCCCGACGCCTCATCAAATGCTACTGACTGCGTTGAAGTTGATCGATAGCCCGGATGGCTCCGACGATATAGCCGAGGCGGTCACAATTGCGAGGGAACTCCGAAAGCAGCGATATCGCGACTCTGACTTCGCTGGTGGAATCGAGTTCGTTTTAGGGGTGGTGTCATTCCGCAATGCCGAAGGTCTCGACGAAACGCAACGGGAACGCCACTTTCTGAAGGCAGCCGACGAACTGAGGAAATCTGAGGCGCTGGCGCTCGAGAAATCGCGTCGGCCGGAATGGGCATTTGCCCTGGGATCGAGCCTGTACGAAATCGGCAAAGCGACTGAAGCGCGACCTCTGCTGGAAGAGGCAGTCAAAACGTATTCGCCGGGTCGGATCGAAGCGTCCACACGTCTTGTCGATATTTATCTCGATCTGAAAACCAAAGATGTTCTGCTCAGTGCCGTTTCGTTGCTCAAAACGATCACCGACACGAAGGGGCTGGATCGGTCGCAATATGATGGTGCTTACCTGCGGAGCGCCCAGATATTTCTGGCACTCAATCGTAATGCCGAGGCAGAGCAGGCGTTGAAAAAGGTTTCCAACGACACCCAGGGTAATCATGGAACTATCGTCTTTCGCGCTCAGACACTGATGGCCGAGGCGGAATCGACGATGATTGAAGCGACGGCACTGTCGGATCAGGCACGCACTCTGACGACAAAGGCCCAACAAGCTGTAAAACAAAAAAAGGCTGCTGAAGCGGCCAGGTTAGACGCGGAAGCAGAGAAGCTTTTCGATCGCGCTGTGGGGGAAAGAAAAGTTGCTGAGGCGAAATATCTTGGCGCGATGGAGCAACTCGAACCGGTTGCCAACGACGTTGAATTGGAACAGACGTTCGCACGACAGGCTTCGTTCCTGATGGGCATTTGCGCTGAGGCCGTTAGTGATGTGGATGCAGCGATCAACCACTTTGAACGGACAGCAGAAAAATATGCGCGATCGCAGGAGGGCGTGGCGGAAAATTTGCGTGCTGCCGACTTGCTGCGCCGGGCTGGTCGAAATGAAGAAGCTCTTAACAAACGATACAGCAACGCTCTGAAGACGGTGCAGCAGCCGGAGGACTTTCGTAATCGCTGGCTGAGCCTCGAGCAGTTTCGCGGGCAGATTCAAACAGCCTGGGAAGAATGGATCGACGCTCACGCCTACCAAGAGGCGATTACCCTCGCCGGCATGATGACGCCCCTGTTTCGCCCGTTGGAAGCACGTGAATTCACCGCTCGGGCCAACAGTCGCTGGGCCGAGCATATCGAGCAACAGATGGAACACGCGACTTACACACAGCGTAAGAAACTACTGCAGACAAATCGATTACGGTGGCGAGAGAGCGGCAAATCGCATTCTGCATATGCCAACGAAATGAAAACGTCGGCCGACTATCCCAACGCTTTAAGAATCAGTGCAGAACACTTTCGTCGCGGTCATGACTTCGAGAATTCGCTCAAACACTGGAATCAGTTTATCAACACACGTCCCAAAGCACGGCTGGCCGAAGCGCTGGTTAATCGTGGCAAGATATTGATGGACCTCGACCACCTTGATGAAGCGCAGTTGGAATTTCAACTGGTCATCGACAGCTTTCCAACCGACGCGGCTGCATTCGAGGCACAATATGTCCTCGGAGTGTGTCACCTGGAACAAAACGATCTCGACGGCGCCGAGAAGGCGTGGCGGACGATTATCACCTCAGATTCACTGACGCCCGCTGCGAAGCAATGGCAATTGTCGCAGGTTTCGTTGGGGAAACTGATGTATCACACCGCGGTGATGAAGAAGGCAACCGCCCAAAGCCCACGCAGCAAACTCTCACCAACCGAGCGGGAAGACCTCCTCGAGGAAGCCTTCAAACGCTGGGATGGGGCGATCCATCACCTCGGTTTGTTCCTCGCATTTGTCGCCCGCGACTCCCGACATCCCGAGGCCGTACGTGCAAAGCCGGAAGCACGCTATCTATTGGCCAGAGCGTTCAGACACGCCGCCGGCAAGCCGCAGCAAAAACTGGAATCGGCCGAAACGGAAAATGCCCGGCTCGAACTGCGTCGCACGATGCAGGACCTGCTCAGCCAGGCGCGAGATGGCTACCGCACCTTGCAATCCGAACTCCGCGCTCTCGAAGAAATCGACATGCTGGGCGATCTCGAACGACGGCTGTTGCGCGACTGCTTTTTTGAATTGGCCCACACGTACTTCATGTTGGCTGACTTCGGACTCGACTCCGCCGCCGACAATTTCAACAAAGCCATCGTTGCTTACCAAAGTGCTGCCAACAGATACCAGCATGACCCGCAGGTGATTCTGGCCTACATCCAGATCTCCAAATGCCACGAGCGTCTTGGCGAGAAATCGTATGCCCGCAGTTCGCTCGAACAGGCCAAGGTCATTCTCAAGCAATTGCCCGACGAATCGTTCGCATCGAACTCAACCAGCATGTCGAAAGTTGAGTGGCTTGAATGGCTGGAATGGATGCAATCGTTACATCAGAAAGTCAACGTCACTCGGACGGCGATTCAGTAAACACCCCATCAACTTTTTCAACTTCGACTCGCACGTTGCGAAAACGCTTAATTCCTGCGACCAAACCTGACTGATCGGATACCAAAGGCTAAATCATCTATGTCAGCTGTGAATTCATCAGGTTTCTTAACCGTTTTTCAATCGCGACGCGATCATTGTCAGGCGTTGCTCGAACTCTCTCGAGTTCAGCAGGAACTGATCCGCAGCGACGATTACACAGGCTTGCTTGTCGTGTTGGGAAAGAAACAGTTAATCCTCGGGCGTCTGGATGAAATGAAGACTCGGCATAGCGAAATGCTTGCACGGTGGAAGTCTGCTCGCGACGACTTCGATGCCGAAACGCGAACCGATTGCGAACACGTACTCGCCGAAACGGAAGCGGTATTGGCGGAGTTGATTCAGGAAGAAGAAAGCAGCACACAGCACATTGTCCGCCGTCGTGATGAGGCGCACGGAGAACTGCTCACCCTCACCCAGGGCAGCAAGGTCAATCACGCCTACCGCGACGCGTTAGCTCCAACAACTCATCGGCATCTCGATGTGAATCAATGAAGAACGCCGCCAACATCGTTTGAAGATTCAGCAGACATCAATGTTCCAGCACCAGTTTGATCTTTAGAAGTGTAAAACGTCCTTCTCTGTTGTGACAAATCCCTTCAATGCAGCAGACGCTGCAATTCCGGATCACTTATCGCAGGCGACTTTTCAATGGCTGAAATCATTCCGTTCCAGCAGTCGCGACAAGGCTGCCGAGTTCTCATAACTGCACCGAATGGTCGTACCCGCGATAAGCTCATCGCCGACGCGACAATTGCCGGCTATGAGGTTCAGGTCTGCGCCGATCTGGCTTCTGCGGCCGATCATCTGGCACAGATCGATAGCGATGTCTGCCTCGTCGATCTCGACGAGACCGTTGGCGACTTGAATGGGTTTTGCCGGTCGGCTTCACGATGGCGGCAATCGGTTACGCTGCTGGGGCTGGCATCACTGGACTTGCTCGGATCGCCGGACGTCGATGCCGCCGGGCAATTTGAGTTGATTCCCAAGCCGTACCCCTCAAATCGACTGGCCGGACGTCTTGCGAAAGCATCACAGCGGTTGAAACTCAGCCAGGAAATCGAGCGACTCAAACAGAGTTCGCAGCGACGTCTCTTCGATGAGTTTGTTGGCTGCAGCGAAAAGGCCGAGTTATTACGAGATAAAATTCTGGACGCTGCCGAAAAAGATGCTCCACTTGTCGTTACCGGGGAACGCGGCAGTGGAACGACGCTTCTCGCTCGGGCGGTGCATCTCTTCAGCAGCCGAGCAGACAGCCCGCTGATTGCCGTCGATTGCAGTCTGCAATCATCCACGGCTTTAGAACAGGATTTGTTCGGCACGCCGGTGAATGGGTTGGCCGTTGGATCGAGCCGGATAAAACAGGCGGCCGGCGGTACGTTGATTCTCGAAAACCTCGAAACGGTGCCGTTGCCGCTGCAGAAAACGCTGGCGAAATTCATACGCCAGGTCTCGATTCTCGAATGCCCCCAACAGGAATCCGTGCGAGTGATTGCCGTCACCGCTGCGGAACCGGAATGTCTCGTCGATGCGGGGCAACTCGATTCCGGACTATGGCAACTCTTAAGCGAACAGATCATTGTCGTCCCCTCCTTGCGAGAGCGTCGCGATGATGTCGTCCCGCTGGCAGAGCATTTCCTGCAACGACTTTCCGTGCAGGAAGGGCAACCATGCCGCGGACTTTCCTACGACGCGCGGCAATTGTTGGTCGAATGTGAATGGCCTGGCAACGTCTCTCAGTTGTGCAACGTCATCCAGAAGGCGGCTGCGATCGACAACACGGGAACACTGACGGCCGATTCTCTCAGGCCGTGGCTTGACGGAGAATCCTTGTCGGCTTCTGACGGGGCGCCGGGCATGACGTTGCGGGAAATGGAACGCAAACTTATTGAAACGACGTTCAATCGCTTTTGCGGCAATCGCGAACAGACCGCGCAGACGTTGAGTATCGGTTTGCGGACGCTCTCCGGAAAGCTGCGGGAGTACGGTTATCCGCCGCGAGGTGGCCCGGGATCGAACATACAGCCGGCACAACGCAAAGTCGCATAGGTCAATTACGACAACCGATTCAACGGACAATTCGCGATGGTTCAGGGAATACTCAATTCAACCACAGTGCCGCTGCTCGAACAGGTGGTCCGCTTCACCGAGCAACGTCAGAAGTTGTTGACCGGCAATATCGCCAACATTGATACCGTTGGTTACAAGTCTCGCGATTTGCCCGTCAAAAAGTTTCAGCAAGCACTTCAAGATGCCATCTCGGGCCGTGAGAAACAACAAGCGACAACCGGTTCGTTGTCGTCCATGTCACCGTCGTCTTCCGGGCAACAATCCGGGGGAGTCGATCGATACTTCCCCAAGGAGTTGTTCGAAGCCAAGGTGGCCGACGCACAAAATATCACGTTCCAGGATGGCAACAACCGCAGCGTCGAGCGGGCCATGATGGAGATGCGAAAGAACGCCGCCAAGCAGCGATTTGCCATTGAAGTCATTACCTCGCAGTTGAACATGCTGCAAGCAGTTATCAGCGAACGACCGTAAACGATTGACTCGGCTGTTCCTTCGTAAATTGTCTCACTATTTCAATTCACACGAACGCTTACGGAGAATCGAAAGCCATGCAAAGCGCATTCGACATCAGCGTCAGCGGTTTGATTGCCCAGCGGCAACGCATGAACGTCATCGCGGGCAATATTGCCAACGTGAACACCACGCAAGATCCCGACGGCAACCCAACACCGTTTCGCCGTCGCCTGGTCAGTTTTGCGCCGGACGTCGAAAGTGCCGATTCCCCCGATGGTGCGATTGGTGTCGCACACGAAGTCAAAATCGACGAGACGACCCCGTTCCGCGAGGTCTACGATCCGGGGCATCGCGATGCCGACCCGAATGGAATCGTGCGGTACCCCAATATGAATCTGATCACCGAATCGATCAACATGATGGAAGCGGCACGTGCCTACGAGGCCAACATCGCCGCCATCCAAACGACGTCGGAGATGTCGAACGCCTCCTATAAAATTCTCGGATAGACGGCTTCGAACCCCATAAACACTCCGCGATAATTCTCTGACCGACTAATCGGCGGTTTACGAAAAAAGGCAATGCGATGGTGAGTCCGATCAACGGCGTTGGCCAACTTGACCAGATGCTGCTTTCGATGTCGAAACCGGCTGCCGCGGGCGGGGAGCCTTCCAGCGCCTCGGCCGTTGATTTCCAAAAAATGCTGCTCGACGTGGTCGGCCAGACTAATGCCGCCGATGGCCAGGCACAGCAGGCAATTAGTAATTATCAAATCGACAGCGGAATCTCAAAACCGGAAGTCTTCATCGCGATTCGCAAGGCTGAAATGGCGCTGCGAATGACAATGCAGATTCGCAATAAACTGCTCGAAGCGTTCGATGAGATCAAACAAATGAGAATGTAACCGCTGTCAGTTCGAGCAATCGCCCGATCATTATCTTGACCGACCTACCTGACTTCACACAACACTCAACAACTCGGAACGGCTATTCAGCATGGATGCACTGAAGAAATCCTACGAACAGTTTCTCAAACTCTTCGGATCGATGTCCGGCAGCCAGCGCGCAACATTGCTTGTTGTTCCGCTGATGGTCGTGGCAGCGTTTGGCTTTCTGATGTTCCAGGACAACTCCAGTTCGTACGTGGCGCTGTCGTGGGGAAAACTGTTTCGGACCGAAGAATTGATTCGGGCGGAGCAGACGCTGATCGACGCCGGCCTGACCGATTTTCGCCACGAGGGACAGCGGCTGATGGTTCCCAAAGGTGAGGAAGGGCGGTACAACGCCGCGTTAGTCGATGGCGGAGCGCTGCCAAATCACTGGGCCGAAGAGTTGGAAAAATCGTTGGCTGACGGTGGTCTGTTCCAAAGCAAAGCCCAGTTGCAGGTCAAATTGGATATTGTGCTGGGCAAGGAGTTGCGGAGGGTGCTGCGGGCGTTGCCGGATATTGAAGAGGCCAGTGCGAAGTGGACGACCTCCAAGCCCCGCCGCTGGCCGAGTACCGGATCGAAAGTGACGGCACTGGTCAGCGTTCGTCCGAAAGCGGGACACGAACTGTCGATGGCTCGCATTCAGTCACTTCGTTACGCGACGGCGAGCATGGTTCCGGATCTTGAGGCTGGCAACGTCACCGTGCTGAACCAGTTGACCGGCGACGCGTACACAGCCGACGATGGTAGTAACCCGTACGACAGTCGTGCCCTGCAAAAAGCCAGCGAGTACGCCCGCGACTACGAAGGCAAGATTCGCGCCGCCCTCTCGTACATTCCAGGCGTGCTGGTAACCGTCAACGTCGAACTCGAAAACATCCAGCGGTCAATCGAACGTAAACGCACGATCCTGCCCAAACCTATCGCTGTCCTGGAAACAACGATGACGCGAGATACCTCGTCGAATGGTGGCGGCCCCTCTGGTCCGCCGGGCGCGGGCTCGAATACGCCCCGGCAGCTAGCGACACAAAGTACAACACCGAAAACACAGACGAGCAAAAACACCGAAACGAGTGTCACAAATATTCCAAGCATTACGGACACGGAAATGGTCTACACGCCCGGCGCGCCCGAATCGGTGAAGGTAGCCGTGTCGATTCCCAAAGCGTATGCCCAGACAGTGGCAATGGCAGGCAAGGAGCCGGCGGCCGATGAGACGGCGACCGACGGAACGCTCCCCACGGTCACAGCAGCCGAAGTTGCCACGGCAGAAACTGAGACCCTGGCAAAAGTGAAACTGCAGGTGGAGAATCTCATTCCAAAAGCAGCGCAAGCCGACCCAGTCGATGCAGTCGCAATCAGCTTTCACATTCCCGGTGTGCCGGAAGTGACACCGCTGGAAACCAGTTTGGTCGATACGGCCGGAGAAACCCTCGGCCGTTGGGGCGGCGCAGCTGGCTTGGCGATGTTTGCGCTCTGGGCCTTATGGATGCTCAACAAGAGCATGAAGAAGATGCCCGCGATCGACGATGCGGAAGAGAACGCGGCTGCCTCGCTTTCTCTCAGTCTGCCGACGGCCGAAGTCGAGCAAGTCGTGGAGCCTGTGGTCGAAGATTCAAGACGCGATGAGATTCAATCGGTCGTTCGGGACGATCCGGAGTTGGCAGCCAATGTTCTGAATAAATGGCTCCGTTCGGGCAATTGATGCCGCTATGAGGTCGCTCGCAATAACGACCGGCGAACAGACGTGTGGACAACTGCGGAAGTGGAAAGCAAGCGCGAATGATCAACATCGAGAAAGCGGCAATTCTGTTGCTGAGTTTAGAAAAACCTCTGGCGGCAGAAGTGCTGAGCCAGTTGCCACGTGAAATGGTCGAGGCGGTGACGTTACAAATCGCCCGGCTGGATGATGTGACTAAAGAGCAACAGGATCTGGTTCTCAGCGAGTTCTTCTCGATGGCCGGGCAGCGGACGCACATCGAACGTGGCGGAATGGACTTTGCCAACGATTTGCTGGCACAGTCTTTGGGATCAGAAGACGCCGGACGGATTCTTGAAAACGTCCGGCATTCGATGAGTTCCGTCCCGTTTGGCTTCCTGCAAAAAGTGGGGGCCGACAATCTGCTGACATTCATCATCGACGAGCATCCGCAGACGATTGCGTTGATCTTGTCTCACCTGCCGCCAACGTTGGCGGCCGAAGTTCTGAGCGGATTGCCCTCGAACAAACAATTGGAAGTCATTCGTCGCGTTGCCAACATGGAGCAAACCAGTCCCGATGTTGTGCGCGACGTCGAATCGAGTTTGGAGAGTCGCATGACTTCGACAATCAATCATCAAATGGAGAAGGCGGGCGGCGTTCCCACGGTTGCGCAGATTTTGAACGTAACTGACCGCATGACAAACAAGGGAATTCTGGAGTCGTTGGAGCATGAAGACGCGGAACTCGCCGATGAAATTCGCCGATTGATGTTCGTGTTCGACGACTTGATGAAACTGGACGACAAGGCCATTCAGACATTGCTGAAGGAAGTTGACAACACCCAATGGGCCACCGCACTCAAGGGGGCACCCGACGAAATTCAGCAGAAGATTATGGGGAACCTGTCCCAGAGAGCGTCAGAAATGCTCAAGGAAGAAATGGAGTATCTGGGGCCCGTCAAGGTCAGCGACGTGGAAATCGTGCAGCAAACGATTGTCGATATCGTACGCCGACTGGAAGACTCCGGAGAAATCGAGGTCTCGTCCGGAAACGAAACCGAACAGTTCATTTCTTAACGTGGTTGCTGGTCGAGAGTCAGTGTCAGACGGCTGTGTCTCTTCTGATTGATTCCTGAACACTTTCCACAACCAGTCATTCATTTGCCTTTTTGCTGAGATAGATAAGAACCCATCGAGACCCCATGAGCGTTGATAACTCCCCACGCATTCTGAAGGCCGAGTCCATTCGTGGTCTGGGATCGAAGATCGTCTTCGATTACAGCGACATGCATCGCCAGTGCGAGGATTATCTGGAGCAGGCGCGGAGCGAGGCACAACGAATTAGCGACGAAGCGAAACGAGACAGCGAGGAAATTCGCCGCCGCGCCTACGAAGAAGGCCGGAATGAGGGGCTTCGCGAAGGGCTGTCGCACGCGGCAGCAGACATCGAAAAGAAAGCCGCGCAGCTCGCTGATGGGATGGCCCTCGAAAAACTGCAAACAACATTTCCGGCGCTCCAGTCAGCCGGCGAAGCGATGGTCCACGAACGCGACCGTTGGTTGTCGCGGTGGGAGAGTACTGCCGTTGAATTGGCCGTCGCCATTGCCGAGAAGATTCTACATCGCGAAATCGAACTGCACCCGGATGTTTCAGTCGAGCTGGTCCGCGAGACGTTGGACCTTGCCGCCGGCAGTTCACGATTGGAGTTACGTATGCATCCGGACGATGTCACGCTGCTCGGTCCGCACGCCGACGAAGTTGTGCGAGCGGCTTCCCGCTGTGGCGAAGTGGAAATCAGCGGCGATGCGTCGATCGCCCGTGGTGGCTGTGTCATCGAGACGCAACACGGAACGATCGATGCACAATTGGAAACACAACTCGGACGCATCATGTCGGAACTCGTAGAGAAAAACAGCTGACAAACATAGAAACGAAGACATCCCCCTTATGCATGCCGTCAAAGAACAACTCAGTCGAATTCTGCCGTATGGACTGACCGGTCGCGTTAGTCGCATTGTGGGTTTGACTGCTTCCGTCGTAGGTTTTCCCGCTCCACTCGGTGCCGTCTGCCGCATTTCTCGCGAACACGGCAAACCGGTCGATGCCGAAGTGATTGGATTCCACGGGAACGAAACGATTCTGATGCCGTACGGAGACCTGTCGGGAATTCGCCGCGCGAACCGTGTCGCGCTGATCGAATCGGTGCCAGGAGTACGAGTTGGTGAGCAGTTGCTGGGACGGGTGATCGACGCGCGCGGGCGGTTCATCGATGGAATGCCCGCCGCCGTTCTGCCACATCGAGCCAATTTGCATGCGGCACCGACATCGCCTCTGGATCGTCCACGCATTAACGCCCCATTGGGTACGGGCGTGCGAGTCATTGACGGGCTGCTCAGCTGCGGCCAAGGTCAGCGGTTGGGCATTTTCTCCGGCAGCGGCGTCGGGAAAAGTGTGCTGTTGGGACAGATGGCCCAGTCGAGTTCGGCCGACATCAATGTCGTCGTGTTGGTGGGAGAACGGGGCCGTGAAGTGCGGGAGTTCCTCGAACGCAATCTCGGTGCAGAAGGATTGAAGCGGAGCGTGGTGATTGTTGCGACCAGCGACGAGCCGGCACTACTGCGGCTGCGTGCCGCTCATGCGGGGACGGCCATTGCTGAATATTTTCGCGACTCCGGCCGCAATGTGCTGTTGATGATGGACAGTGTTACACGCTTTGCTCTCGCCCAACGCGAAATTGGCTTGGCCGCGGGCGAACCGCCGGCCACAAGAGGTTACCCGCCAAGCGTTTTCGCCGCATTGCCCCGGTTGCTGGAGCGTAGCGGTCGTAACGATCGGGGAAGCATTACCGGTTTTTATACGGTCCTGGTTGAAGCCGATGACGCCAATGAGCCGATTTCAGATACGGTGCGTGGGATTCTCGATGGTCATATCTTCCTTTCGCGACGGCTGGCAGAACGGTCGCATTGGCCGGCCATCGATGTCTTATCGAGCATCAGCCGGTCGATGAACGACATCGTCGGAGAGGAACACCGTCAAGCGGCCGACAGTTTGAAACGGCTGATGTCCGCCTATCAGCAGTCGGAAGATCTGATTTCCATCGGAGCCTATCAGGCCGGGTCGAATCCCACCGTCGATCTGGCAATTCAACTACGGGAGAGAATCAACGTATTCCTGCAGCAGGAAGCGACCGAGCGTGTGACATTTTCTGAGGTCGTTGACGACCTGATGAAATTCAATCACCTGAGAGAGGGATTGGCCGGGCAGAGCCAGAACGCCGCGAAATCACCTCCAGATAACGTTGAAGCGGTGGGATAATCGAGAGTTGAAAGTTCATGACCATCGCCCATTCCTCTCGTCGTTTTTTCGACTCTTGACACCCGAATCTCGACCAACGAGTCCATGCAGTGAAGAATTTTGTCTTCAAATTCGAATCACTTCTTAAATATCGCAGGCACCGCCGCGATTTGTGTCGACAGTTGCTGGCCGACATTTTTGCCGATGATCGGCGATTACTGGACAATCGCGCAACCCTGGAGCAGCAGCGAGCCGGTCAACTCGGTGAAATTCGCGAATTACACGAGCCGGGGCGAATCGACATCGATCGCACGGCTGCCCGGCGATACTTCGCAGGCCACGTTCAGAACGACATGCTTTTCATCGACCGTGATCGAGCGATTATCGGCGAACAGCTGAGCCGATGCCAACAGGCGTTAATAAAGGCCGATCGCGAGGTCAAGGTGCTGGAGAAGCTGCGCGACAAACAACACGCAGCCTTCCGCTACGGGCAGAATCGCGACGAAGGCCGTGAATTGGATGAGATGTGGATGGCCACGCATTTGACTGAGGAATTAAGAAGATGAGAACGGCTGGGATGATTGTGGCCATCGTCTGTGTGGCAACTGTTTTGTCGGAACTCCTGGGATTGGGGTTTCTCTGGTACCGCGGTCAACTGACATCCGCGAGCATCGCGGACATTCGGCTGGTATTGACCGGAGATGATGGGGATTCTTTCGACATCGATGAATCCGCCAAGCAGGATCAGCCCTCCATCGAGGACGTTGCCGAAGACCGAACGATGCGAATTCTCGAATTGAGCACCCGCGAAGAAGAACTCGCGATGTTGAAAAGTATCGTCACCGGAAAACGTAAGGATTTGGATACGGATCAGGACGGTTTCAAGGCACAGAAAGAGGGATTTGAAAAAGAGCTCAAGGAACTCGAGAAGACTGCCGTCTCAGAAGCGACGGAACAAACACGCGGCATCCTGCTCGCGTTACAGCCCGCCGACGCCATCGACAGTCTGATGGGCCTGGCGATCGAGGAAAACGTCGTGTTGCTGAAGGGAATGCCGGAAAAATCAACCGCAAAAATCTTGCAACAGTTTCTCATTGGCGATGACGACGAAAAAAAACGTGGACAGGAAATCTTCAAGGAAATCAGTCAGGGAAACCCGTCCAAAATGCTGATTGGCGACTCGTTCAACGGTTTGTTGGGAAACGAGCCACCAGAAAACTAATGCACTCGCGATCGTGATGTTGGCAGCTTTCCACACAGTTAGAATCTCACGCAGTTAGATTCTCACACAGCAAACAGGCGGCAATTTGCGTTTTTTCGTGCTTTTTCAGGACGACGATCGATGCCCATTAACGATATTCTAACGCCCGTCGATATCATCCCCGGCTTGAGCGACGCGAGTCGACAGGGTGTCGCGGCTCTTCCGCGCGACGGCAACAATTCCAGTTCTGAATATCAGCGTGCACTATCGCGCACATTGAGTAGCGATGATCCCGTGGTAGCCGTTCTGAAGGGGGAACCAAGAAGGCGAGCCGAAATTCGGCGGGGAATGGTGGTGCACATTAGTCGGTTCAGCGGATCAATCATGGCACGGTTGTTACGCTAGGCGGGCCAACCCAGTTTGCCCCCTTTGACGCCACACTGACGGACGAGATTAAGGGCAACTTGTCCGTAGTTGCCGAGGTGATTGCCAATGCACCGCAACGGGTTGTCATTCGAGGTCATGCCTCACCACAACCACTGCCGCCGGACGCTCCGTTCTTAGAGACGATGAACCGCGCCGTGGGGTACAAAGCCGCCGATGTGGAATACGACCAGTTCGATCTCTCGTTTGCGCGCGCCCACGCGGTCGCGGACTATCTTATCGAACTCGGTCTCGACCCCAAGCGCCTGATTATTTCAGCCGCCGGCGATGCCGAACCGCGACTCGCCACGCAGAGCTCGGAACACCAGACGGTCAATCGTCGGGTTGACGTGTTTCTGATAGATTCCTATATAACACGTCCGAAATCGGCTGATGCGGGCCGTCGATAGCCCCGCAGACAGCTGTTATGCCACGGCGAAATACCTAAGCCGTCACGGAGGATGGTGTTATGGCGACTGACCTCGCCGAAAAAACGGACATTGATGCAGCCGATCTTCCGGCCGACGGTGAATTGCCGGATGGGCAGGAAGCATCGTCGTCACCAGGTGTTCTTCAGCTGAGCCGCCAGAAGGTGAAGGTGATCGTGCTGCTGCTCGTCGTAATGGGCGTGCAGATGGCAGTCGGTTACGTGCTGCTCCCGGAACCAGCCGTCACGTCAATGGAGACTGCGGACGAGTCGGCCGACGCAATGGGCGATGATCCCGCAGAGGGGGCCATCGACACGGTCGAGGTTTCCCTGGGCAATTACAATCCAACCAACAGTCTCGGCGTGGGAATTGTCCACGTGGCCTTCGATTTGACGGCGATCGCGGCAGCCGAAAACGCACAGGCACTAAAGGTGGCCTTCCTGGAAACTCATGGTGCGCGAATTCGATCTGCCGTAATCCGAGTCATTCGCAGTTCAAATCTCGAAGATCTCAACGACCCCGAATCCTACGTCATCAAGCGAAAGATCCGCGAAGAGATCAATAAGGTGCTGCCCAAGACACTGATTATTGAGGTTGTTATGGACCAATTCCGATTGATGCCGCAGTAGCGCTGGTATGGAATTGGAAGGCGCGCGGTTCCACCGTTTGCACGTCACGGAAAAGAGAAATTAGGCCGCAACATGGCCGACGAACAAAACGACGATCTGCTCGACCCGTCAGATATCGAAGCCCTGCTGGGAGCGGCAGGGGGGGGGCAGAGTTCGCCCGCAGACGCTGGCGAAGATCAGGCAGCCGCTGATTCAGGTGGTGCAAGCGACCTGCTTTCGTCCGGTGATATCGAAGCGCTTTTGAATCAACCAAGCAGCGCTGCCGCGGCACCCCCAATTGCTCCCGAGCAGTTGCTGGAGCAGGCGGAATCCGATCTGGCGGCAGCAATTGCACCCGATCTCGGATCGACGGCTGGCAGTTCACCAGGTCTCGGACAGCCGACGCCATTTGGGTTTTCCTCTTTCGACAATTCCGACAATGCCGTCACCACGGCCGCCAACGATTTGGACGCACTGAAAGATGTTGAACTCGATCTTCGGATTGAATTGGGGCGAACCGAATTGTTGATTGAAGAGGTCCTGCGACTGAAGCAGGGGGCGGTTGTTCCGCTGGACAAGCTGGCTGGCGACCCGGTCGATATTCTCGTCAACGGTCGCATTATTGCCCGCGGCGAGGTACTCGTCCTCAACGACAATTTCTGCGTCCGCGTTGCTGAGATTCTATCTCCAGACGTTTGAATGAGTCACAGACAAAACCGAGACACAATAGACGCGTTCAAGGCCCATAGCACCTCACAGTCGAGTCATTTACGTTGTTTGAAGTGACAATCGGACAGACCAGACGACGGGATAAAGTGATGTCGCCCGCCCGTATTCTACGAGAGACACGCCAGCCATTCGACCGAAGGGGCCGCATCCCTTTCGTGAGCAGTCGTTGGTCGATGATGCTGGCCATCATCGGGACTGTGACGCTGATCTCCAATTCCCTGCCGGCACAAACGGCCCCTCCGTTCGCGCAACAGCAACCGCGCGGAGACTCTCAGTCTACATCAGAACGAACCGGGCCGGCTGTTCGATCCAATCGACCAGCGAAGCAGCAAGCATCGCGTTTTTCAGATGCCCGGCCAATCACACCTTCAGGCCAGCACCCCGACTCTGGCGAGGCCGGCAAGAACGGAAAGTCATTGGTTGGCCAATCGGCCTGGAAAACATTTGGAACTCTCGCCGCCATCATCGGTTTGATTGTGGTTGGTGCCAGGTTCTGGAAGAAGCACGGCCCGAAACTCACCGGCGGTCTGCCCGTCGAAGCGATTGATGTGCTGGGCAAGCGAAGCGTCGATGCCCGACAGTCAATCGTCCTGGTTCGGCTGGGTTCGCGAATTCTTGTCCTTGGATCGACGGCAAACGGACTGCGGACCCTCTCGGAAGTCACCGATCCGGTTGAGGTTGATTATCTCGCAGGTCTGTGTCATCAACGCGATGCCGAAAGCGGCGTTGCCCAGTCGTTTCGCTCACTGTTCGGCGGCCAAATGGCTGCTGGCTCGACAGTCGATTCTGCCGAGACATCTGCTGCAATTCCATTCGCGCGGCCTGAAGTGGACGAACATGATGCGATTCCCCGACAGCAGTCGGTTTCGGGGGGAGCGCATGTCTAAACGGCAATCGGTGGCCATGCTGGAACGCCGCCGCGACGAAGCGTGGCAGCGAGTGAAGCGGCACGCGTCGCTGCACTCGATCATTGTGATTGTGCTGGGCATTGTTCTGTGTGGCGGCGATTGGATTTTCGCCCAGGCAGAATCGCGACAAACTCAGCCAAATCGTTCCGTAGCAGGACCGGCAAACTCCCCAACCGTCACATCAACCTCGACGCAAGAAGGCGAAGGATCGAATCCGGCACCGTTTAATGTCGATGTCGAACAGATGGTCTCGCCCGGCGGTCTCTCTTCGACATTGAAGCTGATGATGTTGATGACAGTGTTGAGTCTGGCACCGTCGATTCTCATCATGACCACCTGTTTCATTCGATTCGTGATCGTGCTTGGTTTGTTGCGGCAGGCGTTGGGAACACAACAATTGCCCCCCAATCAGGTCATCATTTCGCTCTGCCTGTTTATGACGCTGCTCGTCATGGGACCGGTGTGGCGCGAAGCGTACAACGACGGAATTCGCCCCTATACCGATCCACAACCGGGCGACGCCCAGGTCGATCTGGCGACGGCCACACAGCGAACCATCGGGCCACTTCGCGGGTTCATGAGCGACCAGATTGAAAAGGCCGGCAACAGCGATGCCATCTGGATGTTCGTTGAGTTTCAAAGGCCCGCACCCGGATCGCCGGGGGCTGAAGAGTTTCAACTCCCCTCAAGCTACGACGAAGTCGATTTGACCGTCCTGTTGCCCGCGTACATGTTGAGCGAAATCAAAACGGCCTTCGTCATCGGATTTCAACTCTACCTGCCGTTTCTCATCATCGACATGGTCATCGCGTCGGTGCTCATCAGCATGGGGATGATGATGTTGCCGCCCGTGCTGATTTCACTGCCGTTCAAGTTGCTGCTGTTCGTTTTGATCGACGGCTGGTACCTCACCGTTGGAATGTTGCTGGAGAGCGTCCGCCCGTTTGGCTGACGACCTCAAGCACCGTACGGCCGCCAACATTGTTTCAGTTCTTCCTTTCGCTTTGCCCCATCTCTTTACTTTTTCCTTTCGCCTTTTTCCTTGATCCCATGACAATCGACCATGCCATCGAACTCAGCCGCGCGGCCGTCATGCTGACGCTGAAACTCGGTGCGCCCATTCTGGTGGTGGCCGTGGCGGTCGGTCTGATCATCAGCGTGATGCAGGCGGTCACACAACTACAGGACCAAACCCTCAGCTTCGTACCCAAGATTGTGGCGATGTTGCTGACGCTGCTGTACATCCTGCCGTGGGCGATGAGCGAGATGATGGAATACACGTCGGAACTCGTGTTGAGCATTCCAGGAAACCTGTGATTACTAATTGGTGGGTAGTGGGTAGGCGAGCGGTGGGTGTAAGCCCACTGATGGGTTCCATTATTTGGCTGATTGTGTCGTGAGAAAAACTACGCCCCGGTTGAGATGAGATGAAGTGACGTGAACAATCTTCTCGCCATTCTTTCGCCCGGTCAATTCGTGGGCGATCTGCTGCTGCAGACGGCCACCCTTCAGTTCTACGCATTTACGCTGGTGTTGGTGCGAATGAGTGGGCTGATGGTAATCGGGCCGGCACTCGGCACATCGGCGATTCCGGTCAACATTCGTGTTTTTCTCGTGCTGGTGTTGTCGCTGTTGATCACGCCGACGTTGAACAGCCATTCGCGAACAATGTTTCAGCGACTGGACAGTAACGGCGACCATTTGGTCTCAGTAGACGAAGTTCCCGACTCGCTCCGTGAACGATTCAACAGACGCGCAGCCGAACTGCCACGCCAAGACGTTGTCGCAATGTCTGAATCAGAGTTCACAGCCGAACTGAAGATCCCACCGACGATCGCCAATTACCTGTGGGTGATCATAGGAGAATTCTCAATCGGGTTTGTGCTTGGATTCGGGGTCAAAACTGTGTTGTCCGGCTTGCAGTTGGCCGGCCAGATGATCGACCAGCAAGCGGGACTGGCACTTGCGGAAGTGTTCAATCCCGGTTTCGAAACCAACACATCGCTCAGCGGAACGTTTCTGTTCATGTTCGGCATCACCGTGTTTCTGCTTTTGGAACCGGTTGGTGGCCACCTGATGATGATCTCGGCACTTATCGAAACGTTTCAAACAATTCCCGTTGGTGAAGCTTTCGTCTCGGTGACTGCCGTGGAACTGTTGCGCGACTTGGTGCATCAGTCATTGGTCTTGGCAATTCAGGTCGCTGCACCGCTGTTGGCGGGAATGTCGCTGGTTGCTTTGGCGATGGGATTCCTGGGACACACGGTTCCACAAATCAACGTGTTAATCGTCGGCTTCCCAATTCGTGCTGTGACGAACCTGCTCATCCTCAGTTTGACGCTCTCCGGAGCCGCCCGTGTCGTCGTCGATGTGATTCCCAAAGTGATCGACCACCTTCGCAGCGTGCTTGTCTGAAGGTGAGACGAGAGACGGAGAAACAAAAGATGCTCATTCTCCTGCTGTCGCCACCCACTAACCACTATCCACTATTTTAAAGTTGTGAAATGGCCGGAGACGACGTTGGTGACCGGACAGAGGAACCGACCGATCGCAAGCGATCCGAAGCTCGCGAAAAGGGCAATGTTGCGCGCAGCACCGACTTGAACGCTGCCGGCCTGATGCTGGCCGCCGCCGCCGCCATTTATTTCTTCGGGCTTTCAATGACCCGCTCGATGGCGGAGTTCATGCATTCGAATCTCAGCCGCCCGTTTTTGACGAGCATCGATCCGCCAACAGCGATCCAACTCTCGACCAACGTTGCCGACTTTCTGGGGGCGACTGTGCTGCCGTTGATGCTGATGATGGCCGGTTCGGCATTGGCGCTCAATCTGCTGCAGGTTGGATTCATGTTGAACACGGAATCGCTGCAGCCCAAAATGTCGCGGATTAATCCACTCGAAGGCGTCAAACGCATCGTTTCCATCCGCGCATTGGTCAAACTGGGAGTGAGCCTCGGAAAACTCATCGTGCTGATTTCGATTGCCGTGTGGTTCATCTCTTCGGCAGTTCCCGAACTTCTGCATACGCTTGATGTGGAATGGATGCCGACCGACGCGACGACTGCCGGAAATTCGTTTCGCGAAACACGGTTCGCCGCCCTGTTTCTGGTTTCGCTTCGCGACTTGCTGGGAAGCCTGGCATTTCAACTTGCTGCGGCGCTGGTCATCCTCGCGCTGATCGATTTCGCTTTTCAAAAGTGGAAACACGAGCAGGATTTGAAGATGACGAAGCAGGAAATTCGCGACGAGATGAAGAACATGGAAGGCGACCCGCTCATTCGCCAGCGTCGCGGCGACGCCCACCGCAAAATTGCCCAGGCCCGCGAGTTGAACGAAGTTCGCGATGCCGATGTTGTGATTACCAACCCAACCCACATCGCCGTTGCATTGATTTACGATCCGGACAAAACTCCCGCCCCCAAAGTGGTTGCCAAGGGAAAGGGAGAGATTGCAATGCGAATTCGTCAGATTGCCGCCGAGCACAGCGTGACGATCATCGAACGCAAACCGCTCGCCCGGGCGTTGTATGCCAACGTCAAGGTCGGCCACATCATTCCGGTCGAAATGTACGAGGTATTCGTTGAGATCATGGCCTACGTCTACCGCCTGACCGGCCGCGTCGCGCCACCCGTCGAATAACGGCCCTCACCCGACGGCTCCAGCGAAGTGACCGTAACGTGCGATCAACAACAGATCACTGGGAAGCAACACAGGATTCAACAGAAAATGACTTGCAAATCGGCAACCGGATTGCAATAACTGACCTTCGCACGGTGACTGTCCGATTTGTTTGAGAAGTCGCAGAATCGACGAAGCCGTGTGAGGAAGAAGAAGAACGGGACGTAGCGCAGTCTGGTAGCGCACTTGACTGGGGGTCAAGAGGTCGCAGGTTCAAATCCTGTCGTCCCGACTTTGTAAGAGCAGGCGATGCAATAACTTGTGTCGCCTGCTTTCTTTTGGGTTGTCCACTGTTACCTCCAAATGTAGCCAATTTGTAGCCATTCTACGCAAAGTTCATGCGGATTCCGTTCTGAACATATCGCCCAGTCGGTCAGCCGCTCCCCGCTGCATCGACGGCAGAACGTGCGAATAGATGTCTAGCGTCATCGCGATGTTGGCGTGTCCCAGTCGCTCCTGAACAACTTTCGGATGCTCGCCCTGCAACAGCAGCAACGTCGCGTGAGTGTGCCGCAAGTCATGGAATCGAATCGGTGGAAGTTCGGCCCGCTTCAATGTCGGCTTGAATGACCGCCGCACAAGGTTGTTCTTATCGACAGGATTCCCCGCCTCATTGCAAAACACCCACTCGCAACCGGCGTGACCATCGGCGAGCATTCGCTTGCGGTGGTCCTGAATCGCGTCAACGGTCATGCTCGGCAGTTCCACGAGTCGTCGGCCTTTTGCCGACTTCGGTGAAGTGACAATCACTCGGCCCGCCTTCAGTCGCAACGTGCGTTGAACCGAGACTGTTCCCGCA